>JAEEGL013609360.1_pt1 | contig 41394 bp, 48 predicted proteins | sample 9134231 | NCBI WGS metagenome assembly JAEEGL01 (sample SAMN16246548, study PRJNA631951) | gut metagenome | biome: gut microbiome; feature: rumen; material: fiber-attached | host: Bos | place: Iran: Karaj | collected 2018-10
CAACATGAAGGATCTGAAAACAAACATGAGAGGGGATATGTCCGACCTGAAGAAGGACATACTCTCCATAAGGTCCGACATGAATGAGTTTAGGGAAAGGATCGTTGCTGTGGAGCAGAAGGTGAAAACATGAAGAAGAGAACGAAGTTTACCATTTTAGCTATTGTAATGCTGATCATGTACACAGTGGTTGCACTTATCCTGACAGGATTCGACAAGACGGTTCCTTCAGAACTCACTGTAGCATGGTTCAGTGCGTGGACAGTAGAATTGGGACTTTTGTTCGGCATTAAGCTGAAAGATAAAGACAGTTAGAAAGGAGAAACACATGATTACTAATCTCGATATGCCACCTAAACCCATCAAACTTGCCGGGATGGCGGCTGAAACGAAGCCGACAACAATCGGAGAACTGTGTAAGAACGGAGATACCACAAAGCTTCCCAATGCATCGGAATTCCTTGAGATCGACACACAGAAGAAGTATTACTACGATGCAGATTCCGGGGCATGGAAGTATCCGTCATAAGGAGACAATGCATGAAACACGATAAGGCGAGTATGAATCATCAGCGTAGGATGTTAGCATTGACGGGATTTCTTCTTCCTATCTTGTCAACAATTCCCGGATTTATTGCCGGGGATAGAAATGCTTTTGACTTTTGGTTTTCAATAAGTGCTACATTCTACGCTACAAGCTGCATTTTCATGATCATGACACTTGGCAGATTTTCAGGGTACTTGTTTACATACGAAGGCTATGACCTTGGAGATAAAGCCACTTGCCGTTTTTCAGCAACCATGGCATACGGAATTGTGTTATTCCCTTGCAGTACATCAGCAGCAGGCCCCACAACAGGAGTATTTAATCTGCCGACACCTATCAGCCATGTGATCCATTGCATCATTGCAGCTCTTTTATTTGGCTCCTTTGCTTACATGATAGGATTTCGATTTACAAAGACCAACATGCTCGTCATGACGGAGCAGAAGAAGAAAAAGAACAGGGTGTATCGTATATGCGCTTGCATAATCGTGGCAGCTATGCTCTGTCAGGTGGCTACGTCCATTCTTGACATCAAGTGGTTTACGATCATCAATGAGACGATCATGCTCTGGTCATTCAGCTTTGCATGGGCAGTTAAATCTGACATGGTTAAGAAATGGATTGATGAGTAGGGGGAAGAAAATGGCATTTGTAAGAATTACAACACCACCTGAACAGGGAGATCCTGACTATTTCTCTTCTCGCAATATATATTATCGAGACGGGTATGGGCTTCCAAACTGTCCTTGTTTTGCACTCGGTCGCTATCATAAGGCACATGGGATTTGGTTGCCTGTCAAGAAGATCGCATCAGAGTGGATAAACGAAGTCAGGGGTAAAGGTTTTGCTATCTCTATGACTCCGAAGGTCGGTGCGGTTGCTGTCTGGAAAGGCGGCAAAGATGGTGGTCATAATGCGTTTGTTGAAGAGGTCAACAACAACGCAGACATAATCACTTCCAACAGTGGATGGTATCGGAGTCCTTCAGGTGTATCACCTGAAAATGACAAACGATACAAGCAGATGTATTGGTATGAGAAAGTATACTACGCAAAGGACAACTACAATTGGATTTCAAACGTGACCAAGTGCAAGTATGAATTCCTGGGTTTCATTCTGCCGCCTATAAAGAGCGAAGAACCGAAATCGACCTACGTTGTCAATTGCAAGTCACTTAACATGAGACTCACTCCCGGTACAACAGGGAAGATTTTGGGGACAATACATCGTGGTGATGAATTTGTTGCCGATGGTCAGAACGAATTGATCAACGGAACAACGTGGATTCACGGCAAGTGTAATAAACTTGTGGGATGGGCATCAACAAAATATTTGAAATAAAGGTGGAATAGAACATGGATTTCCAGAATGTATCACGCTCCGTGCTAAATCTGCTCATAGAGGAGTGGATATTGTCAGAACGTAACAGAAAGATATTGAAACGGAGATTCTTGGATGATATACGATTAGAGCCTTTAGCCGAGGAATTCGAGTTGTCGGTGAGACAGATCCGAAGGATCGTCACTGATGGCAAAGCCGTGCTAAAGGCTCATTTAATTGACGAGTGAGGGACTCGTCTTTTTTATTGCCTTAAACTGTCCTCATAAATGCCGATACGGTTCCTTTCTTTTCTCATTGCAGATGATATGATAAAGTCATGTACAGAAATTATAATCCGAATCCAAAAGGGAATAATGTAGGAGATTGTGTCATAAGGGCATTGACATTGGCATTAAACATCAATTGGCAAGATGCCTATGTTAAGTTGTGCCTTCATGGGCTTGAACTCTATGATATGCCTTCCGCAAATCATGTGTGGGGATCTCTGCTCCAGAAGTACGGATATAAAAAGAGCATCCTTCCGAATGAATGCCCGGCTTGCTATTCGGTCAGAACTTTCGCTGAAGAGCATCCTGAAGGCGAGTACGTCCTTGCGACAGGTTCCCATGCGGTTTACTGCAAAGAAGGAACTTATTATGACTCCTGGGATTCTGGAGACGAACCAATAATCTATTATTTCCAAAAAGGTGAGAAGAATGAATAATCCTTATTATCCCGTAGGCTATCAGCCTTTTCAGCAGATGCCGAATGTTCCGCAGATGCAGAACGTTCAATCCTATCCCCAAGAGAGACAGAACAATTCCATCATATGGGTACAAGGAGAAGCCGGAGCAAAAAGTTATCTTGTGGGGCCGAATCAGACAGTGCAGCTTTGGGACTCTGAAGCACAGACCATTTATCTTAAGTCTGCGGATGCTTCCGGGATGCCGTCTCTGAAGGTGCTTGATTACACCATAAGAGACGATGGCTCTAAAAACGCACAGAATAGGTCAAATTTCGATTCGTTTGTCACAAAGGATGAATTAGTCCAATTAGAGGACAGAATGTCCAAAAAGATAGAAAGAATGATCAAGGAGAGGGCAGATGAGTAATCCTATTTTTGACATGATGAGACCACAGGCAAATCTGTTCGAACAGATCCAAAGGTTAAAACAGACTTTTAAAGACCCGAATCAGGCGATTCAGCAGATGCTCAATTCCGGGCAGATAACACAGGCTCAATATAATGCAGCCGTACAGAAAGCACAAAGCATCATGGGAATGATGAGATAATCAAATATTCTCATTTCTTATGGTCAAAATCCGAGAATTTTGGATACAACATATAATAAACAGGGCAAATTTTGCCCCATAAAAACCACTTTGGTTTTAAGGCAAGTGCGCATAGCCTTAAAATAGATGCCAAATCAGAATTTTTGATTAGGCAAAAACCGGGTTGTTCGGAAAGACCGAATAACTTGCTAACCTTACACAGATAAAGGAGAATAATCATGATTACAGAAGAGAACAGTAACGGAATGGTTATGCCTGTCACTCCCATGGGAAATGGTGGTGGAATGGGTTTCGGTGGAGACTCATGGGCATGGATCATTCTTCTTTTGTTGCTCGGATGGGGTAACAACGGATTCGGTGGACAGGGCGGTCAGAATGGTCTCTATCCTTGGATGAATCAGGCAAATCTGACATCCGAAGGATTCCAGAATCAGCTTATGAACGATAACATCACATCCATCCGTGATGGTGTCCACGGAATCTCAACACAGCTTTGCAACGGCTTTGCCGGAGTTGAACAGGGAGCAGCTGCACGTCAGATGGCTAATATGCAGACCGCATTTGCCGGACAGACCGCAATGGCACAGGGATTCAATTCCTTGCAGAATCAGTTGGCACAGTGTTGCTGTGAGAACAGAGCAGCTACGGCAGATCTTAAGTACACAGTAGCAACAGAGAACTGTGCAGACAGAGCAGCACTTTCTGACGGGCTCCGTGATGTGATTGCAAATCAGACCGCAAACACACAGAGGATTCTGGATCAGCTTTGCAATGACAAGATCGATGCGAAGAACGAGAAGATCCTTGAGTTGCAGAACGCACTCAACATGGCTACGCTCCGTGAGTCACAGACACAGCAGAATGCGTTCATTGCCCAGGGACTCAACAATGAAGTAGATGCTCTGTACAACAGACTCTCCAATTGCCCTGTTCCTACCACTCCTGTTTACGGACGTACTCCGATATTCACTTGCAATAACGGATGCGGATGCGGTAATTAGGGGGTAGATCCATGGCAGAATATTTAGCTAATGCGGTGCAGAACGTAAACGTGAATGCTCCGATCATCTTCACAGCTTCTATCCCTTGCAATCGTGGTAATGTTTATCATGAGGACGAGACCGGGGTTTTTATTCTCCGTGGTAACACAAATCAGTGCTTTGCGACTTATCAGGTTACATTCAACGGCAACATTGCCATTCCCACAGGCGGTACAGTAGGCCCCATTGCCATTGTCATAGCGGTTAATGGAGAACCGAGGCTTACATCCAGAGCAATCTTTGTTCCGGCAGCGGTGGAGACATATGGTAATGTGACAAGCACAGCGGTAGTAAAAGTGCCGAGAGGGTGTTGCTTCTCACTCTCCGTGGAATATGTTCCCGGAGATGACGATCCGGCTACCACTCCCACTCCTGTTATTGAAGTGCAGAATGCTAACCTTGTGATCAGCCGTTTGGCATAGAAAGGAGAATACTATGTACGAAGATTTGGAAGAACTCTGCGAGACACTGTCCGAGGAACTTCATTCAGCCAACAGCAAGCTTCGTAACGGCAAGATGAATTCAGGGGATCTTGAGTACATCGACAAGCTGACTCATGCTCTCAAAAGCGTAACCATTCTTAAAGAGATGAAAGGCGGTAGTCAGAGAAGCTATGATGATGGCGGCTACAGAAGCTACGAAGAAAGAAGAAGCTATGAAGGGAATTCCATGAGAGGCAGAAGACGTGACTCAATGGGACGTTACTCCAGAGACAACGAAGAACTCATGAACGATCTTCAGATGCTTGCTGACAAGGCTCCTGATCCGCAGACCAAGGCAGAGATTCAGAAATTCATGAGAACCATGGGTGGTTGACAATTTAATCATTCGGTGATATATTGCCGACCAAAAAGGAGACAACGTAAGGAAACTTGCGTTGTCTTTTTTGTTGTGGGTAGAATAGAGTCCCGGATGAACAATTATCCCAGAGATCTGTTTAAGGGAAAAACGGCAGCGGAACGCTTTGAAGAAGAACTTCAAAAACTTACATAATTTTTTTAAAAAAATCTGCACGAAGTGTTGACAAACTGAATCGAGAGTTGTAACATGAAGTGCAGAAGGAATTAATCCTTACTGCACTATTTTTTTATAAGTGCTTCAGGATTAAGTCCTTGAGGCACTTTTTTGTTTGGAGATAGGCATGAGTAAAAGCATTCTGATTAGGGATATGAGCAGATGCCTTGTGTGTGGAAGACCGAGAGAAGCTGTTCACCATGTGTTTGGCGGCCCCAACAGGAAGAATTCGGAGAAGTACGGACTTAAGATTCCATTATGCAATGCTCATCACAATATGTCCCCGGAAGGGATTCATAACGACAAGGACTTTGATCTGACGATCAAGAGGAACGCTCAAAAGATATTTGAGAGGAAATACTCTCATGAGAAATTCATGGGAATATTCGGTAAAAACTATTTGTAAAGGAGAAGAGATGCAAAAGAAAAGGCTTACCTATCAAGACAGGATAAAGATTGAAGAACTCGTCAAAGCCGGACTTAATGGACTCAAGATCTCCAAGGTCATGGGTGTTCACAACGTGACAATATATCGTGAATTATCACGTTGTAAGGGCGAGTACAGTGCAGACGAAGCGCAGAAAACGCTGACATAAAAAAGAGCCGAGGGGAGTCGGCTCTGGGGTATGGGGGGGTTGAGGGGTTTCTACTTTCCACTCATATTTTATATATAGCACAATCGGCAGAATCAGGCAAGTCTGCTGACAATAAAACAATATTTAGCGAGAAAGGAGAATTTATGGAGAGATTATTAGACATCCAGAAGAAGGTTGAAGGGATTCTCATTGAACATCCGAAAACGAGGGATTCAGATGATGCTCTTTACTTTCAGATCATCTCAAGTGTTAATCCGAATCTCACGGCAAAGGAAGTTTTCCTTAACCGGGAAGTACATGGGCTGCCGCCTTATGAAACAGTGAGAAGGACAAGGCAGAAGCTTCAGGCAGAGAGACCTGAACTTCGTGGAACCGTGAGGACACAGATCCACAGGAAGGAGAAAGAGGAGAAATTCCTCGCTTACGCAAATGGGTGACAAACGAATGATATCCAAGAAGCTTATTACATCGGATACATTCCTGGATATGTCTTTTTCGGCAAGAGCATTGTACTTTACGCTGATAGCCTGTGCGGATGATGATGGCTTCGTAAACGGTCCGAGAGCCGTGGCAAGGCAGATCGGAGCAGAGGCAAAAGACCTTGAAGAGTTAATAAACTACCATTATTTGTTCCTCTTTGATAGTGGGGTGGCGGTGATTAGGCATTGGAAGATGCAGAACTCGATCCAAAAAGATCGATACCATCCCACTATCTTCCAAAAAGAATTGAAGCAGCTTAAGTTGGATGATAATGGTGTGTACTTGTGGATAACTTCAGAGTCTGTATCCAAAATGGATACAAGTTGTATCCAAAATGTATCCAAGTTGGATACAGAATGTATCCAAAATGTATCCAAAATGGATACAAAAATATTGGATATGGATTTGGGCAAAAAAGAGACACAAGAAGGAAACCCTTTAGAATCAAGTGTTTCAGAGTTTGTATCCAAAATGGATACAAAATGTATCCAAGTTGTATCCAAAACGTATCCAGAAGATAAGTTAAGTAAAGATAAGTTAAGTAAAGAAAATATTTACACAGAGAATAATCCGTCAGAGTATGATTGTTTTTCTTTAGACAGTGTAAATATTAACAAGGAGTTATCCACAATATCCACAAAAGTAATTCCCGTCACTTGGGAAGGAAGGGAGAGTTAATGTCATCGTTTACCGACACAGATGCAGTATGTCCCTTCTACATAGCTGCTGACAATCTTAAGATTCGATGCGAAGGGATCATACCAGAAACAAAATCAACATCGAGTCTCTTCAAAAACAACTCTGACAGAGATTCGATCCTTGAACAATGTTGCTTTAACAATTACAAACTTTGTCCAATGTATTGGGCAATCAACAGGAAGTACGAATGAAGCATTTAGGTGATGTAACAAAGATAGACGGACGGAAGATTCAGCCTGTGGACGTGATCACTTTTGGATCTCCTTGTCAGGACTTGTCAGTAGCCGGACTCCGTAAAGGGTTGTCCGGCGAAAGAAGCGGACTCTTCCATGAGTCCATGAGAATAATCAGGGAGATGCGTGATGAAACAGGAAGATCAGATACCGGGGCAGATGAGCATATTCGATTTCCTCGCTATGCCATCTGGGAGAACGTCCAAGGAGCCCTGTCAAGTAACAACGGAGATGACTTTAGAGTGGTACTTGAAGAAATGTGCAGACTCAAAGACAAAGATGCCCATGTTCCTCGACTTGAGGGGGGGCGCAAGTGGCAACAGTGCGGATGCATCGTGGGTAACGGCTATTCCTTGGCTTGGAGACTCCATAATGCGGAGCATTTCGGAGTACCACAAAGAAGACGAAGACTATGTGTTCTCATTGATCTCGATGGATACACAGCAGCTGAATTGGTTTTTGAACTTAAGCGAAAAACCGATAATTCCGAGACCATCAAAACTGTCAGAGATCTTGGATCTAAATTGCGATCTGGAGAAATATATGCTGTCAATCAAGGCTTGTCAGGGAATACTGAATCGAGCGAGGAAGAGAAACAAAAAACTCCCGGAGATATTAGAGTATGCGCTGATCAAACAATCAAGCGAGGGGGGGGCAGTAAGCTTCCAAGAGAGGTCAGGTAAACCGGGCGGTGGTAAAGGCATCCTCATTCAGGATGAACACACAGGAACACTTTCAACTCTCAATAACCAATCTGTGGTTTACGGAATAAGCCCATATGCATCAAATGCAATGTTATCAAAGAATCCCAACAGTGAAATATACAAGGCTGACACTGCAAGGACGTTAGATCTTAATGGCGGTAATCCGGCTTGTAATCAAGGCGGTATGGCGGTAGTGCAGAACGTAACCTTTTCTGACACGGCTGCATCGAGACTCGCACAGGACGAAAGAGGCGGTGTCCACTCGCAGATGATGAGTGATCCTGAAGGGAACTTTGTAGTGACCAAAACAGTGTGCATCGGTGGGGGGCAATTACACGATGCTATGACTCCGAGCGAAGAAGTAAGCAAGTGTTTAAACTGCCTTGACGATACCATGAAAGTTTTAATCGAGCATAAATGTATCGGCAACGGACAAGTTGCACAGCTTGGTCTCCATGAAAAAGCCTTAACCCTTGATTGTATGCATGACCAACAGGCTATTCTCTCTTACGGACTTGACAGAGCATCCTTTAACCAAGGACAGAATGCGAAGTTTGACTTTGCGGTTGAGAAAGAAAAATCTCCCACGTTAGTCGCAAAAGGACCCGGGGGGGGTATCAGTGATACAGTTGGATCACTCTGTGCAAGAGACTACAAAGGAGTAGGTAACCAATATGTCGATGAAGGAAAAGTCATCGTCCAATACGTCAAAGAAGATGATACTCGCCATTGAAAGTCATCCACAGGACAGCCGAGTGAAGATCCAAGGCGAGGTCAATCAGCCTATAACTTCGAACATGGAGAATGATCCTTCAAATGGCGGCTTGGTGATGATACTTGAAAATCATCCGAATGACTCAAGGGTGAAGATTAAGACGGATGGCATATTCCAGACCTTGTCCTCAAGAATGGGAACAGGGGGGGGTAATGTGCCGATGGTGATGGAGATGGATGAAATAAAGACAGTAGTTAGAAGACTCACTCCCCTGGAGTGCGAAAGGCTTCAAGGCTATCCTGACGGATGGACAGACATAGGAGATTGGAGAGACTCAAAAGGCAAGCTGCATAAAGGCTCCTCTGATGCTCCTCGTTATAAGGCCCTTGGAAATTCAATTGCGCTTCCTTGGTGGACAGATCTTATGAAGGGAATAGCAGAGCAGTATGACAGACCTTTCACTTTGGGGAGTCTGTTTGACGGAATAGGTGGCTTCCCTCTCTGCGCACAACGTGCCGGGGGAATACCGATATGGGCATCGGAGATCGAAGAGTTTCCGATAGCGGTGACAAAGATGAGGTTTCCTGATGAAAGACGATCCGAATCAGCTGACAATATTTGACATTCCCATCCTGTTTACCTTTGACAGATTCAAAGAAAGCTATTGCAGACATATGCAAGCATACATCAAGTTTGAAGAAGACGGTCCGGCAGTAGCAGCTTGCAGTTTCAAGGACGGAAAGAAAGCACAGTGTTGGAGTGATTGGCAGCCATGCAATTATGAAAATTGCCCATTCTTTCATATGCCGGAGAATGAAAAGAAACTTGATGATGTTGCCCAGAGGTTGGGATAAGGAGAAGTTATGATACACATGAAACATTGCCCTCATATTCAGGAAGGGAACCGTACCACCTTGTTTTTTAAGGATGGAGAGCCACAGAAGTATTGTGAAGGATGGATGGACTATAGGGGAGTGGTGCTTGATGTCTGTGCAAGATGCCCGGAATACTGTCACGGCAAGATAGCCAAGGATGACAGACAAGCCGCTCCAGAGCCTTACCTTGCAAAACATAACGGAGAAATCGTCAAGTGCGAAGAATGTGCCAATTGGATTAACGGACAGTGCTTCAGGTATCGTACAAGAGATCCCAAGCGTAAATGTATGTGCGCTGATGAGAACTTTACATCTTACAACAGGAGAAAGACAAAAGATGAATGCAAGTGAAATAGATAAGAATTTGAATGACGTTGTTCAATTCGGCCACATGGTAATGAGCAAAGACTATATCGAGGCGGTCAGGGAAGCATCTCTTGCCTTTGATGCGATCAGAAGGTTACTGAAGGTTCAATGGGAATCCGAACATAACTACACAAGAGATTTCACTAAAGAGGTAAACGAGATCCTTTCCGAATTCCACCTGACCGAGGATGAAATAACAGAACTTGCTGCAAGGTATAAAGAATCAGATCGGAAAGTATGCCGGAATTGTATACACCTTTCTGATGAGCAGACAGTGATCGGAAGGAAATGCGTGTGTCCTACAAAAGAGTTTCACACACCTTATGCAATGTGGAAACCGGGAAGCACTCCGGCTTGCAAAAACTTTGAGAGCAAAGCAAAAAGCGAGGTAGAGGAATGACCGCAGAAGAAATCATAAGCTATGCAGAATTGTCTATACAAAGCATTGAGTTAGACAATGGCAAAGATACGGTTGCCTATGACTTTTATAAGTCTGTTCTTAAAATACTTCAGGCTGACCTTTGCAAAACTTGTCAGAAAGTGAAAACCACCTTCAAGCAGACCGCAAACGAGTGGGGAGCGACGTGTGAACCGATAGCCGAGCCTTGTGAGGATGCCGTGAGCAGACAGGCGGCAATTAAAGCCATTTGGGACGGAATCAATATGGACATTTACACAAGCGAGGTTAAGGAAATTCTCGAAGGACTCTCTTCTGTTCAGCCAAAAGCAAAGATAGGAAAGTGGTTAGTCTATACGGATTGTGAAGGCAAAACCCGTCAATGTGTATGCGACCAATGCGGTTATAAAACCGACAAATATACATGGAAAAATCCGAATTTCTGTGAGAACTGCGGAGCAAAGATGGGGGTATAAGGATGACAAGAGAAGAAGCAATAGAGGTATTACAACAAGATATACCTTGCGAACAAGATACTGACTTAATTGAGGCACTTGATATGGCAATCAAAGCATTAGGGCAAAAGTCTTGTGGTGATTGCATCAGCAGAGCCGAGACACAAAAGCATATATACACACGATTATATGAAACGGCTTTAAACAATGTTGGTTATAAGTGTGAAGCAGGCGATGTATTCGTAGATATAGCAGAGAACAGATTAAGCACTTGGGTTTCGGAAATACCACCTTTTCCGTCAAAGCCAAAGGTAGAGTGGATTCCTGTTAGTGAGAGACTTCCCAAAGATGGCGAATCTGTTTTAATGTCATATGTCGTACACGGATATCCTAACCTTTACCTTGAAGTTGGTGTGTATACGGAAGGAAAATTTTTAAGGTTTATTTCGGATGACCTTGTAGAAGTCTTCGTTGTTAAAGCTTGGATGCCACTCCCGGAACCGTATGAAGAAGATATTGTCGGCAATTCAGCTTATGAGTATTTGACAATGCCGAACCCATACAAGAAAAGCGAGGAATAAGATGAAGTGGATATTCGAAATGAGTGAAGAGGATGTAAAACTTCTGAAAGAAGGCATCGCTCCTGAAGGCATTTTGGCGAAGGTAATGAAAGGCAGACCTATTCGAAGAGAAGGAATTATAGCTTACCTTAAACGACCGAAATGCAAAAACAATTATCGTTGTCATGATTGTATTCATAGTGACCAACATTGGGAAGGGCTGAAATTCAGAGGATTCAGTTGCCGAATTAACGCAAGGTAAGAAAGCGAGGAATAATATGCTGATTTTGCCTATAAAGAAAAATGGTACGACATGATTCTGTCTGGAGAAAAGAAAGAAGAATACAGAGAACTAAAACGCTATTATACAAAGCGGTTCGTACATTTATGGCAAGGAAGTCTCATTGGGTGTAATGCAAAAAGAAAAGTGATGTTCAGAAATGGTTATTCAAAGAAGTCTCCATCATTTATTGCAACTGTGACACTCGATACCGGAACAGGGAAAACCGAATGGGGAGCAGAGGAAGAAAAACAATATTACATTCTGAAAATATGCGATATTGAGCCAAAGGCAGAAAGTGAGTTGTAAAAATGGATGCAAGAGAATTAGAAAACAAGATGAATTACATCGGAATGGAAAGAGCTGCGAGAAAGGTTCTTGTTGACGAGAAGTTGGCAAAAGCGGAAGAAGTAGCAATGATGACTTGCGTGGATGTTTGTGAAAAAATTCTTGAATCCTACGAAGTTGTTTCTTGCGAAGATAAAGATATCACAATTGTTAAAAAAGAGGATATGAAAACATACAATGATATCGTGAGATTTTTAAGCAGATAAGGTAGAAAGCGAGGAGAAAGAATGAAAAACAAAGAATCCAAACAAGAATTTTTAAGGATCGTTGTCCAAGACGGAAGAAAACCATACTATTCTATAGAATATATGGAAGGTGGAAAATGCTACAGAGGGTATGGTGGCTCGACTCTGGAAGAAGTGAGAGCATATAAAAGAAAATATTTTGACTATGCACCCAAAGTAGGGGATGAAGTGGAAAATGAGAACGGAACCAAATGCGTTATTACGGGCATAAACAAAGAGTTTGCTCATATTTTATACAGTGACGGAAGCAATGGCACGACAGAATTAAAAAACTTATGGGCAACCGGCTATCATTTAAATTCCGTTGATCGTCTCTTAAAAGATATGAAGGACAAGAAAGAAAGCACACGACAAGTAGTACCATGCAACATAGCAGACAGCGAGGTAAAAAGGGAATGATATTCGACAAAGATTGTGATTTGGTTAATGGTAAAAGTGAACATGAACAACAGGCAGATTGCGAACTTTGCTATCGTTACGACATATGCCAAAAATGGTTTGACGAGAAAACACAGAAAGACAAAGGAGAACATAAAATGAAGAAGTTATTTGTATCCATTCCCATGAAGGGAAGAACAGAAGAAGAGATCAAGAAGAGCATCCAGAAGATGAAGAAGATCGCAGAGGCATTTGAAGAAGAAGAGTTGGAACTTATTAACTCCTATGTTGAGGACAAGCCGCCTGTTGACGTATCCGAAAGAATATGGTACTTGGGCAGATCCATTGAGAAGCTTGCTAATGCTGATATCTTCATCGGCGTTACAGATGATTGGGACTTTGATGGATGCTTTACCGAAAGGACAGTGGCAGAAAGGTACGGAATCAAGATATACAAGATAGATCCGTTCTGCGTGATCGAAAATTATAAAGAGTACCGAAACACAATCTTCGGAGAGGAGAAAGTGTATTGTGAGAATACTCATTTAGCGGTGGCAACGAGCATTTCATGAATGTATGAGATTGGAGATAATATGTCAAGAATTGTAGAAGAAGCAATACAAAAAGGCAGAGAAGAGGCATGGGAACTTGCCAAGAAAATCGCAAGAGGAGAGATTGATTTTGAATGGATTAAGAGCCTTGGCATAGCGAACCCGGATGGATTCGGATGGATGAGTCCTCTCTCTATCGGCATTCCAAAAGACAAAGACATTCCCATCAACGACCTTTTGGAGAGTTATAACACATGGGAAAAGAATAAGGTAATCAAAAGATGGGATGAGGTTTATTCCAAATCAACAGACCTTAAGTTTGTCGTAACAAGAATTGGCTCTAAAAACGAGGAGAGGATCTACGAAGGGTTTAATGCAAGCGGTGGTTGCTACGAAATGTTACCGACCGATGTCGTAAAGACCGGGAGATCCTTCCCTGAATTGGCAGCGGTAATAGAGAGGATGAACGAAGATGATTGAATTGGCAATTATATTTGTTGTGTTGATTATAATCCCAAGCATATTCCGAGAGAAAGAGGAAAACGATGAAGTTGAGACAAGCCAAAAAGAATTTGAAAAAACAAGTCGCAGATCTTGAGCGAGACAATGACCTGATGAGGGAAATCATATCCAACCATCCTGAAATGCTATCGTTGTATGACAAATACACACAACCACTTAATGTGACTCATGTGACAATGCCTTTTCAGGACCTGTCCGTAACCGAGATGATGCTCCCAATAGAGTATAATTACATGGATGAGGATCTTATGAAAACAAAATTGGCAGCGGAACTTGCCGATGGGATAAAGGGCTTTATTAAGATCGATGTATCCCAGGAGAGACATCTCCATACTGTCATGTACAGAATAGATGCGAGGTTAAGAGTATGCAAATTGTAGATAATCCTATCAGAGAGAAGCTTGCGGAGATTCGGATAAGGATGACGGTCCGAAGGGAGATAAGAAAACTTACTCCTTATGACAAGGTGGTTGCATTAAGAGCCACAAGAGATCTTATCATTAAGGATCTCCAGAGAGCAAAAGAGGAAGTAGAGGAACTTGAAGAAGCTTTAGACATATAAGGAGTTGGGGATGATTTGTAAAGTGTGCAAAACAAAGATGATCTGTAAGAATTCCAGAGAAGAGAACAACATCAGGTGGAGACAGTATGATTGTCCTAAATGTGCTTCCATTATTTTCACAAGAGAACAGGCGGTACATGGCAGTGTATGTAAGGCAAGGATCAGAGACATCAGCACTCTCCAGAAGAAAATAAGCACTTGTAAGGATGAGATTCCTTTGTTGAGGAGTCCATATTAGAGAGGAGAAGAAGATGGAAGACATGACATCAAGCCACAGTGAAAAACAGATTTATGAAGGATGCATCAGCCTCATGAATCAAATGTTTGGTCAAATAAAAGAATGGCTCTACGATATGGGATACATATCCGAGGATGACGATCCTGAAGAAGTCTTTGGTATGAGCCTTACTAACACAGAGATAGTTGAACGTTTGTTCTTGCAAGGAACAACTCATTCAGGCGGTACATCACAGAGACTTAAGTGCAAAAAACTTGGGATAGATCCCACAGGAAGTGTAGACTTTTTCCTCGGTTCTTTTGACGAACAGGAAGGAGAAGAAGATGAGCGATGAAAACGATATTGTATATTTGGATTCCATCCCGGAGCAGCTTGTTTGCCCGGTATGCGGATCGATATCGGAAGTCAATAAGTCCGTGAAGGATATCTTCCTGTTGTTCGACCGATACCATCTGCACTGTAGCAAGTGTAACAGAATCAGAAAATTTATTATAAAGGAGCAACAATGAACGAAGTGGTCAGCTTATATGTAGTAATCCCTGTGGGGATACTTCTGGTAATGGCATTCGGACTCTTCATCGCAGACATAGTCATGGATGCCAAAGATACAAAGAGAAACAATAAAGATGACGATGATTTATGGGAGTGATTCAGGTGCGGTTCAATGAACACGTTCAGAACCATGCCAAATTACGCACAGAATACGTCAGATTCAACGCTGAAGGTTAGTGGTGCAATGATTCATAGATGAACCTATAGGCGAGTCAAAATGAAGGTTTAGGGACAAATTAAGGGCATATCACAGAATAATCCGAATGAATTCGGCAGCGGTATTAAATAGTGTATTATCCTCTATTTTGTGGTGATTCTTTACAAGGTGGAGCATTTGGTTTACGCATGGATCAGATGCTCCATTTTTGGTGCAATAAACCACAATGCAGAAAATCAGTAAAATCAATGCTTTAAAGTATGTCAGATTTATATTGTCCTCATCAAATTGACTCGGTTTTTAAATTTTTTGCCTCGGTAGGTTAGAAATCCGAATCCACTCTGTGGTATTTTGAAAGGGAAGGAGTCGCTCACCTAAAGGGCAGAAAAGGTTATGAAAACAGATTATGTGCAGATTGAAAAAGAATATATGACAAGCAATGCCTCTGTCCGAGAGTTGGCGAAGAAGTACGGAATCCCACAGACCACTCTCCAGAGATATGCCAAGAAGAATGGATGGCAGAGCAAGAGAGAGGAGCGCAGACAGAAGCGAGTCGAGAGAGGAATTGTCAAAGAGGAAGGAGAACAGGACGAGTCATGGGAAAGATTAAAAAATACCATGAGGCTGGTGTTGGAAGACGAGTGGAACAAATGCCAAGAAGACGAAGAATATCGGCTTGCGGTATTGCCCTCACTCACCAGATCGACCAAGTATGCAAGGGAGATCGGAGTATTCGGCCCCACAGCATCGGAGAGGAAGACGATCAAAGAAGTGGAGAAGATGGAGAATGAGAGTCAGGACACAGGAGACGGATTGACGATCCAGATCGAGGGGAATGAGGAGTATGGTGTATGAACAGAACAATAAAGATTGATGCTCCGAATCCCAAGCAAGACCTGTTCCTTAAAGCCACACAGAGACACGTTGGCTTTGGTGGTGCAAGAGGCGGTGGTAAGTCCTGGGCGGTGAGAACAAAAGCAATTCTTCTCGGATTCAAGTATCCCGGAATAAAGATGCTCATCATCCGTAAGTCGTATCCTGAAATAGTGAAAAACCATATCGAGCCACTCATGTCCATCTTATATGGAGTATGCAAGTACAACAAGACGGAGAAGATAATCTACTTTCCCAAGGGCTCCCAGATAATATGCGGATATTGCAAAGATGACAATTCCGTAGAGCAATACCAAGGACAGGAGTATGACGTTATATTCTTCGATGAGGCAACACAGCTTAAAGAAGATTGGATAAAAAAGATAGCCGCCTCATGCCGTGGAGCAAACGATTTCCCCAAAAGAATTTATTACACTTGCAATCCGGGTGGACAAGGACACGGATATATCAAGAGGATCTTTATTGACCGCAAGTATGAAGTAAACGAGAATCCTGATGATTATGTATTCATACAGAGCCTTGTAACCGACAACAAGGTCCTCATGGAAAAAGATCCTGAATATGTCAAATTTTTGCAAAACCTTCCGGGGCCGATCCGAGAAGCTTGGCTCAATGGAAGATGGGATGTCTTTGAAGGAGCCTTCTTTGAGTCATTCCGTATCACTCCTGATCCGCAGTTGTGCGCAGAACATAACATATCTGTTGAAGATGCACTCAAGGAAAGGGTATGGACTCATGTTATAGAGCCGTTTGACATACCGAGGACATGGAACGTCTACCACTCATACGATTGGGGCTACGGCAAGCCTTTCTCATGTGATTGGTGGGCAATGGACTATGATGAGAATCTCTATCTCATCTTACAGCTGTACGGATGCACAGGAACTGCAAACGAGGGACTCAAATGGTCAAATGAGGAAATGTTCAAAGAGATCCACAACATCGAATCGAGCCATAGGTGGCTTAAGGGAAGAAAGATATACGGTCCGGCAGATCCGTCCATATGGGATGGCTCCAGAGGAGTAAGTGCGGCAGAGATAGCAGACAAGAACGGAGTTTATTTTGAACCGGGAGTGAATGACCGAATCCCCGGATGGATGCAAGTAAGAGAGAGGATGAAGTTTGATGAGAACGGATATCCGAAAATTTATTTCTTTTCCACTTGCAAGGATGCCATCAGAACCATTCCTCTCATGATGTTCGATGAACATAAGATCGAGGATATGGACTCGGATCTTGAAGACCATTTTTGCGACAGCATGAGATATATGTGTATGTCACGTCCTGTTGCTCCGAGGGAAATCAAATCGGATGCAAAACCTTTATACGATCCATTAAATCAATTTACATAAAGCAAAGGAGATATCATGGCAGAAGGAATCATAAGAAAGGGAAGGACAAGCGAGGCATCTCGTCCTTTGGCGGTGGAAACTTTAGCCAAAGGGGAGATGGGGAGTGCGGTCATTCCTGAAGTAACGAAAAAGATCGGAACCGAGCAGATAGCAAAGGCAACGGAGATCTTAAGGAAGTACAAGGAAGGCAAGGCAAGGCTTGAAGCAAAAGTTGTTGCCAATGAACAGTTTTGGAAGCTTCGTCAATGGGGAACACTTAACGAGACAAAGCAGCTGCTTCAGACCAAGTCCACACTGTGGTTATGGATGTGTATACAAGGACGTTATTCGGACGTTATGGATTCCTTCCCTACTTGCAACATAAAGCCTCGCCAACAGGACGATGTCGAACAGGCAAAGATGCTCTCATCCATCATCCCTGTGGTCATGGAGCAGAATAAGTATGAGGAGACATATTCCGACATTGCATGGGATGCAGCCAAACAGGGCGGTGCTATTCAGGGCATCTTTTGGGATGCCTCAAAACACAATGGACTCGGAGATATCACCATTAAGGAAATGGATCTCCTTAACATCTTCTGGGAACCGGGAGTATCCGACATACAGAACTCCCAGAACGTATTTACTGTGGAGTTGGTTGACAATGATATCCTTGTACAGAGATATCCGCAGACGGAAGGACATCTTAATTCCAAGACTCTTTCCGTTTCCAAGTACATCTACGATGACAATATCGACACGGAAAACAAGTCTATTGTGGTCGATTGGTACTACCATACAGAGTATGGCGGTAAGAAGGTACTGCATTATTGCAAGTTTGTAAATGACATTGTTCTTTTCGCATCCGAAAACGAGGATGAAGTACCGATGCAGACAGTAACAGATCCTGTCACAGGGATAGCAACACAGGTTCCTGTGGGAGAGCCGATGTCACAGAGAGGATATTATGACCATGGCAAGTATCCTTTTGCAGTGATGAGCCTCTATCCCATCAAGGGAAGCATCATCGGATACGGACTCACAGACATCGGAAGAAGCACACAGATCGACATCGATGAACTTAATGACTCCATCATGGGCAATGCCAAGGAAGGTGCTTCGGCAAGGTATTTTGAACGTGAGAATGCATCCATCAATGAAGAGGAATTCCTTGATCCCAAGAAGAAGATCGTACACGTTGCCGGACAATTGGACGAGCAGAACATAAGAGCAATTGAAACAAAGCCCCTTGACTCCATCTATGTTAACTTCATGTCCATGAAGACAGACGAGTTAAAACAGGCAACATCCAATCAGGATGTCCACAACGGCACTACATCTTCAGGAGTAACAGCCGCATCCGCAATAGCTGCTCTTCAGGAAGCAGCCGGAAAGAATGCAAGATCTACAAACAGAGAATTCTATCGGACATACAAGGAAGTCATCTATCAGGTTATTGAACTCATGAGGCAGTTTTACACGCAGCCCAGGATGTTCCGCATTGCTCCTGATGCAAGCGGAAAGGAAGAGTTTGTTACCTTTGACAACAGTGGCATCAAGGCACAAAGTCAGATGGTTGGTGGAGTGGATCTTGGCTTACGTCTCCCTGAATTTGACGTAGATGTCACGGCAGAAAAGGCAAACCCTTACAAGAAGATGGAGATGAATGAACTCGCTCTCAACTTCTATCAGCTTGGATTCTTTAATCCCAATTCAGCAGATCAGGCACTCGCTTGCCTTGAGATCATGGACTTTGACCATAAGGATCTCATCATCTCAAAGATACAGGAGAATCAGACATTGCAGATGAGGCTCTTACAGTTTGAGCAGTTGGCACTTACTCTTGCACAAAAGACCGATCCTCAACTTGCCAACCAGATCGGAGAGATGATCCTTGCAGAAGGCGGTCAGCCTGTCCCCACAGGCGGTGAAATAGACATGGATGCAAGCCCTAATCCGGGTGGAGAAAAGAGAGTAGAAGCGGCAAGAGAACAGGCTATTAACAGTACGAAGGTGTGACTATGATCACAGTGGAGATATCAAAAGACAGTATAGTTACAAACGGACACGCATCAGAACTTATATGTAATTCGGTATCGGTTCTGATGTGGGCATTGTCCATAAGCCTCATGAAGAATGATGCATACGATCTGGTAGTCAAAGAGGATGACGGATACGAGCAGATCTCTTTTACTCCCACAGAGAAAACGGCTCCAATCTTTATGGGAATAGCGGAATGTTTTAAGGCTTTGGGCGAACAATTCCCCAATGAAGTGAAAATTTTTTACAAAATTAAAAACTTTTAAGGGGGCAAGGTTAGAAATCACAATTACATTTGTGATAGAGTAGCATTACAAGGATTCGCTGACCTAATCAGCAGAAAGGACACATATGAAGTTTTTCAAACTTAAACTTCTCCGTTTTGGCGAAGGCGGTGACGGTTCCGGGAGCGCAACCGGGGACGGATCTCCTTCTGGAGAATCATCAGGAGTAGATTCCAACTTGGAATCAAAGATACCATCCTCTATCCCTGAAAGAGGAAGAGAAGCCTATCTCGAAGCCTTGAAGCGGACAAGCGCATCCGCAGAGAAGCCGAAGGAAAAGGTGGACACAGGAAAAGACAAAGCCAAAGAGTCCGACCTGACATACGAAGAACTGATCAAATCAGACAAGTACAAAACTGCACACCATGAGTACATGGAAAAGACCATCAATGACAGGCTCAAGAGATTTAAAGGTCAGGAAGAGAGTTTAAAGTCTGCAACGGCTCTTCTTGCCACCATAGGCACAAAGTATGGTCTCAATCCTGAAGACAAGGATTACATGGAAAAGCTTTCCAAAGCCGTTGAGTCCGATGATTCATACTATGAAAAGTACGCTGAAGAAAACGACATGACACCTACGGAAGCAAGGAAATTCGTCACACTTGAACGCAAGGTCAAAGAAGCAGAGGCAGCAAAGATTCAACGTCAAGAGGAAGAAGCACAGAGAGCGCAGTTTGAGGTTGTAAGAACCAATGCGGCAAAGACACAGGCAAAGTATCCGGGGTTCGACCTGGCAACGGAACTTAACAATCCTAATTTTGTGCGCATCTTGTCATCAACAAACGGAGACACCACGGCAGCTTATGTCGCAACTCACTATGACGAGATCATGCGTGGGGCCACGGCATCAGCGGTACAACAGGCACAGATAGCAACAGCCAATTCCATCGCATCAGGTACAAAGAGACCTATCGAGAATGGCATCAGCGGTTCTGCTCCTACAAGCGTGACAGTGGATTTCCGTGCAATGAGTCTTGATCAGCTTCGTGCATACGCAGAAACACAAAGAAGAATGCAGAAGTAGCAAGGACTCAAGGTCCTTGCAGAAAGGACTTTACATGACAAGCTATAAGCTTAATTTACTCCGCCATTCCACGGATGTAAATCCCATCAACGTAACCACACAGACATCTCCCCAGAGCATGGCTGTGACCATGAAGACATTTTACGAGCAGACACTGCTCAAGAATGCGAGAAATGCAACCATCTTCACTCCTCTGGGAAAGAAAGTTCCCATGAAGGGAAACAAGGTTGAATTCCGTAAGTTTAATACATTTCCCAAGGCACTGACTCCTCTTACAGAAGGTGTCATCCCCACAGGACAGAACTTCGGTATGACCAACCTTGAAATCAGCACCAATCAGCATGGTGACTATGTAGCCGTTTCCGACAGACTCCAGATGGAAGCATACGATGATGTTATCTTCGGTGCTACAGAGGAAATGGGTGCAGCTGAAGGTGACACCTACGATACTCTCACAAGAAACAAGATCCTCACAGGAACCAATGTTGCTTATGGTGAGTACAGCGGTGTTCAGGCAGCATCGAGAAGGGCTATCACATATCAGCACATCATCACTCCGGCTCTTGTTAACAAGGTTGCAACTTGGTTCAAGAAGAACAAGGTTCCGAAGTTTGACGGCTATTGGGTATGGGTTATCCATCCTTCCCAGGAGTATGACCTTACCGAGTCTTCCGAATGGAAGGAATTCCACAAGTACGATGATGTTCAGCCTATCTTCAAGGGCGAGATCGGAACACTTCGTGGCTTCCGTTTCATCGTAGATCCCAATGTTAAGGTTTACAGATCCGAGCCTCTCGCATCCGACTCCAGAACACTTCTTCTGAATGGTGCAGTGTCAGCCGGAGCAGCTACATCCATCACAGTAGATGGCGGTACGCTTACCAATGACTCCATTAAGGGCAGAAAGATCAGATTCGGTACAAACACTGTTACAGTAACAGGCAACACATCAACCACCATTTCCTTCGCATCCACAACGCTTGCAGCAGTAGCTGATGATTCGCTTGTGTATGGTGACGAAGGCGGTCAGGACGATGCTGCTGTTTACGGTTCCATCGCACTCGGCAAGGATGCATTCGGTGTCCTTGATCCTGAAGGTGAAGGAATGGAACTCATCATCAAGGATAAGTCCGTCATTGGCGGTCCTCTTGAGCAGTTCAGTACCATCGGTTACAAGTTTAATCATGGTGCCGGAATCCTCTATCAGGAGAGACTCCTTCGTGTCGAGACAGGATCATCCTACTCCTTCGATGACGAAACCAATTAAATGATTAGGCCCCGGAGAGATTCGCCATCTTTCCGGGGCATTAAGGAGAAAATTATGGCAGAGAAAACAAAAAAGACAGCAGAGGCTGAAGAAGAGGTTAGGGTAGAAGAGACCGAAAAGGCAGAACCTTCCACAAAAGCAGAACCTTCCACAAAGGCGGTCAAACCTACAAAACCCACAAAGAAACTTGTTGCGGTCAGAATCCCCAGAGATCCTGTCAACAAAACAGACTCGGTATTTGTCGGAATCAACTTCAAGAACTACATCCTCAAGAGAGGTGCGACAGTGGAAGTCCCGGAAGAAGTTGCCGAGGTATTATTTAATGCCGAGTTAGCTGAAGATGCAGCCGATGCGTATGCGAAAGCACAGGAAGAAGCCTTTATCCAGAAGACAAAGGATCTTAACAATCAGTAGGCAGCCAATCAGCACACCAAGGGAAGGCTGTAGAAGTCTTCCCTTTTTCTTTTAAGAGGAGATAACATGACCATCCGTGAAGCAATAGACAGAGCAGACACACTTAAGCCCAATCAGTACACTGATGAACTTAAGATGCAGTGGCTGTCGGAGTTGGATAACAGAATATATAACGATCTGTTCTTAACGCATGAGGATAATCCCTATGCCGATATAGAGCCACCTGAAGAAGGCGAGGAAGATGAAAGGCTTATCTTCCCTTACACGGATGATAGTAAGGTATTGCTTGCCGAGGCTCCGTATGACGTATTGTATCCCTCATATCTTAAGGCAAAGATCGATGAATCAAATGAGGAATTCGGACGTTACCAGAATTCAGCGGCTATCTATAACACACAGTATCAGGACTACTCAAGGTGGTACAACAGAATTCATATGCCCATCACGAATTATCCGGGAAGGAGCAAATCATGCTATTGCCAAATCTCTCCGATTTAAGGAATAAAAATGACAAGACCGACAGCGTGATCCAATTCACAGGACTCAATAAGACGAATGAGTGCATGAACACAGAAATGAAGTCCATGCACAATATGTCTTTAAAAGAATATCCGCATCTCTCCTCAAGGCAGAGAAGGCAGATAACTTCTCTCAACCTTACCGACATAAGAGGAATGCTTGGCGGTGAGAAGCTATACATTGCCACCAAGACAGGAGTCACGATCATAAACAAAAATGGTCAGACTACGACCATAACAGGGACACTTAATAACAAAAACAAGACCATAGTCAAAATGGGAGACTATGTGTGCATCTTCCCGGACAACGTCTTCTTTTTGGACTCGGAAAGAGATGGTCTCTGGAACATGGAAAGCGAATATTCAACCACATCGGTGACTTTCTCCCTTGCGGACAATAAGGGACAGGCTATCACATATCACAACGCAGCCTATTACGAAGAACACGATCCCCAGAACGGAGATTATCTTCTTACCGAAGTAGACGGAAGGTCAGAACTTCAGCAATATTCTTCCACAAGCGGCACATGGACAGTGATCACAACGGCTTACATTATGATCACGGCAACAAATATCGGCTCCTACATCAACAAGGGAGACGGAGTTAAGATCTCTTTGGATCTCGGTGCAAACACTTGGGAAGAAGTTGATAAAGTCCTTCCCAATGTAAAGAACGGAGTACACTACGCAACGTACACAGTTAAGGACGTGAGTGCCAATGCAATAACAATAGGCGGTCTTTTATCGGCTACCAAGGCACTTACAAGCGTGACTTTCAAAGTCGAAAGAAAGATCCCTGAAATGGCATACGTTACCGAAGCAATGAACAGGCTTTGGGGATGTAATGCAGAAGGGACGGAAATATATGCATCAAAGTTAGGTGATCCGACAAATTGGAATTGCTTTGAAGGAATTTCCACAGACTCCTGGGCGGTGACCATAGGATCTGAAGGAAAGTTTACCGGGGCAATAACATATCTCGGATATCCTACGTTCTTCAAGGAAAGGTCTCTTATCAAAATCGCAATAGCATCCAATGGAGCGCATCAGACGAAAGAGACTATGTGCAGAGGTGTTCAGGATGGATGCGCAAGGTCTATGTGCGTAGTCAATGAAATCCTCTTCTATAAGGCACAGACAGACATAGTTGCTTACGACGGTTCCTTACCACAGACGATATCGAAGAAGCTTGGAGATCTTTCAAACTTCGATTCGTGCATTGGTGGACGGAATAAGGACAACTATTACATTGAAGGCATAGTATACGAAAATGGCTCATACGGACATCATATGTATGTATATGATGCCCGGAAGGGATTCTGGGTGGAAGATGATGACAAAGCCTACGATTACCTTACCACATGGAATAACATATGTGTGGGAGCAATCAGCGACAAGGTTCATCTGTTCGATCAGGGCGGCCCCTTAACCACAACAGAAGAAGATGATCTTAAATGGTCATTTGAGACGGACAGAATGGACTACTTCACGGAGAAAGCCAAGTATATCAGAAAGATTGTCATCAAATCCACGCTTCAGAGCAAAGCGAGAGCGAGAGTATATATCTCCTATGATGACAAACCCTACAGACTCCTTTTTGAGATGCGGTCCGTAGGAACCAAAGTATATCCTTTGACCATCATCCCCAGGAGATGCGACAGATTCAGCATTAAAGTCGAAGGCATAGGAGATGCGGTTATCCATCAGATTACGAAAGTCTTTGAGACAGGGAGTGATATTTATTGAATCCGATCCTAATAAGTCCAAAAATCGAATCAGACAAAAGCACAGCCGAGCAGCTGCAGCAGATGAGGTCCTATCTGTTCCAATTTAAGGAGCAGATGGAACTTCTCCTCATGAACATAGACTCCGACAATATGTCCGAGAAGTTTAAGGACGATTTCTCCCAGATTGTCGGAAACAAGATCATGAATGGCAAAGAGATGTCACAGATTCTACAGAGTGCCGGAGCAATAAAATTGCAAGTGGAAGAACTTGGTGGCAATGTGGCATCACTCTCTGTTACAACAACAGGCATATACAATCAGATATATGATCCTGATGTTGGAATACTTTCCGAGTTATCGGTGTTAGGCGACAGCATAGCGGCAGCGGTTAAGTTTGGAGTAAATTACACAGGCTTTAAGATGACTCCGACAAGCTTTGCGATAAAGTCAACAGGCACTTTCACAGTAGATTCGCAGAATTTTATTATTGATTCCAATGGCGATGTAACAGTAAAAGGACACATTGAAGCAACAGAAGGTAAAATTGGAAATCTTTTAATAGATGGTGGATGGCTTTCATATAAACCGGGAAACACAAAGTATCCTGTTATCTCATACGACAACGCAAGTCAGGCGGTCCTTTTCGGAAGCAATTCTTTCTCAACGCAGATTAGAGGCTTTGACTTGAGCATTGATTGCGGAAGCAACCACATAATCCTTGGAAGCAGTTTGTCTTCGACATTAAGGATATATGGCGGTTACGGAATAGAAATAGACGGAGAGATCACCTACAATGACGGACAGGAAAACTTAAATATGTATTGGCAAAAATTGAGTGATGTAGATCCTGATGATTACGTCATAACAAACAAAGCCGGATAAGGAGAATACATGAACAATGTTGGCTTAAGACAGGCAAAGGTTCAGATCTTGGGATTTATCAACGGACTCCCTTACGATGCCGAGGTTAAAAGACTTTTGGTCAAAGATGTGTACGAAGACATCAAGGATGAGGCAGACAGAGTTGTGATCAAAGAAGCAAATGAGATGGAAAAAGCTTTGAAAGAAAAGGAGAAGAAAGATGCGGATTGATGAGAAAGCCTTAAAAAGATTGTTGGAAGAAAAGAACAACGAGACTGCGGCACAAGTAGTACCGACTCCGACTCCAACACCAACTCCCCAGAAAACTTACTATGGCTTGACAGAAGATGAGTATGCCAAAGCCGGAGCAATGGCCCTTGACAATATGCCTATAAAATCTCCTCTCGGTCCCTATTTTCTTGGGTACAATCCTCTGACAGTGACAAAGAAGGCTGACAATCCGACAGAAGAACAGCAAAGGAACCGTGACATTGTCCTTGGATCTTTCAACCCTTATAGCACGTCAACGGGAATTGAGGCTGCACTCAACAAAAAGAATAAAGCGGAAGATCAGGATCTCGTTCAGGTCTCTCCCGTTTTTGAACCAAAAAAAGAAATGGGAAACTCGCAGCCAACCATTGAGGCTCCTGTGGCTGATGCAGCAATAAATTACATCAGAGGACAGTATGAATCTCTGAATCCCCAGAGAGGGAATAAGATTGATTCGTTGATCGAGAACTATCTTAACAGAGAAGACTTCAGATATGATCCCAATGCGGATATGCTCTACCAGAATTACTTGGCAGCTATGCAGAATGCCGGGCAGATGGCAATGAGAGATACAATGGGACAGGCGGCAATGCTGACAGGCGGTTACAATTCCTCATATGCAACGGCAGCTGCAAACGGAGCATATAATTCATATCTTCAGAAGGCAAACGAGGCACTCCCGGATTATTACAACATGGCAGCCAATGCTTACGATAGACAGGGCAGTGACCTTCTCTCACAGATACAGTTGTTACAGAATCAGGATGATGAAGCCTATAGCAGATGGCTTAATCAGATGAAGATGGCGAACAGTATAGCGGATTCAGAAAACACATCAGATACTGCAGAAGAGACATGGACTCCGTCACAGGAAAACAAAACAAGACAGGAAGCACTCTCGATCTACAAGGAAAAAGGAAAAAAAGGACTCTTTGAATATATCGACTCCCTGTCAGGCTACAATCTTTCCGATGAGACCAAAGAGGGAATCATGGATTTTGTTGAACAGTATGGTCAGAACGATTGGGAGATGACCAAGGATGCTTGGGGATTATTCCCGGTAGCAAGAAATCAATATACAGACTCCGAAGGTAACACAAAGACCTATGCCGATCTTGAACAGGAACACAAGGAAGGCAAGATAAGTGATGAAATGTGGGAACTTATTAAGTCCTTAACCAAGAAAGGTCAGAACACAAAAGACAGGAGATAAAGTATGGCAAGATTATTTGAAGAATATAAAAAATATAGGGAAGGCTCGGACAGTACCGGGCCTTCTTCGACATCGAGCCTATTTGATGAGTACAAGAACGGAAGAAAAGAAACTGCTCCTATCCAAGATTTTAAGACCGAATATTTATCAGGTCTTAAGGATTCCGATGCGCTGTCCGGGTATACTTCCGTCATGCAGAATGCGGACTTTGCAGAGAAGTCGCAGTACGTTCCGAAGGATCAGAATTGGTTCCAGAAGAGATTTTCAAACGGTCCCTTGGATGTATTAAGCGAAAGCATCAACGGAAATCCCACAGGGTTACAAAGTGTATCAGAAAAGATAGAGACTTCTTTCCTTACTCCGAATGAGAAGGCTTTATTCAATTACTTCTACAACACAGGAGACAATGCATCGGCATTTAATCTCTATCAGGATCTTGTGAACGAGACCTACAAGAGAAACACGGAATACCAGAAACTGTCTGCACAGAACAGATTAGACGGAACAGGAAGAATAGTCGGAGAATCACTTGCATCCATTCCTTCAAACGTTTATGGCGGTATCGTACAAGGTGTGAGTGGTCTTGGTGGAGCATTGGTCGGTGCTTTATCCAATGGTGCTGAAGGGGCAGCGGAAGGATGGAGTCAGGCAGCTGTTCAGAATCCTTATAGCGCATACGCTAATGCAGTAAGAGGAACAAGCACTGAAAAGATTGCAGAGGCAAGCGGTAACAAATTTGCTCCCTTCATCTATCAAACAGGAATGTCCGTAGGAGATAGTCTGCTCACTGCGCTTCTTTCAGGTGGAGTCGGAGAAACAGCAGCACTTTTTGCTCTCGGTGGTTCCGCAGCACAACAGAAAACGATGGAAGTGTTGGAGAATGGCGGCACAGCACAGGAAGCAGCTTTATCTGGCATTACATCAGGTTTAATCGAAGGGGTTACCGAAAAGATATCTTTAGGACATATCGCCAAGATCATCAAGGGTGAAGTGAAGGGCGGTCTTAAGGAAATTGGTAAGGCACTTGCCAAGAATATGCTTGAGGAAGCCGGAGAAGAAGCCACATCAGAACTTGTAAATGCACTTACAGATGCTATTATGCTTGATTGGACAAACAACGTAGGAACAGAGTCCGATCTTAAGAAATATTATGATGAGCAGATTGCAAATGGAGACAGCGAGTCAACTTCAGTGCTTAAAACTGTTGGAGAACTTTTAAAGAACACAGCGGTTTCAGCCCTTGGCGGTGCGGTTGGAGCATTTATGTCCGGCTTTGTTTCCACAGGGATCAGAGTCAGTAATGATTATAGACTCGGCAAGACTACGAAGTCTTATGAGAGAACACAGGATATTGCTGACCTTGCGAGAAAAGAAGGAAGGGAAGACATCGCACAGATGATCGAGAACAATCCTTCGAATCTTAACGTAGGATATGCCCAGGAAGCACTTGCCCAGGAAGCCGTTGATGCCATAAGAGACAAAAAGGCTACCTTTGAAGACAAGGTCAAGGGCATTGAGAGGCTTACCGAACTTAATAAGAAGTCAAGTCCTATAACAGGAATAGCCGATAAGAACGGAAAGATGCTCCATCCCACGGCAATCAAGTGGGAAGAAGGATCTCCTGTTTTCGTTACTGAGGAAGGAACATACAAGGCAGCGGATGTAACAGTAACAAATTCCGCAAGCAAGCTTATTAACCTTACAGAGGATATCCCTGAACAGGCAAGGCAGACTTTTATCGAAAATTATAACGGAGAGAATCTGGGAGATTACGTCAGAAAGTTTGAACAGGCTTATGAACTTGCAAAAGCAGATTGGCAAGACGATCTCACAAAAATGGTTACGGATGGACTTCTGACCGAGACACAGATGAAGAACATTTATAAAGCTGCCCAGAAAGACGTAACATCCGAAAGCTATCAGCTTGAGAATCTTAAGAAGAACATTGAAGAGAAAAAGAGGCTTTACCCTGATAAGAAGATCAGAGTCAGGATCGATACTTCAGCGGTGGATCTGACAAAACTTAATGCTAATCAGAGGCACAATGTTACACTCGCAGAGGCACTTGCAAGGGCATTAGGCTTCAACCTTACCTTGTTTGATTCCACAAAGGAAACCGGGAAAAGAGCGCATATAAACGGCAGTTATGAGGCATCCACAAACACCATAGCTTTGGATATCAATGCTAAAAACAGCGGCACTCATAACAAAGGAACCACAAATGCCATCATCACGACCTTGTCTCATGAGATCACACATTGGTCAAAGACAAACGCTCCCGGAATCTACAAGGCATTCAGAGATGCTACGCTGAAAACACTTAACAAAAACAGTGATCAGAATCTTGCCACTATTGGAGAGTATGTGGAATTGAACAAGATTAACTATCCCGGTCTCTCTGATGCAGAGGTAGCAGATGAATTGGTGGCAAGGGCCTGTGAAAATATGCTCCAGAATTCCGAATATGCCAAAGAAGCACTTGGAAGGATGACAGCTGAAGAGCAGAAGACCTTAAAGGACAAGATTGTCGATTTCTTCAACAAGATCCGTGAAGCTATAAAAGAGATCATGGGCAGAAGTGACTCCAATTCCCTTGAATACAGAATGCTCAAGAAGGATGCAGACAGGCTTGCTGAACTCCAGAAGATGTGGGACAACCTGATCAGGGAAGCTTCATCTAATGCGGCATGGGCAACAGAACAGATAGATGAGCAGATCGAAAATGCCGGAATGCAGATAATAGATGATATTGTATACTCCGTTAAGACTCTCTCCGAGTCATGGATAGCGGTCAACGAGGACAGTGAAGCAGAAAGAGGCAGAGTTGCGAATCTCATCGCATCAAGGCTTGAAATAAGTCATGAAAAAGCAAGACAATACTTGGATGACATCTATTCAGTTGCAAAGGTTACGGCAGATAACAAGTTTATGGAATTTGAGGATTCAGGCTTAAGCGTTTGGGTGAAAAATTCCGAATATGGTGGAAACTTTGACTTCTCCTTCCTGTGTCCGAAGAGATTAACCTACACAGGAACGCTTACGGCAATCAGAGAAAAAATCAATAAGCCTATGACAGTAGAGGATTTTCTTGATGTAAGAAGATCCCTTATTGAGCATGGCTATGAGGCCCCTTGTTCCTTCTACTTTGTTGAAGCATCCAGAAGAGATATGGATAAGCAGATAAACAAGTTTATCAATGCAAATCCCAAGTATGGCTTTACCATTGCGCAGCTTACCAATGCTGATTTCCTTGATAAACTTCGTCAGGACTATGAGAACTCCGGGAAGACTCTTGACAACGGATGGGAAGCTTTCAGCAAGGCTATGAATAAGTTGGGACAGAGAAAACCGAAGGCTCTTGAGAAGAGAAGAGCATACAGAGGAGAGATTCTCGACCTTAAGAACAAGGAACATTTTGCCGATGTCGACAAGATAAACAGAAACAGAGGATTAAGGTTCTTTGCATTCTCCGATTTTGAAATCCCTCATATGCTCGACATGATGCAGATCACCATGGATATGTCCGTGGTAGGCTTGGACGGATTTGCTTACACCAAACAGCCTACTTTTGCAAAGATATTCGGAGCAACAGGAATCAAAATCAACCTTTCGACAGTGGCAAAAGGAGTCGACAAGAACGGAAGGATCATCTTTGACGATGTTGAAGGGATCAACAGTAAGGAAGCCATAGCCATCAGAAATGGTGACGTATTTGATCATAAAAACCTTACTGACCATGAAAAATACTTGAGAGATCAGTATCGCAAAAACTGCGGTATTGTTTGTGTTGTCTTCACTCCTGAACAATTAACTGCGGCTCTTGCAGATGACAGAATAGACTACGTCCTTCCTTTCCATGCAAGCGGAATGAAAAAAGATCTTTGGGAAGCAATGGGACTTCCTGAAGGAACACAGGATTTTACAAAAGGGCAGAGCGAGAAAGAAGCGGACGAAGCTACGCATAGAACTCCTCTCAATATTCCTGTGGCTGAATTCTGGGAAGATGGTTTATCCGGCAGAGAGAATGCACAGAGATATCTGGACATTATAAACGAGAGAGGCATGACTCCTCTGTTCCCTGTGGTTTTGGATCATGTGGGCGGTACGGAAGTTAATTTTAAAAACGGCAAGCATAAAGCATGGAAGGGTGGCAAGTGGATACTCCCTGAAGGCAAGATCGGAGATGGATACTACAAGCTTCTTATCGAACAGAAGATGTATGACAATGAAGGCAATCCTTCGCCTCAACGTCCTGTTATGCCGGAATTTAACATGGCGGCAGCGGAAGCAATCGGTAAGGCTTACCATGACAATGTAAATGTGTTCCCGGTAGCGCATGATGTGGTAAATGAATTTGTCGGTAAAAAAACGCAGTTTTCCGTTAAGGAAGATTCAGAAGGCAGAAGACTTACGGATGAACAAACTGAATTCTTTAGGGACAGCGTGGCAAGAGATTCCAAGGGAAGACTTCAGAGAGTATATCACGGAACCAAGGATGGTGGTTTCACTGTATTTAATAAGTCAGATGACGGAATCTCTTACTTTTTCACAGATAACAAGGAAGTAGCAGAGTCTTATTCCGGTGTGTCTGCATTGCAGAACCCTGATACTCCCATGACTTTTGAAGAGTTGGAAGGTGCGTTTGAATTTTTCGACAACGAGATTCAGAAGAGTGATAATGGATACTTGATCACAGACTCCGAAGGTAAAGAACACAACGTAAAATCTCTCAAGGAAGCGCAAGCTTGGCTTGTTGACAACAACATGAGCATGGCATCCGCACAGGGAATAGGAGAAGCGACCAATTACGAAGTATACTTGAACATCCAGAATCCTCTTGTTATTGATGCGCAAGGAGAAAATTGGAACACTGTAAATTTTGAGCCAGAAGACACTGAAGTTACGGAAAGAATGCATCCCGTGTATTCTCGCCTTTTAGAGTTGTGGAAGAAGGAAAGAGAAGGCTCTCTCACAAAAGCCGAAAGCAAAGAACTCGATGAAGTAGAAGAAAGGTATGGAGAACTTGAAAATGAGTTGAGTAGAAAATCCAAGATCTACGAAACCACAAGAGACGTTGCAAAGTATGCCTATGAGAGTGGATACGATGGTGTAATATTCAAGAATATCGTAGACAATGGTGGCTATTCGTTAAGTGACGCTTCTTCTACAGTATATGTTGTATTCAACTCCAATCAGATTAAGAGTACTTACAACGAGCATCCTACAGAAAATTGGGACATAAGATATTCCCAAAAGGAAGACTCCGAAGGGAAGGAACTGTCCGAGGATCAGATTGCCTTCTTCGCAAGGTCACAGGCAAGGGATGAGAACGGAAGACTTAAAGCCTTATTCCACGGAACAAAAGAATTTGGCTTCACTATATTTGACACAGAAAAGAGTGATGATAAGTTATCGTTCTTCTTTACCGATAGCAAGGATATAGCAAAATCCTACGCAAACTACGGAATGCTCATTTTGCCTACTTCCGATCAGGTGGTTGATGTAACAAAAAACACATCTCTCCCGGACAGAGAAGCCGAAAATTTCAAAACTGTTCAGGAAGCACAGGATTATCTTAATAGTATCGGAATTAAGGTTGATACCAGAATTGAGAAATCATATGGACGTGAGAGAGAATATTTCTCGTTCATTAATCCTTCTTTAGGCAGAAGAACTACATTCGGCAGAACAGGGTTCCTTGAGTATGCTTCTGATATAAGAAGAGTCGGAATCGATCCGAGAGCAATTTATAAAGTATATCTGAACCTTGTAAATCCTCTCGTTGTCAAAGCAAACGGCAACAATTGGCATGACCTTGCCTATAGCAGAATGGATGTCACAAAGAATCCGATTGCTTGGGAAGGAAAGAACACAAGAGAAATAACCAAATGGGCTTCGGAAAACGGATTTGACGGAGTAATTTTCGAGGATATTGTAGATTTCGGCAGCGGAGCAGAGCCAAGACCTGAATTGAGAAAGACATCCAATGTATACGTTGCCTTTAACAGTAATCAGATTAAATCCGTAGGCAACCTTCATCCTACAGAGAATCCTGATATTAGATACTCACAGAAAGAAGATTCTGATGGAAATATTCTGTCGGATGATCAGATTAAATACTTTGAAAATTCCCAGGCAAGAGACTCCGAAGGAAGACTCTTGAAGATGTACCATGGCACATGGGAAGACTTTACTGTGTTCAAGACCAATGAATTTGCCAAAGAGAGAAGCGGTCTTTCCAGAGTAAAAGGATATTTTTCCGAGGATAAGGATGTTTCTGAAAGATATGGAAACACCAAGGAATACTATCTCAATATAACCAATCCTTTGGACATGGGAGAGTATAGCAAAACTCTTAAAGAATGGAAAAGGTGGTTTGAAAAACAGGGTGTTAAGGATGTTGTTTTTGATAGTGGCATTGAAGATGATACTCTGCTTGGGGCCAAAGAAGATGGTAAGAGATACTTCATGGCATATGAAGTGGTTGATGCCGTATCGCAGTATTGGAAGGGAGATGGAAATGCAACAGAGAAGATTGCTGAAGCCGGATACGATGGAATCAAATGGGGATTCGAAGAAGCTGCATGGATGCCTTTCAGAGAAGACCAGATCAAGAGAACAGATAACATCCATCCAACAAGTGATCATGATGTTAGATATTCGCTGAAACAAGAGTTTTCATCAAGAGACACATCAATACTTCAAACTCCGGCAACGTTCACTAATTTTAAATTCAAGAACACGGACAGAATCATAGACTATGGCGGTGGTCAGTATGATGTTGCAAAGCAAGCCATGGAAGCTATGTATCCCGGAATCACATTTGAGGTGGTGGATGCTTTTAACAGAACAGCTTCTCACAATGATCGTATCCTCTCTGAATTTAAAGACAACAAAGCCGATGTTTTAACTGTCAACAATGTGCTTAATGTCATTAAGGAAGAAGAAATCCGAGAAGAAGTTGTTAAAGATTCAAAGAAATATCTCAAGAAAAACGGCACAGCGTACTTCCTTATCTATCAGGGAGATGAAGGCGGAACCGGTAGAATTACAAAAGTAAAGAAGGGAGATGTAGAAAACTCTTCTTGGCAGAATCATCAGTTGGCTAAATGGTATAAGCCTCTTATAGAGAAATACTACAAAAACGTAGAACAAAGGGGCAATGTTTTGATAGCAAGTGATGGCAAGGTGGAGTATGAAAAACTTTCAAAAAATGAAAGCGACAGAATTAAAGCATTGACCAAACAGTACAAAGAAAATGCTGTTTCAATGAGAGAATCTTTGTTCTCTTACAAAGACAATGAAGGATACTTGCACCTTGATGCTGACGATGTTCTCTCTCTGGATGACTTTGAAGATTATCTCAACAGAGTCATCGGAAGGAACAAGAGGATTGAGGCTCATTTAAGAAGGCTGAATGTTAAGATCAAGGACAATGTGATCTTGAATCAAACAAAGCTTCATGAGTTTGCCAAAATCATCAAGGACAGATACGGACTTACCGGGACATACAAGTCCATTGAAGAAGAACTTTCCAAAGCCTACATGAAGGTCACAGATATAGAAGGCTTTAACAGGGCAGCGGAATCTGTAGCTGAAAAGCTGATTGAAGAGTCAAGGCATCAGGATATCGATCCGGCTATGATCAGAGAAGTTGAGACTCTGAAGAAGGAACTCAAAGGCTACAAGATCGCACTCAACGATGTGCAGAGACAAGAACTTGCCAACACATACGGCTCCAATTGGTCTTCTCATCTGTTGGGTAAAGTCAGATTGTCTTCTGACGGAATCAAACTTGATGAACTCTGGGATACTCTTGTGAGTGAACATCCTGATTACTTCAGCACTATCACAGACGCAGATGAAGGAGCAAACCTTGCGGCATTACTTGACCGATTATATTCCGGGGATTATAACGGAGTACGTTGGACAAAGGAAATGACAAAAGAGCGCACAGAGTGGCTCATAAATGACATCCGTGAAGCTTCTTGGAGAATCTCCGATAACCTTACTATGGCTGAAAAGTACGATGAAGCTATGAAGGAACTCCGTGAGAGGCTCAAGAATGCCAAGGAAGAAGTCAGAGAAGAAGCACAGAGAAAGAGACTCATCCAGAAGATAGTTGAACGTGAAGACAGGCTCATCACGATGCTCCGCAAGAACGATAAAGAGAATCATATCCCGGATGTGTTGAAGGCTCCTTTGAAAGCACTCCTCGATCTCGTGGATGTTCAGGCATATGTCACCACAGAAGCAATGGCAAATAACTTCAACGCACTTGCTAATGCGCTCCAGAATGTGTCGGCAGACTATGCCGATCCTGAAGCAATGGACAATGCGCTCAAGGATCTGACTCTGTACTTCGATTCAAACGGATACTTCGTGCAGAACGTAAAGGATATTGCGGCTGAAGTACAAGCAAAGGTCGGCAATGCTCTCGGAACTACAAAGCACAATTCGAGCATCCTGGATCTTTCGATGGACTCCCTGAAGAAGCTGAATGAGGCTCTTGTGGCAATATCTCATGCAGCTTGGAACTACGACAAGGTATTGGCAGAGGATACAACGCAAAGGATCTCCACAAGGTCGGAGTCCACAATGACATTCCTTGGTCAGTTTGATAACAGGAAGGCAATGAGTGATGTCCTGAAGAGAGCCATTTCCTTCCTCGCATGGGACAACACCACTCCGATCTACGGCTATGACAGATTTGGAAATGGTGGCAAAGAGACCTTCAGAGGAATCATGAAGGGAGATGATCAGTTAACACTTAATTCCAAAGTGATCATCGATTTCACAAAGTCGGTCTTCACGGGACAGGAAGCAGAGGATTGGTCGAAAGAAATTCATGATCTCGGAATCGGTGACTACAAGATCACAACGGCACAGATTATGTCCTTGTATTGTCTCAACAAACGTCAAGCGGCTAAACAGCATCTCTATGCGGCAAGAGATCTTTATGGGAAACGCTTGGAAGGTGCGGTCAAGAACGTCTATGGAGAAGTAATGGACGGAAAGGGCATAGTTATTGGCGAGACGAAAGGAATCGAAAAAAGCAAAGCCATTCAGGTAACAAAAGCTGATGTTGAAAGGATCACATCGATGCTAACGGACCGTCAGAAGGAAGTAGCCGATAAGCTTCAGGAATTCATGGGAACCGTGTGCGCTGATTGGGGCAATTACGTCACAATGAGAAGATTCGGAATCATGCAGTTTGGCGAAGACAATTACTTCCCTATGCAAGTGTTCCTGGAGAACAGGGAGTCACATCCCAAGGAAACTGTTCAACAGGCATCCATCTTCAAGCTTCTCAACATGGGATTTACCAAGTCCCTTAATGAGAGAGGCAATGGTGCTTTGGAACTCAACTCCATCTTTGACGTGTTCATCAGGCACTCATCCGAGATGGCGGCATACAATGCTTTTGCTCTTCCTATTCTGGATGCATACAAGTGGTTAAGCTACAAAGAGGAAGGCACAGACGGGATCAAGTCCTTGAAGACAGCATCAAGACTCGCCTATGGTAATGACGGAATCAACTTCATTATGAACCACCTTGAGGATCTGAACGGCACATCCAACACAGCCACAAGTGCGGAGCAGATAGTGAAAAATGTGATCAGAAGATACAAGACAGCAGCTACGGCTGCCAACATGAGAGTTGTTCTGATGCAGCCTACATCTTATCTCCGGGCGGTGAACGAGATCGACAGTAAGTATTTGAGACGTGCCATAAATCTTAATCCCAAGGCCCTTAAAGCAACTATCAATGAGATGAATGAGAAGTCTCCTCTTGCAATGAAGAAGAACGGACTCGGAGCATTTGATGTGAACATCTCAAGGACAGTGGCTGAACAGGCACTTCAGACCAAGGATGTTAAGAGTGCGAAAGGTGTCTTTGAAAAGGCAATGAACGTCTCGATGATATTTGCAAGTAAAGCCGATGAGATCACATGGGCAACACTTTATAAGGCAGTGCAGTTGGAAACAAAAGAGAAGCATCCTGAACTTAACGGAGATGCATTTGACTCTTATGTCAATGACAGGTTCCGGGATATTTGTTACAGAACGCAAGTCTTTGACTCCATCAATGCCCGGTCAAATCTCATGAGGAAGAAGGATCTCTTCCACCAGATGTTAACGGCATTCGGCTCCGAACCGACATTGTCCTACTCGATGCTTTCAAATAACGTATTCCTCTATGCGGTAGAAGCGAGAAACGGACAGTATCAGAGAGCATGGAACAAGTACGGCAAGAAGATCAAACACGCATTTGTAGCTTTCATGTTGAGTGCTATAGCGGTGAGTGCGGTAGCAGCTGTTCCTGATTGGCTCCGTGATGATGAGGACGATAAGAACTTCATCGAGACTTACTTCAAGAACTTCGGCATGAACATCCTCGGAGAAGCCACAGGACTCTTACCTTACTTTAGGGACATCTACAGTGTGTTCATAGAAGGATACGATCCTTCAAGACCTGATGAAGAGATCTTTAAAGCTGCAAGACAGGCAAAAGATGCGATAGTCAAAGCCGTAGAAGACGGACAGATAACTTACAGAACTGTATACCAGGCAGCGAAGTTGTTCTCACAAAGCACAGGACTTCCAATCGGAAACCTTGTAAGAGACTTTAAGTCCCTTTGGAATAAAACTGTAGGCGAAGTCTTTGGCATGAAAATAAAATAAAAAACTTATGGGAGTAGGTTAGAAATAGCCTACTCCTTTATGTTATATTTTCATCAGCGGAATGGAGCAGTAGGAAGCTCGTCTGGCTCATGACCAGAAGGTCGTAGGTTCGAGTCCTACTTCCGCAATTTCTGAAAGGAGATACTCATGGAAAGGATAGCATATAAGATTGCTCTTGATGTCACAAAAGCAGAGTCCCAGAAGTTTTTAACGGGGTTCTCTGTTGGTGAAAACAGAGCAAGAGTCTTAAAGATCACACTGAATAACGGACGGAATCCTGTTCACTTTGACGGATCTGAAACCATATCTATGTTTGTAACAAAACCTTCCGACACGTCTCCGTCAATCGGATTATGTTATCTGGAAGGTGACACTATTGTTTATAACGTATTGCAGAGTGATGTTTCCGAGGAAGGCCCCACAAGGTTTTCAATCAAAGTTGAACAGATCGAAGATAATTTGATCACTGTATTGTACGCAGCACATTTCACGATTCAGGTAACAGATCCTGAATGTGACGATAGCCATGCACCTGATGATCCCAACTTCTCAATCCTTGAAGCACTGATTGCAGAAGTAGAACAGTTTGACTCGGATGCGGAAGCTTTTGCAATCGGTACAAGAGGTGGTGTTCCTGTTACGGAAGACGATCCGGCATACCATATGAACGCAAAGTGGTTTGCAGAAAACCTTGAAGTCGAAGTAGAAGAACAAGTTGAACGTGCGGAAGCATGGGCTGTAGGAACCAAAGGCGGTGTGCCTGTTGAGGAAGGAGATCCTTCCTATCAGAACAACTCAAAGTTTTACAAAGAACAGGCAGCCACAAGTGCAACCAATGCAGCCACTTCAGAGAGCAATGCAGCCACTTCAGAGAGCAATGCAAGCGGTTCGGCATCATCTGCATCGGCATCTTCGCTTAAAGCCGAAGGCTATGCTGTAGGAACACAGAACGGAACTCCGGCAGAGAGTGGTGAACCTTACTACCACGATAATTCAAAGTTTTACAAAGAACAGGCAGCCACAAGTGCAACCAATGCAGCCACTTCCGAGAGTAATGCAAGCGGCTCGGCTTCAGCAGCAAGCGGTTCGGCTTCGTCTGCATCGGCATCTTCGCTTGAAGCTGAAGGATACGCAAAAGGAACACAGGGTGGAACTCCTGTTACAAGCGGTTCGCCTTACTTTGAAGCAAACGCAAAGTTTTACAAAGAACAGGCAGCCACATCCGCAACTAATGCAGCCACTTCCGAGAGCAATGCAAGCGGTTCGGCTTCAGCAGCAAGCGGATCTGCTAACACGGCTTCTCAAAAAGCTTTAGACTCCGAAGCATGGGCAGAAGGAACAAGAGGCGGTGTTCCTGTTGGTCCGGGTGATCCGACCTACGAAAAAAATGCAAAGTATTGGGCTGAACAAGCTTCTGCCGGACAGATACAAGCCGATTGGAATCAGGCTGATAACACAAAGAAAGACTATATAAAGAACAAGCCCACAATTCCTGATGCACAGATTCAATCTGATTGGGATCAGGCTGATAACACAAAAAAAGATTTCATTAAAAACAAGCCTACAATTCCTTCAACGGCAGCGGATATCTCTCTCGTTACAACAGGCACATCATTACCCGGAACCGTGGATGATTTGCAGAAGTTAGCCGAGTATATGTTCCCTCCCGGTGTAACTGTTTCTCTCACGCTCAACGGAGCAAAGAACGACATTATCACTATTAAAGACAGTAACGATCAGACAGTAGCGACTTGCACGTTCACCGCAGGACAGACAAGCGGAAGTGTTCAGTTTGCTGTTCCTGTTGGCGGTGGAACATATAAGTTTATCTCGTCCGTAGCAAAGGACACTACAACAGGAACATCTGACTACGAAAAAACAGTTGTTTTGACGGATGCAGTGAGTCAGACAGTAAATGTCTATCCGAAAAATGCCCTGTATTGGTATGGAAACTACATTGTAGGGTTTACAAGAGAAAGTATACAGCCGAATCTGTCAAAGACAGACTTAACGAATGCACTTGAAATCCATTGGAACACAAGCTCAATCGGATCAGGTGCATACTATACCGACAATCCCATTGATTTGTCACCTTACTCGAAAATAAAGTTAAACTGTATCGGCATAAGCGGCACGATCAGATGGTTCGGAGAAATCACAAGTCCCAATGCCAACAGCAACAATCCCACAGCGATTGATAACTCAAACACTACGACAGGCATTAAGGAATTAGACATTTCATCTGTAACCACATCGGACTATGTTGGTATACTTCTTGGTGGAAGCACAGACAACGCAGCGTATATTACTGTCTCGGCTCTTTGGCTCGATGATGGACACGAAGATGATCTTACCATCCACGGAGCAAAAGAAGATACTATCACAATAACCGACTCCCAGAATCAAACAGTAGCGACTTGCGTTTTTGACAGTGGCAAAACTTACGGATATGTTAGCAAGGCATTATTACCGAGTGGAACATATAAGTTTACGTCAAGTGTTGCGAAGGACACCACAAATGGAACGAGTGATTATGAAAAGACGATCACACTTGATGGAAGCGAAAACGAAGTAGACGTGTTCCCTGATAACTGTCTGTATTGGTTCGGCAATGAAATGTTAGCCGCAACAGGCGGTTGGTATGCTACACGTCAACTTTATGGTGGAACTGTAACAAAGAATACTAACAACTTTGTATTAAGCACTGTTCCAAGTGGGGGAACGGCAAACGCTTATGCTGAAACTACTTCACAGTATGATTTTACCGCTTTATCAACCCTTAAAATTTTGAAAAATAATGATAGAGCAGCAGGTGCATCAGGCGCCAGAGGAGCATGGATACATGCCGGAGTTGACGGAGCGGGCGCAGAACTTGCCTCTTCAGATTTTACAACAACAGGATTAAGTTGGACATCAATTACGATTCAGCAAGTCGGTGATAATAAGGGATATACTTGCTGCAAAAACTGGCAGCAAAGCGTAAGCGCATCAATGACAGTGTATGCCTTATATGCAGAATAAGAAAGGAGCGAGACTATGACAAAAGCACAGATGGAAAACACAATCCTCGACCTTCAACGTCAGCTTAAAGCCCTCGCTTCCCGTCCTTATACGCAGAGATCAGAAGAAGCCAAAGCAGAAGCAGTAAAGGCACAGGATGAATTTCAGATCGTCAATGAAGAGGTTATAGAGACATCGGTTTCTATAGCCGACTTCATGGAAGAATATTACTTATCCCAGATGGGATTAGAGAAAGGAGACTTAAATGGTTAGTGCTTACAATCTGATGAAAAACATAATCAAATCGAAGAAAATGACAGCGGACTACTGTTATAGCAAGATCAATACGTTCTTTGCTGTCGGTGCTTTAACGGAAGAACAGTACACAGAACTTGCAGCTTTGATCAACGAACTTTATGGAGAATAGGACATGAACGGAGACTCAACAATTACAATCACCTTACTGATCGCAATCCTGGGCTTCGCCATGTCCGCAGTTAACACTGTCACAAGTCTCAAGAAGAACAACAAAACAGAGACAAAAGCGGCAGCAACGGAAATGGCAACAGTGATGGTTAAGCTTGAACTTATTCAGGACAACATGAAGGATCTGAAAACAAACATGAGAGGGGATATGTCCGACCTGAAGAAGGACATACTCTCCATAAGGTCCGACATGAATGAGTTTAGGGAAAGGATCGTTGCTGTGGAGCAGAAGGTGAAAACATGAAGAAGAGA
>JAEEGL013539666.1_pt1 | contig 41378 bp, 50 predicted proteins | sample 9134231 | NCBI WGS metagenome assembly JAEEGL01 (sample SAMN16246548, study PRJNA631951) | gut metagenome | biome: gut microbiome; feature: rumen; material: fiber-attached | host: Bos | place: Iran: Karaj | collected 2018-10
AGCGCTAAATATACTTTATCAACTAGAAGACAAACTCGAGAAAATCCTAAACGATCAAGAACTTTGTACTTTTGGAAAAAGACAAGAGACAATTGAATTGATTAACAATTTATACCTCGACTGTTATGGCGACGTTGCTTAAATAGCAACGCGCCCCCCTAGGGGCTTAAAAAACTAAATAAAAAAACTAACTTAAAAAGTTAGGAGATACTTTAGTGCTTAAATTTAAGGAGTCAAAAAATGGAAATTACTGAGTTAATGATTAAAGACAATTATGATCCAAATGAGGAGTTTTATGCTTATGAAACTAAAAACAAAAAATACATTGATTTTTTAAAAAGAACAAATCAATACACAGAAGAAAAAAAAGGAGTTAAAAAATGAAAACAGCAGAACAAAAAAGAACAATCAGAAAATTCAAAACAGAAATAAAAAAATTTATCAATAAAGGAATATCAAGCGGGGGAATATGCTTGAAATTTGAAGAAAAAAACATCAATAGAGCACTAAAAGACTTTTTTCAAAAAATAATACTAGAAAATCCTAAAAATCCTCTGAGTTTCATAGAAAAATATAGCTTATACGTAAAAAGTGGTGATACATTTATTGACTTGCTTGATATGTTTCACGTTTCGAAAGAATTAAAAAAACAGATAAATTTAAAATATTGTGAAGAAATGAAATATAGGGAAAAAATAATTGACAACGTACAATTTAGACTCTTCAAAATATACGACAAATTCCATAAATATGGGAAAATAATTTACGAAAATGCTAACGAAATATTTGGAGAGAACGAACAAATCAAAAACACAGACACCAATTTAGAAGAATTTTTGACCAATATATTGAACGAAATTATCAACGAACACATAAACGATCTAAATTTTGAAACAATCATAAAACACTTAAAAATTGAGATCTTACCGTATGAACTGTACGAAACTGAAACAATTGAAATATTGAAAAGATTCTATAGTGATCTATCAAAAGAAGTAAAAAATATAATACAAGCTGAAAAAGCTAAAACGCTTGAAAGTGCTATCTTCGTTGCATTATATCTCAAATCTTTAAAAATAATAGACAAATACAGAGAAACGATAAAAGGAATAATAGAAGCTAAACAGAAGGAGGGAAAAAAGTGATTAAACTCGTAAAATATACAAAATTAAAAAGCATACTCAAAGAAATCTCGAAGGAATTACTTATCACGTTGAACATGATAAATGATATAAATATCACAAATCTAGGAATTGCTTGGGAGAAACGAGTCGACAACGGTAAAGTTTTATTGTGTAACAATTTAAAAAATGAAGTCGTTGGATTCTTTGGAAATGTAGATGTAAAAAATACAATTATAGACTTAGGACACGACCTTTATGGAACTAAAATAAACTCGATTAACGAGATTTTGAATACAAATCTTGATAAACGTGATAAAATCAATATATTAGGATTCTTAATTGAAAAAAACATAGATAAAACTATAAACGAATATATAGGAGTTTAAGATGAATATTTACGAAAAAGTTTTAAATATAACGGATGAAATACAAAAAGCAAACATCAAAAAAAGCGGAAGAAACAGCTACACTAACTTCAAATATTTTGAATTAACTGATTTATCACCAATCATAAACAATTTATGCTTAAAATACAAAATAGTACCAATAATAAAATACGATAAAGAAATTGCTAAAATGTATATAATTAATGCAGAAAATCCAGAAGAACAAATAGAATATACAAGTCCAATGGGTTCTGTAAATCTAAAAGGAGCACACGAAATCCAAAATATAGGTGCTGTACAAACATATTTGAGAAGATACTTATTTTTAACAGCGTTCAATATTGCAGAACATGATGAACTAGATTATGTACAAGGTGATCCAAAATATGAAAAAAACAGACTTATCAACGAAATATCAAAATTGTATATTGAATTTACAGATGGACACGAGAATCAGGCAGAAACCGTCAAAAACAAATTAAGTCAAAAGAACATCGACCAATTAAGAGTAAAAAAACAAGAATTAATAACAGCAATGAAAAACAAAAGCGCGTGATTTAGACAAAACGATAACGACCTTTCAACATGTCTTTATCGTTTTTTTCTTTTAATTCCTTCTCAAAAACATTTTCAAAAAAATCCTTTATTGCATATTTATCAACTATATCTATTTTTTCAGAATCTAAAAATTTAAAAAGTTCGTTTTTAGTAGTCTCATCATTTTTATCGATAGAATATGGCAAAATAACGCGATTAACACGTTTCAAAACAAAAGAGTTTATAGTTTCATTATTTAACGAAACAACCTTATAAAACGTACCAAAAAACTCCAAAAACGACGGTATAATTAAATCACGTTCATCATTACATCCAACATATACTTTATTCAATGACGCTGTATTATTTGAATCATCTAAAATAAACGAACAATCATTATTAAACACCTCAAATTTAACAGCGTTTGAGCAAAAGTTAAACGAACAAAAACAAAGTAAAGAACACAAAAATTTTTTCATAAAATCTCCTAAAAAATTGATTTGGCATCATTTATTTGATATAATTATATCAAATACAATTTGGAGATTCAACAGAGATGCCAGCAAAAATATCAATGGATCAAATAAGAAGTTTTCTACATGAATTATTAGAAATTTTAGAAGATATAAAAAACAACAAATCAGTAAATCCATATGACTGCAGTAACGGATTCACTGATACTTTCACCTTATACTCAGAAATCGAATATTTAAAAGAAATAGGGAAAAAATTAGAAGAAAATAAAAAAACAAAAGCAGTAGAAAAAATACTAGACAAATGCGGAGAAGGAATTGGAACAGATGAATTTGTAAGACTCATGCACAAAAGTGGAAAAGTATCACAAATTCTCCAGAATTTAAAAGGGGCTTCAAGAGAAATTAACGTTCAAAATAGAAGAATAAAAGATTTTGAAACTCAAATGTCGAAAACCGTAGAAATGGTACAATCAAGATACAATGCGATGAAACATATACATATATGGCTCATAAAACGATTAATAGGAATAAGTCAAGATTTAGAAGAATTAAAAGAACAAGAAATTGCAGATTGAGAGCTTAGCTTGGTGGCTGCTCTCAACTGCAAATACTGGCGTTTTTAAGCGGAACAGGCACGTTTTCATTGTTTGATTGAAAATTACCCGTCAAGGGTAAAATGCACGCAAAAAACGAGTTTTTGCGCCCTGTGACTGGAAATTTTTGCAATCTGTTTTTTTCTTGTTGCCTGTTCCGAAAACCGCTGTTTATTTTTCTTTTCAACACGACGCCGTTCCGCGAGTGCGATGCGAATCTTGAATTCTTGAAATAATATGATATAATAATAGCAAGGACCCGCGTTAGGCGGTTAGCCCAGAACAAAAGATAGTATTTAATAACCGCGCTTTTGATACGGAGCGGTTATTTTTTTATGATTTTATAAATCATTATTAGAATTAAAAATAATAATAAAAGATCTATAGTCACAAGCATCACCCCACTTTACAGAGGAGTGGCTAACCGCCCTTAGGGCATCCTTGCTTTTAAAATTATAACTAAATTTGAATATTTTAGCAACTTGATTTTCTTGGAATAATATGATATAATAAAAACACGTAGTCTAACTACGGGTTCATCATAAGTTTATTTAAATTTTTTTATGACGACCACGGTTACGACGCGGTCGTTTTCTTATGTATTCTTTTTAGCAACTTGATTTTTTTGAAATAATGTGATATAATAAAGGCGTAACCTGGAACGGGTTTATTACTTAACATTTAGTTGTTTAATGTAACAAACTACCGTATTCTGAGTACGGTAGTCTTTAATTTGGTTCAAGATTTGAGTTATCAATAAAATGACAGTCAAAAGTTGAACTATTTTTTTTAAAGACACGTTTACCACCTCGGTTCCGCCTTAGACAAAGGCGTCAGAAGCAATAAACCCGTACCTCCAAGCTACGCTCTTAGAATTATAATTAAATTTGAATATTTTATCAACTTAAAAACATTAAAATAAAAAAGCACCTTTTAACTGGTGCTTTTTTTAAAGGATGTTATGCAACAAAATCTAGTTAGAGAAGGCTGCATTGTCAACCCTTCCAAGCAAAGTTTTCCAAAAATCATCAAACCAAACAAAAAAATCAACTACTATACATGTTTTCTTTGTTTACTATGACGAATCTTCAAAATTTTATAAAAAAGATTTGACATAGAACTCAGAGCATGGTATAGTAGTTTCAAAAATTATTGACGAAAAGTCAATTGTAAGGATGCGACCCCTTATGGTTGACAGTATAGAGGAGAAAGAATATGTTGTCAACCCTTCCAAGCAAAGTTTTCCAAAAATCATCAAACCAAACAAACCAAAGTTTAATAAATGTTAACATTAAACAAAATTGGACGAATTTTAGACAAATACCAAATCCTATAAATGAGGGTTTGGTACTTTGTGATACTTTAATTAAAGGTGTCAACGAAGCGAAAGTCAACCCATATAAATTACAAGAGCAATGTTACATAAACGACACGATGAAAGTAGCGTTAGAGCTAAGTGCTAACGAGATGTTCGTACTCGGAGCTATTTATGGAGTCACGCATGATAGTGGTGTCGGGTATTTAACTAACAAATATATATCGAACGCAACGGGATTATCAATATCATCGATAAAAAATTACTTAAGGAAATTCGAGAAACTCGGATTAATCGTACGTAAATATGAGCGCAATGGAATGAAAGTAACCAGGAACTACTCATTCACTGAAATATTCTTTAAAGTATCTGAATTATCTGGTAACAAATGTATAAAGAGACCGGAGGCTAAACCTGAGGTCAATGAGTGTCAAAATCTACACAAAATGTCTACGAAGCCTATAACTACGCATGGTCAAAATTTGTCCATAAATAATACTAGTACTATTATAGATAATAATATACCTCAAAGTATATTATTATCTAATAAGGTAAATATAAGTATAAATACTTATAATAAAGTAAATACAGAGTATTCAAAATTAAAACAAAAGGTAGATAAGAAACAAAAAACAAAGAGTACTCAAAAAACCAAATTAGAAACTTATAAATTTCCATGGCCATCTTATGACGAGATAATAGATAATTTCATAGACACAAATTACAAAGATGGCCAGGAAATACTCAAGGTCTTATGGAGAATTAGGTTAACAAGGATCTATGGATCCAGGAAGAATCGACGTGAAAAATTAAAACTAAAGAATAAAGAATTAATTTCTCGTCTTAACCATGTTTATAACATAAGCAAAGGCAATGCTTGTACCTCAATGGCGATCTTAGCTCTAAGTAATAAACAGTACTACGATAAAGAATATGAACCTAATTTAAAAACAAGCATTGCATTCAGGGACAAACTCTACTCATATTTAATAAAATACTCAGATAATATTAATTCTGAGTTAGACGAGAATGACCCAAGGTATGAAAAGAACCTTGAATTAAAATACAAGGCTTTAGACAAGTTATCAACATGGCACAGAGTAAAACACGGGTTACCTAGTTATTTTAACAATGAGTACACGTCTACAATGAGCTACATAGAAACACCGGAACTAACTAAGAAATCAAAGTTCGACGTAGAATCATTTTACAGTGAGACTAACAAGATGCTAATAGAATTCACAAAGGTAAACAACGAAAAACAATGGGCCTTTGGAATGGCTGAACAAAATCAAAAAATAGGCGATCGTGCAAATTGTCAAGGGGTAGGGGTTCCCCTTTACAATTTGAACGGAAGCCAAAAAATCGATTTTGTCAGCCATTGCTTAGACAATGATAACTTAGAACCTAATAAAGGGGTTGAATCATATGGCCCCCCAAAGGCCAAATATGATTCAAACCCGTCATATGACCTAGATTCTTATAATAACATTGAACAATCTATTAACATCAACCCAACATATAATTTATATACTTATGATTTAATAGAACCAATGAATAGTGGCAAACCTACGTATGATATAGAGCGCTATGAAAAATACAATTTTCTTGATTATATTAATAACAAGGAAGATGAGGGTTTATGCGCATACGATACATGCGCATACAATCCCGAATCAACAAAGGAACTAATACATAACGAAAAACAAGAGACCAATAAGAAATCAAAGTTCGACGTAGAAAATATAGAAACCCCACCCCCCCTTGGCGCGGCACCCCCCTCCCCTTTAGGGCGTGAATGCACCATACGGCCAAAATTAAGCGATTTAAGGGGGGCTAATGAAGAAAAATGTAAAAGTAACCCCTAGGTAGAAAACAGGGCAAAAACGGGCTAAAAACGGCCATAAATAAAAAAGTCGAAAAATACGAAGAACCAGACCCTGAATTTGTCAAAAAATGTCTTGAAATAGCGAAAGCGAATTTAATGAGAAAGGATGAGTGAGATGCTAAAAGATTTCCAGCTAATAATGACTGAATTTCTTGAGGAATTATCTAAGAAAGAGTCTAACAGTATAAGTACAGGGTACAAAGAATTAGACGAATCTACAGGTGGATTCAAGCCGGGCGAGCTAATAATAATAGCTGGACGGCCTGGAATGGGTAAGACAACATTTGCTATCAACTTAATAAAAAACATGTGTTATGCAGGTAATCGAGTTGCGATGTTTAGTCTAGAGATGAGTGAAAGTTCATTAGCTAGCAAAATAGTTTCATTTGAATCCAATGTATTGTTAAAGAAGATTTTAAACCACAAATTAAATCCAGAAGATTGGGAGCGAGTAAGTTTTTCAACGCATAGATTCAAGAAATACAATTTGCTAATTGATGATTCATCTTACGTTAACGTAAGTACAATAGAGGAAGAAATAAGTAAAATAGAGAACATAGACATAATATTTGTAGACTACTTACAACTAATAGTATCTGATGCGTTAATAGGTGCGAATCGTGTATTAGAGGTAGCGAAGATAACGAGGACGTTAAGGGCGATAGCGAAAGATAAGAACGTACCGATAGTAGTATTGAGTCAATTATCGAGAGCTAATGAAGCTAGGGTAGACAAGAGGCCGATGTTAAGTGACTTAAGGGATTCAGGTTCTATAGAGCAAGATGCTGACAAAGTCTTGTTTTTATACAGGCCTGGATATTATTCAGAAAAAGAAGATCCTAGTAAATGTGAAGTAATAATAGCGAAGAACAGGTGTGGAGATACAGGAACAATAAATTTACAGTGGGAAGGAGAATATAGTCTGTTCAAAGAAGATACAGATTATGATTGTATATTCTAATGTTATTTGATGTATATGAAGAATTAAAAGAATTAATATCTGAATATGAAGAATTACCAAAAGGCACAATGGTACAAATAGGAGAAACTGAGAGTAGGAAAAGTTCGATATCAATAGTTTTAACGTATGATAGTAGTACTAGAACAGAGATTTGTGGGAATGTATTGTGGGTATATAAGTGCAAGATAATTTATCAAATAGAAGCGCAGACTGATAACAGGAAATTAAAAGTGTTCGAATTTTTAGAGAATTTATACAAATATTTAGATGAATCTAAAAAAGAAAAGATATCGTTTTTAAGAGGATTTAACATTCCGACATTAGATGTCAAAAACATTAATGGTCTCGATGTTTTCTCAATTGAATTCATGGTATACGTTTGACTTTTTTGTTTTAAATTGATATAATTTTTGCTAGCAAAAATTAGAGTGCATTTGATTAATATCTTATTTTCAAAATATTAAAAAATAAGTTTAAAGAGATAGAAAATATGATAACTAATCCAAAAGTAACTATCAATCAAAAAAACTCAGACATACAATCGGGGATAACGTGGAGTTCATCGCCTAACAAATCTTTTGGTAACCTAAGTTTACTAAACGTATCAGACAAAGAATCTCCAAATTTTGCAACGCTAGAATTAAACGAATATGAATTAAACGGACAATTAAGGAAAGAGATAGCAAACGTATCATTCATGTCAGATAGTTTGTCTGACGATGAATGTTTTTTTGGGAACGTGTGGGTAGAAGGAACGTTAAGTAGTAAAAAAGAAGTAAGAGCAGTTTATATTAAATTTGGCGTTGAATATCCAAAAAAAATAGAAATAGAATATTATGATGAAGACACACTAATATCTGCAAAGTTAATAGATAATATTTCAAATGAAAGTTTAAGTGTAATTTCTGATTTTAGAAATAAAATTTCTAAAATAAGATTAATTTTTTTAGAATCATGGGCTCCATATCAATATGCTCATTTACAATTATTCATAATTGGAGATTATGTTGAATTCGAAAGTGACGATATAGTTGATTTAAAAATAACAGAAAGTGCAGACCCAATATCAAACCGACTTGAAATAAACACTGCACATATAGAATTATTAAATAAAGACAATAGGTTTACTATAGTTGGTTTTGAAAATTCACTAAATTTTTTCAAACAATACTCTGAAATTAGAATCAAAGTCAACATTGATGGTAATGAAATACAATTAGGCAAATATTATATAATTAGTATTGAATTTTCTGAAAATTACAATCTTATATTAAAATGCGAAAGCTTTTTAAAATTAATGTCTGAATCATCATATTTTTCATCGAAGTTATTATATTTAGGTGAAGACCCAAATTTTGTTCCAAGTCAAAATGATGATTGTAGATTAGAAAACTTAATTAATGATATTTTTAATGTCACATTCGAAAATTTTGATATTGATCCTAATAAATCATCAGAATATTATGAAATTGATTCAAGTTTAAAGGACAAAGTATGTTGTGGATATATACCTATAACTGATTGTAGAGAAGCGTTAAGGCAAGTTTGTTTTAACATAAATGCTATGGTTATAGAAAAAAGGGATGGAAAAATAAGTATATTACCAGCAAACAATTCATCAGTTTATGATATAGGATACGAACCAGATTACATCGTACCGAAAGAAAGAGTAGTATCAAAAGAAGTATTTGAGGAACTAAAAGGCATATCTAGTTATAGCTTTACCAAAATGACATATAATTTAGACACTAGTAATGAAATAAATCTTTTTAACGGTTGGTCTTACAGGTTATATAAGGTATGGAATAGTTTTTTAAACAACAAAAAAGGGCGCCCAACTCGTTTTGACCCATCTGCTGCAATTGTTCATACAGATAGATCGTGTGGAATTAATTTGGTGAGTAGATTAGCAGATACATGGGTAGAAGTTTATGGGTATGAATTAAAAGAAGAAGAACAAAAAATATATATAGATGTTGATTTTCAAGATTATCAAGGGAAAATTCAAAATATTGATTTTCCTAAATGTAATATGTTTACATTTCAAGCAGAAGACTTGTTAAAAAAAGTTTATGATTTTTTAAACGGACATTTATTAAAGATGAAAATAGATTATATAAGTACAGGTGAGTTAACTGGGAAAATAATATCAGTAAATTTATTAGACACAAGAATTGATGGAATTTTGATTAGGCAAACGATAGATATATCTGGCGGAATGGTATCAAATGCAGAGATATTAATTGTATAAGTAAAAAAAATATTTAAATTGTAAAGTTGACGAGAATGTTTAGATGTAGTACAATGAAACACTGATGAAAAAATAATAATATTGATAGTTAAAATTGGAAACAGGAAAGAAATATATAATTAAAGGAGTTAGAAATGTCAAAGAATGAAAATAAAAATATATAAATATATCTATAGATTCTAACGGACTAGATGATAAAACGATAGACAAGTTAGTAAAGCTTGCAGTATTTTATGATTATATCAAAGATTTAAAATTTTGAACCCATTTATCCAAATATTTATTTTTAGCACGTAGAAACCAATATTTACCTGCGTAAGGGTTAACTGATTGATTAAATTTAAGGTCTTTGTTTACAACATGTTTCTTTTCACCTTTACGAGCCCAAGATGAGCCATTAGGTGCTAACATCAACTTACCGTGCCATAAAAATCTAGCGTAAGGTGTGCTATATATAATCCGTCTACCATTATTTACTATGGTAGCTTTTTCTAATCTACCTTTATCATGAGGTACGAACTGTTTAGTATCTTGAACTATAATTTTAGCTAGTTCTAATCTAGCTCTTTCAGTAGCTTGTTTAAATTTACCTAAGTTTAGTTTTACATATGTTTTAGACATTTGGACCTCTTTATCTTTTCAATTCAAATCAAATTAGTCAAAAAGTTAAAATTAAGTAAACGATTAACTCTATTAAAAACAAGTACATTATCAACGCCATTATACCTAAGGCAAAAATTAGAATCCAAACATGAAGGGATCATATTATTTTTTTCAAACAAAACATTTATTTTTATATTTTTTAAAGAAAATTGTTTAGCTATTATTTTTTTTGATTCTAAAATATTTTTTAAAGAATATAAGGCGGAAATTGTTAATTCCGATACATTTTTTAAAATATTATCTAATTTTGTTTCGCTGACATATTGTTGGTATAGTTCAGCAGACTTACATGGGCAATATTTTAGCAATTCAGAAATTGTATTAAACATTATATATTGTTTAAATTCAATATTGCTTTCTAAATATTTATCTAATTGTTTTTCAAAATTGATATGTAGATTCAGTTTTAAAGCAGCGTCTACAGGATCTTCATATTGAGTATGAACTGGTGTGCATATATCTTCTATAAAATGTATTGCTCTCCCTAAAGATTCTTTATCTTTTGAAATCAAATAATTTGAAAGATGCCAAATAAATCTATTTTTAGCGGAATCTTCAGAATTAAGATAGCATTTATATGTTACTGGATTAAAAAAATGGCTAGAATATCCATAATCATTTTCATCTTTGTCCGGAAGAATGCATGTTTCTTTCAAAGTTTCATCATTTTCAAAGCAATAAGATGTAAAGAAAATATGTGAAAAAAAGTTCATTAGTATCTCCTAAAGTATTAAAAAGGTTTTCTAATGATTTTTCAAAATATGTTATAATTTCATTCGTGTAGTTCTTACCCGTGGGCTCATTTCTTCTTTGCACCTCTGTTTGAGGTAGAAAAGAGGTGATGAGATGTTTAAAAATATAAAAGATTTATTAGATATTATTTTAAAAATAATTATAATATTTTCTTTTATAAAGAAACGCCCACGTCGGAAGCGTGAGCGAAATAAGAAAAAATAATTTTTCAACATAGAGCCCACAAAAGAGCTACACACTAATTATATTAAATAACGCCAAAAAATCAATAAGAAGGTTTTTTAGAAACGAACGAGCAAGTAAGGCCATTAATACGTCTCAAGTTACCATTTACATATTCGATATTATCTTTAACTTTAGCGATATAACCTTGAAAAGTCATATATCCTTTATTTGAAGGGATAGATATAATATGGAACTCTTGTTTTGAAGTTAGTTTTTTATATAAGCGATCGTATTGGTCCATGTCCCAAAAAGAGCCGAAAGTAACATCATAATTAAAGTAAACGCCCAATATTTCACGATATAGATCACCATTGATCGTACGTTTAGCTACTTTGTCTAATACATCACATTTCCTAGATATTTTAATTAATCCTACACCGAAATCTTCGTTATCAATTCTTATTATATTTGAGCCTCTTGTGAATTGTGACATGGTGAAATTCTCCTTTGAATATGATAGAATATACTAAAATTGTATTTTGGTGATGATATGAATTTTTATTTAGACGAAGATTTTTTAGTTAAATTTTGCCATGATTCATGTGCTATTGAGGGTAATAGTTTAACTTTAGCTGAATGCACATTATTATTAAAAGATGAGATAACACCTAATGCTAAAAAGCTTAGAGAGATATTTGAACCGTTTAATACAAAAAAAGCATTTGAATATATATTAAAGAAATTGCCGTCTAAATTAGATGAAAATATATTAAAAGACATCCATCAAATATTGATGGAAAATATAGAACAAGGTGGAATATATAGATCTGAAAATGTAAAGATTACTGGTTCAGAATGGGTTCCACCGATACCAACTGTTATGTACGAACAACTAAAGTTATTTTGGGAAGATTTAAATTCAAAACAATTTTCTGATTCTATTGAAAAAGCTGCGTTTACACACGCTGAGTTTGTCAAAATTCATCCTTTCAGAGATGGTAACGGACGAACCGCACGTATGATTATGAATTATCAACTTCTTTTTGATGGTTGCGAACCTGTTAATATTAAGTTTAAAGATAGATTGGAATATTATAAAGCACTTGAAGATTACAATTTTAATGGAGATTTAGATAAATTATGTGCATTAATTAGAAATTAATATCATTAATAAATGCATTTCCTAAAATTTTCTTGTTATCTTGTAATTTAAAATTAAGCATTCTAACAAAACTAGACATATCACCAGAAGCATTGATATTTATCTCAGGTTGACTGTTATAATCGCTTTCGCTCAGAGCTTGTTTAAAAGCATCTACGATAGTAGAAAGAGGTGCTTCAACGTTAGTTTGACCACGAGGTTGATCATTTAAATAAGCTAAAAACGGGTCGCCACCTTTTAAAACTGAACCTTGAGCTAACCCTGGAACATTATAAATATTTCCACCACTATAAGAACCACTGTGCCAACCGAATTTAGAGTTAAACCATGAACCTATTTTACCAAAAGCATTTGCAATAGGATCTATGAATTTTCTTTTTAGCCAATCCCATAATTCCGTGAATTTATATTTAATCCAATTCCCAAATTCTTTCATTTTTTCCCAAACGTCTTCAATACCTTTTTTGACACTACCCCAGTGTTTCACAATTAGATATATGCAACCAATAGCTAAAGCTGCCCATCCGGCAGGATTAGATAAACTAAAAGCACCAGCAAGCAACTCAAATAAAGCAGAAAATGTTTTGGTAATGTCTACTACAGTTTTAGCTATTTTATATGTCATTAAAGCTATGCCTAATCCTATAATAAAATTCCTTAGAGTATCCATATTATTTTTATTATCTGATATTAAGTTGAAAAAATCAGTGAATCCATTTACTATAGTTTTTAACGTTTTATTTTCTTCACCATTTTCATTAACAAATAATCTCCCAAAAGATTTAACTAATTCAACAAAAAATTTGCTAATAGCTTTAGCTAATGGTTCTATGGTACTCCATAAATTAAGAAGTTTTTTCTTAAAATTATCAACTGATTCTTGTGATTCTTCACTAACCTTAAAATCTAGTGGTGGCAATTTTAATCCATTAACTTGTGAAGTTATTTGTTCATCTATATTGTCATTAACGTAGAAATCTAAAGGTTTGTCTTTAATGTTATTAATAGCATTAGATATTTGATCTTCGATAGATGGGAAATTAATAGGTATATCTAAACCTTTGTTTTTATCTAATTTCTTAGGATCAGATAATTCACTTAGCCCTAGAGGATCTTTTATTTTTTCAAATTTTAGGACTTCTAATTTATCGAAACTAGCTAATAGTTTAGTAGTTTGTTTTTGAGAATCTTTTAGTCGTTTAGCTAATCTTTCTGCGTTTTTAGATGTTCTATACGATTCATCTTGAGTATCTTTTATATTTTTTTTAAGTTCTCTAGCTTGTTTATCTGGGTCTTTTAAATCAAATAAATCTTTAGTAGGAGAAGCTATTCTATTAAAATCATCTACTACTTGTTTAGCTTCTTGAAATCCTTGCAATGGTTTTATCTTAGATCCAGTCAAGAAGTTGATAAATCTAATTAATTGATTCGAAAGCCAAACTAACCCATCACCTAAAGCTCTAATCCAAGGTAATATTATTTGCCAAATAGGTGCGAATGCTCTAACAAGGTTAGCTTTGACTATCATAAGGGATTTAGCGAAATAAATATCTCTGTGGACTAAATTACCTAATAATGCAGATAACCCTCTAAATTGACGTGAAATGACGTTAAAAACGAATGCGTTGCGTAATAAATTAAATATTCTTCTATTAAAATAATCAACGTACCTAGATGAATTTATAGCGTGCAAATTGAAGTTTTTGAATGAATTTGTAATTCTACCGAATGTATTAGATACAGATGAAGAAACGTTACTAAGTATTTTGCCAAAATTAGAAAAAGAGTTTTTCATATTATCTAATTGTGGAGCAGCAGATGCTCTTTGCAATTCTCCATTTAGAGTTCTATATTCTTTAGATAATGAATTTAATTGTCCGCGTAGAATAAATGCATTTGAGACAGAGTTTTTTAATGAATTACTTAATTTATCAAATTGATTATACATTTCAGGTGTTGGGGTTTTAAGCTTATTCATCAATATTTGTAGTTCAACAAGTTGTTTTTTTATATTAGCTTGGTTTCTTAGTTGCAAATCTAACTCAATTTTCTTTTTAGTATATTCGTTTAAAACCCTGTCTAGTTCTTTCTCTATTTTTTTAGTTTCAACGTCAACATCTATTATAATTTTAGCGTCTTCAGCCATTATTTATCACCTGCACACTGCTTAATTCCATTTATAGATTTAGTAATAAGGTCTTGAGCGCATTTACACATCATGTTTATTGCTTTAGCTTTTGCTACTAAATTAGGTTTATAATGTTTATTCCTATACAAAGCATTTCTTTTGTTTTTATTATCTTTTTGTTTTTTATAACAATTCGGATTAGTTATTTTCAAAAACTTAAGCTCTTTTTCGAAATCAATAAACGGTAAATTTATATTTTTAAAGTTTTTTTTATCAAAAAACTTATTGTATAATATATCTATACTTTTAGTGAAATTCATATATAATCCCCAAAACATCAAGTTGTAAATGAATTCAACGATAGTTATAATATTGAAAGCGTAGCTTATAAGTACGGGTTTATTACCTTGTTCACCTTTAGTTTAAGGTAGAAATGAGGTGATAATATGTTCAAAAAGTTGATTCAAATCTTGACTATTATTTTATTAATAACTCAAATTTTGAGTCAAATAAAGAACTACCGTACTGTGAATACGGTAGTTTATTACATTTATAATATAAACAAATAATAAACCCGTTACTAGGCTACGCTACTATTATATGATATTAGTTCAAAAATATCAACCAGCTTGATATTTAATCTTAGGATTGTAAGTAAGAGTTGGATTTGATGAAGTAGACGTTGTAGGATTTATTTGTTTAAATGAAAATGGAATATTTATAAATTCTGTTTGTGTTTGAGCAATAGTAACATTCATTGACCATGCACCATTCTGGTCAACAGTAACATCAGCACTATTTATTATATTAGAATTTTTTTCCAAAGATATTTTGTATCCTTTATTTCCTGAACCTGTAACTGTGAACTGATCACCTGAAATTTCAGTATTACTATTAACATTTTCAGCATCAACTGAGTTAATAGTTTTAACGAAAGGCACAGAAACAGGATCTGGAATTGAAGTTGGCAATTTAAAAGTGAAAGCTTGAGTATTAACAGATTGATTTGGAGTTGGTGTTACATTATCTTTTTGAATAAATGCAAAGCTTTTAGTACCTTCACCAGATAAATTAATGGTAGAAGACCAGTCACCTGCACCTTGAACATCAGCATCAGTGGCAGATAACCCTGAATCAGCTTTAAGCTCTATTTTATGTCCACTCACCCCTTGACCTCTTACAGTTAATGTAGAGACATTATTTGGTATTTCATAACCAGGATGATATCCAGACATCGTAAGCGTTACATTTTGTTGACCTACTTGCTTAGAAGGATCAACGTATTCAAAAGAAGTAACGAACGGAACTTCTATATTAGCTTTGTTCCAGGTATAAGTAGCTCCATTACCAGTATCAGTTACTGACACATATCCAACTTCAGGAGTTCCAGTAGCTGCTATGTTCATTACACTAGTTAAATATTCGTCTCCTGATCCACCTACGGAATCAAAATAAACATTAGCATTCCATCTTACACCTATGAACTGATTATCTGTACCAAACATAGTTTCGTTCTTGTTGAATCTAATATATTCTATGTTAGTTTTTTCACCAGTTGGTAATCTTCTCGACATAACATCGAAATAATATTGAATTAAATCGTCTTTTTGATAACCCATAGATATTTCAAAACTAGGTGCGTAAGTTTTTAAAATAGTAGTTTTAACATCATCACAGATAAACTGCTGTTCATCAGTGTCTGGGTTGAATTCTTCAGTTAATTCATCTACACCTTTACAAATAAGCTTCCAAACTGGTTCCGTTTTGCTGAAAGGCAGAGATACGTTTAATAAATGACCTAAAGTTGAACGTTTTTCCGGCTGACCTGCCATGTTAACCTCCTATATTATGTTGCAAAATTTGCATTTATGAATAACTTTTGATGTTAAATTGTACGTTATACCGTTTATACATTTCGGATAAATATAAGCGTGCAACGTTTCTTCTAAGTACGATTTGAAATATTTAGGATCTGAAAACGATTTAATTAATGAATCAGAAGAACCGTAAGTAATAGATACTTCTCCAGCTTTCTCTGATTTTATATTTGAATTAGATTCTCCTGAAGATAAATTAACTGCGTTTTGATATATCTTGTCGTAATCGTGAAATTTCTCAGCTAAATCACAAGCACAATCTTTTAAATCAGTAATCAATTCTTGAGGATAAGTATTAATCGTTGTGTCTTTTATCCTATCCATAGTTTCAGATGAAATATAATTGCACGCTTTAGATGCATATTTATTAAAGTTTTGAGATGTTAATATGTCGCCATGATAATTGTTTTGATAATAATTAAAATCTATAAAAATAATAATCACCTAACTTGTTGCAATTGGGTACCATCCTGAAGCTGCTAAATAAAGCCCATCACCACTATTACTTGATGCGTTCAATTGAATACGTGTATGTCCACCGTCTTTTTCAAGTCTTATGAAATTAGTTCCGCCTGCAACCCACATCGTATTATGGACAGTATTAACAATGCCAGGAATCCATTGATTTGTAGTATTTAATTCAGCTACAGCTAAAGCCCATTCTTGCCCAACATCAGATGAATTAAATGGTAACCCCTTCACGTGTCCCCAAACATCACCAGAAACAGATGGCATAGATATTATTCTGCAATACAAATTAAACGATATATAGCATATTTGACCAAATCTCAAGTAATAACCATCATTACGATAGTATGTTACATCATTAGCACCAAAGCTATAACTCGTTCCAGCATCATTATCTAACCCTAATAATGGTGTCCAAGTACCTTCAGTAACTAAACTACTCCAAGATACATCAACTTTATTATTACTATCTTTAGATAATTCAGTACCTAAAACTTTAACGCCTTGTATACCACAAGTATGGTTTAAAACCGAAGAAACAGCGGTGTCTATATTAGACCCGCTGTGAATTGAATTGTATTCTGCCATAATCTCTCACCTAATTTATTGTTTCAGTTAAAGAAACATTTGAGTTAGTAACAGAAACTTCACTTTTCTTGTATATAGTGCCATTAGAATTGAAAATAGTGTAAAGATATGTCTGATTCGGTTGAGATTTGAATGTAGCAACACCACTTGAATTCGTTTTTGCAGTCATTCCGCCAAGCTTGATTTTGATGTTCTCTATTGGGTCAGAACCGTCAGTTACAGTAAATGTAACGTTGTAAGTCGTTGTAGTAGAAGAACCAGCGTTAGAAGGTGTAACTACTGCAAACGGGAACCTAGAAGATGATGAGTTCAAAATGTTAACTGGGTTCGGTACAGCAAATCCAACCCTCCATTTAGCTCTCATGACTTGAGAGTCTTCGTCAAACATAGAGTGTAACCCATCAGCCATGTTAGTAGCAGCGTCAGATGAAATCCTTACTGTCATGTCTTCACGTACTGAGTAAATAGCTTGACTGAAGTCACCAACTATGTAAAGTGCACGAGTATCATCCCAAGCGCCATTGTCTAAATAATATTTGTCTAAAGCTTCAATAAATGGATGCCAAATCGGTTGACCTAATGTATCAACGTTCATACGGAACTTAGCTTTTAAACTAACTCCACCAACTAATGCTGTTGGGAAAAATCCACTTTGTTCGACTAAGCTTAATGCATTATTAATATCACTGTTAATATTAGTAGTAGCAGGAACTACAGCACCAGCATTAATACAAGCGGTGACTAAATCAGCTCTAAATCTACGAGGTTTATCAATACCCATAAAAACAGCTTGGTCGAAAGCTTTACCGTAAACTTCTGAAAGTCTAGGTAATATTTCACCCCAGATATCGTAAGCTGCATCTTCTCGAACGTTATCAGGGATAATAACACGAGCTGCATACTCTTCAGCGTACATTTCAACCATTTCCCACGCTTGTGAAGTTAATGGTTTAATAGCATTATCTGAATTTAGCCATCCACCTTGAGGTAACATACTCAAAGCTGGCATTAATAATTCATCTCTAAGCATGTTTCTTACACGTCTAAAGATTCTTAATCCTACTGAATATTTAAGTGCACCTTGAATTATTTCACGAGCAATTTCAGGTGGTATAAGCGCATGTGCGTTTACTCTATCAATATAATCTACTCCAGGTACTATTGCCATATATATCTCCTTTTTTAATTAATATATTTTATTTTTTCCACGTAAAAAATTATTCATCCAATAATTTCCTTTAAGTTTTATAGTCTTATTATCTTCTAAATTTGGTGAAGAATTAAAACTAACTCTTGACTTATAACCAGCAAATTGTGGATTCTCTTTTAAGAACACTTTTAATTTTTTTTCAAAACTTTCGCCATCCTTAAGATCCTTACTTACTTCATATGTAACGTAGTCAACAAATATTTTTTCAACACCTTCTCTAAAAACACAAAGTTTTTTCCCATTCTCACATTCATTGAATAACTTCTTTTGTGTTTCTATAGATTCTTGTAGTTTAGCTTTAACTTCATCAATAGTATCAGCACCCAAGTCTCTAAGAATTCTTTTTTCTGTGTTCTTAGCTACTCGTTCGTCTCTAGCTTTCCTATAATCGAACTTTTCTGTTTCTTGAGTTTGATTATTTTCAACTTGTGGTTTAGTCTCTTGAACTTCTTGATTGTCATTAATATCGTTTGAAGTAACATTTTCTTCTGTAATCATAATATTCTCCTTAATTTATAGTCTAAAGTTTGACTTTTAAGCTTTTTTATACATGTAGCTCATGTTTAAGACTGTTTTTAACGAGGTTAGCAGTTCCTCCAGAATTAACTAATATTTGTAGTTTTAACTTTGATATATCCTGAAATCGGAGTGCTAAGGCTTATCTCTTGAAAAGTAGATGATGTTTGCTCGTTTTGCATATCGTTAAATTTATATTTGGTTTCTGGGAAGACTTGTACTTTGTTGTTAATTGTGTAAGCGTCTACTGTGGGATAATCAGTTTCACCACCAAATAAAGCATAATTTCCAACTGTTGTTGCTTCTAAATTATATCTTGCTTCACTCAAAGCGGTTGGATTTGATCTTATCAAACTTGCGTTGTATGCGTCTAATTGTGGGAAAGAATACCCGTTACCACCGCCAAACAATGCATAACTTCCTAATGTAGTTGCTGCTAATAGATTCCTTGGTTGACTAAATTTAGTTGGGGTAGACCTTATCAAACTAGTATTGTATGCATCAACTGTTTTTTCAGAATAACTTCCACCACCAAACAGTGCATAACTTCCTACTGTAGTTGCTGATAAATAGTATCTCGCTCGGCTTAAAACAGTTGGTGTTGACCTTGTTAAACTTGTGCTGTATGCGTCAACTATTGAAGAGGCACTTCCATTGTCCCCCCCACCAAACAGCGCATAATCTCCTACTGTTGTTGCGGCTAAACTACTCCTTGCTTCACTCAACTCAGTAGGAGTTGACCGAGTTAAACTTTCGTTATATGCATCAACTATTGAATAGTTACTTCCACTTCCATTGTGTCCCCCACCAAATAATGCATAATTGCCTACACTAGTCGCATCTAAAGATCCCCTTCCTTCACTCAAAACAGTTGGGGTAGATCTTGTCAAGCTTGTATTGTATGCATCAACTGTTGAAGAGGCGCTTCCATTGTATCCCCCACCAAACAGCGCATAATCTCCTACTGTTGTTGCGGATAAATAACCCCTTCCTTCACTCAAAGAGGTTGGCGTTGACCGAGTTAAACTTTTATTGTATGCATTAACTACTGAAGAAAAAACAAGATTTACTTCACCACCGCCAAATAAAGCATAGTCACCTACTGTTGTTGCTGCTGACCATGATTTTCCTTCACTCAAAGAAGTAACTACACTATGTAAAATACTAGACTCATTAAAATTTATCGTTGCATATCCATCACCGCTATTACGACAAATAAAACCTTCTGACATTAACTAACCCCCATATATTTCCCAGTGCGACAAAACACTCTCAAAATCTCTGTATTCATTAATTAAAAACGCCCCGTGAGTATGTACGTTCTTGAATTCTTCGTAATTGTCAATATCAACACTTGAATAATCACCTAGTGCGAAGAAATCTTTGTCAGTTTGTATCGTAAAATAATCTTTCTTGTTACCTTCGTTGATCCATTCATCTTTGACTAAAAACCTTTTATTATCAGCTGTTTTTATATTATCTATTATATCATATTTAATTATACATAAACATCTATCTGTACTAGCGTTATATTCAGGTAATCTGCTTATTCCAAAATAATATTGACATTCAACATTATGTATTAAAGTTGGTAAAAACTTTTCTTCTTCATAATCATAATTAAATATTGTTATAGTGTGACTGTATAATGACATTCATTATCCTTTTAATTATAATATTAAAAGCAAGGCAAAGTCCGAAGGGCGGTTAGTCACTCATCTTTAAAAGTGGGGTGATATATATGACAGTAGATTTATTATTAATATTTTTAATTTTATTGATAATATTTTTAATCATAAAAAAAATAACCGCTTCCGTGGAAAGAGTGCGGTTATTATACTAAACATTTCCAACCAGGACTAACCGCTCAATGCGGATGCCTTGCTACTATTATATGATATTAGATTTAAAAAATCAATTGATAATTATATTAAGGTATTTTATAATATTTTAAGCAAGGATACTCGGGTGGTTAGTCACTTTGCTGAAAAGCGAGGTGATAATATGAAAGAATACTTAAAATTATTAATTACAATTTTAATTTTAATTATAATTATAAAAATATTAAAATAGCCACCCTCTCGACAAGTAAGTGGCTAATTAACTAATTAACAGGCTTACCACTCGACGGTATTCCTTGCTACTATTGTACCATATCAACTTAAAATATCAAGTTGAGGGTATAGCTTGGATTCTTGAAGCATAAGCTGACCAACCTGATGCAGATTTGTATGCATTTACTGATACTGATGGAACATAGATTACTAAGTTTGCATGATCATTAGTAAATAAACCAATGCCGGAAGTTGGAGGTGTCGTTGCTTCTACTGTTACACTTGATAATGAAGTGCAATAAGCAAAAGCACTACTTCCAATACTAGTTACACTACTTGGGATAGTTATACTTGCTAATGCGCTACAACTATTAAAAGCACTATTTTCAATACTCGTCACACCACTTTGGATAGTTATACTTGTTAATGCACTGCAACTAGAAAAAGCACTACTTCCAATACTAGTTACACTACTTGGGATAGTTATACTTGTTAATGAAGTGCAATTATAAAAAGCCATTTGACCGATACTAGTAACACTATTCGGTATTGTTATACTTGCTAATAAAGTGCAGTCCTGAAAAGCCCGTTCTCCAATACTCGTCACACCACTTTGGATAGTTATACTTGTTAATGCACTGCAACTAGAAAAAGCCCGTTCTCCAATACTAGTTACACTACTTGGGATAGTTATACTTGTTAATGAACTGCAATTAGCAAAAGCAGCACTTCCAATACTAGCTACACTACTTGGTATCGTTATACTTGTTAATGCACTGCAACCATAAAAAACATAATTCTCAATACTCGTCACACCACTTGGAATAGTTATACTTGCTAATGAACTGCAATTAGAAAAAGCACTATTTCCAATACTAGTTACACCACTTGGAATCGTTATACTTGTTAATGAAGTGCAATATTGAAAAGCACTATTTCCAATACTAGTCACACTATTCGGTATTGTTATGCTTGCTAATGAACTGCAATTAGAAAAAGCATAATTCCCAATGCTTGTAACGCTACTTGGTATCGTTATACTTGCTAATGAAGTGCAATATTGAAAAGCACTATTCCCAATACTAGTAATCCCATCTAACATCTCAACAGTCACTTCAGTCAAACTACCATCGACACGTGCTTTAAAAACTGAATAATCTTTTCCGCCACCACGTTGAACTAAATATCCGCTTCCCATATTTTAATTCACCTCATTTCATTGCTTAAGGTATAGCTTGAATCTTTGAAGCATAAGTTGACCAGTTAGTTGCTGATTTATATGCTTCTACTGATCCTGATGGTACGTAGATTACTAAATTGTTACTAGTATTTGAAAATACATTAATACCTAAAGTTGGAGGTGTAGTAGATTTTACTGTCACACTTGCTAATGAACTGCAATTAGCAAAAGCAGCACTTCCAATACTAGCTACACTACTTGGTATCGTTATACTTGTTAATGAAGTACAACCACTAAAAACCTGAACTGAAATAGCCGTAACACCACTTGGAATAGTTATACTTGTTAATGCACTGCAATTAGAAAAAGCATATTCTCCAATTTCCGTAACACTGCTTGGGATAGTTATACTTTCTAATGCAGTGCAACTATTAAAAGCACTTTTACCGATACTAGTAATGCTACTTGGTATCGTTATACTTGCTAATGAAGTGCAATTAGAAAAAGCATAATTCCCAATGCTTGTAACGCTACTTGGTATCGTTATACTTGCTAATGAACTGCAATTAGCAAAAGCACTACTTCCAATACTAGTCACACCATTTTGGATAGTTATACTTGCTAATAAACTGCAATTAGCAAAAGCCATATATGGAATAGTCGTCACACTACTTGGGATAGTTATACTTGTTAATGCACTGCATCCATAAAAAACAAAACTTCCAATACTCGTCACACCACTTGGGATAGTTATACTTGCTAATACTTTGCAATTATAAAAAGCATATTCTCCAAATTCCGTAACACTGCTTGGGATAATTATACTTGTTAATGCACTGCAACTATGAAAAGCATAATTCCCAATACTAGTAACGCTACTTGGTATCGTTATACTTGTTAATGAATCGCAATATTGAAAAGCACTATTCCAAATACTAGTAATCCCATCTAACATCTCAGCAGTCACTTCGGTCAAACTATCATCAACACGTGCTTGAAAAACTGAATAATCTTTTTTTACTCCATGATAAGTTAAATATCCACTTCCCATTATCATCACTACTTATTTAAAATTTTATTTAATTGTTCCTGAGTAATAATACCTTTTTCAAAAGCTTTCCTAACTTGTTGTTCATTCCATAAGCCTCTGTCAAAGTTTCTTTTAATTATTTCGAAAGTCATATTATTCTCCTTTATTTTAATTTTAAAATTAGTTAGAATTAAATGGCGTAACGTAGAAGTACGGGTTTATTGCCTTTTCTACTCTAGTTTAAGGTAGAAATGAGGTGATAAATATGTTTAAAAAAATGGTTAAAATATTGACTATCATCTTATTGATAATTCAAATTATAAACCAAATTAAAAACTACCGTGCTGAATCCACGGCAGTAATTGTAAATATCATAAGTTAACAATGAACCCGTCACTAGGTTACGCTACTATTATATCATATTATACTTAAAAAATCAATCTACATTGACATAAGATTTTGATATTCCAAAGCAGCGGCTACTCTTTCAAGAGAATCAGGCTCAGGGTCAGATGCTGGTGCATTCCTTTTATTCTCAATTTGCCTTATAGATTCTTCATCAGATAAATTAACATCTAAACCCATTTGAGATTTGATAGCCGCTAGATTCTGTATAGCAAAAAGTACTTGCCCAGCTTCGTCAGTTTCAACTATATGTGTAAATGCTGTTACCGCTGGAAAATCCTTTTTCACTTTCTCCGGTGTAGCTAGATCACCGTTAGGATACATGTAAGTTTTAGAACTATTGTATTTTTCAATTTTAATCATTTTAATTCTCCTTTAATTTATTTCAACATTTGAAATTTTTATATATCCATTAAGTGGTTCGTCAAAAGTAATTTCTTTCCATTCAGTTGCTGTTTTCTCTTCTACCATATTGTTAAATTTATATTTTGTTCCTGGATATACTTGAATTGTGCTATCAAATGTATATATGTCAACGTCGTCACTACAAAGACTCCCCCCATCATTACCCCCACCAAATAATGCATATTTACCTACTGTCGTTGCAGCTAAACCTGATCTGACTTCAAGCAAGTTATCCATTGAAGATCTAACTAAATTAGTATCGTATGCATCGACTGTAGATAAATAACTATCTCTCCCATTATATCCCCCACCAAACAATGCATAGCCTCTTAATGTTGTCGCGGCTAAGTCCATTCTTGCAACACTCAATTCAGTAAGAGTAGATCTAACTAAATTAGTATCGTATGCATCGACTGTAGAAGAAGAAGTATTATAAGTACTCACAACTCTTCCCCCACCAAACAATGCATAACCTACTACTGTTGTTGCGGCTAATCCCCTTCTTGCAACACTCAATTCAGTAGGAGTAGATCTAACTAAATTACTATCGTATGCATCAACAACACTGGAATAATTATTGTCATCGACATATCCCCCACCAAACAGTGCATAGTCTCCTACTGTCGTTGCGGTAAAATTGCTTCTTGCAACACTCAACTCAGTAGGAGTAGATCTAACTAAGTTACTATTATATGCATCGACTATATTTGAAGTTGAAGCCCGCCATCCCCCACCAAACAATGCATAACCTCCTACTGTTGTTGCGGCTAAAACAGTTCTTGCAACACTCAACGCAGTAGGAGTAGATCTAACTAAATTACTATTGTATGCATCGACTGTAGAAGAATAAGATCCAGTATATCCACCGCCAAACAATGCATAATCTCCTACTGTCGTTGCTTTATATGAACCTCTTGAAACACTCAACGAAGTAGGAATTGATCTAACTAAGTTACTATCGTATGCATTAACTAATAAAGAAAAACTATTATAACCACTATACCCAACATTTCCCCCACCAAACAGTGCATAGTCTCCTACTGTCGTTGCGTCTAAATTATATACTGGATTTATAAGTGAAGTTAATCCTTTTCTAAAAATTTTCACATTTTGAATATCAAAAGTAACGGTTGCTTCTGATGAGCCACCAACTACTCCACGTCTAACTAAATACCCGCTTCCCATCTATCTCACAACCATTAATTTAATATTAATGTTTTCTGTAGGTTGATTAGAAAAGCAAGTTGCAGTAATAGAATCATTTGAAGTTTCGATTTTAGAAACATATGCCCAGCTATCTAACATTGCTTGAGTAGGATTAGAAACGTCAATAATTGGAGTATCAGTTGATAAGATACCTTGAATAATAACTGTTTGAGTGTAAGTACCACTAGATTCAGTCCAACTAGAAGAACTTAATGTAGAAGTATAATTAGATACAGTAGGAATAGTTGGTTTGTTAGATAAATCATTATAAGAACCACTAGTAGCTACTGTAGATAAACTAGAAGAATCAACTTTATTTCCTAATTGCGTAGTAACAGCGCTTTGAGACATTACAGATGTTGTACTTTGCCCTGTTGCTTGCGAAACAATAGGAACATTAATATCTACTTTGTTAGTTAAAGAATCGGGAGTCACTTCAGTCCCATTAACTTTAACACCTTGTATACCAGCTTTACCAGCTATTACTGCAGATATTGTTGCATCTATTACTTGTCCAGTGTGCTGTGAATGATAATCTGCCATATTTTATCCTCCTTTAACTACGAATATATATCCGTTATTAATATTGTTTGTTTATTAAATTTAGAAACATATTGCCCCATTTTAGTCACCTCACTTGCATTTGATTAATTCGTATAACTTTTCTTTTCCATATATCTCTTGTAAATTCTTCAATATTAATTCCATTTGTGTCTGCCATCTATCCACTATTTACAACCATAAAAATATCATTATTAGAATCAATAAAATTATCAAAGCCAGTTCCACCATCACTAACTAAGAAACCTTCATAAGTTGAAAGTAACTCTAAAAAACCAAATTTAAGAATAGCTTCTACACGACTCTGAGGGTCTAAATCTCTCAAAAATTGTCGATTTGGCGAATAAGCATATGGAGTAAGAAAAGGTACAAGCCAGTCTGGAATTCCTTCGTACATATGGTCACCTCCAAAAAAAAAAAAAATAGATGTTTTTTACGATGTCATCTTCATCGAAACTCTTATAGCATAAAAAAATAATCCAGCTTTTAAGGTGGAGCTGGATTATTTTCATCGTAAGTTTCATTAACAATATCTTGTGTCTTCTCTTTCTTAGCTTCTTGAATATGTTCCTGTGCTAATTCTAAAGGCTCATCGTACCAAATAGACCTATATTCAGCTAACGACATTGCACCCATTTCAACATCTTTTCTATCTTGCTCCCTCTTAGAAGCATCAGATTCTATTATCGAATCATCAAAGTCTACAAATATATCTCCATCAATGTTAACACCAAATACATTTTTAGATATAAATTGAATAATATTAACTAACTGCCTTAACGATGACTCAAATAAAATTTCATGTTTGTGTATAGTTCTATATAAATCAGAGTTAGATGAAATAACTTCAGTAGCAGTTTTCAAACCATATTTATAATCGTTACCTAGATGGAAATAATCTTTACCTAACCCAAGATTATTCGATAAAACCTCTAAATTAGTTTGCAACGCCAATCTTAGCTCATTTATACGAAGTTCACCGTTAACTTCTTGAACATATTTATTCTTATTTTCACTATCGTTGTTATTATCTAAAAGGTAGAAAACAACATCATTAGGGTCAAATGCATCTTTTAAGCAACCGCGACTATTTACTTTAAGTGCTTCAGAAGTAACAAATAACCTTTTCCTACCATTTTGAATCTCATTAACAAATGAATCGTATATAATGTCTAATCCTTTGATAATGTCTAAGCAATTAGCATAAACTGGCAATCCAAAAGGTGAATTAATATCTAAATTATTAACACAATTAGGTCTAACTATAGTGAACCAAGGAATATCAGAATAAGTCTCTATATTACGTGGTATATCGTAGTATTTATCTTCATCGAACGGATTAAGCTCTCCACTAGCACCAACAATGAACTTGTAATTATCAATAACATATTGATCTTTGTCATCTTTGTGGTGTATTTGAATGAACCTTACAAAATCACCGTTAAAGTCATAAGTATCGTTTACAAAAGCGCATTCATAAATATAGTTGTGGTCATATCTAAGGGGAATAATTTTGTCACAAGTAACGAATTGTATATTAATTTTAGATTCATCGAAAGAAACTACAAAAGCACCAAATCCAAGCGCAAAGACCTTTTCAATTGATTGATTAAGTCTAAGATAAAAATTATTAACGTCTAAAATATCATCTAAAATCTTATTAGCGTTTTCATTAGATAGATGAATTTTAGTCTTTTCGTTGCATATTAGATTAGCAAAACTCTCACATATACATTTAGGCATATGTAATGAATATCTATCTCTGAATACTTTGTGTTCACCGTTATAAATATAGTATCGATGAAAATTTTCAACGACACCATAATACCACGATATGTAACTCATAATTCTTGATTGATTATCTAAAAAAACATCTATGTTATATCCAATATCAGCGAAAAAACCTTTTAGATCCATTAAATCACCACGAAGCCAATATTCTACTATTATAATAGTACACACTATAAATAAAAAAATCAATTTATAATTGTATAAAAAAGTTCAAAATATGTATAAATATAATACTTTCATATTGACAAAAAAAGCGTACAATGTAAAATGACATATACAGCTTTCAAAACATAAAAACACTGAATGATTTTCATTTGGTGTTTTCCATTTGTTCGTCTCGCCGTCTAAACAAGAAATCAAACAACGTCCGCTTTTGTAAATTATCGCATTGTTGTTTTAAATACTCTATGTCTTCTTTTTGCTTCTTGATTAAATCCTCAGAGTGTTTAATTTGAAGTTTTTGATTTTCAATTAATAGTTGATTAGACCTAAACTCCCCGATCTGCTTTTGTGCTTGTAAAAGTTGGTTCTGTAAAATAGTTATTTGCTCAAGAGATTTCGTGTATTTCTTTTGTAACTCTTCATTCTCAATTGTTTTAGTAGAAGATATCGATGGATAATGTTCCTCCAAAATACGTATCGCTTCATCATCTAAATACTTGCACTTCCCAACTTCTTTAATATGCCCTTCGAATAACTTCTTATGCCTAAAAATATACATTGTAACGTTTTTAGGATTTTGATTATGAGATTCCGCAAATTGAGTAATATTCATTTAAGTGACCTACCAAAATTATGTTTTAGTAGACCTAAATTTATTGTAATTACAAGATTTTGTCAATTCATGTAGTCTACGGTTTTCTAACTTTTGGCAACATCAATAAAAAAGATATGTATTAGTCTGTACAATTACTTATTTTTCACTAAAGCTACTTATTAATAACTTTAAAAATATATAAAAATATTTCGAAGTGGCTTACATAAGTTATTCGATGGTTATGATAATTTTCGTATAAATATAAGATTTGTGACATTCTCGTGGTTCTCGAATACTACACGTGTAGCTTGAAACTTTGAACTAAAAAATGTATAATAAAAGTAATAAAACTTAACGGAGAGAGTATGGCTTGGACTCAACCGATAACTGATAGAACAATATTAGATATAGACAAACTGCAAGAATACGATGAAATAGGATATAAAAACCTAACTAATGACCAAAAAGCTGAATGGATAATAGGAATGAAAGGTGCTTTGAATGCATCTGATTTAAATAGGATAGAATCTAATCAGCAATATATATTGAGCCTCCTGAGCACCCAATATACCCTTACATTTAAAACTGATTGGTTAATGACTGATTTTGTCGAAGATTCTGATGAAAATAGAATATTGTCGAATTTGAAGACTTTAATGCAACCTTTTGATTTCGTTGAAGAGCCTCAAGTGCCTGACAAACCGCTGAATTACTTCGAAAAAATAAATCAGATAGAAAATATCATTTTGCAAATGTATGACAAATATAACGAACGTGGTGAAAGCATTCGAGGTGGATTCCACACTGACCAAAATGAATCTTTTATGACTTCTGATAACGAGGATTTGAATGTGTTTACTCAGCAGATTTAGCCATCTTTTTCTTTAAACGATATTCACGTTGATTAGCTATAATCTTTTCTTTATTCTTTAAGTAGTACTCCTTTTGATAAGCTGATCTCTTTTCGCTGTTTTTTAAGTAGTGCTCCTTTTGATAAGCTAATCTCTTTCCCCTGTTTTTTAAGTAGTAATCCTTTTGATAAGCTAATCTCTTTTCTCTATTACTCAAATATTCCTCTTTTTTCAGAGCTAAATATTCATCCTTATACTTTAAATAGTACTTATTAAAATAAAATTTCATCTTATCTCTATTCTCTAAACGGTACTTCTTAAAGTAAGCTAATTTCTTTTCTCTATTCTTTAAGTAGTACACCTTTTGACGAGCTAAAACCGCATCTTTAAATTTTAAATAGTACTTCTTAGCACAAGAATTTATTTTATCTTTATTCTCTAAACGGTACTTCTTCATGTAAGCTAAATACTTTTCTTTATTCTTTAAATAATACTCCTTTTTATAAGCTGAAATCGCATCTTTATTCTCTAAACGGTACTTTTTCATGTAAGCTTGTATCTTGTCTCTATTATCTAAGTAGTACTCCTTTTGATAAGCTAAAAACGCATCTCTAAATTTTAAATAATACTTTCTTTTTATCTCTCTTTGTTTGAGAACGTCTATATCAAGAACATAATCATCTAAATCTTCGTTGAATTCTTCGTCACATCCAAAAGGGCAAGGTTCAACACAATCATCTAATGGACATGTAAAACAAGTAACTTTTTCTTCCATAAACTCCTAATTCTACAAAACATTAATTTTGTATATTTATTATACATTATTAGACACAAAAAAACTTGACTAAAAATTAAAAAAATAGTATATTTTTATATATTTGAAAATTAGGTATTTATGATAACAGATTTACTTATTTGGTCTATGGCTATATTAAATATATTTGGCACTATTTTGAATATTAAAATAGATTACAGAGCCTTTGTTATCTGGACTGTTTGCAATGTCTTTTGGTTAGCATATGACTTTTATTCTAAGCAATACGCTAGAATCATCGTAGACATCGTCAATTTGGCTACCTCTACTTGGGGTTTAATCGAGTGGTACAAAAATTATCAAAAACAGAAAAATTGAAAATAGAATCTATTTGGGAAAAGTTTTCAAAGTCCGCTGAAGAGCATCAACAAAATATTTTGAAAGCTAAATATTTGCCTAGTCAAATATTAGGTGCTTTAATTGACAATAAAAGTTTGCATGAAATCATTCTTATGCTTGCAGAACTTTACTGGAGATTAAGTGACGATGAAATATGGTTCAAATGCTTCGAAAAGTATCTGAAAAACTGGGAGGACAAAAATAGAAACTGAGACTTTCATAAATCACCTTATCAACCCTACTATTGTCTTTAATTGCTTATCTTTAAATTATTTGTTCAAAAAAGAATTAAATAAAAGAATAAAAAAAAATAATACTCTTTTATTTATAGTTCTATATGGCATCTTTCTTAATGTACTACTTCATGGTTTTGAACTTTCTTTCAATACTATTGTAGATGGGTTATTCCTTTCTACTTCAAGTATTGGAATCTATCATTTATTTAGAGGTTTAAATGAAAATAAAAAACAAATCAGAATTAATCAAAAAAATATGCAATGAAATACACTGCAAATTAAATGGTCAATACATCAAGAAATACATATTACATTTCATTCTATATATGTTCTTATCTGAAAAATTATCTAATTTAATTAATCAACGAGAAAAAATAAATTACCATGATTTATATGACGATAAAGTAAAAGATGAATTTATCAAAAAATATGTCGATGAACTCGGCTTTTTTTTGTATCCATCTGAGCTGTTCTGTAATGTTTTGAAAAATGCTCGTGATAATGAGAATCTGAACGAAACTTTAGAGACTATATTCAAAAATATAGAAAATTCGTCTATTGGTTCACAGTCTGAAAAATTCTTTTCTAAAATGTTTAGCGATTTGGAATTAAGCAGTATAGAACTAGGTGATACTAAGGAAAAACGAAACGAAACATTATTCAATTTATTAAATAGTATCTCTCAAATAAATATTGAGAATAATGACGCTTTTTCGTCTGATTTATTAGGTGATATTTATGAATTCCTACTTTTCTCATACGATTCTAATGCCGGAAAATTAGGTAGTGAGTATTTTACTCCTCAATCAGTTTCTGCTTTGTTGACTAAACTTTGTTTATTAAAATATGATGGCACCTATAAATCATCAGTTAGAAAAGTTTATGACCCAACGTGTGGCAGTGGATCACTTATACTTCAATCAGCTAAGATTCTCGGAAAAAATAACGTCAAAGTAGGGTTCTTCGGACAAGAAATCAATTATCTGACTTCTAAATTAGCAAAAATCAACGTGTTCCTTCATGATATTCCTTATGGCAAAATCGATATCGAATGTGATGATACTTTGACTAATCCGAAACATTCTCTCAACGATGAGCTCTTTGAAGTTATCGTTTCTAATCCTCCTTATTCTATTAAGTGGGTTGGAAATAGTGATACTAACTTAATCAATGACCCTAGATTTTCTCCAGCTGGTACTTTATCTCCTAAATCTAAAGCCGATTTCGCTTTTATTATGCATTCTCTTTCTTACCTATCTCCCGATGGTAAGGCCGCTATTGTCTGTTTCCCAGGTATCTTTTATAGGACTGGCGCGGAACAAAAAATAAGAAAATATCTTATAGATAATAATTTTATTGATTCTATTATCCAATTGCCTGAAAATTTATTTTCAAATACAAATATTTCTACTTGTATTTTAATCTTATCAAAAAATAAACCTGATAATAATGTTCTGTTTATTGACGCTAGTAATGAATTTATACGCGCTAAAAATAGTAATGAATTATCTGATGAGAATATTGAAAATATCCTCTCAATTTACTCTAATCGTGAATCTAAAAAACATATATCTAACCTAGTTCCTAACGTCGAAATTGAGAAAAATTCATACAATTTGAGCGTTAGCTCGTACGTCGAGAAAAAATCTGAAAATACTAAAATCAATCTCTCTGAATTGAACGAAAAAATTAAAAAAGTAGTTCAAAGAAATCGTCAGCTTCGTGATGAAATAGACAATATCATTTCATCATTAGGCGGTGATTCTTATGTCAAAACTTAATGACTTAATTAATAAATTTTGCCCTCATGGCGTGGAATATGTTAAGTTGGGGGATATTGCAACGGTTAGCAAGGGAAAGCAATTGAATAAGAGTAATTTACTTTCCGACGGTAAATATGCTGTAATAAATGGAGGAGTTAAACCAACAGGTTATTGGAATGAATACAATTATTCATCAAATCGTATTACAGTAAGTCAGGGTGGTTCGTGTGGTTTTGTAGATTTTCAGAATAAGCCCTTTTGGGCTGGTGCCCATTGTTATGTTATAGTTGACGAATCATCTAGTATTAATTATAATTTTTTGTATTACATCCTAAAGAATAAAGAACCTAAGTTGATGAAATTAAAACATGGCGCGGGTATCCCTTCTTTAGCTAAATCCATTGTTGAAAATCTCAAAATTCCGCTGCCGCCGCTCCGTGTGCAAGAAAAAATAGTTAAAATTTTAGACAAATTCACTGACCTTGAAAACGAGCTTGAAAACGAGCTACGTATGAGAAAAATGCAATTTAATGCTTATCGTGATAAATTGTTGACTTTTGATAATGGCGTCAGGTTTGAAAAATTGGGGGATTTGGGGAGTTTTATTGGAGGATTGAAAGGTAAAAGTAAAAAAGATTTTCGAGATGGAAATAATAAATTAATAACATATAAAAATGTTTATAATAATATGGCAATTGATCAAAATTTAAGTGATAAAGTAAAAATTGAGAAAAACGAAAGTCAAAATGTGTTACAATATGGCGATATTTGTTTTACTGGCTCATCTGAAACATTGGATGAAAGTGGTTTGTCATCTGTAGTGACAGATGTGCCGACAAGTGGATTGTATCTAAATAGTTTCTGCTTTTTATTTAGATTTAATAATGTAAAATTAATGAATCCGAATTTTTCTAAATATCTTTTTAGAAGTAATTTAATACGAAAACAAATATGCAGAATTGCTCAAGGTGTTACAAGATTTAATATTTCAAAAAAAGGTATGAACGACATTACAATTCCCGTTCCTCCGATAGAGAAACAAAAAGAAATAGTAGAAAAGCTAGATAAATTCAATGATATGTGTAACGAAATATCAGAAGGATTACCTTTAGAAATTGAATTAAGAAAAAAGCAAAAAAAAACAATATTAAATCAACTTTTAAAACTATGATAAAATAACTCCAGGTATGATTCATCAGTGCGGGTCGTTTTCTCTTTTGAGTTAGTTTGACTCAGGGAGGGGGCGATAAGATGTTAGATTTATTCGATTTTTTGTTCTTATTAATTGAGTTTATCTCGTTAATAATTCAAATTAAAGAATTTAAAGATAACAACCGCACTCCGAATGTGGTTGTTATTATAATCAAAATCATTAACAAATAACGACCCGTAAAATGGATCATACCTTTATTGTACTCTATTTATTTAAAAAAATCAATTAAATTTATGATAAACAAAAAATGTTGATGCGTTCACATCAACAAACAAACATTATTCTGATTATACTGAGTGTGCTCACATTTGTCAAGTGTTTCTACGCACTTCACCAAAAATTAAGGAGAAAAACAAATGCGTGCATTTATATTATCTCATCCATATTTCACTAAGTCAACTTAAAACCACTTTTCTTTGTTCAATGTTTGTCTTAAGTTTGTCCAAAACATATCAAAAAAGCTTGATAATTGTTGATATTTAAGCGACAATAGTACAAAAAGGTGCTTAGTTCGATGAGATATAAAAATATAAAAAAATTGAATAATGAAATTTCTAAGTTAATTATACTAAAAGCAAATGAAGAAAATGAATTAAAAGATCTTGAATATTCAATACTTAAAGCTAATAATTTTCATGAACTTCCTCCTGACACTTCTAGATTACGTGATGAAACTATAATAAAATTTATCGAACAACGAGAAGAAATAACTAAAAAAATAAAAAACATAGATAAAAGAATCAATGAATTGAATTCTCAAATCAACAATATAACAAATGCTGTTAAAAATATGCCTGATTGCAATATAAAAGCAATTATGGATTTATTTTTTATAAAAAGTGAATCTATGGAATATATTACGTCTGCTACCGGTTATTCAAGAGCTTCGATTTATAACTTTATAAGAATGAAAGGTGGTGATTATTGATGATAGAACAACAAATTATCTTAGAAAGTGATATAAAAAAAATTATTATTAATAAAAAAGGCGATTTCATTGAAATAGATATGAATAATCGTGATAACTTTGATAAACTTATCGAAACATTGCAATGCTTCATAGATAGAAGTAAAAGAATATCTAAAGACCCTGATTTGAAATATGTAAATGAACTTTGTAATTACGGTGAACAGCAATTAAAGTCTATTTACGGTGACGATATCATAATTTCAATTTTTAACGTTGAACATCCCTCTATTCGTGCTTTGACTATATTTTACCTCAAACTTCTGAAAATATTGTCTGTCTTTAATGAAGAAGTTAACGCTAAAACTATGAATGAAATTGAAAAAACTTATGGTTCTAAATACTTTGACAAAGCTAAAATAAGGGAAAAAATTGGAAACTAATATCTTAATTGATGATTTGCCAACTGATTACAATGGTTATCTTATTAACTATACTTTTAAATCTGGAATCTTAATCTCTGAATGCTTGAACGACAACAGTTTTAAAGATGAACGTGAAAAAGTATATACAGCACTTAGAATATTGTTTGGACGAGGTATTCCACCTATTAAAACAGCTTTAGATGGACTTAAATGGTTCTTGAGTGGTGGAATGACAACTAAAAATAAAGATGACCATAAGAACAGTAAAAACATTTTCTCTTTTGTCAAAGATAGAAATATGATTTTTAGCGCTTTTATGATGAAATATAATATAAATCTGAATAAATCTAATATGCATTTCTTTGAATTCCTGTCACTGTTCAATGACTTAGATAAAACAGCTTTTAAAAGAGTAGTTGATTTACGAACAATGACACCTAAAGAAATAAAATCATATTCACGTGAACAACGTCAAAAAATATATAAATTAAAAGAAGAATTTGCACTCGAAGATAATAACCAACAACAAGAAGAAAAAACTAAATTTGATTTATTAATGGAGAAATTAAATGATAAATAAATTTATTGTCCAAGGAAGAATATCAAGAGATCCTCAAATTAAAAATACTGAAAAAGTTAAACTTGCATTCTTTAATGTAGCTTGCGTTTCTAGTGAAATAAAAGATAAAACAAACTTTTTAGACTTAAAAGCATTCGGCAAAAACGCTGAAGTAGTTGAAAAATATTTGCCTAAAGGCACACCCGCTGTATTTGAGGGATATACTTCTTCCGGTTCGTACGAAAAAGATGGGAAAAAAATATTCACTCAAGATATGATAGTTTCAAAAATCTATTTCTTTGAAAATAAAGGATTGAATTCTAAAGAATCAAAAAACGAAGATTTTGATACATTACTATTTAACTAATATTCCACCATATTTTTTAAATATTAACTCTTTAGATTCTTTATAACTATCTCCTCTTGATATTGAGTTTGACAAATCTATGAACGCTCGTCCACATATCATTAATTCTAAATCACTCATAATATCACTAACTAGATCTTTTTTGCTTTTCCTACGTTTAATTCTTAAAGTTTTAGCGTCAAATCCAAAAATAGACCTATAAACTAAATTATGGTAATGCGCATATTTTAAATGTTTATGTGGACTTTCTGGTAATTTACTTATCATATAACTTAATAATTGGTCGCATCCCTTAAAAAAATCTTTATTCTCAAAATTATATTTTACTTTACAATTTTTCTTATTTTTAGGAATTGATTCTAATGCTTTCAAAACATTTAACATTTTTTGTACCTTTTTTTTTATAATTTATAATGTATTATTGTACAAAAAAATCCAAAAAAATTCAAACAAAGGATACATATATGGGAAAATTATACTTTTATTATGGAACAATGGGGGCTGGTAAAACTGCATTAGCTATTAACAAAGCTTATGAATTTATGAACCATTCACAACCAACTCTAGTCTGTTTACCATCAATCACAAAAAAAGATAAACTTGAAAGTAGAAACGGCTATTGTATTGATGTTGACCTTATTATTGATTTTGAAAATTTAGAAGAATCTAAAAAATTTTTAGAACGTTTCAATACAGTCGAAACACCAATATTTGTAATAGATGAAGCGCAATTCTTAACATCTTTACAAGTAAAAACATTAAGAAAATTATCTGATACAAAAAATACACTAGTTTTTTGCTTTGGTTTATTAACAGATTTCCAATTAAACCTATTTCAAGGATCTAAAAGCTTAATTACATATGCTAATTCATTTAGAGAAATACCTTCAATGTGCGAAATGAAATATTGTCGAAAAAAAGCACAGTGTAATTTAAGAACAAACCATGAATCAAATCAAATAGTTTTAAATAAAGATCAATATACGTCACTATGTTTAGAATGTTATGAAAAAGCAACAAACTACTAAAAAATTAGAAAGTAGAGAACAAACTAAATTGTTCGAGTTTGCGTCTCATTTTGAAGAACTTAAATGGATGTTTGCGATACCTAATGGAGGTTATAGAAATCCTATTGAAGCTGTAAATTTAAAACGTCAAGGTGTTAAAGCTGGAGTATCTGATATTTTTTTACCTTTGCCTACAGATAAATATCATGGGCTGTTTATTGAAATGAAAGTACATCCTAATAAACCATCTCAAAAACAAAAAATATTCATCTCTAACATGCTAAAAAACGGATATTCTTGTAAAGTATGTTATTCCTCAGAAGAAGCAGTAAAAGAAATAAATAAATACATTGGGAGAAATTTATGGGAGAAAAATTAATTAATCATCCAGAACACTATAATATGCATCGTATGGAATGTATCGATGAAATGTTGCTAGTGTTTGGAAAAGAAGCAGTTATCAACTTCTGCAAATGTAACGCTTGGAAATATAGATATCGTGCTCCTTTCAAAGGAGAATCTGAAGATACTCAAAAAGCTGATTGGTACATTAATAAATTAAAAGAATTGAGGGGAATCAATGCCTGAAGAAATTGAATTATACAAAAAAAGACGTATTAAACTTAGTCAAATGTTAGATGACTTTTTAAACGCTCCAATACCACCATCACTCAATCATATTCGCGATATGGTGCAAAGCATGCATGTATATGAAAAAGAAGAAGAATGGGACAATATGGCTTCAGCTATGATTATGTCAGTTATTATCAAAATTATTAAAACTGGTAACTATCAAGCGTTAGCTTTCTTAGTAGACAACCAAAATAATAACGATGAAAGTAAAAAGCACTATAATAAGTCTTATGCTGACCTAGTTAATGCAATCAGTAGAGTATCTGATAATAACGAACCTAAAAGAATAGAGTAATGTTTAAAGATTTTACTAGTAAACAAAAAACATTTATAAAAGATATAATTAACAATAAAATAAATAGAATAAATATATTAGAGGGCTCTGTACGTAGCGGAAAAACGTACGTAAGTTTAGTAGCTTGGCTTATATTATTATGCAAATATGAACAAGATAAAAACTTTTTGATGGTAGGTAAAACAATAACATCATTGAAAAGAAACTGTCTTACAGTTTTAGAAGAATTATGTCCTTCAGATTCTTTTAGTTACTCGATAACTAAAAAAGAAGCTAAAATATTCGATAGAAGAATATTCCTAGAAGGTGTCAATGACTCACGTTCTGAACAAAAAATACGTGGTATGACTTTACAAGGTACTTATTGTGACGAAATAACGCTATTTTCAGAGGACTTCTTTGCAATGTTATTATCTAGGTTATCTTTACCTTATTCATTCTTATTAGGTACTACAAATCCAGATTCTCCATCACATTGGTTAATGAAAAAATACATATCGAGAAAAAACGAACTCAACATGAGAATGTGGAAATTTTACTTAGATGATAACGATACAATACCTGAAGATATCAGGAACAACATGAAAAAAGAATATACTGGAGTTTTCTACGAACGTTTTATTCTAGGTAATTGGGTACAAGCTGAGGGCCTTATATACTCTCGTTTCGCTGATTATAAAGATGATTATATTATTGACAACATCAAAACAAGAGATATCGATATTATAAACATTGGAATCGATTATGGTGCTAGTCAAAGTAAAACAGCATTCGTAGCTGTTGGATTTTGTTATGAGTTTAAAATGATGGTAATACTAGATGAACAAACTATTGAAGGTGTTAACAAACCTGAAGATCTATACAAATACGTTGCAGAATTCTATAAGCGGGTAGAATCAAAATACGGTTGGATATCATGTTGTTATGCAGACTGGGGAGGACTTGGGCAAGTACTAACGAAAGGATTGAAAGTTTACATGCATGAACATTGTAATAATGCAATTGTAAAAGATTGTAAAAAATATAAAATATTTGAAAGAATAAACATACTGAACAGGTTAATAGGTGCAAACAGATTTAAAATAATGAGTTGTTGCAAAGAAGTAATAGAGTCACTCAGTTCATCAATATGGGATCCTAAGAAAGAAAACGAGAGATTAGACAACGGAACTATAAATATTGATGTTTTAGACGCTATGGAATATGCATACGCTCCTCATATATCGATATTGAGAAGCTTGTTAGATGTTGAGAAAGTAAAACCGAGAGGGTTACCAATAATTTAATATGTACAAGGGGGGAAAACTATGATACTCACAATAAGAGACTTACAAAAAAATACGCATGCAGTTTTACAAATAGCAAGAAGAGAAAACGAAGCGATAAAAATAGAAACTGACGGCGAATATGTTGCAATAATAAACAAAGAAACGATAAACAAAATAAAAAAAGTAATAAAAATAAAGGGACTAGAATGATTTACGATGTGATTATAATAGGCGGAGGAATTGCAGGATCAACGGCGGCAATATATTTAAAAATGGCCGGGCTAAATATAGCAATAATCGAGAAAGAGTTAATAGGGGGCAAATTAAACTATATAAGCGAGATAAATAACATACCTGGTATTTTATCTATCGAAGGTGAAAAGTACGCTAGAAACCTCCTTAAACACGTCGAAAACACACATACAAAAATCATATATGAAGAAGTCAAAAACGTAGAATACACTAACGGACTTTATCAAATTTATACGACTGGGAAAATGTATATATCTCGTTACTTAATTATTGCAGTAGGTTCAACACCTAAAAAAATCAAAGGACTCAAAGCGTCGTATTGTGAGATATGTGAAGGGCATTTGTACAAAGGTAAAAATGTGGCGGTAATAGGTGGCGGAGACTCTTCTTTTTCGTGTTCTTTATATCTTTCGAAGATTTGCAAAAGTGTCACGATATTAATAAGAAAAGACAAGGCGAAAGCGTCAAAATACTTAATTGACAAAGTAAAAGAAACAAACAATATAAAAATAAAATACAAAAGTAACGTAATACAAGACTCAAAAGAGTACAACGGCACTTTTGTAAAGATAGGGACCGAGATAGATTTGAAAAGGTTCAAGAACGTAATAGAGAAACACAACAATACTTTTTTAATTGGTGATTGTACTGGACTCCATTGCAATCAAATAATAAAAAGTGAGTACGAAGGCATGACGGCGGCGCTAAAAATTATAGAAATTGAAAAATTAAATTGATAAACATATTGAAAACAATTATAATAAATGATGTGTGACTTAATTCGTGGGCCATCATTTTCTTTTTTGCAATTTACTAAATTGCAGAATTGAGGTGATGAAATGCTGAAAAATATAAAGGACTTATTGGATATTATTATTAAAATAATATTGATAAAGACTTTAATAAAAAGGCGCCCACGGTACAAGCGTGGACGTCATAAAAATAAACAAACAAAATTATGATGACCCAAAAAAGTCACACACTACTATTATAATCACATCATCAAAAAATAACAACCGTGACACTCGACAAGTTACGGCTATTATTATAATAAACAAATAAAAAAATAATGGTTACTCACGTAGTCAAACTACGTAATTTTATTATATCACGAAAATCAAAAAGATCAACAGGAAAAACAACACAGAAAGAGCCCCCCCGAAAGAACGGGGGGAATTGTCAACCCAATTATTATGATACCACACAAGACGAAAAAAGTCAATTAAATTTATGATATTTTTTTTTATTTTTCTCTATTATTAAACAAACACCTAACAATTCTTAATGTTTCTTTTATTTAGATTTTAGGCAAAAAAGTCGTAAAAACACCGTAAACCCTTGACAGAAAAGGGGCGGCGTGTTATAATGTAATTACAAAGTTTAAGAAAGGAGCAAACCGATGAAATGATTTTGATTTTTGATTTTATAATTAAGCAACAGCACCTCAATTAAGAGGTACTTCCATAATTATACAACTGAAATAGCATAAATGTCAAGAGTGATGTTTAGATTCGTGAAGCCAATTAAAACGTGGCTTGAGGGGATTTTTGTCTCAAAACATAATGAAAAAATAATTAAAATTTAAGGAGATAAAAAACATGAACACAATGAAATTAGAATACAGAGACTTTTTAAAGGAAGCAATTAAGGACGCTATAGACTACCAAAGTGGAGAATTCACATTTGATGATATCGTTGACGCGTTGGAATACAGTTTTGATTATTATGCAGCTTATGATTGTGAGGCGTTTAAATTATTTAACGAGTACTCTTATTTTTTAAGTGAAGAAGTTGAGAAGAATATAAAAGAGAACAACCTGAGCATAAAGGGGGCCATACTCTACACGATCCACGAGAAAGCGCTAAATATACTTTATCAACTAGAAGACAAACTCGAGAAAATCCTAAACGATCAAGAACTTTGTACTTTTGGAAAAAGACAAGAGACAATTGAATTGATTAACAATTTATACCTCGACTGTTATGGCGACGTTGCTTA
>JAEEGL014811751.1_pt1 | contig 41370 bp, 33 predicted proteins | sample 9134231 | NCBI WGS metagenome assembly JAEEGL01 (sample SAMN16246548, study PRJNA631951) | gut metagenome | biome: gut microbiome; feature: rumen; material: fiber-attached | host: Bos | place: Iran: Karaj | collected 2018-10
GCCTTGTTTTGATTAGATTCTATCATAGTATATTAATTACCATTAGATACAACAATAGGTGAAAGGGGAGATTAAAAGGATGCTTAAAATTGTTGTATAGATTTTAGATTTTCCTGTCTTCCCGACCATTAGTTTATAAGTTCTTAGAGATAAGAACTTTTAATTTGTCTCAAAATGGATTTGGCCTTATCAACATTAGAACAACAAATGGGTAGTAACTTTGTTGGTGTATATAACCCATAATATAATTGATAACACAATTAAATTGTGTTATCTTTTTTATGAGAGATAGAAATAAACTAAGTAATGATTATTATAAAAAACATTTTTGCAAAAAAAGGTGGATTGTTGTATAATATATATGGAGGTTTTTATGATAGATATAATATTAGAAAGAGAAGCAACATTAGCGGTACAAAAAGAACAAGAATTGGATCAATTACATAATCTTAAATATGAAAACGAACCACAAAAAGAAACACAAGCACAAATAAGTATAATAGTTTATGTAGATAGTCAAAGTCAAAAAAAATATATAGATATATTTGCTGCTGCTTCACTTGGAATTGTTCCTTTTGATGCAGTTGAAAGGTATTATGATTCTGGATTAGTACTATGTGAGATATCTGAGGAAAAATTATTGGAATTAAAAAGACGCTTTGAAGATAGGATAGAGTATATAGATTTAAGTACAATAAAGGATATGAACTTTGTCAATATACCTGATACAAATGTTAATAAACAAGATGAGAAAGAAAAAAATGTATTAGGAAATTATGTAAAAAAATGTTTTGGTGATTATAAAAAAAATGAACAATATGATGATTTTTCTAATTATTTACAGAAAGTTGAAAATATTGATTTGGGGCTAAACACAGACAAGTCATTATAAAATATAAACGCATTATAAAATGCGTTTCTTTAATCTGAAACAAGGAGATAAATATGAAAAATAAAATAATTAAAAAGGTATTGTTAATTATAGTTATTTTAACATTGTTAGTATCTTGTAAATCAAAAAATGACTATGTTGATATATCAGAGATCAAGTATTTTAGATTTGCTCAAACAAATGGTTTTTATCCTTTGGGAGACATGGTATATGAGATTAATTATCAAGATGGAAAATACATTTCTTCAATTAAGCCTTCAAATATAGAACGTGAAGACGCTTTGATAATAGAAGTTAGTGATGAAGTTATTGATAAGATGAAAAATATTATGAAAAAATATCATATAGAAAAATGGAATGGATTTAAGGAATATGATGAGAATGTTTTAGATGGAAGCGATTTTGATTTGCATGTAAAATTTATGAATAATACAGAAATAGATGCAGAAGGTTATATGATGTGGCCAAATAACTATAATGGTTTCAGAGACGAAATATCAATAATGTTTGATGAAATATATGAAAGTAATAAATAATATTTATTGCTTTTTTAATATTCAAATTTTAGTTTACATTTTCATTGGATAGTTTACTATAATTTTGATTTGTACTTTGATATTAAAAAAAATTTATGATACAATAAATATAATATAGAGGTAGAAATGAAGAAAGTTTTAAAAGTAATTATTGTATTTATATTATCTTTTTCTTTTATTTTTAGTGTGGGAGCAGTATCTGATAAAACCACACTAAAAGATTTGAAGGATAAGTTAAAAAAAGATGAAGCTGAGTTAAATTCTGTTATTAACAAGCAAAATCAAGTTAAAAACAATATTAAAGCTATAGAAAAAGACTTAGAAAAAATTGCAAAAGAAATAACTGATTTCGAGAAATCAATTGAAGAATCTAAAGATAGAGTTGAACAATTAGAAGACGAAATAGAAAGCAAACAAGAGGAAATTGATAGATTAATATCATTTAAACAAGTTGCAGATAAAGATAACGTTTATTTGGAATATGTCTTTGAAGCAAAAAATTATACTGATTTTATATATAGAAGTGCAGTTGTAGAACAGTTAACTAGATATAATGATGAGTTAATAGAAAACATGTATAATTTAATAGATGAAAACAAAAAAGAGCAAAAAGAATTGTTAAAAAAGATAGATGATAGTGAGAATACAATTGATAAATTAAATGCAACATTAAAAAAATATAATTTATCAATGGATGATCTAGTTGATGATCACAAAGACGCAAAAGCAGAATATGAGGCAAGTAAAAAAGAAGTTGCAGCATATGAAAAATTATATAAGCAATATAATTGTAAGGAGACAGTATCAATATTAGATTGTATGTCTGTTCCATATGCAGATGGTTTTGTAAGACCATTAAAAGCAGGAACAATAACAAGCGAGTATGGTCTTAGATATCATCCAACATTACATTATTATAGAATGCATAATGGAATAGATATTGGTGTTGCGATGAATACAAATGTATATGCTGCAGCATCAGGAATAGTAAGTAAAATAGTGACAGTGGCCAATCCAAATAAGAAAAATTCAAGTTGCGGTGGAAATAAAGTATATATTAAGCATAGAGTTAATGGAAAAGAATATACAACAGTGTACCAGCATTTGCACTCTATAAGTGTTAAATTAAATCAATATGTTACTATTTCAACAATTGTAGGTAAAAGTGGTGGTGGAGAAAGTTATGATTATTGTACAACTGGTCCACATCTACATTTTGGAATTATGAAAGGAAGTACATACGAAAATCCTAGAAATTATATAAAATTCCCTGCTAAAGGTAAAAGATTTACAACCAGATGGTAATCATTTGGTTGTTTTTTTGTATAAATATATTGACGTAAATAGTAAATAATAATATTGATTGTAGAAAAAATGAAATGATATAATTAATATAAGGAAGTGTATGATATGAACAATAAATTTATTTCTACTGGTAATGTTAGACTTTTAGAAGAAAGAATTAATGAAATATATAAGGGAAAGCCATGTGATTTAATTGTTACTTATAATGGTAGACTAGCGAAAAAAAATGGAAATGGTTTATCATACATTTTAGATGATCCTAATGATTATTTGGATAGAGTTGAAAAAGAATTTCAAGAAAAAAAAGACAAAAAAATAAATAAATTAAAAAGAAAAATAGTAAGCAAAATTCCAGTAGTTGTTGTTTCTGGTGCATTAGCATTAGTTGCTATTGGAGGATTAGCAGTATTAAAATGGGAAGCAGATTATGAAGAATGGAGAACAATTCAGATATTAAATGATGGCGGAACCACTGGTGTAGATAAAGAAGGAAGAGTATATGGAATACCAAAGGATGGTAAAGACAACGAAAGATATAGTAAAGATAGCTATAGAGAATATTTAAAATCTCAAAAAGAAAAGGGGAAGTAAAATCTATGGGAATGCTTATTAGAGGAAATGAAATAACATTAGATGATAACTCAAAATATATAATTGTGGATTCATTTTTAAAGAATAATAAAAATTATATATACATGATATCTGAAGATGATGGTAAAACTACAATGATAGTGGAACATAGAGATGGAGAAATTGTTGAACTTGATGATCAAAATGAGTTAGATATGGTTTATAAGGAATTAATTGAAAGAAATAAAGAAGAAATTGAGCGTTATATAGAAGAAAATAGCAATTAATTTCTTCTTTTTATATAAAAAAATGTTTTATTTCACTAATAATTGTAGTAAAATATGAATAGTAATTAATTTGAGGAGTGATAATTATGGGTAGAGCTCATGAAGTTAGAGCAAAAGCAATGGCTGCAACTGCTGCTAAAAAAAGTAAATTATATTCAATCTATGCTAAAGAAATAATTAAGGCTGCAAAATCTAACCCTGATCCTGCTTCTAATGATACATTAAGAAGAGTAATTGAAAAAGCTAAAAGAGAGCAAGTTCCTGCTGATGTAATTAATAGGAATATTGATAAAGCTAAAAAGGGTGAAGGAGAAAATTACGACGTTGTCGAATATGAAGCTTTCGCTCAAGGTGGAAGTAATTTAATTGTTAAATGTTTAACTGATAATCCTAATAGAACTATTAGTTTTGTTAAAACGGTATTCAATAAATGTGGTGCAAAAATAGCAGGACAAAATTCTGTAAGTTTTATGTATGATCATTTGGGTGCTGTAGGAATTAAAGGACATAGTGAAGACGAAGTTATGGAAGCTTTAATTAATGCAGATGTTGATGCTAATGATATAGAACTAGAAGACGATATGGTAGTTGTATATACTGAGGTTGCCGATTTGAACAATGCAAAAAAAGCATTAGAAGATGCATTTCCTGGTGTTTCATTTGAAATTGATGAGATAGCTTATTATGCAAAAGATACTGTGACATTACAGGGAGAAGATAAAGAAAAATTTCAAAGATTATTAGATATGTTAGATGATTTAGATGATGTGTCTAATGTATATCATAATGTAGAGTTATAAAACTCTTTTTTTTTGTTAAAAAAACTTTTATTTGACATTTTATTGTGTTATAATTTCTATAGGATATTGTAATTTAGGAGTGATACAGATGAAATGGTTATGGTGGAGTTTTTTTGGCGACTTATTTATTGGTATTATAAAAGATGCAATTAATTTTTTGTTAGTACCAATCTATTTTTTGTTTCTATCAACTGACGCTATTGTTTATTCAATGGTCGCTTATTCATATTCATTGTTTGAAATAATTGCGAGACTAAACCTCTCAACATTATTTGCGTGGTTTGGACCATTTTTAGATAGAGTAAATAGTCTTGTTATTGTAATTGTTATGTTCACAATAGGATATGCATTAGTTAACTATTTAATTAATCCAGATAAAGTTGCAGATAGTAAGATAGGTGGCGTTGCAATAATAAAGAATTTAGCAATTGCAACAGCATTATTAATATCTTATCAAACTGCTTTTGAAGTATTAGGTGAATCAACATTTTTAATAATAGGTGCTCCTCAACAATATGAATATAACCATTTAAAAAATTGGTTTGGTGTAACCAATGATGGTAACCCCGGATTGCTTTCGAACCTGATTTTTGGAAAAATGGAAAACCAAGAAGTTGGAAAAAATTTTGGTATTACTTTAGCGGTAAAAACGTTAAAGATATTTTTGCATGAAAGTTCGGGATCTAGTGGTACTATATTAAACAGTGTATATAATATTGCCCTTAGCGGTGCCCTCGGTGATTATAACCTGCTGGGAATAACCGCCTGCGTATTCGATATTAATTTTATAAATCCATCGTCGGCTAATGTTGATTATCATTATCCAATAGTCAGTACTGTCGTTGGAATTTATATGATATATAGTTTGGTTTCATTCTCATTAGAACTTGGCGTTCGTGCATTTAAACTAATTGTTCTTCAAGTTGTAGCGCCATTGGCAATTGTTACAATCATTAAAGATGGTATGACTGCAAAGGTTTGGACAAAATGGTATAAACTTTTGGGTAAAACTTATATAGATATTTTCTTACGAGTGGGATCTATGTATCTAGTAATAGCTCTAATGGAGATAGCTTGGTCAAGAATTGGAGAATTATTTGACAGTGATCCAAATGTATCAGGATTTACTGGAGCACTCGTAACTATACTTTTAATACTTGCAGGCTTAAGATTTGCTAAAAAATTACCGGAATTTATTGATAGTATTTTTGGAAGCCATCTTGCGGAAGCAAATAAAAATGGATTCGGTGATTTCATGAAGAGCCTAGGCGGTGGAATCGTTGGAGGAACTGTTGGATTAGCAAGCGGAATTGCTGCTGGTAAAGCAAATAAACTTTCTGGTGGTGCAACTGCTTGGAATGGAATTAGGTCCGGATTTAATGGAGCAAGAGATGGAGCTAAGAGTAAAAAAATATCAGATGCTGTAAAGAGCGCAACATCTACTGCACAAAACGCTAGAAAGAATGCAGAAGGTATGCGTGATAGAGGAGGTACTCTTCGTAGTAATCTTGGATTTGCATATAGAGAAAAAACTGGTAAGAATTATGCTGGATTACGTCAACTAGATGCAGATGCTAAGAAGGAAAGTGCTGCATATGCACAACAAAAAGCAGATGCAAGAGCAGCGTTTGATAGAGAACAACAACAAATTCGTGGTAAATCAGAACCATACAAGCAAAAATATCAACAAGCAAGAGATGCTGCTACTAGAGATACAAAAACAGCTTCAGATGCATATCAAAAACAACATGGTGCTGCAGAAGCAACTAGAAAAGAAGCTCAAGAAAAATTTGAAAGAAAACGTCAAACAATTAATGAGAATAAAGCTGCTGTTAAAGAAACATATGATCAAGAAGTCAGAAGAGTTAATGAAGAAATTAAGCAAGAAAGAACAACTCTTACAGAACAAACTACTAAACTTACTACTAAGAAAACAGAAGCTGCTAAGTTATCACAAGAAATGGCACAAAAAACATATACAGATAAAGTTGACGATACTGGAAAAGTTCTTGAAACAGCTGCTCAACAACGTGCCGCAGATCAACAGAAACTAGATACATTAACAGTAGAAGTACAACAACTTGAAGCTACAGTTCAAGAACAACATAGAAAGGTTGTTGTTAAAGAAACAGAAAAAGCTAATATGCAAGCATCATATACTCAAACTGCTGCTAAATACGATGAACAGATTGCTGAAAGTGCTGCTGAACGTGATGCAGAAGTTAGTCGTGCCGATGCTGAGGATGCTAGAGCACAAAGCACTTATACTTCAGAAATTCAACGTATTAATAACGAAAGAGAAAGTGCTAGACTAGAATATGAAAGTAGAATGAGTGAAATTCAGGAAGAAGAAAGAAAAGCTACTGAAAAATATAACGAAGACGTTGCTAAAATTGAAGAAGCACATACTATTAGAACTACTGGTAAAGATAGATATGGAAGAAAAGTTGGTACACCAGGTGAAAGCTTTGAAGATCGTAGAAAGTTTTATACTGGAACTACAGGGAAGAAAGAATAAAAAAGAGGTGAAAGGAAATGAATGACTATTTGATACCTGCAAATAGTAAAAAAAGTCAATTATATTTTGGGCTATTTAAAGGAATTGATTTCGTAGTTATGCTAATTGGTTTTACTATTGGTATTCCAATACTAATAATAGTAAAAACCGATTCAATTTTGGGACTGATGTTAAAATTAATACCTATTGCTGTAACGTTATTTATGGTTGTCCCTATTGCGTATTATCATAATGTAAGGGTATTTATAAAAGAATTATATACTTACATTATGAGCCCAAAAAGATATTATTGGAGAGGATGGTGTGCTACGTATGACGACAGTGACGACAAACAAGCCCAAAATTAATCCTGCTGCACTAAAATATGCAGAAAATTGGCTACCTGTTAAAGATATTCAAAATGGAGAAATTATTTTGGAAAATGGGTATCATGTAACAGGAGTTAAAATTAGACCTAGAAATATATTTATACTTGATTACGATTCACAAAGTAATGCTATATATAATTTAAGAAACTTCTATAATACTATTGATTATCCTTTCTGGTTAATCATTAGCGATAGACCTGTAGATATTAATGTATATTTAGCACAATTAAAGTTATTATATAACCAAGTTCAATTTCCTTCTATACGTAAATTAGTAAAAGAAGATATTGATAAAGCTAACTTATTTATGGGAAGAGAAATAGGAGTTACTGATACTGAATACTTTATTCTATTTAGAGATAGAAGACCAGAGTTAATAACAAAAAGAATACAGAATTTGGTATCTGGTCTTGCAAATGCTGGATTGCAATCAACACAAACAAGTAATGATGATTTAAGAATATTGCTAGATGGATTTATGAATGGTGGAGATACCACTGATTTTGGGACGGTGATGACTGAATGAGTATGAGTTTTAAAAGCCAAATTGCTCCAAAAGGTTTAGAATTTAAATCAACAGAATTTATTATAGGAAATAAATACTGTACTATTTTAACACTTATTAGTTATCCTAAAGTTATTTATGAGGGATATTTAGCAAACTTATCTCAATTATCGGGAGTTAAAATTTGTATTAAGCATATTCCAATAGCATTTTCTGTATTGTCAAAAATGTTAAATAAAGAAATTGCTGACTTAAAAGCAAGATATCAAAATGAAAGAGATAGAACAATGCAAGAAAAAATCCGTCAAGATTATGAAAGTATTGAAGGATTTGTCCAAATGTTAGTTGCAACTCAAGCAAGAATATTTGATTTTCAAATGCATTTGTTAGTATCTGCAGATTCACGTGAAGAATTAGAAAAGAAAAAATTAGAGGTTAAGAATTATTTAGATGCAATGGGAATGAAAGGAATAGTTTTAAGATTTGAACAAGAAAAGATCTTAAAGAGTATGCTTCCAATATTCGAACCTAATGATATAGAGGAGAGAATTGGTACACCTATTCCGTCAGTTTCTATAGCAGCTATGTATCCATTTGTTTTTGATAGTATTAAGGACCCAGGACTTTCATGTCTACTTGGTGTAGATTATTCTGGTGGAGTTATTTTGTTTAATCAATTCTTGTATCAAATAAAGAAAGAGAATAATAGAAATAATGCTAATATGATTATATTAGGTACTTCTGGTAGTGGTAAATCTACATCTGCTAAAGTATTACTTAGAAGTAATATTAGAAATGGACATAAGATTGTTGCGATTGACCCTGAAGGTGAACTTGAGGATATGACTAAACTATATGGTGGAGACTTTATAGATTTAGGTCGTGGTGGAGATTTCGGTATGATAAATCCGCTTGAAGTCGTTTTGGATACTGATGAAGATGAACTTCAAGAAGGTCTAGGATATTCTATATTAACAAGTACTTTGCAATCTTTAAAAGCATTTATGAAATATTATAGTCCTGATATAGAAGAAGATGTATTAACAATGTTTAGTGAAGTTGTACAAGATACTTATAGAAGATATAAAATAGATTATAATACTGATTTTTCTAAAGTTACACCTCATGATTATCCAACTTTTGATGATGTATATGCTACTATTAAAGGTAGATTACTATCAATGACTGAACATACTCGTGAAAAAGAAATAATGGAAAAATTAGAAATAAAGATTAGACCATTAACAAAAGAATTAAGATATTATTTCACAGGTAAAACTACAATTGATAGTAAAGCAGATTTTATTGTATTTAATATTCGTGATATAATGAACGCTGATAGTAATATTAGAAATGCTTTATTCTTTAATATATTAAAATATGCTTGGGGACTTACGCTTGATAAGACAATTAACACAGTACTTTATGTTGATGAGGCACATATGTTACTTGCTGATCAAAACTCTTTGGGTGCAGAGTTCTTAGCTCGTATTCAAAGACGTAGCCGTAAGTATAATACAGGTACTATTATCATAACTCAACAACCAACAGATTTTGCTGCTCCAGGAGTAGTAGTACACGGAAAAGCAATATTCGATAATGCTTCTTATTACCTAGTAATGGGATTAAGAAAACAAGCTGTTGAAGATTTAGCAAAATTAGTTGATTTAAATGAAAGAGAAAAAGATAATATTAAAAGATATAGTCAAGGCCAAGCACTATTCGTTTGTGGCCAAAGAAGAATGCATATTAATGTTATAGCAACGCAACAAGAATTAGAATCATTTGGTTCAGGTGGAGGGCTATAATATAGCCCTCTTTTAAATAAAATAGTTTAATAAGGAATGTTGTTTATGGACGAAGAAGAATTATATGAAGAAGAAATAGAAGAAGATGAAAAAGTAGAAGAAGAGCCAGAAGAACAATATGAAACTGGCGAGGAAGAGGAAGAAGTTGAAAGCGCTGAAGATGATGGCGATTTTTCATATGAGGAAGAGCAACGTCCATCTCTTTCTGATAGAGTTAATGAAGTAAAAGATAAAGTTAATGAAATAAAAGATGATGTTAAATCTATTAAAGAGAGAATTAATAGTAATAAACAACAGTTACAAAATGATTTAGCAAAGCAACAATCTGCTCCAACTACTGGTGCTGGAGGAACTGCCGCTGGAGGAGCTGAAGGTGCTGCTGCCGGAGGTGCGGAAGGTGCTGCTGGAAGTACTGCTGGTGAAGTAGCTACTACTACTGCTGCCACTGGTGCGGAAGCTGGAGGTGCTCTTGCTGAAGGTGCTGTTGGAAGTGGTGCTGCTGGAGGTGGAGCTGCTGCCGGAGGTGCTGCTGCTGGAGGTGGAACTGCTGCTGGTGGAGCTGCTGCTGGAGGTGGAGCTGCTGCTGGAGGTGCTGCCGCTGGTGGTGGAGCTGCCGCTGGAGGTGCCGCTGCTGGAGGTGCTGCTGCTGGAGGTGCTGCTGCTGGAGGTGCTGCTGCTGGAGGTGCTGCTGCTGGAGGTGCTGCTGCTGGAGGAGCTGCCGCTGGAAGTGCCGCTGGAGGTGCTGCTGCCGCTGGAGGCGCTGCAGTAGGATATGTACTTTTGTGGATAGTTATAATAATCGTTGCGCTAATAGTTTTAATAGGTACAATAGGGGCATTAATTTTTATTGTATATTATTTCTTCATGGGAGGTACTACTCCGGATGATGCTACTGGCTCATATGGAAGCTCTACTGACACATCTCAGGGTTCTTCTGGTTACGTTGTAGAATCACCTAATGATTATTATTGGCCAATTGGTAGTAATACTACCACAACAATAGATGGTGTAGAATTTGCTACCGGTAAACCTGCATATACAAAGATTACAAGTAATTATGGTATGAGAACACATCCTGTAAACGGCACATATAAAATGCATAAAGGCGTTGATATTGCTGGTAAAGAAGGAGTTACAAATGTTATTGCAGCTAGAAGTGGCACAGTTGTTAAAGTTGTTAATTCATGTTCACCTGGAAATAAAAGTTGTGGTTCTGGATATGGGAACCATATTAAAATTTCTCACTCTGATGGTATTTATACAATATATGCTCACTTACATAAGAATTCAATTAAAGTTAAAGTAAATGATAAAGTATCTCAAGGTCAAGTAATAGCTAAAGTAGGTAATACGGGTAATACAACTGGACCTCACTTACACTTTGAAGTAAGAACATCATCTACTACTACAGTAAATCCACTTAATTATATTAGTTCTGAAAAACCAAGACCTCAATCAAGTTCTCAACCAGGCTCTCAATCAGGTGTAGTTATAGGTCTAACTAGAGGTGAGTCAAACAAGGCTACTGTTTGTTTATCACTATTAGGAAGCGGTATTTCGGAAAATGCAACAATTGCATTAATGATTAATATTCAAGCAGAAAGCGGATTTGATCCTGAAAATACTTATCGCGAATCAGATGGAGATTATAGTTATGGCTTATTTCAATGGAAAGGCCAAGCGCAAAAAGATCAACTTATTAGTTTTGCCTCTCAAAGAGGATTAGATTATAAAAGTATAGAAGCACAGTTAAACTTTGTTTTCTATAAAATGCTTAATAGTGGGAATAGAGCAAAGCAAGCATATGATAGTCTTATGAATACTTCAAATAGTGCAAAAACTATGGCTAGTGATTTCTGTATTTATTATGAAAGACCTGCTAATAAAGAAACCAATTGTCCAAAAAGAGCTGAAAAGCATTATGATAAAATTAGTACATTCGTTAAAAATGGTTGCAAAAATTAGGTTCGATTATATTAATTGTAATACTTATTGTAAATGTTTTTGTGTTAATAATTAATCTGTTTACTTAATGAAAGCAGTGTTGAATTATAAGAATAGATTGAAAAAAAAATATTATAGTGTATAATATTATTGATTGAGGTGGTTTTAAATGAAATTAAAATTTAGAGCTGATAAAAAAGATATAGTAATATTTCTTGTATTTTGTTTTGTTTTACTATATTTAATTGCAATTGCCGTAGTTAATTTACGTAGTATAGTATCAGATGGTGAGTTTTCAGGTCTAAATCCATTACCTGCTTTTTATGCGGAAAACATCTTAATAACAATAGTTTTTTATATAATAGCAATAATTTCAATATTAGCAGCCTCATCTTCATATTTCTTTGAAAGAGAAGAAGGCTGGGGTATTACTACTGAAAAGAAGTCTAAAAATGATGGTTACTCAAAATTGATGACTGAATCTGAAATGAAAAAAGATCGTGGTATTAAAAAGGTTCACTTAAAGGATGATACTTATGATGCAGGTGGTATACCAGTTATAAATGATGGTAAAGATGCCTGGGTAGATAATAGTGGAGAACCACATGCACTTATTATGGGTGCTTCTGGTTCAGGTAAAACTCAAGCATTCATGTTTCCATTAATAAAAATATTAGGACGTCATGGCGAAAGTATGATAGTTACTGACCCTAAAGGTGAACTATATGAAGCATGCGGTGAATTACTAAAAGAAAAAGGATATAAGATTATATTGATCAACTTCCGTGATCCAAAAGAGGGTGCAGCATGGAATCCATTTAGTTATCCATATAGAATTTATAAAGAAGGAAATATTGATAAAGCCAATGAATTGTTACAAGATTTGGCTAGTAACATTTTAATAGATCCAAATAATAAAGCTGAACCATTCTGGGAACAAACAGCATCTAACTTCTTTACAGGTTTATCTCTAGGACTTTTCGATGATGCTACTGAGGATGAAATAAATATTAATAGTATAAATATGATGGCAGAAGTTGGAGAAGATAGAGTAGGATCATCAAACTATATAAAAGAATATTTTAAAAGTAAAGGTGAATTGTCTCCTGCATATATTGCTGCTGCTTCTTGTATAAATGCACCAAATGAAACTCGTGGTGGTATCATGTCAACATTTAGAACAAAGACAAGAATATTTTCATCACAAGAAGGTTTATCAGAAATGCTTTCTTATAGTGATTTCGATATTAGAGATATTGGTAAAGAAAAAACAGCTGTATTCTTAAAAGTACATGATGAAAAAACTACATATCATGCTCTTGCAACAATATTTGTAAAACAAGCATATGAAGCTTTAATTGCAACAGCTCAAACATGTCCAGGATTGAAATTACCTTATAGAACTAATTTTGTACTTGATGAGTTTGCAAACATGCCAGCATTAAAAGATGTTGGAACAATGATTACAGCATCTCGTAGTAGAAACATTAGATTTTCATTCGTTATTCAAAACTTCTCACAATTAAATCAAGTTTATGGAAAAGACGTTGCTGAAACTATTAAAGGTAACTGTGGTAACTTTGTATATATCATGAGTACAGAACTATCTGCACTTGAAGAAATTAGTAAGCTTTTAGGAGATAAAAAACCAGAAAAGCCTAAAAAAGATGAACCTGCTCCACCTATAAGACCACTATTTACTGTAAGTGACTTACAGGCATTAAAAGAAGGAGAGGTAATCATCAACAGATTTAGAAGTATGCCATTTAAATCTAAATTAATGTATGATTGGAAAACTGATTGGGGTAAAAAATATCCTTTAATGTCATATGTAGAAAGACAAAAAAGAGAAGTTAAAGTATTTGATTTAAAAGGCTATGTTAATAAATTAAGAGAACAAGATGGTGGAGCACCAATGGGTGGTGCTGATATACCAATGGGAATGGTAAATCCATTTATGCCTGCAGGAATGATTCCTGGAAGAGGTTCTTCTGGAGCTCTAAGTACTAGTTTGGACGATTATGTTAAGAGATTAGATGAAAAGATTGCTGAACTTGAACGTGAAGAAGAATTAGAAAAACAAGCGAAAGCAAAAGCAGCAAATGAAGTAAAAGTTGAAGAAGTTCCAAGTAATATTAACATTAATGTAAATGTTCCAAGAGATGATGGTGTTAGAATAGAAAATAATATGTATGAAACACCAAAAGTTGAAGAAAAATCACAGGAACAAATTGAAAGAGAAATAAGTGAGATATTTGATGCATCAGACAATAATTCTAATCATTCTGTTAATAAACCTCAAGATGATGTAGAAATAATAGATTATGCACCAACAAATAAACAGCCTGTTGTTGAGAACGACATTCCAACTCCAAGTGTTCAAGTGGAAGAAAATCCAAAAGTAAACATTGATGTTGATAGTGTTGTTGAAAATTCAAAACCTGCAAATGAAGATTTCTTTGATGACTTTTTTGGAAGTGAAGATGAATAACATTCATCTTTTTTTTTCATAAAATAAAATAGGTGATTTTATGACTATAATAGATGTGAGTGATAGATATACATATAATATAAATCATATAAATGGGAGTATTAATATACCATATGATGAATTATTGAATAATTATAGAAAGTATTTAAATAAAAAAGAAAAATATTATTTATATTGTAAAAGTGGAAAGTTAAGTAAAAGAGCAGTAATTGTACTATCATCTATTGGATATAAGGTATTTAATTTAAATAATAAATAGTAGAAAAATATTATTAAAAGTAATATAATTATAGTATGATTGAATTATTAAATAATATAGTTAATTTTATTCAAGATTCTGGTACTCTTGGAGCGATATTTAGTTGTGGTTTTATACTAATTGAATCAATATTTCCATTTCTTCCTTTAGTTTTATTTATCACAATTAATTTTTTAGTGTTTAGTAATATTTGGGGTTTTTTAATATCTTGGGTTTTTACTATATTTGGTTGTATAATTTCTTACTTTATATTTAAAAAAGGATTTGGTAATAAATTTGATAATTTAACAGAAAATAAAGAATTATTAAAAAAATATAAAAGAATATTTAAAGATATTAGTATATCAAAGTTAACACTGATAATTGCGATGCCGTTTACACCGGCATTTATGGTGAATATAGCAGCAGGATTAGTTAAGATGGATTTTAAGAAATTTTTGACTGGTTTAATCATTGGAAAAATAGGTCTTGTATATTTCTGGGGATTTATTGGTTCATCTTTTGTTGAAAGTATAGGTAATCCAGTAATATTAGTTAAAATTATTATAATAATGGCAGCAACTTATTTAGTAAGTTTTGTCATTAACAAAGTATTTAAAATAGTTTAGAGGTGAATATATGGAATATGTTATATTAGGTTTATTAATAGCAATATTAATATTATTAGTAATTTTATTGTTTAAAAAACAAGATAATAGTAAATTGTTTGAAAAGATGAATCGTACAGAGATAAGTATTGTAAAAGAAATAGGTGAATTCAAGCATGGTTTTTCTAGTGATTTAAATAAGGACTTCAATGCTTTAAATGATAGAATAGAAAATAAATTAAATTTAATAAATCAAAAAGTAAATGAAAAACTTGAAGATGGATTTGACAAAACAAATAAAACATTTAATGAAGTTATGAATAGATTAACTAGAATAGATGAGGCTCAAAAGAAAATCGATGGTTTAGGATCAGAAATAGTTTCATTAGAAGGAATTTTAACTGATAAAAAGAGTAGGGGTATTTTTGGAGAAGTAAATTTATATCACATATTATCTAGTATTTTTGGAGAAAAAAATGATAAAATTTATAAAACTCAATTTACTTTATCAAATGGGTTTATTGCTGATTCAATAATCTTTGGCCCAGAGCCTCTAGGAACAATATGTATTGATTCCAAGTTTCCATTAGAAAATTATAGAAGACTTGTTGAAAAAGGCATTAGCGATAGTGAAAGAGAATCAAGAAGTAAAACATTTGATAGTGATGTTAAAAAACATATAGATGCGATTGCTAATAAATATATAATTAGTGGTGAAACTTCAGACCAAGCAATAATGTTTTTACCAGCTGAAGCAATATTTGCAGAAATAAATGCATATCATACTTCATTAATTAAATATGCTGCATCTAAAAAAGTTTGGATTACTAGTCCAACAACATTAATGAGTTTACTTACAATTATTCAATCTGTATTAATGGGTCTTGAAAGAGATAAATATACATCTGTGATTCATGATGAATTGAACAAATTAGGAATAGAATTTGGAAGATATAGGGAAAGATGGGATAAATTATCAAGAAGCATTCAGACAGTTAACAGTGATGTAGAAAATATTCATAAAACGACTGAAAAGATTACTAAAAGATTTGACTCAATCAATAATGTTAAGATTGAAGAAAAATATGATGAAAATGAATAAAGACACATTTAACAATGCGTCTTTTTTTTGCCTTGATAAGTATTTCTTTTTACCATTTCTTTATCTATGTCATTTAATACACTAACTTTTTTTAATAACCATTTTGGCTCAATTAAAAGTTCTTTAATAGGGTCACCAGTAATTCTATGTATAACTATTCTTTCATCTAATAATTCTAATTGATCACATACTATATTTATATATTCATCTTTAGTTAATACATGGAAATGAGTTTCATTATATAATTTTTCTAATGGTGTGCCTTTTAATATAAATAACATGTGTATTTTAATACCCTGAATATCCAAATTGGATAAATATTTAACTGTATTTAACATATCATCTTTTGTTTCAAATGGTAATCCATTAATTATATGTACTACGACATCTATATTTCTTTTTCTTAGTTCTTTAACTGCATTTTCAAAACATTCTAATGTATGTCCTCTATTAATTAATAATGATGTTTTTTCATTAATAGTTTGAAGCCCAAGTTCTATTGTTAGATCTGTCTTTTTATTTAGTTCTCCCAAATAGTCAAGCACATCTTTAGGTAATGCATCACATCTAGTAGCTATATTTAATCCAATGACATTTGGTTGTTTTAAAATGGTTTCATATTTTTCCTTTAATACATCTACACTAGCATAAGTATTTGTATTAGCTTGGAAATACCCAATATATTTAGTACTTTCCCACTTTCTAGACATTATGCCTTTTACTTTATTAAACTGACTTATCAAATCTAAATCATTATTTTCTCCACTTCCGTTATAACAATAAATGCAACCTTTTCCATTTATTTTATTGGGACATGAAAAACCGGCATTTAAATATATTTTAAATACTTTTTCTTTATATTTATTCTTGTAATAATAATTTAATGTATGGTATCTTTTATTATCAAGTGTATATTTAAACATAAAAATCCCTCATTAAAATTATAAAATATTTATATTAAAAATAAAAGAGTAAGAATACCAACAATTAAACAATATATAGAAAAATAAATTAGTTTTCCTTTTTTAACATAATCTTTAAACCATTTAAGTGTAAAAAAGGAAACCAGTAATGAAAAAATAAATCCGAGAAAATATGGTAGGGAAGTAATATTGTTGTTTGTTTTTAGTATATCAATAATTCCAAGTATTGTAGTACCTATGCTTATGGGAATATAAAGCATAAATGAATACTTAAATGCGTTTTCTTTTTTTATGCCCATTATTATTCCAGCAATCAATGTTGAACCGCTTCTGCTTATGCCGGGTATTAATGCTAGAATTTGAATAGTACCAATAAATAATGCATCTTTTAATTTAATATCATTGTCAAGTTTTCTTCCATTTTTATCTTTAATTAAAAGCAAAAATATTGCCGTTATTATAAAAGATACGCCAATTATAAATATATTTTCATTTAAAAAATTTTCAATATAATTTTTAAATAAGAATCCAACTATTAAAACAGGAAGTACTCCAACAATAATTAGAATAATATAATTAAAATCAATTTTATATAGTTCATTTTTGGTTTTAATAAATTTATAACCATTAATTATCAATGCTTTTAAATCTTTATAATAAATAATTATTATTGCAATTAAACTACCGGCATTAACTATTATTTCAAAATTTAAATCATTTAATATATTTGTATTTATAAGTTGTTTTAATAAATATATATGTCCACTAGAAGATATAGGTAGTGGTTCAATAAAACCTTGGACTATTCCTAAAATTATATATTTAATAATTTCTATCATAATAAATAATATTTTATAATTATTTAAAATATACTTTATTATGTTAAAGAAAATAATATGTTTCATTCTAGGGATATTAATAACTTCTTATTCATTGATGTTTATTGTGATTTATTTAAACTTGTTAAAAATGGGTTTAACTTTTTATGAATATTTAAAATATATTTTTACAAGGGTTGAGTGTTTGACAATATTTTTGGGAATAATACTAATATATGTATCATTAAGAAAGGAAAAAAAACTTTATGAATTACATTTATAATATAAGGATAAACTTAAATGATAAATTATTAAACTTCTATGAATGGAACGAATGTGATAATGTAATCAAAATAAGTAAAATACCAATTTATTTGGTATCTACAAAAGACTATATTAATTTGTTAAATATGAATATTAAATTAAGCAGGGAATGTTTGAATTCATTGGAAATTATTGACAATATGTGTTTATTTACTAATTTGGTTGATGTTATATGTATTAAATTTACAAATGATGGATTAATAAATAATATCAGTAAATTACAATTAATTGAGGAAAGTGAAGTATTAGATGAAATCAAAAACATTACTCGAACTAAACTTGAGTATTCTTTTAATAATAAAAAGAATGATTATAGTTTAGTTCCTAGATATGAAAATAATATAATAAACGAATTAATTGAATATGTTAAATCAAAAAAAGAGGATAAAGAGATTATAGATTATTTATATTATGAATGGTTTAAAAATAGAAAAAGTATTAATAAATATGATTCATTAATTAGATCAATAAATACAGGGTATTCACTAAAACATGATGAGTTTCATAAAATTATAGAATTAATTGAATCAAAAAGTGTATAAAATAATAAATAATAGTAAACAATATTATTAGGAGGAATAGATGAAAAAAATAGTTGCATTATTAGTATTTTGTTTTTTATTGCTAACAGGATGTGGTGCGAATACACCAGCTTCAAAAGTAGAAGCTTATTTAGATAGGTATAATAGTATGAGTGATGAAGTAACAACTGATTTAGAAACAAAAATTGCTAGTGAGAATTTATCTTATAATAATCAAAAAATATATAAAGATGTTTTAACTAGACAATACGAGAATATTAAATATGAAGTAAAAGATGAAAATATTAATGGTGATAATGCCACAGTAAGAGTAAAAATAACAGTATATGATTTATATAAAGTTGATAAAGATGTTATAAATTATATGAATACATATCAAAATGAGTTCTATGATGAGAATAATACATTTAGTGAAGAATTGTTTAATAAGTATAGACTTAATCAAATGTTATCAACTACTGATACTGTTGATTATGAAATATATTTTTATTTGAATAAAATTAATGGAGAGTGGATTATGAATTCACCAGATAGAACTACATTAGAAAAAATACATGGAATGTATAATTATGACATACAATAAAAGTTGAAACTAATAATTGTTTATTAAGGTCTAAAAAAAGTCATTTTTTAGATCTTATTTTTATATAATTTAATATGAAAAAAATATTACTACTATTAATAGTTTTCGTTCCTATATATGTTAATGCGTCAATAGTTGTAATGGATGCTGATAGTGGAAGAGTATTATATTCAGAAAATAAAGATCAAAAAAAATTAATAGCATCTACTACTAAAATAATGACCGCAATTATCGCTATAGAAAATGCACCATTAAACATGAGAATTAAAGTTGGGAAAGAAATATATAATGCATATGGGTCCATGACATATATTAAAGAGGGCGAAGAATTTACATTGGAAGATTTATTAAAAGGAATGATGCTTCAAAGTGGAAATGATGCTGCGTTGACAATTGCAACCCATGTCATGCCATATAATAATTTTATAGTTAATATGAATTTAAAAGCATATAAATTAGGAATGTATAATACTACATTTGAAAACCCACATGGCCTCAATGATGAAACTAAAAATTATTCCACAGCATATGATATGGCTTTGTTAATGAGATATGCTATTAACAATAAAGATTTTATTAATATAACTAGTACTTATGAACATAAGGCGGGTAATTATATTTGGTATAATAAAAATAAACTATTAAGAGAATATAAATATTTGATAAGTGGTAAAATTGGATATACTACTAAAAGTGGTCAAGTTTTTGTCAGCGCTGCCAAAAAAAATAATAAAACATTAGTGATTGCTTCTATAGATGAAAGAGATAAATTTAATTTACATAAAAGACTATATGAAAAATATTTTGATAATTATGAAAGATATAAAGTATTAGATAAAGATATGTTTTCATTTAAAGTAAAAAATGATTCACATGATCATTATTATATTAAGAAAAATTTTTATATGTTACTTAATAAAAATGAAATAAATGATTTAAAGATTAAAATAAATCTTAATAATAATAAAAATAATGTTGAAATATACCTTAATAATAATTTAATACATAATGAAAAATTATATGTTTTAAAATATGAAAGTAGAATTAATAAGATAAAGAAAATGTTGTCATTTTGGAAATAATAATGTATAATCACTTTGGTGAAATGAGATGGAAAGATTACAAAAGTATTTGAGTAATTGTGGCGTTGCTTCAAGACGTAAAAGTGAAGAACTAATAAAAAATGGTAATGTAAAAGTAAATGATAAAGTAATAATTGAATTGGGATTTAAAGTAAGCGATAAAGATAAAGTATATGTTGATAATATAGAGGTTAAAAAACAAGAAAAATTATACTTTTTATTATATAAGCCTGAAAAGACAATTTGTTCAGTTAAAGATGAAAAGGGAAGAAAGACTGTTATAGATTTAATAAATACTAAAGAAAAAATATTCCCAGTTGGAAGACTAGATTATGATACTAGTGGTTTATTATTACTTACAAATGATGGAGAACTTACTAATTTATTAACTCATCCTTCTCATAATGTTTTAAAAACATATTATGCTAAAATAGATGGAATTATTAAAAAAGAAGAAGTTAGAGAATTAGAAAATGGTATTATTCTAGATGGTGTTAAAACTAAAAAAGCTAATGTTAAAATCAAAAAAATTGATAAAGATAATAATAAATCTTATGTAGAAATAACTATTAGTGAAGGAAGAAATCATCAAGTTAAAAATATGTTTATGCATTTTGGATACAAAGTGTTAAAACTTAAAAGAACAAACTATGCATTTTTAGATTTAAAAGGTTTATCTATTTCAGAATATAGAACATTAAATGCAAAAGAAGTAAAAAAATTATATAGTTTAAAATAAAAGTGGGTTATTCCCACTTTTAATCTTGTATATTATTTTGATCGAACTTAATATTAAGAAATTTTCTACTTGCTAGATAATCACACATGTGTACAAATCTTTGATATTTATCTTTTGGCGGTGTTAGTACTTCATTACCATTATAATCTTTTGTCCAAGGGCCCATATGTGTCTCTACACATTTACAAATAAAAGATAAGTCTTTATCATCTAATTTTAATTCATTTTTATGTTCTTTTAAAAAATTACTAATTAAAATTGGATGATCAAATTGAGTATATTCACTTTTAACTTCACCACTTTTTAATCCATCGTGTACTGTTAAAGCAAAAACTATTAAATCTTTTTCATGAGAAGAAAAGTTATTAATAGATTCATCATTGAATAACTCTATAGCTATTCTAACTGCAGCCTTTGTATGTCTTACTAATCCGCCTTCACCTAGTGAGAACTCTGGATGATATTTTCCTGTAGAGCTTGCAGGCACTTCATAAAAATATTTTGGTAATAAGTCTAAAATAGTTATTAAACTTTCTTTGATATTAGTATCTTTTATATAATTTAATTCTTTATTAAAAATTTCATGCATATATGTTACCTCAAATAAATTATATAATATATTATTATTTTTTTCTATAATTTGTGTTATTATATTTTTATGAAAGAAAAAATAATAGAGTTAAGTAAAAGCATAGGTATAGATGATATAGGATTTTGTAGTACAAAAAATTTAATTGTAGATTATAATAAATATAAAATACAAGAAGAATTAGACTACAAATGTTCTTTTCAAATAGGAAATATTTCTGATAAAGATTTGTCAGATTCAAAATATCAAAAATATAATACAGTAATATGTGCATGCATGGGTTATAAGAAAATTAATATGGATAATTCCAAAAAAGTATATGTTTGTGGTATGGCAAATCAAAAAGATTATCATAAAGTTTTAACTGAAAAACTAAATGTTATTTGTAAATATTTAAGTGAAAATGGTTTTGAAAGCAAAATATTTGTTGATAATAATCCGTTAGATGAAAAAGTACTTGCATTTAATGCAGGAATAGGATTTTTTGGAAAAAACAATTTATTAATAAATAAAAAGCTTGGCTCATATTTTAATATAGGGATAATTCTTACTAGTGCGATAATAGAAAACAATAAAATTATTAATTCAAATTGTGGAAAGTGCGATTTATGTATTAAGGCTTGTCCAGCTGAAGCATTAAATGAAAATGGAATATTAAATGCTAAAAAGTGTTTAAGTTATTTAACTCAAAAAAAAGAATTAGTAAAAAATGAAGAAAAATACTTTAATAATTGTATTTATGGATGCGATAAGTGTATAAGTGTGTGTCCATATAATAAGAATATTGAATATTATAGAGAAGATAATTCTATGGATATAAATGAAATATTAAATATGGATGAAAATAGTTTTAAAGAGAAGTATAGAGATTCAGCATTCTTATGGAGAGGGAAAAAAGTAATAGATAGAAATATTAAACTATATTTAAAAAATATAGATAAAGAATAATTAATGTGATAAAATATATTTGTAAATGAAAATGGAGGAACAATGAAAAAAGAGAAAAATATATCTATTAAAAATTATTTGGTAGTATTGTTTGTATCGATTGTGATTATTGTTGTTGCCTTATATGCTAGAGCATTCTACATCAATTATAGGGAAAGTAAATCAGTATCGAGTTATTTTGTACTAAAAAAAGTAAATAAGATAACAGTAGATGATATAAAATATACTTTATCTGAATATAGAGATGCTATATTATATGTTGGTTATACTGGATCATCCCCTGTATATGCTTCCGAAAAGAAAATATATAAAGAATTAGAAAAAAATAATCTACTTGATATTTTACTTTATTTAGATGTAACAAATTTAGTAAATAATAATGAATATATAGAGATATTAAAAAAAGAATTCAAGGAGTTGGCTGCTGATATTAAAGAAGCTCCATTAATTATAATAATTAAAGATGGAAAAGCAATAGAAGTATTAAATAGTGAACTTGAAAAGATTGATTATAAGTTGTTAAGAAAAATAATCAAAAGAAATGAAATAGAATAATAAGAGCTAATGCTCTTTTTTTTTACAGATTTTACGTAAACATACCTATAATGTTACAATTTTTTAAAAAAATTATGCTAATATATTATTGTAATATAGGAGAATGATGGTGTATGAGAAAGTATATCGTATTGACTATTAATGGCTTAAATCTATCATGTGATTATAGAACCATCACAAATGAAGAGAAAAGTTATATCAATAAAAACGCTATTAAAGATCGTTCTTTTTTCTATACCCTAAATTACATTAAGAAGCATTATGCAGTTGTAAATGCAACATTAAAAAAATATAATTTTATATATAATAATGTAGTTATAAATAATTTGATTAGCTTTAAATATTTTTATCAATTATTATCATCTTTTGAAGTTGAAAATATAAAATTAAATTTCACATCTTCTTTATCATTAGAAGATTATGATATGTTTTTGTCAATTAAGACATTAAAAAAATTCGATTGTTATTACATGCCTGATTTTGTAAGAAAGAAATTCGCTAAAAAAGATATAAAAGTAACTTTGATGTATTTTAAAAATATTTCTGAAAGATTTATGCTACAACAAGATTCTTTTGATTATGAAACATTATATTATAGAAAAACATTAGATATTAAAGAAGAATATCCGGGATTAATTAATGATATTAAAGAATTTTTAAAGATTAATTACAACTTAAAATCAATAAATATTTATGTATTTTCAAAAGAATTAGTTTCTTCTATTATTGATCTGGTTGAGGCAGATGAATCTAAAAGCATTATAGTATTTTTACATCAAGGATATGATAAAGGAAACTTTATAACTAGTAATTTTGAATGGTTAAAAATACTTAATAAGAAATGTAAAGATAAATACATATGTGAGTTTAGAATAGTATATTCAAATTCATTTTTAAAAAATAATTTATTTAAACAATTAACATTTAATAATTTAAAATTAATTACAACAATGTGTATATATATATGTATTGTATCTTTAATAATAGTTAAATCTTATGATTATATAGAAAAAATAAGTGTTCAAAAATTAAATGCTGAATTAAACAACAGTAGTTATGCAGCTGATGATGGCGTTAATAAAGAACTTGAAGAATTAGAAAAGAAAAATTATGAAATAGAACTTGAAGATGAAGAATTCCAAGAAGAATTTGAAGATGAAGACGAAAATGAAGACAATCAACAAACTTCAATAGGAAATAACAGTGGAAGTAAAACTAGTAGCGGAACTAAAAAAACAAATACAATTTCACAAAGAGAAAAAATGAAACAAAAGTATTCATTTGAAAAAGCATTTTCAAGTTTGAAAAAAATTAATAATGAAACAGTGGGATATTTAGTTGTAAATAATACTGAAATATCATATCCAATTGTTCAACATAGTGATAATAGTTATTATCTAAAACATGATTTCTATAAACAAAAGAAAACAGTTGGTTGGATTTTTATGGATTATAGAAATAATCCAAAAAATTTCGATGATAATACAATAATGTATGGTCATTATTCAAGTGGTAGCGGAATTATGTTTGGATCATTAAAAAATACTTTAAATTCTAAGTGGAGAAGTAACAAAGAAAATATGATAATTAGTTATGATACTGAATATGGTTCATATAAATTTAAAATATTCGCGGCATATAAAGTTGATTATACTACAGATTATTTAGTTACTAATTTTGATGGTAAAGATGAATTCGATGTATTTGTTAACATGATTACTGGAAGAAGTGTATTCAAAGGTGATGTTACACCAAAATATGGAGATAAAATATTAACATTATCAACATGTGCTGGTGGCGGTAATAAGAGATTAGTTGTTCATGCAGTTCTTATTGAGGAGGAATAATATATGAAGAAAATATTATTAATAATAATTTTTCTATTTCCTTTATTTATAAAAGCTCAAACATGTGATTATAGTAAACAACAAGAAAATCTTAAATTATCTTATAATATTGAATATGAGAAAAAATATGATATGGATGATGGTACGTTTAGAGTTATTCTTTATAATGTATATAATGGTATATATTTAATATATGATAATAGAGTTTATTATCCTGATTCAAATAATATTGTTGCTATAGACAATATAAAAGAAGGATCTTATATTGATATTTCTATAAATAGTTCTTATGGAGATTGCAAATCATTTTTAAGAACTTTAAGTATTAACTTTGGATATTATAATGAATATTATTATAGTGAAAAATGTTATGATTATAGAGATAAATTAAGTATTTGTAATTCTGAGTTTTTGTCATATAAGCCTAGTGAAGAATTATTAGATAAGAATATTGAAAACTATGAAAAAGCTTATAAAGAAGAGCAAAAAAAGGCTGAAGAAGAGGAACCTCAAGAGAAAAAATACGAAATTCTCCAAAAAGTATACAGTTTTATAGATGAGTGGGGAATACAGATAATTATACTTATTGTGACAACTATGGTTATGTTAGGAATCTTTAGAGTTAAATTTAGAAAAGTTAAACATGGAATTTAGTCTATGAATTTTTGAAATACTATGTTATAATCTATATGAAGAGTAGGTGAAAAACATAGTATGAGCAAAATTAAAATATTTTTGGTTTTTATATTAATGTTTGTATTTAGTACAAACATTTTTGCGTTGTGTGAAGATGAAGAACTGATGTCTAAAATAAACAAATTTAATATAAAAATAGTTGAGGATGAAGATAAGGAAATAGAAATATCGGGAGTGGATACACCAGTAATACAAGAAGCAGAATATTCTTATTTATTACTATTTTATCCAAATACTTCAGATTTTGTAATTAAAGTTTCATACGATAATGAAGAAGAATATGCTAGTTATAGCCTTAAATTTGGAACTTATGCAATAGGATCTGGAACTCATTACTCTCCAAGAAAATATAAAATAGAAGTTTTTGCTGCTAAAGGCACTGCTTGTGAAAATGAAAGATTACTTGCAAGATATTATGACGTTCCAGCATTTAATGAATATAGTACCTCAAATTATTGTACTAATCACAAAGAAGAAGAAAAATGCAAAGTATATTTCGATAGTTCAAAATTAACAAAAGAAGATAAAGAGGATTTACCTGAAGAAGATGAAGATAAGCCTACTGTTGAAGAAAATCTTTCTTTCGGTGAAAAAATTGTAAGATTTATTAAAAAATCTTGGTTATTTGTAATAATTCCTGTATTATTAATAACATTAATTTATACTATGATGGTTGTTAGACATAAAAAGAAGGAGAGAAATCTATGAAAAAAATATTATTATCATTATTAGTACTTATTTCATTGTTTTGGCTATCAAATATTAAGATTGAGGCTAAAGTAGAATACAGTGATAAAACATGTGAAATAACGCCAAGTGGAAAAATAAAAGTCCTTTGGGATGGAGATAGAGAAGAAATTGGAGTAGTAAAAGCATGTGTTTATGATATAACGGTTACGGAAGAACAACATGTTGTTCTTGGGTTTGGTTCAAGTGAGGAAGCAGAAAAAGATTGTTCAACAACTATACATGCGCTTAAGCCATCATGCTGTACTGATTCTGACCCTAAAACTTCTTGTCCTTCATATTATAAGTATTGTGAAGATAAAACATATAAATGTACTATTAAACCTTGTGAGAAAAAATGTTATTTATGTGGATCTAGTTTTAAATGGGGAGATACTTATCAATACAACTCAGATAGTAGTTGTACTTTGCAAAGTACTATAACAACAAAGTCTGCTTGTGAGAATAGCCGTATTGTATATTTTAATGCAAGAGGTGGAAGTTTGCGAGTGAACAGTAAGGTAGTAACTAATGGTGGCACTTATGGTTTTTTGCCAACACCTTCTCATAGCAATAATAAATGTTCTTTCACTGGATGGTATACTGCTTCAACTAGTGGTACTCATATAACTGCGTCTTCAAGAGTTAATATAACATCTACACAAACATTATATGCTCATTGGTCATGTAGGCCAGGCGGTGGAGGTCCAATTAATGACGAAGTTTCTATGAAGAAAAATGATATAACTATTATGTCAAAAATATTAACAAAAAGTGTAATAGATAATTCATCAGATGGTAGTGGAAGTACTTGTGGTTCTTATTACTATACATATACAACTTATAAATCTCACGTAAGTGGAAATTGTATAGAAACTACTAAGCCAGTGACAACAATTAGCTATAAAACAAAAACTGCGTATGAACAATCTTCTGGAGATTCAGTTTATTGTTTACAACCAGGTAGAAAAGGTCCAGGTAAAGCAGGAATAAATTATGTTGAAAATAAATCATTTGATGTACTTGATTGTAAAGATCAATTTACATTGAAAGACGGAACAAAGAGAGTAGAATGTGGACTTGCAAACGTTTTATATCAAACTGTTAAATTTGATGAAGCAAGTAATAGATATGTGCCTAATGGTAAATATACCGATGGTGAGATTACATTTGCATTAAGACTTTGGATGGCTGCTTATTCAGGTAATAGTGGCATAGGATTAGGAGATATTTCTTCTGGAAGTGACGATCCTGAAGTTGAGTGGGTACCAAAAGAAGATTTCTATAAAAAAACAGCTGATGCAATAAAAGGCAACAAATTAAAATTAGAAAATCTTGATGCTTATAATACAAATGTTAAAACCAACGGTGGAGCAGTAGGTTGTAAAAATGGTAAGAAAGATTGCAAAATAATGAAGGCAATAGAACTATTTAAGAAGGCCGAAAGTGCAACTGAATTTGACTATTTGGGCGGAACTGAATTTATTAAAGAAGATCCTAAAATTACATATACACAATTATCTAGAACCGAAGAAAAAATAATAATAGATTTACCAGAAGCATATCAAGAAGAAGAAATTGAAGTTGAATGTAAAGATATTAAAGAAAAAGGATGTAGAGTAAAAATCGAAATAAAAGATGAGGATGGAAATGTGCTTCCTGATGATGCAATTCAGTCAGGTTATTGTACAAAAGAAAGATGTATAATAATTGTATCTCCTCCAATGAAAAAATGTACTCAATATTCTGGAGTTAGACAAACTATTAAATTTACAGTAACAGTAACATTAAGACAATATAGAGAACCTGAAGGTTGGGTAAGATTCTATTTAGCAGAAAAAAATCCTGGTAAATATCAAATAATGATTTCATTCTTATATAAGAAAAAATATTGTGAAGATCAGGTAACAGAGTCGCAAATGGATTCCACTTATACAAAATATATGTATGTTGAATGCGGATGTGAAGACAGATGTGAAAACTTCGTTGTGAAAAAAGATTTACCAAGTAGTTGTAATATGAATAACGAATATAGTAGTGGTAAAGTAGAAGATCCTAATATGAATTGTATTATAAATGCATGTTTTGAAAATGATAAAAATAAATATGATTATTCAAGTAAATTAGGAGTAAATCAAAACATATGTAAGGTTTATTGTAGAGATGAAGTAGAATTATATTTACCTAGTAAAGCAACTACATATGCAGGAATGCAATTTAGTTATGATTTAGGTAATACATTAAAAAATAAAGATAAGATATCACAAGTAGTAAGTGGAAATATTAATTCTCCTAAATTAAGTGCAGTTGTTAAAAATAAAAAACAATGTACTTCAGAAATCAACTATTCATATTGGGAAGAACAATATCAAAAATTATTGAGTGGAAATAAAGATTTAGTAGATCAATGGTTATATTATTTGTATAATTGTAATCTTTATTCAAACTCAGATATTCCAACAAAGATTAGTGGTTATAATAAAGCAACATCTAAAGGAACAAGTAAGGATTATATAATTAATCAAGAAACATGTTCATCAGATGAATGTTTAGATTTAACAGTTAATTATGCTGATAATGCTTATGGAGAAAATAATAAGTTAGCAAAATCAAGTAAAGTTTTAGGAACAGTTAAAACATATTATTGTACTGATACAGATTCTAAACCATGTTATAAATATGAGGAAAATAAAGAAGTAAAAATAACAGGAGAGAACAAAACAAAGGGTGTTGATTATAAGACTGGAAAAATAACTGTTCCAACTAATGATTATGCTTCAATTACTATAGAATCTCAAAATGATTTTTATCAATCAAAGCAATATCAAGTAGAAGCATATAGTGGACTAGTAAGTGAAGGCGATGGAAATGATGGAACTCATACACTTTTAGCTCCAAATGTATATCCAGTAAGTAATAATGTTCCTACAGGAAGGTATGATATTAATTTCACTTTTGGAAAATTACCATATAAGAATACTGGAGACAGTTATTCATATAGTTGTAAATATGACGTTTATAATACAACGGTATTATATGACTGTTCAGTTATAGATGAAAGCGGAAAAATAGATTTATCTCGTTGTGGAAATGAATGCTATGAAATTAAAGATGGAGTACCTGTATTTGATAGTAGCTGCATGAATTGGGAGCCAACGGATAAAAAACAATATGGATTCGTGTATAGAAATGTTGAGTTAAATAATCTATTCCCTAATGCAGTTGTAGATGAAAGTGGAATAAGTACTCGTAATGGTGTAACTAACTGGAGCACAGAACAGCAAACAATAGAAGATATTCAAAATAGTGCTTCAACTATATTTACAGATGATGATAAATATTTAGAAGCAAGATTTGTATTAACACCACAAAGTATTAAAGAGATAAAACAATATAATAAAGAAGCTAAATCTAAAGGTGGATATAATAATAGTACTTTAGAAGATTGTGAAAAAATTAAAGTTGGAAATATTTATTTATTTAAGAATTGTAAGAGTACTTTCTTGAAAGATATAAAGAATTATACCGGAGTTCAAGTTATGGGAATTGAAGGGGGTGCTAATTAATGAAAGAATCATTTTGGGCATACTTTGTAATATCTTTTGGAATAGTAATAGTAGTAATAATGCTATTTATTAACAATATGACAACAACTACAGAAGAAGATTTCTATTTAGCTAGAGAATTAATGCAATCATCTATGATTGATGCTGTAGATTACGGAACATATAGAACTACTGGTAGATTAGTAATGTCAAAGCAAAAATTTATGGAAGTTTTCTTACGTAGATTTGCAGAAAGCGTTACTAACAACAAAACATATCAAATAAGTTTTTACGATATATATGAAGAACCTCCAAAAGCAACTGTAAGAATAAGAACGACAGCAGGAGCCTCTTTAAAAACTGAAGCATTTGATGTAAATTTAGATACAATACAAAGTGGAATTTTAGAAACAATTTATGGAGCAGGAAAAATAACTGCTGAACCTAATATGTATACACTTACATATGATTCTAATGGAGGTACTACTTGTTTTCCAGCAACTGTAACTGTTGAAAAAGATAAGACTTGGGGAACATTGTGTTCGCCAACAAGAGATAATCATACGTTCAAAGAATGGAATACAAAACAAGATGGTACTGGAAGCAAAATTACTTCTTCTTCAATTGCAACTGGTAGTTTAACAGTGTATGCACAATGGAAAAAAATAGATACTTCTGTAACTACATATACATTAACATATGATTCAAATGGAGGAAGTGAATGTTCACCTTCATCTATAACTGTAGAAAAAGATAAAGCGTGGGGAACATTATGTTCACCATCAAAATCAAATTATACATTTAAAGAATGGAATACAAAAAAAGATGGAAAAGGTAGTAAAATTACATCTACTACAAAAGCAACAAAGAGTTTAACAGTGTATGCACAATGGAAAAAAATAGATACTTCTGTAACTACATACACATTAACATATGATTCAAATGGAGGAAGTAAATGTTCACCTTCATCTATAACTGTAGAAAAAGATAAAGCATGGGGAACATTATGTTCACCATCAAAATCAAATTATACATTTAAAGAATGGAATACAAAAAAAGATGGAAAAGGTAGTAAAATTACATCTACTACAAAAGCAACAAAGAATTTAACAGTATATGCACAGTGGACTGGTAGTTCTATATCATTTACTGTAAAACATTATAAAAAAAATGCAGGTGTTTCAACATATACACTTGCTGATACTGAAACCAAATCTGTAACCATTGATACAACGATTACTCTAGCAAACTATAAAAAATCTTATACTGGATTCTCATATTATGGTGGTTCTACTAGTGGAGGTACTTCAGGACCAGGGTCACTAATTACAACTAAAAAAATTTCAAGTGGCAACGTAACGATTAATTTATTCTACAATCGAGCAAAGTATAAATTAGAGTTAGAAAAGGGAACTGGAATAAGTGCTGTAAGCGGTACAGGAACATATGAATATGGTGCTAGTGTAAAAATCAATGCTGCAACGCAAAGCAGGTATCAATGGAGTGGATGGACAAAAACTTCTGGAACTAGTCCAAAAACATTTTCAACAAGAAATAAATCTCAAACAATTGTAATGGGCGCAGGAGATGTAAAATTAAAGGCTAATGCTACTAGAGTATATAGTGGTTGTACTTGTGGAACTACTGGTGTTGAGTGGACATATCATACAGAGTCATGCCAAGCTAATAAGTCATGTACATATGTATGTAATAATTACGGTCAAGCAGTAATAAACGCAGATTGTAATACAACATGTACATTAAAGTATGATTCAAAAGGTGGAAGCTCATGTGGTAACAACACTGGAGGATGTGGAAGAAAAATAACTTCATTATGTACACCAACAAGAAACGGATATAGATTCGATGGATGGTATACAAGTGCTTCTGGAGGAACAAAATTAACTAGTGTAACATTAGATCAAGATACAACTATTTATGCGCATTGGAAATAATAATTTTTATCGATATGTGAGAGAATTTAGATTTAAGTAAATATATTAAAAGCATACACAACAAAAGTGTGTGCTTTTATATTTTCTGAACTAAATTTTAATAACAAATTATATTTGATTTAATTAATAATATTTTATCAACAAGAATAGCGTTAAAACTATACATTTTTATATGGTTATGATATAATTTTAATGAGAGTAGGTGAGCTGCAATATGAAGAAATATTTATTAATAATAACTACTATATTTTTATTTATATTTAATATAAAAGTTTATGCATTATGTGATGATATTGAACTGTTATCTAAAATGGATGAGTTTAAAATTCAAGTGATTGAAGATAAAGATATGATGGTTAACATGCCTAATTTAGAACAGCCTGTTTTAGAGAAAGCTCAATATGCATATGTATTATCTTTTACTCCATATTCCAGTGATTATATTATTAGAGTGACTGTTGATGGGGAATCAGAATTTGCAAAGTATACATATAAATATAATACTTATGTTATTGGTTCTGATATTCATTATGAACCAAAAAAATATATAGTAGAAGTATTTGCTGCTAAAGGTACTGCTTGTGAAAATGAAAGAATATTAGCAAGAAGTTATACTGTTCCTGCTTTTAATGAATTTAGTGCTTCACAATATTGTGATGAACATAGTGATGAAGATGTTTGTAAAATTAATTACGATAGTTCTAAAATGACAGAAGAAGATAAAGAAAACATTGTAAAAAAAGCAGAAAATGAAAAAAAAGAACAAAATATGACTACATATGACAAGATAATGGATTTTATTAAGAAATCTTGGCTATTCGTTTTAATACCAGTATTAATAATATCATTAGTGTACATAGTAAAAATTTCTAATTATAAAAAGAAGGAGAGTAACCGATGAAAAAAATTACATTGGCACTTTTAGCGTGCATATTATTTGGATTTATTTATGTTAACGCAGAAACAACATATTCTGATAAAACATGCGATATAACTGCTAGCGGTGAAGTAAATGTTAAGTGGGATGGTACAAAAGAAAATGTTGGTATTGTATATACAACTTCTTGTGAAGTTACATACACTCCTATTTATACTGTTAGTACTAAACAAAATTATATTACACAATCTGCTGCATTAACTGATTGTAAAACTGAAGTAAAAAAATTAATTCCTAGTTGCTGTAAGACTGATGACGCCAAAACCACATGTAAAGGGTCTGCTGTCTGTAGTGAAGATTATTATAATTGTGAGGCTCATTCATGTACAACCGCAAACCAGTGTTATCTTTGCAATGGAGAGTATAAATGGAAAAAAACTGAGGATGCTATTAATGATTCATCATGTTCTGAAACTAACATATCTTCAGAAGATACATGTAAAAAAAGCATTTTAGTATATTTTAATGCTAATGGCGGAACTGTAAAAATTGGTTCTAAGACTGTGCAGAGGGGACAAAAATATGGATTTTTACCTACTCCAAGTAAAACAGGTTGTACATTTAATAACTGGTATATTGGTTCAACAGTAATAACAGCTGATACTACTGTTTCAGGGACTGGACCTAAGACATTGTATGCACGTTGGAAGTGCAGCGGTGGTGGTCCTCAAGATCCTACACCTTGGATTCAAGATGAGATAAGTATGAAGCAAAATGATATAACTATTACGTCTAAAATATTATCAAGGTTTAATAATTCAGTTATTATTGATGATGGTGGTGGCGGCTCCGTTAATTCTTGCTATGGATATTATTATACATATAATACATTAAGTGCGACTTCTACTACCAATTGCCATGCATCAAGTAGAACAGTAACATCAATTAGTTACAAGGTTGATACTGGTTATGAAATATCTTCTGGAGATTCAATTTACTGTTTACAACCAGGAAGAAATGGACCAGGACAAAACGGAATAAAATATGTTCAAAGCAAATCATTTAATGTATTTGATTGTAAAAACCAATTTGAGTTAAATAATGGAACAAAGAGAGTAGAATGTGGGCTTGCAAACATTTTATATCAAACGGTAAAATATGATGAAGCAAATAATAAATATGTATCAAATGGTAAATATACAGATGGTCAGATTACATTTGCATTAAGACTTTGGATGGCTGCATATTCTACTGATTCACAAATCGGTTTAGGAAATATTGATGAAGTTAATGAAAGCCCTGAAATTCAATGGGTACCAAAAGAAGATTTTTATAAAAAAACTGCGAATGCAATAAAAGGTAGTAAATTAAAGTTAGACAGTCTTAACGATTATAATACAAATGTAAATACAAATAATGGAACTATAGGATGTGAAAATGGAAGTAAAAACTGTGGAATAATGAAGTCAATTGAACTATTCAAGAAGGCTGAAAGCACAACAGATTTTGATTATTTGGGTGGTACTGACTTTATTAGAGAAGATCCTAAAATAACATATAGACTATTATCTAAGACTACACAAGAAATAACTATAGATCTACCAGAAACATATAAATACGAAGAAATTGAAGTTGAATGTAGAGATATTAAAGAAGCAGGATGCAAAGTAGACATTGAAATAAAAGATGAGGATGGAAACTTAATTCCTGAAGATTCTGTTGAATCTGGATATTGTACAAAAGAAAAGTGTATTGTAGTAGTATCTCCACCTATGAAAAAATGTACTCAATTTACTGGTACAAGACAAACACTTAAATATACTGTAACAGTAACATTAAGACAATATAGAGCAAATGAAGGATGGGTAAGATTTTACGAGGCAAAAAGTAGTCCTAATAATTATCAAATAATGATATCATTCCTATATAAGAAAAAATATTGTGAAGATAAAGTTACTGATTCAAGCGCAGACTCAAGTTACAGTATATTTATGTACATAGATTGTGGTTGTGGAACTAGTAAATGTGAAGACTTTACTGTTAAAAAAGATTTACCAAGTAGTTGCGACGAAACTAGTGCATTTAGTAGTGGAAAAGTTGTAGAACCTAGTATGAGTTGTATTATGAATGCTTGCTATGAAACTGATAAAAATAATTATGATTATTCAGATCAATTAGCAGTAAATAAAAGTGTATGTAAGATATATTGTAGAGATGAAGTGGAATTCTATTTACCAAGTAAAGCAACTACATATGCAGGAATGCAATTTAGCTATGATTTAGGAAAAGTATTAAAAAATAATGAAAAAATAACTAATACTGTTAGTGGAAATGTTTCAGAACCTAAATTAAGTGCAGTTGTAAAAAATAAAAAACAATGTACTTCAGAGATAAATTATGAATATTGGAAAGAAGAATATCAAAGATTATTAAATAATACAAGTGAGGTCACTTTGACAGAGGATCCAATATTTAAATGTAAAACAAGTGCTACAAATCAATATAAGTGTTACAATAATGCGAGTGTTGGTTCAACTTGTAAAGATTGTTATTGTTATAAACAGGAAAATGAAAGTCCTGTAGTAGGAAAACCTCAAATTAGTACACAATATGTGGGTTGCGTAAATACAAAAAATGAATGTGATATTATATGTAGCGGAATAGATTATAATTATTTAGGAACAGCAGAATTTGATGGAGTTTATAATACTATTTATTCATGCCAAAGCGGAACATTAAATGGTTCTCAGTGTAGAGATTATACTCTTAGAGCAAATTGTAATGGGTATGATGGATCATGGGAAACAAATTTAACGTGTGCTGATGGTTCAACACCTAATAACGGAAAGTGTTATTCGGATTGGACATCTAGCTGTAGTGGAACAAAAGAATTTGATTCATGTCCAACAGCAGGGTACACTTACAATAGTTCAACTAAAAAATGTGAGAAAAAAGAAACAATAGCAGATTCAGTATTAGTTGATCAATGGCTATATAATTTATACAATTGTAATCTTTATTCAAGTTCAGATATACCTACTAAAATTAAGGATTATAATAATGCTACACCAGTTGGTACAACAAAGGATTATATTATGAGTAAAGTGACTTGTACAACAGATGATTGCTTAAATTTAACAGTTAACTATGAAGAAATTCTTACTGGATCTGATAATGAGTTGTCAAAGACAAGTAAACTATTAACTTTAGATTCAGGGAAAACATATTATTGTAAAAAATCAGGAACAGATAATTGTTATGAATATAATGAGGGACAAGATACTAATATAAAAGGAGAAAATAAGACAGAAAAAGTTAATTATAATACTGGAAAAATAACTGTTCCAACTAACGATTATGCTGCAATTAATATAGAATATCAAAATGATTTCTATCAATCAAAGAAATATCAAACAAAAGTATATTCTGGAGAAGTAAGTGAAGGAGACGGAAGTGAAGCTACATATGTACCTTTACCTCTATATGTATATCCAGTAAATAAAAATACACCTACTGGAAGTTATAATATTACTTTTACTTTTGGAAAACTTCCATATAAAAGTAATGATGACAATTACGCATTTAGTTGTAAATATGATGTTTACAATACCACTGTATTATATGACTGTTCAGTTAAAGATGAAGATGGAAATATAGATTTATCTCGTTGTAATAACAAGTGTAATGATATTGAAGATGGGGTACCAATTATTAATAGTGATTGTATAACTTGGCAACCTGGAAATGAAAAGAAATATGGCTTTGTATATAGAAATGTTACATTAAATGATTTATTCCCTAATGCAGTTATTAATGAAAAAGGAATAAGTACTCGTAATGGTCAGACTAACTGGAGTACAGAACAACAAGCAATAGAAGATATTCAAGATAGTGCAAATTATATATATGCAAGTAATGATGAGTACTTAGATTATAGATATGTATTAACACCACAAAGCATTAAAGAGATAAAACAATATAACAAAACTGAAAAAAATAAAGGTGGTTATAGTAATAACACATTAGAAGACTGCGAAAAAATAAAAGTTGGAAATATGTATTTATTTAAGAACTGTAAGAGTACTTTCTTAAAAGAAGTAAAGAATTATACTGGAGTTCAAGCAAGCGGAAATAAGGAGGGGGGTAATTAATGAAAGAGTCGTTTTGGGCATACTTTGTAGTATCTTTTGGACTAGTAATAGTAGTAATAATGCTATTTATTAATAATATGACAACTACTACTGAAGAAGATTTCTATTTAACTAGAGAAATAATGCAATCATCTATGCTTGATGCAATAGACTATGGAACTTATAGAAGTACTGGTAGATTAGTAATGTCAGAACAAAAATTTGTAGAAGTTTTCTTGCGTAGATTTGCAGAAAGTGTTACAAATAATAAAACATATCAAATAAGTTTTTATGACATATATGAAGAACCTCCAAAAGCAACAGTAAGAGTAAGAACAACAGCAGGAGCTTCTTTAAAAACAGAAACATTTGATGTGAATTTAGATACAATGCAAAGTGGAATTTTAGAAACAATATATGGATTAGGTGCTGTAGATGAAGAAGAAAGTTCTGAGTACACTTTAACATATGCGTCTAATGGTGGTAGCGAATGTACGCCTAGATCAATAACTGTACAAAAAGGTCAAGCCTGGGGTAAGCAGGGAGCATTATGTATACCAACAAAAGAAGATTATGAATTCTTAGAATGGAATACAAAAGAAAATGGTTCTGGTGAAGCTATAACTGATATTTCAATAGCAAAAACAGACTTAACAGTATATGCACAATGGAAAAAATTATCAAATAGAAAATATATTGTAAATTATAGTTGTAATGGTGGAACTGGAACAATAGCAAGTCATGAATGCGTATATGAAGCTAGATGTACATTAGCAACTAATAAATGTGAAAGAACTGGATATTCATTTGGAGGATGGAAAGATAATCAAGAAGGAAATGGAAATGCAATATCTAGTGGCGGTAATGTGATAATTGAAAATGATTTAGCAGATAATAAAATAACTTATTATGCTTATTGGACTGTAAATAATTACAAATTATCTAGGGGATTTGGTGATAATTTATTAGCGAATAGTGATTTTGAAACGGTAAGTGTAGTAAATGCGCCATCAAAAACAGCTAATGATGTAACACATACATGGGATCAATCACTAAATGGTATTCCAGGAAACACATCAAAAGCGTACAAGGCTGAAAATTGGGGTACTGGAGCTAATATGAACGTAGCTCTTCCTGAACTTGGATATCATGCACATTTTAGAAAAATTAATAATAATTATGTTCTTGAATATATAACTAATGATGAATATGTTGGAAAAACTGAAAATGATGTCCCTGATAAAAAAAGTGTTAAGCCTAGTGCAAATGGTATTAAAGCTGATAGATGGCTAGGAATTTCACAATATATAAATGGGGAAACATTAGTGGCAGGAAATTCATATATAATATCAGCAGATATTAATAGGCAAAATGATTCATCAATTTATGTATATGGTGGACCATATTTTGCATCTACTAGTAGTGATGGTAAAAGATCATTTGGGGCAAGTAAATTTATATTTGTACCTAAATCTACAGGAAGTTGGGAAAGTCATTCATGGAAATTCACTTTACCTACAAATTATTCAGATAAAACAAGTTTAGCTATATATGTATATGCAACAAAGTCAGATTTAAGTTCAAAAACACCTGGAAAATTATATTTAGATAATGTTTCATTATTTGAAGTAGAAAAAAAATCAATAGATAAAGTATATGGAGCAAAATATACTGCTGAAGATTTAAGTGACCCATCTGGTAAAACAGGTTATAGTTTTGATGGATGGTACAATGATGTGAAGTTTAGTAAAAAATTAAGTACTTCAGATAATTTTGATACCTCAACAGCAACATTTGAAAATGTAAAAGTGTCAGGTACTGGAGCTAGTATTTATTCAAAATGGAAACCTAATGAATTTACTGTTGCATATAATTGTAATGGTGGAAGCGGAACAAAACCAAGTAATCAAAAGTGTACATACAATCAGTCTTGTACATTATCCCAAAATACTTGTACTGCACCAGCAGGAAAAGTATTTGATGGTTGGAAGCAAGAAAATAAAGGAGATAAATTATCTCCAGGAGCAAGTATTAAAAATGCAGTTACTAGTGGAACAGTAACATATTATGCACAATGGAAAAATAAATCAGTATTAGTCAGATTCAATGCTGGTGCACCTACGTCTGAAGTAACATTCACTTCTGTAAAAGGCGATGGATGGTATATGGATGATGAGGGATATGTTAGAAAGAAAGATAATTCATATCATCAAATGAAGGTAGAGTATGGTGAAAAGTTTAATGGTACGGGTGATTTATCTGATTACAATTCAGGATGGATGAACTTCACTAGAACTGGATATGTTGGAAAATCTGGAGCAGAATGGATTGTTGGTAATACAACATTTGATCAAACAGCTACAAATGTAGATTATAATAAACTAGCAACTGCTGGTAATTGTAAAGCAACAGAAGTAGAATGCGTGGTAGTTTTAAAAGTTAATTGGGTACCTACAGATGTAAATTATAAAGTATATCATTATTTAAAAGATGTAGGTGCTGATACTTATACATTACAAGGAAAAGCTGAAACTAAGACTGCAAATGCAGGCTCTTCAGTAAAATTATCTGATTTAAAGAAAACAGATATAACGTGTGCTAAATATAAAAATGGTTCGTTAAGTGGAGGTACATCTGGACCTGGAACCATCGCAACAAGTGCAACTATTGCAGGTGATGGAAGCACAAAAATTTATTTATTCTATGATAGACCTGCTGCAAAATTAACATTAAATAAACAAACAGGAATAAGCACTGTAAGTGGAGCAGGAAATTATGTATGTGGTCAAAGTGTTCCGATAGATGCAACAGTAGCCACTAATTACGTATGGAGTACATGGGCTAAAACAGCTGGTAAATCGTTAAGTACATATACCGCAGCAACAAAGTCTCAAACAATTGTAATGGGTAAGGGAGATACGACTTTAGAAGCTAGACCAGCAAAAGAAAAAGTATCATTTACAGTAAAGCATTATAAAAAGGTTGTTAATGATACCACTTATACACTCATAAGCACTGAAACTAAAACTGTAGATGCTGGTACAACAATTACTTTAGCAAATTATAAAACATCTTATACCGGATTTTCATATTATAGAGGATCTACTAGTGGAGGTACTTCGGGAGCAGGAAGTGCAATAACTACTAAAAAAATTACTAGTGGTAGCAATATAACAATTAATTTGTTCTACAATCAAAATAAATATAAATTGACTTTATCAAATGATAGTGGAATAAGTGATGTAAGTGGAGCAGGAACATATGAATATGGATCTCCTGTCACTATAAATGCAACTTTAAAATCTGGATACAAATGGAATAAGTGGTCAAAAACTTCTGGAACAGATCCTATTTCATTTGGTGCTTCATCAAAATCTCAAACAATTATTATGGGTAATGGTAAGGTTACGTTGAAGGCAACTTCAAGCAAAGCGACTTGTCGATGCGGAACAAAGGGTGAAACAAAGACATATCATTACGAGGATTGCATGGATGAGGCAAATTGTAAAGATAGATGTGAGCATGGATTTGGTCAAGATTATATAAGTGGGGCATGTTAGTAAATATTTTAAACAAAGTAGTAAAATAAAAGTAGGCACAAAATGAAGTGTTTACTTTTATTTTTTATAATTGCGCTTATAATATATTAATTTTATTAAGTGTAATATAAAAAATTATAAAATAAGAATTTCAAATATCGAGTTTAATAATATTACGAAAAAAACAAAAAAAGATTAAAAAACTTGTAAATTATCAATAAATGTGTTAATATTATCTTACTTGATTTGAAATGGCGATGTAGCTCAGTTGGCTAGAGCATCTGGTTCATACCCAGGGGGTCGTGGGTTCGAATCCCTCCGTCGCTACCAATTTGATAAGAAACTCGAACTGTTTAGTTGGAGTTTTTATATAATTAAAAAATGTATAATTAAATCAATAATAGATTTAATTTTCTTTTTTATTGGTTTGAACAAATGAATACAAAGTTGTAATGAATCCATCTAGAATTGTAAATGAATCTGAAGTAATACGAATACTTAAACATATAAATGAAGAAAATGAAAAAGCAGAAGAAGAATTTTATAAAATGAATAGTGAACATAAAAATTATTATATGAGTTGATGGGTTGCCGAAAGGTGTCCGAAAAGTTGCCGAATGGTGAACGAAGGTGAACGAAAGCGAACGAATTGATTATTGAATAAATAATAAAAGTAATATATAAATATTTAAACTTATGTTATAATCTTATAAAAGGAGGTATCGTTATGAAAAAGCTAGAAGATTATAAGTCTGGTAATTATGTAAATATTGATGATTATAAATCATTTATTCCAAGTGAAATTAATGAAGATTGGGTATGGAATGATAGTGAGTTAAACACATTACTTTCAAAAGCTAGTTTAGAACTTGGAAATCTAAATGGGTATGCATCTCAAATACCTAATATTGATATTTATATTCAAATGCATGTTAAAGTAGAAGCTAATAAATCTAGTAGAATAGAAGGAACTAGAACTA
>JAEEGL013802035.1_pt1 | contig 41365 bp, 34 predicted proteins | sample 9134231 | NCBI WGS metagenome assembly JAEEGL01 (sample SAMN16246548, study PRJNA631951) | gut metagenome | biome: gut microbiome; feature: rumen; material: fiber-attached | host: Bos | place: Iran: Karaj | collected 2018-10
ACATCCAGCAGATCGGCACCCCCCAGGAGGTGTTCAACCATCCCGCGAACCTGTTCGTGGCCGGGTTCATCGGCATGCCGGTGATGAACTTCTTCGACGCGGAGCTGGTCCGCGAAGGCAGCAAGTACTTCGTGGAGGTGGGCGGCTTTAGAGCCGAGCTCTCCCCCCAGAAGGAGGAGCGGCTCTACAACAACGACGTGCAGAGCCAGGCCATCACCCTGGGCGTGCGCCCCGAGCACACGGACGTCAGCGACAGCGGCGTCTCCGCCACGGTGGAAGTGGCCGAGATGATGGGCTCCAGCGTACACCTGCATGTGAACGCCGACGGCCATGACGTGATCATCATCGTGCCCACCGTGGACATGAAGGGCAACTACGAGATGGGCGACACGGTCCACTTCTCCTTCAAAGGGAACGTGGCCCATGTCTTCTCCAGGGACACCGAGAAGAATCTGGAATTCTGAACAGCCTGTCCTTTTCCTGATGTAAAACATAAAACCCGGTCGGAACCGTGAATCCGACCGGGTTTTGTCGTATATGCCCTATTGCTTTGGATAGATATCGGACAGATTGTCAGGATTTGAATTGACTGTAAAATACGCGAGCGAGCTGATGCTGAATCCGTAGGATCATCATGGTCAACAAACGCGTTTTTTTCTGAATTTCTTTGTTTTTTAAAAATACATATGCCATCCGGCTTTTCGCCCGCCCTCGCGTCAACGGAAGGCAGTAGGTCGAATCCCGCCGGGGTAGTCGAGGACTCTATTTTTTGCACTTTTTCATGAGCTGTGATTTCACACAAGGAAAGGCCGGAGACATGCGACGTCGTTGAGGACGGGATCTGCACGTGCAGCTTTGCTGTCATATGCCGGACAGTTCATGGCATAGCTGGATGAAAAATCTGGATTCCGCTGATAATCGCTTGTTTCGGTGCCAAACGATGGAAAAATTTCGATCCAGCGAGAACCTGGCGGGGATCTCCACAATGGATCCGCTGTGGATTTCATCCTTGACAAGCAGCTGTGAAAGGATAGCAACCCCATCGCCTTGGATCGCCCGTGCGAGCAGGTTCTGGTGACTGGAGCTGCTCCATACGGGGTTTATTGTGAAATTGTTCTCCATGGCCGCTTTTTCCAGCAGTTCGCGGGTGCCGTATCCGCGGGCCGGCAGTAGCAGATCCATACCAGCCAAATCCGCATATCCAATGGGCACTATATCTTTGTACAGGTCATATTTACTTGTGGCGCAAACCGGGATAAGACGGTCGTGATAGAACACCTCGCGATGCAAGTTGTGCTCGGAGATGCCGCCCTCGATCAGGGCGAAATCTAGATCGTTCGTGGCCACCAACTGCTGAATGGTGCGGGACGCGGTCTCCAGGGTATGAACTTTGCAGTTGGGATACCGCTCATTGAACGACCGTATGAGTCCCGTCATCAAAGCGGTGCCTATGCCTACACCGCAACCGATCTGCAGTTCCGCCGTCTGTTCGGGATGGTGCATGCGCTGTTCCATCTCCTCGAAAGCCGATAAAACAGCCTCGCTATCCCGCCACATCTGCTCGCCTTGCTGGGTCAGGAAGATCCTTCTGTTGATGCGATCGAAGATGCGGACGCCGTAATAGATCTCCAGTTCCTTTATGGCGCGGCTCACCGCGGGCTGGGTCAGGTTCAACCGTTTGGCAGCTTCGGTCATGGAATTGACTCTGCAAACGGCGCAGAGGACCTCAAGATGATGCAGCGTCATGGTGCGTCCTCCTTAGCATATCAAATATGTTATCAACTATATGATAATATATAACTTGACGGCATAAAAATCAAGTCATATGATATCCATGTAACACATAACAATCGCAGGCATGGCACAATGAAGCGGACAATGATCGAGGTCTATGCATGAACGAGGATCATCCGAATTACAAAGCATATTGTGATCTGCTGAATAACGAGCTGGTCTGCGCTATGGGATGCACGGAACCCATAGCTATTGCGTATTGTGCAGCGAAGGCGCGTTCGGTGCTGGAAGCAATCCCCGACCGCGTGGAGATAAAAGCCAGCGGCAATATGATCAAAAACACAAAGAGTGTCGTCGTGCCCAACACGGGTGGCAGGCGTGGAATCGATGCGGCTGCCGCAGCCGGGATACTCGGCGGAGATGAAACCTCTGGGCTGCAGGTGCTGGCGGGCGTTTCCAAAGAAACGGTCCGTGCGCTGCCGGAGTATCTGAAAAACACCCCGTTCCATATCCAACCGTTCCGGACCGAATATTTGCTGGACATCGAGATCACCGTCTACCGCAAAGATGCCTCTGCGTCCGTCCGGATAGCGGGAGAACATACCAACATCGTACATATCGAAAAAGACGGCGAGGTTGTGTTTGACAAGCCATGTGACCTCGGTGATCCTGACAGAGAGGGAACAACAGGGCTTAATCTGGAGGACATCTATGATTTTGCATGCACCTGCCGTCTGGAAGACATAGCTCCCTGCCTTGAAAACCAGATAAAATGCAACTGGGCGATCGCTCGGGAAGGCTTGCGCGGAGAATACGGCAGCAGCATCGGAAGGATGCTCCTCGACACATGCGGAGATTCTCCCCGGATGAAGGCGCGGGCGTATGCTGCGGCGGGTTCGGACGCCAGGATGAACGGTTGTGAGATGCCGGTGGTCATCAACTCCGGAAGCGGGAATCAAGGGATCACAGTCAGCGTCCCGGTACTGGTATACGCTGAGTCCTTGAACGCCAGCCATGAGAAGACGTTGCGCGCGCTGGCTCTTGCCAATCTCATCTCCCTCCATGAGAAGGCCGGCATCGGACGGTTGTCCGCCTATTGCGGTGCGGTCAGCGCAGGCGCTGCCGCCGGTGCCGGCATTGCCTTTCTGTACGACGCTTCCTTCGAAGAGATATCGAACACGGTGATCAATGCGCTCGCGGTTGACGCCGGCATCATATGCGACGGGGCCAAGTCCTCCTGCGCCGGAAAGATCTCTCTGGCGGTGGAAGCCGGCATCACGGGATTCGAAATGAGCCGAGCGGGGAAGAGTTTCCCCGGAGGAGACGGGTTGGTCTCGGCCAGTGCGGAGACTTCCTTGGATCGGTTCAGTCGGCTGGGTCGGATCGGCATGCAAGGGACGGATGAAGAGATCATCAAAATGATGACTACGGAACAGGAGAAGTAAAGTATGGATCTGAAAGAGAACCTGATGCTTAAGGGAGCAATGAAGCTCGCGAAGGATTGCACGAACGTGACCAAGGACGACATTGTGGCGGTGGTCTGCGACTATGAGTCCTTTGAAGTGGGCAACCAAATGGCCAGGGCATGTCTCATGTTGGGCGCATGTACGAACATGATCGTCATGGAGCCGACGGCGCGTCATGGAGCGCCGGTCCCGGAGATGGTCGGCGCGGCCATGGAGAAGGCGACGGCCGCGTTCCTGGTCACGACCAAGTCCATGTCCCATACCAGCGCCGTAAAGAGAGCCCGTGCGGCCGGATGTCGGATCATCACCATGCCGGAAGTAACGCCCAACATGCTCATGCATGGGGCCATCGAGGCTGATTTCAATGAGCGGGCCGTGGTGGCCGAGAAACTCAAAGCGTTGCTGACCCGGGTGAAGACGGCCAGGATCATCAATGCAGAAACGGGGACGGACATTTCCTTCTGTCTGGAAGGGCGCATGGGCCGGTGCATCACCGGCATGGCCAAGGAGCCTGGCTCCTTCGCGTGTCCGCCCAACATCGAGGCCTGCATGGCGCCGGTGGAGGATAAGACCAATGGCGTGTTCGTGGTCAACGCCAGCATCGCCGGTGTGGGCGTCGTTGAGAACCCGGTCCGCGTCACCGTGAAGGAGGGAGTCATTGTCTCCATCGAGGGCGGTTCCGAAGCGGAGAAGCTGAAGAAGGTGCTCTCCGCGCCGGGAGATCCAAACTGTTTCCGTATCGGAGAGCTGGGCATCGGCCTCAACCCCTGCGCGATCCCCTGCGGATCCCTGCTCGAAGACGAGTCGCCCCTTGGCACCTGCCACATGGCTGCCGGTAACAACGCCACCAACTTCCCCGGGGGGCAGGTTTCCGCACCCATCCATATCGACATGATCACAAAGGGCAGCACGCTGTTGCTTGACGATATCGCCATCCTGAAGGACGGCGTGTTCCAGGACAGCGCGCTGGAATGAAGCCGGATTGGTAAACGTGAAAACGTTTATTAAATAAACAAAAGGAGAAAAGACATGAAAAAGCTACTCGCAATCATCCTCGTTCTCTGCCTGAGCCTGACGCTTGTGGCCTGCTCAGGCCAGCAGCCTGCGGCGACGGATACCGCAAAGCCCGTGGAAGCCGTAAAGCCCGATGAGAAGCCGGCAGATCCCGCTGCGGAATCTGCTGCGGCTTCTGGCGTCAGCGCCACCTGGATGGGCGCTGATCTGAGCGGCGTTGCCGGAGCGGTTGGCGGCGGTTGGTATTCCTCTTTCGCCGCGTTCACCGAGCTCGTCACCGAAAAGGAGCCGAACATTACCTTTAAGGTATCCCCCGGTTCCGGCATCGGCAATTCCGCGACCATCGGCGAAGGCACGTTCCAGATGGGCTGGATCTACCCGCCCATGGCCCAGCTCGCTTATGAGGGACAGACTCCGTACGAGCAGGCATACAAAGATATCCGCGTGGTCGCCACCGGTCTCAGCCCCCAGGTCATCGAAGTCGTGGCCCGTGAGGCCGCCAACCTCGACAGCGTTGAGAACGTTTTCAAGAACAAGGTCGGCATGCGCTGGCTGACGCCCAATAAGGGATCCACAACGCCCGCCCTGTTCTTCGACATCATGCTCAAATACTACGGCGTCACCGAGGACGACATCGGCTCCTGGGGCGGCAGCGCCACCCACACGCCCTACAGCGACTGGGCACAGCTGGTCCAGGACGGCCATGTGGACGTCATGTTCAACCAGGGCTCCATGCCCTTCAGCACCACCACCGAGATCTCCGCGAACACGAAGCTGAAGATCTACTCCCTGCCTGAGGATCTGAGGGAATACATGGTTCAGAACTACGCCCTTGAAAAGTACACCATCCCCGCCGGAACGTATGCCTTCCAGTCGGAAGACGTCGAAACGCTGCAGATGTGCTCCGGTCTCGGCTGCAACGCCAACGTGGATGACGACACCGTGTATCGGATCCTTGAGATCATCGAGGCGAACCTCGACGAGTTCAAGTCCATCAGCGGCAGTTTCAAGAACTTTGATCTGCACACCGCCTGGCAAAACACGGGCACCGTGCCTCTCCATCCCGGCGCCGAGCGGTTCTATCGTGAGCACGGCTACATGGGCTAAAGGACAGTCTGACAGGCAGGATAGGATGTATGATCTTGTCCTGCCTGTTCTCCCAACCGTTTGACGCTCCCGGCCGCGAGGCGTCTTTCTCCCCGCGGCCAACTCTTCCCCCAAGAGGTGTTATATGAGAAAGCTCAAAGGATATCAGCAAATCATCGTCTACATACTGGGCGTGTTCATCTCCCTGTTCTCGCTGTATACGGCCGCCTTCGGGGTCTTCGCCCCGTTCCTTCAGCGTAGCATCCATGTGGGTGCATTGCTGCCGATGGTGTTCTTGCTGTATCCGGCAAGCAAAAAGCATTCGCCCAAGGACCATTTCACGGTGCTCGACGCGATCCTGGCCGTCGTGTCCATGGTGCCGTGCGTCTACGTCATGCTGAACAAGGACGCTCTGGAGACCAGGATGGTCTTCGTGACCCATCTCACCACCGTGCAGATCGTCATGGGCGTCATCCTGATCCTGTGCATGATCGAGGCGGTGCGCCGCAGCGTTTCCGGCGTCATGGCGGGACTCGTTGTGATCGGGCTCGTGTACCTGTATTTCGGGCCGCAGCTCTCCGGCTTGCTGCATCACAGCGGCCTCAAGTTTGAAAGGATCGTCGAAGCTGGCACCATGCTGACGGACCAGGGCGTTTTCGGCAGCCTGATGGGTACTTCGGCGACGTTCATCATCGTGTTCTGCATCTTCGGCGCGTTTGCCGTTGAAAGCGGGGCCGGCGCGTTCTTCACAGAATTTGCAAGGGCGGTCGCCGGTCATACGCGGGGCAGTTCCGCGAAAATCGCGACCATCAGCGCGGGGCTGTTCGGCACCATGACCGGTTCCGCCGTGGCCACGGTGTACACCACCGGCACTTTCACCATTCCGATGATGAAGCGGGGTGGATTTTCCTCCGAGTTCTCCGGCGCTGTCTCAGCCGTCGCTTCTACGGGCGGCCAGTTGATGCCCCCCATCATGGGCGCCGCGGCGTTTCTGCTGGCTGAGAATCTCGGCATCACCTATGGACAGGTCGCGGCAAAGTCTGCGGTCGTTGCGATACTGTACTATTTCTCCCTCTTCGCCATGATCCATTTCAAATGCCTGAAGGAGAACATCCGCGGGGAGACCAGGGAAGAACTGCCTGAACTCAAAGCGGTCCTTAAGAAACTGTATCTGTTTATTCCCATCGTCCTGCTGCTGGTTCTGCTGCTGTCGGGCGTTTCCACGCTCCTCTCCGGCCTCATCGCCACCGCCGCATGCTTTGTGGTCAGCTTCTTCGATAAGGAAAATCGGATGACGCCGAAGAAGCTTCTCAAAGCGCTTTACAGCGGCGGCAAGAGCTCCGCTATGTGCATGGCCGCTCTGGGCGGCGCAGGCCTCATCGTGGTTGCCGTCACCTACAGCGGTCTTGCTCTTAGCTTCTCCAGCCTGGTGGTCAGCTTCTCTCACGGGAGCAAGTTCTTGGCGCTGCTGCTGGTGGCTGTCGCCTGCATGATCCTCGGCATGGGCGTTCCGAGCACAGCGGCTTACGTCATCGCGTCCGCCTTAGGATGCCGGATCCTTATCAAGCTCGGCGTATCCCCCTTTGCGGCGCACATGTTCGTGTTTTACTTCGCCATCATCTCCAACATCACGCCCCCTGTGGCAGTGGCTGCGTATGCGGCGGCAAACGTAGCTGAATCGAGACCCATGCGGACCGGGGTGCTGGCATCGCTCCTTGCGGTCGTGGCGTATATCGTGCCCTTCGTGGCCGCCTACAACCCCGCGCTCCTCATGGAGGGGACCACCTTGCTGATCGTCCAGTCCACAGTCACGGCGTTCATCGGCGTGTTCCTGATCGCGGGAGCCATCCAGGGTTACTTCATCACGCAGCTAGATATCGTGCGGCGCGTTGTGCTGGCTGGCATAGCTTTCTGTTTCATCACCGTAGGCACATACACAGATCTCCTTGGCGTTGGGCTGCTTGCAGCGTTCGTGCTGGTGCAGAAGCTCATTGAGAAGAAAAACAAACCGGCTGTACCGACCACCCCGGCAGAGTAAAGCACCGACCCTTACAAAGAGGAAAAACAAATGGAATATAACCGCATATACAACTTTTCGTCCGGTCCGGCTGTTATGCCGGTGCCGGTACTGGAAGACATACGCGACAACCTGCTGAACTATCAGGAAAAGGGCCTCTCTGTCATGGAGATGTCCCACCGGTCCCATGAGTTCCTTGACATTAAGGAGCAGGCCATCGCCGACCTTAAAACGCTGATGGACATCCCGGATAACTACAAGGTCATGTTCATCCAGGGCGGGGCCACGCTGCAGTTCGCCATGATCCCGTGGAACCTCATGAAAAATGGAAAGGCCGTGTACATCGAGACCGGGAACTGGTCCAAGAAGGCCCTGGTTGAAGCCCGCAAATATGGCGAGGTGATCGTCGGCGCTTCCTCCGCGGACCGGAATTACGCCTATGTGCCCGATTGTTCGGATCTTGACATACCGAAGGATGCGGATTTCGTTTATATCTGCCAGAACGAGACCATCAACGGCGTCACCTGGCCGAAGCTTCCGAACACGAAGGGACATGTCCTGGTGTCCGATCAAAGTTCCATGTTCCTGTCCGAACCCTGCAACGTGTCTGACTTCGGTCTCATTTATGCCGGCGTCCAGAAGAATGTGGGCCCTGCCGGCATGGTCGTGGTCATCATGCGCGAGGATCTGATCCGGGAAAACATCGATCCCAAGATGCCCGTCTACCTTAACTATGCCACCCACGCCAGTACCAATTCCGGCTACAACACGCCCAACTGCTGGTCGATCTATTGCTGCGGGCTCACCGTTCGGTATCTTTTGGAGAACGGCGGTTTGAAAGCCGCCCGTCAGCGCAATGTGGAAAAGGCAGCCATCCTGTACGACTTCCTGGACGAATCCTCCCTGTTCTTTGGCAAGGTAGATCCGGAGTATCGGAGCCTCATGAATGTTCCCTTCTCCACGGGCAATGCGGAACTGGATGCGGAAGTGGTGAAGGAATCTACTGCGGCAGGTTTCCTGAATCTAAAAGGCCATCCCAGTGTGGGCTGCTTGCGCGCGTCTTTGTACAACGCCATGCCCATGGAGGGCGTCAAGGCGCTCGTAGAGTTTTTAAAGGCCTTTGAGCTAAAATATCGTCACAGCTGACAGGACGGAAGCATGATCTTATTAGCCAATGATTATTCGGAAGGTGCCTGTGAAGCAGTTCTCAGGCACCTCGTAGAGACCAATGCGGAGACGCTCCCGGGGTATGGGGAGGATCTTTACTGTGACCGGGCGCGGGACAAGATCCGCTGGGCATGCCAAACGCCGGAAGCGGAAGTGTTCTTCATTTCCGGTGGTACACAGGTAAACGCCATCGTGCTCAAAGCGCTGCTGGGCCCCTGTGAAGGGGTCATCGCACCGGACACGGGGCATATCTCTGTGCATGAAGCAGGGACGGTGGAAGCCGGCGGACATAAGGTCCTTACCCTGCCGAACTGCGAGGGCAAGATCTCCGCAGCGGACGTGAAGCGGTACGTCGAGGACTTCTATGAGGACCGAAACCACAGCCAGATGGTCTATCCCGCGGCGGTATACATTTCATATCCCACGGAGTATGGGACGCTGTATTCTCTTAAAGAACTGGAAGCGCTGAGCGACGTCTGCCGGGAGAAAGGCCTGTTCCTGTATTTGGACGGAGCTCGGCTGGGATATGGGTTGGCCGCAAAGCAGGCTGACGTGACGCTGTCGGATATCGCGCGCTTTTGTGACGTTTTCTATATCGGCGGCACGAAGACGGGGGCGCTTTGCGGAGAAGCCGTCGTTTTTTCCAAAGGAAACGCACCAAAGCATTTTACCACCTTCATCCGTCAGCAGGGGGGACTTCTTGCAAAGGGTCGTCTGCTGGGCGTTCAGTTTGACGCCCTCTTCACAGGGGACACCTATGTGGCCGTTTGCAGGCAGGCCATAGAAACGGCGGACGCGCTAAAGAGAGCGTTCACGGAAAAGGGCTATGCCCTGCTCATAGATTCGCCGACCAATCAGATTTTCGTCATACTCGATAATGACAAATATGAGAGGCTGAAGAAAGATGTGGTCTGCAGATACTGGAGAAAACTGGATGAGAACCGGACGGTCGTCCGGTTCGTGACAAGCTGGGCTACGTCCATGGAAAGCATCGACCGGATCCGGGCGCTGCTGTAAGCGGCGGATCAGACTCTGCGCTCGAAGAGAGGGTGTCGCGTCGGGTGCGGCGTGAACGAAATAACTGAGATGGGGCAATCTTATTCCTCGTCCGAAAGGCCAGCAGGTTCTTGCCGGCCTTTTTTCTATACGGAGGGTTCTGCCATAGTGGCGGGGCCCTCTACAGACTGATTGAAACACCAAAGAACCTGAAACCGTTTCTTTGGCGATCTTGAGACCTGCAGAAGAGCGGTTCGTGGGCCATGAAGGCCGCAGATTCGAATCCCACCGTCCTTGGCGCGCATAACGGCGTCTTGAATGCAGCAAAGCATGAAACAGATGTATTTTTATTCAGAAATATCGGGAGAAAAACGACCTCGTTCAGTCCGATTCCCCGTGGTTTTCAAGCCTGAGCCGGCTTTTTTTCAGTATGAAAAAGGCGTTTATTCAGGTGATGCTTGACTTTTTCAGGGAACGGTGGCATACTTATGCCGTATCCTAAAAGAAAATGGAGGGAAATCAATGAAGAAAATAGTTAGCATTCTGTTGGTACTCTTGATGGTCCTGGCCATCGTTGCCTGCAAAGGCAAGGAGAAGTCCGAGGAGTTCCACATCGGCATCGTCACCGGTTCCGTTTCTCAGTCTGAGGACGACCGCCGCGGCGCCGAGGCCTTCCAGGCGAAGTTCGGCGAGGATCGGGTCACCCTGGCCATCTATCCCGACAACTTCACCGAAGAGCTGGAGACCACCATCCAGACCATCGTGAACCTGTCTGACGATCCCAAGATGAAGGCCATCATCGTCAACCAGGCTGTGCCCGGCACCACCGAAGCCTTCCGTCAGATCAAAGAGCGTCGTCCCGACATCATCTGCATCGCCGGTGAGTCCCATGAGGACCTGCCCGAGATCGGCAGCGCCGCCGACCTGGTCTGCAACAACGACTTCGTCGCCCGCGGCTACCTGATGATTCGGACCGCTCATGAGATGGGCTGCGACACCTTCGTGCACATCTCCTTCCCCCGTCATATGTCCTATGAGACCATGAGCCGCCGCGTGGCCATCATGAAGGCTGCCTGCGAAGAGTTCGGCATGAAGTTCGTCCTGGAGACCGCGCCCGATCCCACCACCGACGTGGGCGTTGCCGGCGCTCAGGCCTACATCCTGGAGCATGTGCCCCAGTGGGTCGAGCAGTACGGCGTGAATGCCGCTTACTTCTGCACCAACGACGCCCATACCGAGCCCCTGCTCAAGCAGCTCCTCGCTTACGGCGGCTGCTTTGTGGAAGCTGACCTGCCCTCTCCCACCATGGGTTATCCCGGCGCTCTGGGCATCGATCTGACCGCTGAAGCCGGCGACTATGCCAAGATCCTGGCCAAGGTCGAGAAGGCTGTCTGCGAGAAGGGCGGCGCTGGCCGCTTCGGCACCTGGGCCTATTCCTATGGCTACACCGTGTCCGCCGGCCTTGCTCAGCATGCTGTGAACGTCATCAACGGCGAGAGCGAGCTGCTGAACATGGACGATATCGCCAAGGCCTATGAGGTCTTCTCTCCCGGCGCTGCCTGGAACGGCTCCAACTACACCAACGCGGAGACCGGCGTCAAGGCCAACAACACCTTCCTCGTATACCAGGATACCTACATCATGGGCGATCCCGGCCACTACATGGGTGCCACCAAGATCGAAGTGCCCGAGAAGTACTTCACCATCAAATAATCTGAACCGCAATCGATCGACATCGGGGGAGGGCCCAATCCTCCCCCTGTTTTTTAAGGAAGAGGGCCTGTAAAGATATGGAAAAAACGAACACTCCCCTGTTGGAGATGCGCAACATCAAAAAGGACTTCTTCGGCAACCAGGTCCTGACCGATATCAACCTCACCCTTGGCGAGGGCGAGGTGCTGGGCCTGTGCGGTGAGAACGGTGCCGGCAAGAGCACGCTGATGAAGATCCTTTTTGGCATGGACGTCATCCGGGAGACCGGCGGCTTCGAAGGCGAGATCCTCCTCAACGGACAGCCAGTCCATTTCGAAACGCCTTTTGACGCTTTAGCCGCGGGCATCGGCATGGTGCATCAGGAATTTTCCCTGATCCCCGGCTTTACCGCCACGGAGAACATCCTTTTGAACCGGGAGCCGAAAAAACGGAACGTCATCTCCGAAGTGTTCGGAGATCGGCTCAATACGCTGGATTATAATGCAATGACCGGAAGGGCGGAAATCGCCATCGATAAGATGGGTTTTCACGTGGACAAGAACATGGTCATCAGCGAGATGCCCGTGGGCCACAAGCAATTCACGGAGATCGCCCGGGAGCTCAGCAAGGATCAGCTTAAACTCCTGATCCTGGACGAACCCACCGCCGTATTGACGGAGAAGGAGGCGGAAGCGCTTCTTGAGTCCATCCGCGCCATGTCGAAGAACGGCATCGCGGTGATCTTCATCACGCACCGGCTCCATGAGATCCTGTCGGTCTGCGACAATGTCGTGGTCATGCGCGACGGTTTCGTCGTCAAGAGCGTCCCCGCCAAGGAGACCAGCGTTCAGGAGATCTCCAAATGGATGGTCGGCAGGAACGTGGATACGACCGCCGAATCGAATGCGCGGGACAAATCGAATGAGAAGACGATCATGTCCATCCGCCGCCTGTGGGTCGATATGCCGGGAGAGATCGTCCGGGACGTGAGTCTGGATGTGAAGGAGGGCGAGATCCTGGGCATCGGCGGTCTTGCAGGACAGGGAAAGCTGGGCATCCCCAACGGGATCATGGGCTTGTACGAGGCTGGCGGCAGTGTGGAGCTGGACGGAAAGCCCATCCCCCTGAACAGCCCCCGCAAGTGTCTGGACGCTTCCCTGGCCTTTGTGTCGGAGGACCGGCGCGGCGTGGGCCTGCTGCTGGATGAGACGCTGGAGTGGAACGTAGCTTTCCCCGCCATGCAAGTCCAGGATAAGTTCCTGAAAAACTATCTGGGCGGACTCATCAAATGGCGCGACGAAAAGGCTATCCGCGAGGTCACCGAGCGGTATATCCAGGAGCTGGCCATCAAGTGCACCGGCTCCAAGCAGAAGGCCAAGGAGCTTTCCGGCGGAAATCAGCAGAAGATATGTCTTGCCAAAGCTTTCGCCTTGGAGCCCAAGTTCCTCTTCGTCTCCGAACCGACCCGCGGCATCGACGTGGGCGCCAAGGCGCTGGTGCTGGAGGCGCTGCGCCGCTTCAATCGCGAGAGCGGCGTCACCGTCGTCATGATCTCCTCGGAGCTGGAGGAGCTCAGACAGGTCTGTGACCGCATAGCCATCGTTTCCGGCGGCAAGATCGCCGGCATTCTCCCTGCGACCGACCCGTCAGAGGACTTTGGCATGCTGATGGTCAGCATGGTAAAGTGAGGAGGGCAGCATGAACGAACCATTATATAAATCCAATCTCACACTGCGTGACCGGCTCAGCGGCTTTGTCAACAGCTTTGGCCTACCGAGACTGATCATCGCAGCCTTCCTGCTGATGCTGTATATCGCCGCGCCCTTCGTCGGTGCAGGGTTTTGGATGCAGATCAGCAACACCATCAATCGCTTCAGCTGGAACGCCATTATGGTCCTCGCTATGGTGCCCATGATCCACTCCGGCTGCGGCCTGAATTTCGGTTTGCCTCTGGGCATCATCTCGGGCCTGTTGGGGGCGACGCTCTCCATCGAGTTCGGCTTTACCGGGGCTATGAGCTTTCTGATGGCCATCCTGATCGCTACGCCCATCGCCATCATCCTCGGTGCCGGCTACGGTTGGCTCCTCAACAAGATCAAGGGCGGCGAAATGATGATCGCTACCTATGTGGGCTTCTCCTCGGTGTCCTTCATGTGCATGATGTGGCTGCTGCTGCCCTATCACAGCCCGACCATGGTTTGGGGCTTCGCGGGCAAGGGCCTCAGGACCACCATCTCCCTGGAAGGCTTTTACGACAAGGTGCTGGCCAACTTCCTGCAGATCAACATCGGCCCCCTCTCCATCCCCACGGGGACGCTGTTGTTCTTCGCGCTGCTGGCCTTTGGCATGTGGGCGTTCCTCCATACCAAGACCGGCACGGCCATGACCGCCGTGGGTTCCAACCCGACCTTCGCGAGAGCGGCCGGCGTGAACGTGGATAAGATGCGCCTCCTTTCCGTGGTGCTCTCCACGTGGCTCGCAGCCATCGGCATCCTGGTATATGAGCAGGGCTTCGGATTCATCCAGCTGTATATGGCGCCATTCTATATGGCGCTGCCGGCCGTATCCGCCATCCTGATCGGCGGCGCTTCCGTCAACAAGGCGTCCATTGCCAACGTGATCATCGGCACCTTCCTGTTCCAGGGCATCGTGACCATGACGCCGACGGTCATGAACAACATGATCCACATGGATATGAGCGAGGTCATCCGGGTCGTCGCCTCTCAGGGCATGATCCTCTACGCGCTGACCAGAAAAACGGAGGCGACCAAATGAAAAACAAGAACTTTGGCGCGAAGATCCTTTCCTTCGTGCGGGACAATCCGGTCCCCATCATGTTCGTGCTGATCTGTGTGTTCTGTATCCCCTTGTCGGGTTTCTCGTTCAGCTATCTGCTCAATGAGATCGTCACCCGCATGGGGCGGAACATCTTTCTGATCCTGGCGCTGCTGATCCCCATCATGTCCGGCATGGGCCTGAACTTTGGCATGACCCTGGGCGCCATGGCAGGCGAGATCGCGTTGATCTTCGTTTCCGACTGGCAGATCTGGGGCATACCGGGCGTGGTGCTGGCTATGATCCTGTCGATCCCCATTTCGGTGCTTCTAGGCGCCTTCTGCGGCAAGATCCTCAACATGGCCAAGGGTCGGGAGATGATCACCAGCTACATCATCAGCTTCTTCATGAACGGTATCTATCAGCTGATCGTGCTGTACATGATGGGTTCCATCATCCCCATCAAGCATTTCTCCGTGAAGCTGCCTCGCGGTTACGGCATCCGCAACACCGTGAGCCTGCTGAACATGCGCCAGTGCATCGATAACCTCCTGGCTATCAACATCAAGGGCGTGCGGATCCCCGTCCTCACCTTCCTCATCATAGGCCTGTTGTGCCTGTTTATCATCTGGTTCCGCAGGACCAAGCTGGGGCAGGATATGCGGGCTGTGGGCCAGGATATGAACGTGGCGCGGGACGCGGGCATCCACGTGGAGCGGACCCGTATCATCTCCATCATCATGTCCACGGTGCTGGCCGGGTTCGGTATGATCCTGTATCTGCAGAACATGGGCAACATCGCCACCTACAGCTCTCACTCCCAGATCGGCATGTTCTGCATCGCGGCGCTGTTGGTAGGCGGCGCCTCCGTGGACAGGGCTTCCATCGGCAACGTGTTCCTGGGCGTGATCCTCTTTCACACCATGTTCATCGTGGCTCCTAAGGCCGGCGCCCAGATCACGGGCGACTCCATGATCGGTGAATACTTCCGGGTCTTCGTCTCCTACGGCGTCATCACCCTGTCGTTGATCATGTATGAGACCAAGAAGCGCAGGCAGAAGAGCCAAATGGGGCAGCAGCTTCAGATGGAGCAGTTGAAGGAGGAAGCCAAATGAGCAAGACACGCAGACTTCTCTTTTGCACCGGTGCGGTGCTGCTGCTGGTGCTTATCGCCGGACTCATGCTCATCGTGGGCCGGGGACACACCGTTTATCTGGACAACAAGACCATGGAGTACAACGGCCAAACCTACGACGCTTTCTACAAAGTGGAGGTCGTGCAGAAAGGCAAGACCCTGACCAAGCTTGACAAGCGGGATCGCGGCATGGCCACCAACATCGGTCAAAACTTCAAGATCACCCTGATCATCACCAAGGAGAAGAACGGGACGAAGGAAACAAAGGATATCCAGTTCAAGCTGCCCTATTCCATGGATGGTATCATCCTCAACCTGCCGGGATATCTGGCGGGTCTGCCGGAGGAAGCGTATCTGGAGGAATTCATTTCCACGGCGGAACCGGAGGCCGGCGATGAGAGCGATATCTCGACAGAAGACGAGTTCGGTTTCAGCACCGATTCAGAAACAGCCCCGTAAGGACAGGGGAAAAATCAGGCAAAAGGAGCGGTAACGGTTCCTGCATAGAAACGCTAAAGACTCTCGGCGTCCCCGGGGGTCTTTGCGTTATGGCTTATGGCATCAGGTACATACACGATATGCTGTTGGCATGAAACGGAAGGGGGGAAGAAGCGTCGATCCGGATTTATTCCTGCTGATCCCTTGGCTTGTCCCGCCCAAACCTTTACTTTCATTGGATCTATGGTACAATATATAAAGCTAAAGGACATAGCATATGATCCCGTACGTCCGGCGGCATCTGCCACGAACAGCAGGTCAGGATGACCTGTTCCTCCCATCGTATGGAAGGAAGCAGATCAAGCGAGGCGCAGACCCGATTTGTCGCTGTTGGCGAATATAAAAGCGTGTCAACGTCATCGGCGGGCGTGAGGCTGCAAAGCCGGCGGAAACGCCCCCGCGGACGGCGGCGCTTCTGTCTGAAATGAGTGTATAGGAGGCGATAGGATGTCAATCCTGGCGGCATTCATGGTCCCACATCCGCCCATGATCGTTCCGGAGGTGGGGCGAGGCAGCGAGAAGCAGGTATTGGAAACAACGCTGGCGTATGAACGGGTCGCCGATGAGGTGGCCGTTCTGAAGCCGGACACACTGATCGTGACCAGCCCCCACGCCGTGATGTACACGGACTACTTCCACATCTCTCCCGGCAGGGCTGCGACGGGTTCCTTCCGTCAGTTTCGCGCGCCCGGTGTCCGATTCGCAGAGGAGTACGATACGGGGCTGGCAAAGCGCATCTGCGAACTGGCGGACGCAGAGAGCTTCCCCGCAGGGACGTTGGGAGAGCGGGACGCCGCTCTGGACCACGGGACCATGGTCCCCCTGTGGTTCATTCGACAGAAGTACGCCGAGGGGAAGATCGTGCGAATCGGTCTTTCCGGGCTGCCGCTGACCGCCCATTATCGCCTGGGGCAGATCATCGCTCAGGCTGCGGAGAACACGGGGACGCGAGCGGTCCTGATCGCCAGCGGGGACCTGTCCCATAAGCTCCGGGAGTACGGCCCCTACGGGTTCGCGCCCGAGGGACCGGAATACGACCACCGGATCATGGATGTTTGCGGGCGGGCCGCTTTCGGCGAGTTGCTGGATTTTGACGAAACCTTCTGCGACAGGGCGGCGGAATGCGGCCACCGGTCCTTCGTGATCATGGCGGGCGCCATGGATGGTCTTCGCGTGAAGGCCAGGGTCCTGTCCCATCAAGACGTGACCGGCGTGGGCTACGGGATCTGCACCTTCTACCCGGAGGGAGCGGACCCAGACCGGCATTTTCTGAAAGCGTATCAGGAAAAAGCGGAGCGGGCCTGCCATGAACAGGCAGAGAAGAGCGATCCCTATGTTCGACTGGCGCGAGCTTCTGTGGAGCGTTGGGTCTGGCACCGTGAGCGCATCTCTGTTCCCGATGGGCTCCCCGATGAGATGCTGATCCGTCGGGCAGGGACCTTCGTTTCCCTGCACCGGCACGGGCGGCTCCGGGGATGTATCGGTACGATCATGGCGACGGAGAAGAGCGTCGCGGCGGAAATCATTCAAAACGCCGTCAGCGCCTGCTCCCGGGACCCCCGGTTTTCACCGGTCACTGCGGATGAGCTCAGCACCCTCGAAATCAGCGTGGACGTGCTGGGCGAGCTGGAGAGCATCGACTCCCCTGAGGAGCTGGACGTGAAGCGATACGGCGTCATCGTGAGCCATGGGCGGAAGCGGGGGCTGTTGCTGCCGAATCTGGACGGCGTGGACACCGTTGAAGAGCAGATACGCATCGCCCGCCAAAAGGGTGGCATCCGCGAGGGGGAGCCGTACCGCCTGGAACGGTTTGAAGTCGTTCGTCATTACTGAGAGGGACAGCCTATGGCAACTTGCGGCGTCTGCTTCCGACATTGTCATATCCCGGAAGGGCAGCTTGGTTTTTGCGGCGGCCGGACCGCAAGAAACGGGCGAGTGGAGGCATTTAATTACGGCCGGATCACCTCCCTTGCCCTGGACCCTATAGAGAAAAAGCCCCTGCGTCGGTTCTTTCCCGGCAGCCTGATCCTGTCCGTGGGCAGCTTCGGGTGCAATCTGCGCTGCCCATTCTGTCAGAACTACGAGATCTCCTGGTCCGATCAGGCCAGGGAATATGCGCGGACAGCCGAAACCGTCAGCCCTGAGGAGCTGGTGGACCTGGCGTTGCGGACCCGGTCCAGGGGGAACATTGGCGTAGCGTTCACCTACAATGAACCGCTGATCGGCTATGAGTTCGTGCGGGATACGGCCAGGCTCGCGAAAGCCCATGGGATGAAGAACGTCATGGTCACCAACGGGACGGCGGAGTTGGCTGTGCTGGCGGAGCTGAGCCCCTATATAGACGCCATGAACATCGACCTGAAGGGATTCACTGATCGATACTACAGCAAGGTCTTAGGGGGAGACAGGCAGCAGGTCATGTCATTCATCACGGCGGCGGTTCGGACCTGTCATGTGGAGCTGACGACGCTGATCGTTCCCGGTGAGAATGACAGTGAAAAGCAGATGCGGGAACTGTCTCGGTGGGTCAGCCGATTACGGAACCCGGACGGGGAAACCGTCCCCCTCCACATCTCCCGGTTTTTTCCGCGGTTCCATATGCAGGGGCGAAAAGCGACCGACGTACGTACCGTTTATCGCCTGGCCGAGATCGCCCGTGAGACACTGGCATATGTATACACAGGGAACTGCTGAAGGCGACCCTGATTATCGGCTCTATTTGTTTTTGGATATGCTATATTTGTCGTCGTGGAAATGGTATTCGCCGTCCAGCATGCCTTCCAGAAAATCGCAGGCCAGGCTGTTGGGACGGACCTTATCCCTGGCTTCCTCCAGCGTAAACCATTGCCAGGAATCGATTTCTTCGTTGGGATGGATCTCTTCGGAATCCAGCAGGATCCTGAAATTGATCATCAGAGTGTTGGAAGGGCCGTAATAATGGGTCCGGTTGAATCGGATGTCTGCGGCCTCGACCCCCAGCTCTTCCCTAATCTCCCGCAGGGCGGCGGTCTCGGCATCTTCCCCCTTGTTGATGTACCCTGCCACCAGGATATACTCCTTTCTGCCGTACTGCTGTATCAGCAGTATTTTGGTTTTCTCCGGATTCATTACGATCATGCTGCAGGCCGTGTTGAAGACAGGAAAAACAAATGCACCGCAGTGTTCGCAATAGGGGACCTCTCCTTCGCCTTTCAACGACTTCATCGTCAGCCTTGTGCCGCATTCCATGCAGTAATTCATGCTTTTCGTACCCATATCGCTGCCTTTCTGCGCAAGTCGAATCTCTCGCCTGAGCCCGTTCACTCCACCCAGTGGATGCGCTCCTCGGTCCTCTTTCCGATCAGAACAGGAAACAAAAATGACCCCTGTTTACAGGAACCGATCAAGCGCCTCCTGCCGCACACCTCTCTTTTTATCATTATAGAGTTCGCGCTTTGCCTCTGTCAACGATTCTTGCGGTCAAAAAGAGGCGAGGCGGCATTGACAACAGTCGAAACACAGGGTATCCTCATGCATAACGAAGAAGACGAGGGGAGTATAAGGACATGAGAATCGATTTACAGAAAAACAGGCTATATCGATCATCCTGTTTTTGCTGCTGCTCATAGGGCAGATGGGCTGCGCCATGTTCAAAAGCGGGACCCATGATCTTCGCGGAAGCATCATTGGGAATGAGTACAACATCAATATGCCTGAATAACACAAGAACGATTCTTTTTGGCGAGGTGAATTGTTGATGAAAGATGCCGATAAAATGAAAGTGCTTTTACTCAGCTGCAGCACAGGGGAGGGACACAATCATTGTGCCCGGGCGGTGAGAGAGCGGCTGGATGCCATGGGCGTGATCTCCGATTTCTTCGATATGCTGCATTTGTTCGGCGAGCCGGGGCCGATCAGCGTGGATCAGCTGCTGAACGTCATTTCTACGAAGACGCCAAATCTGTTTGGACTGATGTACAAAGCAGGGGAAAGGGTCAGCTCTCTGGGTGTCACGTCCCCCATCTATATGATTAACAGCAATTATGGGGACAAGCTGTGCGAGCTCATCAACCGGAAAGGCTATGATGCAGTGGTATGCTCCCATCTCTTTCCCATGGAGACCCTGACTTTCATACGGCGGCACTATGAGATGAAGGCGCGCTGTTACGGCGTTCTCTCGGACTACACCTGTATCCCCTTCCTTGCGGAAACGGAGATGGACGCGTATTTCTTGCCCCACGAGAAAGCCCGTGACGAATGCAATGGGGCGGGCATCCCCCTGGAAAAGCTGATCGTTACCGGGATGCCGGTGGCGGGATCCTTTCATACCGACATGTCCAAATCCACAGCTCGCGCTTCACTCCATGTCCCGGAAAATGCTAAGATGTATCTTATCATGACCGGCGGCATCGGATGCGGAGATGCGTTGGGGCTGTGCAATGCGTTGCTGGAGATCCCCGATGAGGACACGCTGCTGTGTGTGCTTGCCGGACGGAATCAGGAATTGCTGGATGCTCTGAATGAAAAGTTCGGCACGGTCCCGTGGGTACGGGCGGTTCCCTTCACCGATCAAGTCAGCGTATATATGCGTGCGGCGGATGTGCTTCTGTCGAAGGCCGGAGGCATCTCAAGCGCGGAAGCGGCGATCGTGAATGTGCCGCTGGTGCACACGATGATGATCCCCGGGGTAGAAACCGTTAACGCCAGGTTCTTTTCAGACCAGGGGATGTCCCTGATGGCGACCAACTTCGATAAGTCGGCCCGATATGCTGATCGCATCGTTTATGATGGGAAGACGGGCGCAAGATTGATGGCCGCGCAACGCAGGGCCATGCTGCCCGACGGAGCAGAACGCATTGCGGATTACATCGTCCATCGGGGTTCATGACGAAGCAATCGTGTGTTGCAAACAGCCGGCAAAACCGGTATAATCCCAGGTAGATCCACTGATTTGAGAGTATCGGAGAGAGAAGCATGGATTATTTGAGCTTACAGAACGGCAGCGACATCCGCGGGGTAGCCATGGAGGGGATCCCCGGCCAAACTGTGAATCTGACGGAGCAGGCTTGCCGGGATATCGGCCGTGGTTTTGCCCTGTGGCTGCGGGCGCGTTTGGGAAAGGATGCGTTGCGCGTGGCCGTCGGACGGGATTCGCGATTGTCCGGACCGGCTCTGTCCCGTTGGATCGATGAAGCGATGGCAGCGGAGGGGGTCGCGGTGACGGATATGGGGATGGCTTCCACACCCGCCATGTTTATGGCTACCGTCACGGCAGGCTATCGTTTCGATGGGGCCGTCATGGTCACGGCGAGTCACCTGCCCTTCAACCGCAACGGTTTCAAATTCTTCACCCAGGAAGGCGGCTTGGAAAAGCGGGATATCCAAGCCATCCTGATGCTGGCTGCTTCCGACGGCCATACCGGGCTTCCCGCCGCGGCCGTGTCGGAGGGTGACTTCATGCCGGTATATGCCCAGAGTCTGTGCCGCAAGGTGCAGGAGGCTACCGGCCTTCAGCGACCGCTGGAGGGGCTTAGGATCGTTGTGGATGCGGGAAACGGCGCCGGCGGGTTCTATGCCGGTCAAGTGCTGGAACCGTTGGGCGCGGATACGACCGGGTCATGTTTTTTGGATCCCGACGGATCCTTCCCAAATCACATCCCCAACCCCGAGGACGGGGTGGCCATGGCGGCCATCAGGTCAGCCGTCATGGAGAATGATGCCGATCTGGGCATCATCTTCGACACCGACGTGGATCGTGCCGGCGCGGTGCTGTCCGATGGCAGCGAGCTGAACCGCAATCGCATCATAGCCATGATGGCGGCTATCCTGCTCAGGGAGCATCCCGGTACGACCATCGTCACCGATTCCATCACCTCCACCGGGCTTGCTTCGTTCATTGCGGCCCACGGCGGCGTGCATCGTCGATTCAAGCGGGGCTATCGGAACGTCATCAACGAGTCCATCCGTCTCAACAGGGAGGGGCGCGACAGTCAGTTGGCCATAGAGACCTCCGGTCACGGTGCGCTCAAGGAAAACTATTTTCTGGACGATGGCGCGTATCTGGTGACGCGGCTGTTGATCGAGCTGGCCAGGGGCCGTCAGCAGGGGTACACCCTCCAGTCCCTGATCGCCGACCTGAAGGAACCCGTTGAGAGCAGGGAGTTTCGTATGGACCTGCGGTCGCCGGATTTTAAGTCCTACGGCGGCGATATCATTGAAAAGCTGCTCGTCTTCACCGCCGATCAGCCCGGCTGGACCCTGGCTCCCGACAATTGCGAGGGCGTGCGGGTGGATTTGGACGCAGAACACGGCAACGGATGGTTTCTGCTGCGCATGAGCTTGCATGACCCCTTGATGCCGCTGAACATCGAATCCGACAATGTGAACGGTGTTAAAGTCATCGGACGGGAGCTGTATTCCTTCCTTGCACAGTTTGACAAGCTCGACACAACATCACTGGCTGCATTCATCCGCTGATCCAGGGAGGGAACGGATCCCCATGGCTAAGCGGACTTTTCGTCGGAAGAGCGAAACCATGGTGACGCCGATACTCATGCCGACTGTCGAACCGACTGACGCTCCGATGCCAACACCTTCGCCCACGCTTTCCCCCACGGTCGCGCCGACGTCGGAGCCTATCACTCGCGAGCGCCTTGATTCCGGTGAATTTGACCATTTTTTTGATGATACGTTGCTGATAGGCGATTCTTTGACGGATATTTTGTCCAATTATGTGCGCGAACGCAGGAAGACCCAGCCCAATTTACTTGGGACCGCCAAGTTGTTCGGCGTTAAGGGCATGAACATCAAGATCGCATGTCAGGATCTGGGGTCTGCAGGCGGTCGATACTACAGATATCGCGGAAAAGTGCAGTCGATAACCCAGCTAATTAACGCCTGCGAATCAAAACGGGTCTTCATCATGCTCGGGGTGAACGATGTCGCTGATCGTCCGTGGGATGTGGTGAAGGGACACTTTGCACAGATGATTGATGTGATCCATGAAAAGTGTCCGGATACTGAGGTTGTGATCCAGGGTGTACTGCCCATTACAAAGGAGTATTGCGACATCCAGGGCGTAACGATCACATATTTTAACGGTTTCAACGAGGAGTTGTCCAAGGTGTGCGAGGAACACGGCGCAGCATTTCTGGACTTTTCAAAAGAAATGATGGATGAGAAAGGCTATTTTGCGCTACCGCTCTGCAGCGACAGACTCTTCCATTTGAGCAAAAAGGGCGAGGCGATTTGGATCAACGCACTTTATCTCTACGCAGCGCGGCAGATGTATCCCGATGCCGAAGTGCTTCTCTCAGATAATTAATTGAAACGGATGCGCTTTGCGAGCATCGTCCTCTGTTCCCCCCTGTATCTGGGCAACGGAAAACAAAGCCGGCGGATATCGGGGGGATTTGTTTTGCTCGACCGTTTTCCATGGCCTGCACGCGGTTTTCATATCAGGAACGTTGAAAAATCGACAATCCGTCTTCAGGGAAGGATCCGTCCCTGTCGGCGGGATATCTTCGGTACGGCGCCATCCAGGAAAAGTTGTTGAATCCGCAAATACCGACCCTTGATTTTCTTCTAGTTTACAGGTAAAATTTCATCAAAGACCCCACGAAGGCAAGAATCAGGAGGATACGGATATGAAAGCATTGGTGGCGTATTTCAGCGCGCAGGGGACCACGGCGGCGTTGGCAAAGGAGCTGGCAAAGAAAGCGAATGCGGACCTGTTTGAGATCTGTCCTCAGATCCCCTACACGGACGCGGACATCAAATGGACCAATCCATTGGCTCGCTGCAACCGGGAGAAGATCGGAAAAAAGGACGTGCCCGTGGCAGGCGAAGTAGCGGGGTGGGCGGAGTATGACCTCGTATACCTGGGCTTTCCCATCTGGTATTACGGTGCGCCCAACGTGGTCAACACCTTCTGCAAGGGCTATGATTGGCAGGGGAAACGGGTGGTGGTCTTCGCGACCTCTGGCGGCAGCGGCATCGGCCGCACGGCCGAAAAGTTGCAGCCCTATGTGCCGGGCGCTCAGATCCTTGCGGCCCGGGTTGTCCAAGGCGCTGGGGAGCTGGAAGATCTGATTGGGTAAAGCTTCGTGATCCTTTGGATAGGGCTCATCGGCACTGTGCTGGCCATATTGGTCGGAGGGTTGCTCTATGTCTCCTTTCGGGCGGCCTGCTTCCCTGCGGTGCAGAAGTTGTCGCGAGGCTCTCGAAGCCGGGCGAGATGGATTTGCTTCGCCTGTTTTGCCGGGCTGACGATCCTGCTGTGGGTGCTCTGGAACTTCATAAATGCGGTCGTTTGCCTTCTGCATCTGGCGGTTATTTGGATGGTCGTCGATCTTGTCGCCCGGATCGTCCAGCGGATCCGAAAAAAACAGCCTGCGCGGTACTGGGCGGGAACGGTTGCCCTCATCCTATGTGCCCTGTGGCTGGCCGGCGGGTGGGTAGCCGACCACCATGTATGGACCAAGGAATACATCTTTGAAACGGACAAGGTGGACCGGGAGGTCCGGCTGGTGCAGATCAGTGATGCTCATATAGGCGCAACCTTCCATGCCGACGGCTTTTTGCGGCATATGGAACGGGTCAACGACCTTCACCCGGACCTGGTGGTGGTGACGGGAGACTTTGTGGACGATGACACTTCCCGGGTGGACGTGCTGGAAGCTTGCGCCGCCCTGGGGAAGCTTAACGCCCCCGATGGGGTCTACTTTGTGTTCGGCAACCACGACAAGGGCTATTACAGCGAGTCCGGCCGAGGCTGGAGTGAGGCGGAGCTGCGGCGGGCCCTGGAGGATGCTGGGGTTCGCGTGTTGGAGGATGAATGCTCGAATGCGGGGGAATGCCTTTTAATCGCGGGCCGAAAGGACCGGTCCGAGGAGCGGTTGGGTGGTCGGCTAAGCCCGGAACAGCTTCTTGCCGGTGTGGATAGAAAGAGATATATCGTGCTTCTGGATCACCAACCTCACGACTTTGATGCAGAAGCGGCGGCAGGTGCGGACTTGGTGCTGTGCGGCCATACCCACGGCGGCCAATTCATCCCCATGCGCCGCGTGGGGGAGTGGATCGGCGAAAACGCCCTCTGCTACGGCCACGAGCGGCGGCAGAACACGGATTTTGTTGTTTCTTCCGGCATCAGCAACTGGGCGTTGCAGTTTAAAACTGGCTGTCGGTCCGAGATCGTGGTCATCGACCTAAGGCCACGGGAAGCGGGGGCTGATTGTTAAGAAGGGCCTAATGGGCTATATTGAAATACACACCATCGTCGGGAGGCGTTCAAATGACCTATGAGGAAGCCGTAAAGACCATTTTGCCCGGCCGCTATCGCCACTTCAAGGGTCGGGAATACGAGGTGCTGGGCATCGCCCGCCACTCGGAGGACCAGTCGCCCCTGGTGGTCTACCGCGCCTTGTATAACGACTTCGGCCTGTGGGCACGGCCTGCCGAGATGTGGAACGAAGAAGTGATCCGAGACGGGCATGCCTATATCCGCTTCGTGCGGATAGATGAGCAGGACTGATCCGGGGACAAAAGGGGAGGGGAAACATGGTAAAACGATTGGCATGCTGGTTGCTGGTGGGGGCGGCGCTCCTACCCTTTGGCGGCTGCACGTCCGCGCCTGCCCCGACCCAGCCGGTGGTGGAGCTCACTCTGGGGCCGACGACTGTCCCATCGCCCACCGAAGCAGACACGCCCCTATCCATTCCGGATCCTACGGCGGAACCCACAGCCGAGCCCACGGCGGAACCCACGGCTGAGCCCACGAGGGAACCCACAGCCGAGCCCACGATGGAACCCACGGCCGAGCCCACCGAAACACCGGCGTCTACGGCAGTCCCCGAGAAGCACAGGACTGTGGTTGAGATCGTGGAGGAGATGGCCATCTACTACGCCCGGGATGGGGAGAAAGCAGCGCAGAAGGTGGACGAGCTGCTTTCGGAGATGTCCGCCGTCGATCCGGACGCGGCTCAACGGTGGACAAAGATCATGGAACGCTGGAAGACTCTGGATGAGCGGATCGTGGTCAATCATTCCGTCTTGCCGGATGGCTTGCCCGACACGGACGAGCTGTGCATCGTGGTCCTGGGATACTCTCTCAATGCCAACGGAACCATGAAGAACCAACTGAAGGATCGGCTGAAGGTGGCTTTGAAGAGCGCCAAGAAGTATCCTAACGCCTTCGTTCTCTGCACCGGCGGGGGCACGGCGGCCAGGAAAAAGAGCGCTACGGAGGCGGGGCAGATGTCGGCCTGGCTCAAGAAGCAGGGCGTCGGCAAGAAACGTATCATCGTGGAGAAGAAGTCCCACACCACGTCTCAGAACGCTCGCTTTTCCCTGAATATCCTGCTGAAGGACCATCCCCAGGTCAAATACATCGCCGTGGTCTCCGGGGATTATCATGTGAAGGTGGGGGTGCTGCTCTTCGAGGCTGAAGCGATCCTCCGGGACGCGCCCATCACGGTGATCGCCAACGCCGGCTGCAAGACCTCCAATGAGGACCTGTCCAGTGAATTCCGGGCGGGAGGTCTCATCGAGTTGGCGGGCAACGCCGCCGCCGCCCATAAGCTCTATTACAATAAATACGATATGAACAAATACCCGCCCCTGCCCTAAGCCAAGGAGCGGCCGAAAGACGGGATATGCGCCAATGAAGCAACTGTTTGAGCATAGTATATGGGACGATTCTGGCCCGGACGAGATCGTGGCGGACATCCCCCATGGCCGAGCGTCGGAAACGCTGGCACCCGGGTGCCTGGTGCTGGAGGGCGGCGCCTTCCGGGGACTGTACACCCAGGGGTTCCTGGACGCAATGATGGAGAACGATCTGAATCTGAGCTGCGTCGTCGGCGTGTCCGCCGGGGCCCTGGCCGGGGTAAACTACGTGGCGGGGCAGATCGGTCGCTCCGCCCGTACGAATCTGATGTACCGTCACGACAGCCGCTATATCGGGGCCAAGTCCCTGCTTCACAGCCATAGCCTCCTGGACGTGGGCTTCCTCACGGAGGATCGGGGGGTCTTGGAACCTCTTGACCGGGCTCGGTTCGACCGGCCGGACCGGCGGTTCGTGGCCGTGGCGACCAACTGTGAAACGGGGGAGGCCGTCTACTTCGAGAAGGGCCAGTGCAGCGACATCCTGCTGGCCGCCCGGGCCTCCGCCACCATGCCATTCATCTCGCCTGTGGTCATGATCGACGGCGTGCCCTATCTGGACGGGGGATGCTCCTGCGCCATACCCTATCGCTGGGCCATGGAACAGGGATACGAGAAGATCGTGGTCATCCGCACCCGGGAAGCGTCATTCCGGTGCAGCGACAGGACCCGCCGCAGGACCGATGCTGCGGGGGAAAGGGGCATCCTTAGAAAGCTGCCCGGTGTCAGGCATGTCCTACGGGTGTATCCGGCTGTCAGGGAACAGCTTATGCGCCGGAGACAAAGCGCTATGAACCGCATCTACCACAGCTATCCGGCTCTGGCGGCGGCTTTTATGGACAGCTTTCGCCGATACAACGCTCAGTGCGACGAGCTGGAAACCCTGGACCGGCATGGGCGGCTGATGCACATCTGTCCCTCTCAGCCCGTCCGGGTGGGCAGGATCGAAGGGGACGTGAACAAGCTTCGGGACCTCTATTTCCTGGGCCGCGATGACTGCTTGCGGATTTTGCCCGATCTCAGGCGGTATCTGAACATCTGAAATCCCCGATTATCCCTTCTTTCGACTGGACAAAAAAAGCGAAAGTGGGTATACTGTTGTCATATTTTTAGAGGGGATCGATTCCTATCATGCTCGGTATCTACAATTATACGGTGATCCTCACCTATATCGGTTTTCTGTCCGGCTTTGCGGGCATCCTCTGCGCCCTCGAAGGGAATGTTGAGTGGGCGCTCAACTGTCTCATCCTGGCGGGGATCTGCGACGTGTTCGACGGCAAGGTGGCCTCCACCAAAAAGGACCGCACCCGCAGCGAAAAGCGGTTCGGCATCCAGATCGACTCCCTCAGCGACCTGGTCTGCTTCGGCGTGCTGCCCGCCGTGATCGTCTATACCCTGGGCCGGGGCTGGCTTCGGGCCGTAGCCTGTGGGGCCTACGTGCTCTGCGCCCTCATCCGCCTGGCCTGGTTCAACGTGGACGAGGAGGCCCGCCAGGATTTCGACACCGGGCGGCGAAAGGTCTATCTGGGCTTGCCCGTGACCAGCGCGGCGGCGGTCTTCCCGCTGATCTACGGCCTCTGCATCCTGTTCTGCTGGCCCATCAGTATTCTGTCGATCTTCGTCCTGCTGCTGGTGGCGGCAGCCTTTCTGACCCCCTTCTCCATCCGCAAGCCATCCCTGAACGTCAAGCGCAAGCCCAGGCTCCGGGGCTCCCGCCGTCTGCGGCGGAAGGAGCGAAAAGGCAATGACGCAAACGCCTGAAAACGACGGCTCCGTCCGCTTCCTCTATGGCACGGCCCTGGGTCGGGGCCTGCTGAAGATCGTCCACAAGTTGCACCTGGATCGGGCGGCGGTGTGGTATCTCAGATCCCGTCTGTCTAAGCCCTACATCTCAGCATTCGCAAAAAGGAACGGCATCCCCCTGTCTCAGGAGGCGCTGCATAGCTTCCCCACCTATCGGGACTTCTTTCTGCGGGAGCGGGAACAGCTGCCCGTGGACCAAGAACCCACGCACCTCATCAGCCCCTGCGACGGATGGCTCAGCGCGTACACCGTGACAAAGGAGAGCGTCTTCACCATCAAGGGCTCCCACTATCGGGTCCGGGACCTGCTGGAAGATGAGGAACTAGCCAGGAACTACCAGGGCGGGCTGTGTCTCGTCTTTCGTCTCTGCGCCTCGGACTATCATCATTACTGCTATATCGACGACGGCGTCCAAGGCCCCAACCATTTCATGGAGGGGCAGCTCCACAGCGTCCAGCCCATCGTCCTGGAGCACTATCCCGTCTTCACCCTGAACCGCCGCAGCTGGTGCCTGCTGAAAACGGAGCACTTCGGGCCCGTGGTCCAGACCGAGATCGGCGCCCTGGTGGTGGGCGGAATCGTCAACGCCCCCGAGAGCCCCATGTGCCGGGGCGAAGAAAAGGGGTATTTTGATTTATGCGGCTCCACCATCGTCCTGCTGCTGGAAAGGGATCGGGTCCGGCTGATCCCGTCCCTGGCGGATGTTCTGGACACGGAGCGGGAAAGGCGCGTGGTCCAGGGCCAGTGGGTGGCCACCGCAGTTTGACCGGGACAGGAGCCGGTCAAAGCCCTTGCGGGTATATTTCCAACAAAGATAAGCGAGGATAAAACCATATGGAAGCCTATGAACGGGATCATTTGGACAAGCTGCGGGGATATCTCGGCGATTGCACGGTTTTGCTCAAGACCAACGGCGCCTTTCCCCTGGTGGCGCCCTGTGCCCTGGCGGCCTTCGGCAACGGTGTGCGCCGGACCGTCAAGGGCGGAACCGGCTCCGGGGAGGTGAATTCCCGGTTCTTTATCACCGTGGAGCAGGGCCTCGCCGACGCGGGCTTCACCCTGACCACGGGCGATTGGCTGGATGGGTACGACGCCGCCTGGGCGGCGGCCAAGCGGGCTTTTTTGAAGCGATTGCGGGTGGAAGCCCGGGCCCACCACACCAATGTGTTCACCTACGGCATGGGAAAAACCATGGCGGAGCCGGAATATGATCTGCCTCTGGATGGGGATGGGGACGTAGCCATTTACGTTCTGTCCCGGAATTCCGGCGAAGGGAACGATAGGGACCCGGTGCCGGGAGACATCCTGCTGACTCGGTCGGAGATTCGGGACATTTTGGCCTTGAATCATAGGTTTGGCCGGTTTATGCTGGTGCTGAACGTGGGTGGGCCGGTGGATCTCAGCCCGGTGATGGAGGTGGGGAACATCCTGCTCCTCTCCCAGCTGGGGGTAGAGACTGGGGCGGCCCTCGCGGACATCCTGCTGGGCCGGGCCAATCCCTCCGGCAAACTGGCCACCACCTGGACCGGTTGGGACGACTACCCCGCTATGGGGACCTTCGGCGACCACGATGACACGGAGTATACGGAAGGGATCTATGTGGGCTATCGCTATTTCGAAGCGGCGGGGAAGAAGCCCCTGTTTCCCTTCGGCTTCGGCCTGTCCTATACGAACTTTGATCTGAACCCCGTGGAAACCACTCTGACCGGCAACGTCGTCACCTGCCGGGTGCAGGTCAGGAACACGGGCATGAGAGCGGGTCGGGAGGTGGTCCAGCTCTACTTGAGCGCGCCTGAGGGCAAGCTGGATCGGCCGCCCCAAGAGCTGGCGGCCTTTGCCAAAACGAAACTGCTGCAATCCGGGGAAACGGAAATCGTGGAAGCTGTCTTTGACCTGCGGGATTGCGCCGCCTACGATACGGCCCGCGCCGCCTATGTGCTGGAGGCGGGGGACTACGTGCTGAACGTGGGGGATTGCAGCGACAGCGTCCGGCCTGCGGCCATCCTGCGGCTACCGGAGGAGATCGTCACGCTGCAAGCGCAGCCTTGGCTGGATGCCGCTCGCCAACCTTCCTTTGAGGATTGGCGACCTTCGCCACGGGCGCGAAAGCCTCTGCCGGAGGGCCTGCCTGTGGTGACGGTATGGCGGACAGAGGACTTCGCGACGCGGACCGTGCCGGAGAAAAGGATCTATCCTGTGGAGGATTCCCTGCGCAGCCTCAGCGATGAACAGCTTGTCTACGCCAATGTGGGTGCCTTTGCTTCCAGCGTCGGCGCCATCAGCATCATCGGCGAGGCCAGCAGCCACGTGGCCGGGGCGGCTGGAGAGACCACGTCCCAGCTCAAGGCTGCGGGCATCCCGCCTCTGGTCATGGCCGACGGCCCTGCGGGCCTGCGCCTGTCCAGAAAGTTCTATCGGGACGAAAAGGGCGGCGCTCACGCCGTGGGCCAGAGCACCATGCCCGAAAGCGTGTTGGAGCTGATGACGCCGGTGGTGAAGTTCTTCGCGGATCTCATCGCCGGGGAGCGCAAACCACCCAAGGGCGCCGTGATTGAGGAGCAATACTGTACCGCTCTGCCCATCGGCACGGCCATCGCCCAGAGTTGGGACGTGGATTTTGCCTATTGCTGCGGCGACATGGTGGGGAACGAGATGGAGCGCTTCGGTGTGAACCTGTGGCTGGCCCCGGCCTTGAACATCCATCGTTCCATCCGCTGCGGGCGCAATTTTGAATATTTCTCCGAGGACCCGCTGATCGGCGGGAAGATGGCCGCCGCCCTGACGAAAGGCGTCCAGGCCCATCCCGGCCGGGGGACCACCGTCAAGCACTTTGCCGCCAACAACCAGGAGTACAATCGCTACGGCAACAGCAGCTGGGCGTCCGAACGGGCTCTTCGGGAGATCTATCTCAAGGGCTTCGGCATCGCCGTCCGAGAGAGTCAGCCAAAAGCCCTCATGACTTCCTACAACCTGATCAACGGCGTCCACACCGCTCAGGACAGGGACCTTATCGACAACATCCTGCGCCGGGAGTTGGGCTTTGAAGGCATCGTCATGACGGATTGGGTCCTGTCCTTCATGAACAGCAAAACCAACAAGCATCCCGCCACCAAGCCTTGCATGGTGGCGGCAGCCGGCGGCGACCTGTTCATGCCTGGCAGCCGGCGGGATTATAACGATATCAGAAAGGGTCTACGGACGGGCGTTCTGTTGCGGGAGCAGCTGCTCATCAATGTCACCCGTCTTTGCCGCCTGGACCGGGAGATGACGGCAAATGCCGTGGACCCATATTGAAATGCTATGGAATACCTGGTATAGTATACAGGAAAAGGATATGGGCGTATAGTTCGGAAAGGAGAAAACGGTTATGAAGAAGTGGTTATGTCTGCTGCTGGCACTGTTGATGGTGCTGGGCATGGGTTCCGTCACTGTGGCGGAGGAGGAAGAAACAGAGGAAGACATAAGCGTCTTGGGCTCCATGGAAGACGGCGTCTATACCAACGAGGCGTTCGGATTCCGGATAGCCCTGCCGGATGGCTGGAATTATAACGACGAAGATCACATCTTCTCGGCAAATCAACAGGAGGGAGAAAGCATCACCAGTTGGGAGGAGTTGGCCGACAAACTGGAGGAGGATAGATCCCTGCTCGTCATGGAAACGCATGATGCGGATGCTTCCGGCGATCTTCATCTGTCCTTTGCGGTGAAAACAGCGGATACGGCGAGCTTCGATATCCACGAATGGGTAAAGGGCAATCTGTTTACCGCCGTGCAGCTGGAAAGCGACAAAGAATGGGCTCCCAAGATTTTCAACATAGCCGGCAAGGGGCAGATGGGCATGGAGAAGATCGGCAAAGAGTCGAGCGGAGCCCAGATGTATGAAGCCCGCATTGCGATGAAAGGGGAAAAGCTTGTGGGCGAACTGATCGTCTCCGCCGACATCTCCAGGCAGGACGAAATCGAGACGGTCCTGAGAAAATTTAAGCCCCTGGAGGATGAGTCCGCCGCAGATACATGGAGCCTGATCGGCACCATTTGCGACACCAATTGGGAAAAGGATTTCCCCATGGTTGAAACCAAGCCCGGCGTCTGGACTTCCGCCGTGTTGCCGATGAAAGCGGGCGATGAATACAAATTCCGCGCCAACGAGGATCGGTCGGCGAACGTGGGCCAGGGCGGTCAGGACGGCGCCAATTTTGTGGCGGACCGTGCAGGAAGCTTTATCCTGACGCTGGACCTCAATACGAACGACGTGACCTGTGTGGAAAAGACAGATGACGACCGTATCCCAAGCGTCGTCGGCACCATTTGCGGCACCAATTGGGACACCGACTTCCCCATGACGGAGTGTGGATTCGACGTGTGGCAGTCCATGCCCCTGGAGATGAAGGCCGGTGACGAAATAAAGGTCCGTGTGAACGGTACTGAGGACAACGGCTACCTTGGCAAGGATTGTGACCCCGCAGGCGATAGCATCGTGGCGCCTGCAGATGGCGTCTATGTGGTCACATTGGGACAAAGCATCCAATGGCTGACCTTAACAACCACCCAGCGAGAAGAGGTGCAGCCGGAATTGGAATTGCCTGCGTCGACGGATCAATGGAGCGTGATCGGCACCATCAACGGCAGCAACTGGAATACGGACTTCTTCATGCATGAAGTGAAGCGGGGAGTTTGGGTCTCTGAAGCCCTGGAGATGAAGGCCGGGGAGGAATTCAAGGTACGGCTCAATGGCGCTTGGGACACATACTACGGTGTTGTCATGGGGCTTTGCGTGAGGAGCGGCCCCAGCGTCAAGATCGAGGCAGACGGTCTTTATGTGGTCCGGCTGGATCTCAACCAACTTACCTTGACCTGGGTCGCACAATAGCATATAGGGTCAATAAGAGGTCCCCCGGCGTAAGTCGAGGGACCTCCTTTTGTATAATATGGATTTTGCAGTTCGGATGCCGGCCGGCAGGATCCTATTTATAACTGTGCACGCCGGGCAGCAGGGTATTCACACCGATATACGTGAATATGACGCAGATAAAGCCCACCACGGCGAAGATGGCGGCGGACTTTCCCTGCCAGCCCCGGCGGATCCTCAGGTGCAGATACGTGGCGTACACCAGCCAGGTCACCAAAGACCAGGTCTCCTTGGGGTCCCAGGACCAGTAGCTCCCCCAGGCCCGCTCGGCCCAGATGGCGCCGGTGACGATGGTGAAGGTAAGGAACAGCAGGCCCAAGCTCACACTCCGATAGCTTAGCATGTCCAGCTTCTCCCGGGAGGGGATGTGCTGGTCCAGAAAGCCGCTGTCCTTCATATTGTCCCGGAGCAGGAAGATGATCCCCAGCACGCAGCTGACGCCGAAGGCCCCGTAGGCGATGATGGCCGTGGACACGTGGAACCCCAGCCAGTTGCTTTGGAGCGCGGGCATCAGGGAGCGGATCTCCTTCGATTGCAGGGCGGCGTAGCCGATGATGATAAAGGTGATTGGCGCGGCGAAGGCGCCCAGCAGGGTGAACTGGAACTTCAAAATGAACAGCAGGCTCACCAAACACAGCCCCCAGGCGAAGGCGGAGGCAAACTCGTACTGGTTGGTCAGCGGCAGCCGTCCGGCCACCACGCCCCTGAGGACGATGGCTGCCGTGTGCAGGAACAGCCCGCCGATTTGAACGCCCATGGCCGCCTTGCCTAGGCCCTCCTTCTTGGCGGCCACGAACAGGAAGTAGAGGATCATGGCCCCGAAGTAGAGGCCCAGGACCCCGTAAAAGAGTATGATTTCCAGCGGCATCGTCATAGATTCTCTCCTTTTGCGGCTCGTTCAAATCCTTCTCGGAACAGCGCTCCGCCCTTGCGGCTCTGGCCGTAGACCGTCCAGGTCCCGTCCCCGTCTTTCACGGCCCATGCTTTGGCGGGCAGCATATAGAAGGCCAGGATCAGCCCCAGCATGGTGACGAGACCGCCCAGCAGCGCCAGGCCCTGGAAATGGTCGGTCTTGATCTGCAGAAGGGTGTAGTTCTGGGGCTCCGAGAAGGTGATGGTGTAGTCGTTGACCTTGATGGGCCTGTCCGTTTCCTGCCAGTAGTTCATGCCCACCAAGCGATCCTGATAGGTGATGGAGTAGACGTAGGCGGGGTTGTTCATCCGCCCCGACAGGGTCATGGGACCGACCCCCGGTTGCAGATAGAAATCGGGATAGAAGGCGTTCAGGTACACCCGCAGCCCCGGGGCGTCGGCGATCTCGATGCCTTCCCCGGCGCAGATGACCTGGGTCTGCAGCGGTGTTCCTCCCTCCTCCACGGTGACGCGGGCAGCGTAACCCGTGGAATTTTGATAGACTTTGAACCCATACAAGCGGGCGGGGTGGTTCACGGATACGGTTCCGCTCATGCTGTCGGGGACGGTGGTGGAACCTTGGGGAGCGCGGAAGACGGTGATACCCGCCAGGTACTGCTCCACGGTGTCATCCTCCCGAAGCTTCACCTCAAAGTCGTCGATCGTCAGGTAGTAACCCGTGTCGCCGATGGCTTTGGTATCACCGGGCACGCCGTAGACCGTGTATTCTTGATGCAGCATCTGCCCCAAAGCGAATCCCACGATCAGCAGCAAAATCCCCAAATGGCACACCCAGGGCCCCCAGAGACCCGCCCGGTTTTTGCCGGAGAACAAAACTCGCTTGCCTTCGATCTCACAGGTCTTGGGCTTGGGCAGCCTGAGCTTTTCAAACATGGGCAGAGGATCCTGTATACCTTCAGCGACGGCGTCTACGGGGCCGTTCAAGGCAGTTTTCGGGTCTGCTTCCTGCAATGTGCGCTTGTACAGGGGCACCAGTCGGGTCAGGTTGCACAGCAGCAGATTTCCACAAAGAAAAGCGGTCAGCGTCAACAGCCACCAACTGTGGAAGGCGTCGTCCAAACCGAGGCCAACGATCAGCTTTGCCAAGCCCTCGGAATAGACTTGAGCATACCATTCATAGCTTTGGCCCTGGGTCACGAAGCTGGCGATGACGCAGGCGACTGCCAGCACCACCAACAGCGTGATAGCGAAGCCCATGGAACCAAGAAATTTCCAGATCTTTTTCATAGGTACCTATTGAAAACACGCACCCTTTTTTGGAAGAAAGGGTGCATCCCAAAGAACTTTAAGAGGAACCGACGCTTCCGCAGCAGTCCTTATTTTCCAAGGAGCGCCAGGCCTTCTTCGATCTTCTTTTCAGCGGTGTCCAGGCACCGATACGCCAGCTCGGAGTTGTGGGCGCCCTCGGCGTTCTCCACGTAGCAGAAGTCGAAGAACCACTGGGCATCCCGATACAGCTTGCGCACCGCGTCCAGCTCAGTTTCACTCATGGCCCCCTCCGTCACGGCCGCCGCCAAAGCGTCTTTGAAATCGGAGAGCTTTTTGCCCACTTCGGTCTCCCGGGCGGTGACCTTCTTCTGGATCCCTTTGACCCTGGCCTTCATGTCCTCATCCTTGTGGCAGGTGGCGCAGGACTTCAGTAGAGTTTCGTTCTCCAGAGGGCTCACCAGCAGATGGCTGTGGTAGACGGTGCCCTTCTCGGTCTCCTCCAGAGGCATATGGCAGTCGGCGCAATTGAGAAGCTTCGCATGCTTGCCGGTAAGGAAGGTCTCCATCTCCGGGTGCTGGGCCTTGAGCATCTTGGCGCCGGTGCTGGGCTGCGTAAAGTCGGAGAAGCCCACGGTGCCGTCAGGCAGGACCATGTTGTCGTAATAAGCCAAGATCGCTTCGGGGGTCATTTCCTCCACGCTGCCGTAGGGCATCATGGTCTCCGCATCCTCGGGCGTAAAGTAGTACTCGATGTGGCACTGGCCGCAGGAAAGGGTAGCCGCATCGATCTTGCTGACGTTGTCCTTAAGGGCCTTGTTCACGTAGCTGTGGGTGATCACCAGCTTGCCCTTTTCGCCCGCGTCGTTGCCATGGCAGGTGTAGCAGCTCACGCTCTCCTCCATGAGTTTATAGGCTTCTTCAAAGCTCATCTTGTAGGCGCTGACGCCCTGATCGTTCACCAGCTTGGCGAAGTTGGGGGTCTTGCAGGTGAGACAGTTGGCCTTGCCGTGAGGCCGGGCCGTATTGTTTACGTCCTCCAGACAATACTCATGGCCCCGGGCGGAGCCGTATTCCTTGGCGAAGCCGAAGTTCTCGTAAATGTTCACCAGGTATGAATCCTGCTCCAGGTAGTCCAGGATATAATCGTTCTTCTTGTTGTCCCACATGGTGGCCACGATCTCGGGGTAGGCGGCCTGCCAGTCGGCAGCGTTGATGGTGCCGTCCTTGCTGCTGGGATCCGGGGCGGCCACGGTCTTGTAGGTTATATCGGCACGGGTCAGAGGCGTGGTCCGTGTGAGCCGGAGCAGCAGCTTTTCGCCGCCCACGATACCGCCAAGCAGCAGCACCGCCAGAACGACGACCACCAGGCCGATGAGGAGCTTAGCCGCCTGATTTCTTTTTTCCATCTTTTCCTCTCCTTTCTTCTCCTGAACGGGTGCGGTGGTCCGGGTGATGACCTTGCTGGGGCACTTCTCGGCGCACTTGCCGCACTGGGTACAGTTATCGTAATTGATCTTGGCCACATTCCCTTCCATGTGGATGGCGTCGGATTCACACTGCTTCACGCACAGGGTGCAGCCGATGCAACCGGCGGAGCAGACCTTCTTTACCAGGGGTCCGCGGTCCTTGTTCCGGCACTGGACCACCACGTGTTTCGATTCGGGAATGAGCTCGATGAGCCCCTTGGGGCAGGCCTTCACGCAGAGCCCGCAGGCCACGCACTTACGGGGGTCCACCTGGGCCACACCGTCCACCAGGGTGATGGCGCCCTGGGGGCACACGTCTACGCAAGACCCCAGGCCCATGCACCCGTAGTCGCACTCGCCCACGTTGACGCCGCCCAAAGCCGCCGCCCGGCAGTCGGTGACGCCCACGTAGTTGCCCTGCTTCTTGGTGTTATCGCAGGTGCCCTTGCAGCGGACGAAGGCCACCTGGCGCTCCAGGATCTGGGCCTCCTTGCCCATGATGCCGCCGATCTTCTCGGCGCAGACCGCGCCGCCCACGGGGCACCCGTTCACCGGTGCGTCCCCGGCCACGATGGCCGCCGCCATGGCGTCACAGCCCGCATAGCCGCAGGCACCGCAGTTGTTGCCGGGCAGGCATTCCCGCACGGCTGCCTCCCGCTCATCCACCGGCACGAAGAACTTCTTGCCTGCGTAGACCAGCCCGGCGCCCACGATGACGCCGATGAGTACGATCACGATCGTCGCTATGAGAATAACCATATTGTTTTACCTCCCTCAGAACGACAGGCCGGAGAAGCCCATGAACGCGATGGACATGAGGGCCGCCGAGATGAGCACGATGGGCGCGCCCCTGAGCGGCGCAGGCAGGTCCTCCTCCCGGATCCGGGAGCGGATGCCGGCCAGGAGCACGATGGCCAGGGTGTAGCCCACGGCGGAGCTGAAGCCCGATACCACGCTCTGGATGAAGGTGTACTCCTGGATGGCGTTGAGCTGAGCGATGCCCAGCACGGCGCAGTTGGTGGTGATGAGGGGCAGGTAGATGCCCAGGGCCTTGTAGATGGCCGGGGAGCTCTTCTTGAGGAACATCTCCACGATCTGCACCAGGGCCGCGATGACCAGGATGAAGACGATGGTCTGCATGAAGTCCAGACCGAAGGGTTTGAGCACGTAGTCGTTGAGGAGGCTGGCCACGGCGGAGGCGATGGTCATGACAAAGATGACCGCCACGCCCAGACTGGCCGAAGCCTTCATCTGCTTGGAGACGCCCAGGAAGGAACAGACGCCCCAGAACCGGCTCAGCAGCACGTTGTTGACCAGAGCGCTGCTGACGATGATCAGGATCAAACTGGTGTTCATTTGGCTTCCTCCTTCCGCTCGTCACACTGCATGGCGCAGGCGGCGCAGTTTCCGTTGCAGCCGTCGTTCTCCACCAGCTGCCGCTGGCGGGTCTTGATGCCAATGGCGTTCATGATGATGATGAACAGGGCAATGACCAGATACGCTCCCGGAGGCAGGCCGAAGATGGCGATGGGGGAGACGCTCTTGGGCAGGACCTGAAGTCCGAAGAAGGTGCCCTTGCCCAGGATCTCCCGGACGGCGCCCGCCAAGGTCAGAGCCACGGTGAAACCGAGGCCCATGCCGATGCCGTCCATGACAGCCAGGCCCGGTTCATGCTTGTTGGCGTAGGCCTCTGCCCGGCCCAGAATGATGCAGTTCACCACGATCAGGGGGATGAACTGGCCCAGAGCCTTATCCACGGCGGGCAAATAGGCCTTGATGATGAGCTGAGTCACCGTCACCAGGGAAGCCACGATCACGATGTAGGCCGGCAGCCGCACTTCATTGGGGATCCGTCTGCGGAGGATGGAGATGATCAGGTTGGAGAACACCAGCACCGCCGTGGTGGAAGCGCCCATGCTCACACCGTTGATGGCGGCAGTGGACACGGCCAGGGTGGGGCACATGCCCAGCATGAGCACCATGGTGGGGTTCTCCTTGATGAGACCGTTATACAGTCGTTCTAAATACTTGTTCATATCAGTTCCCTCCCTGCAGGACGCTGTGGAAGAAGTCCAGGCCCGCGTTCACCGCATTGACCACGGCCCCGGAGGTGGTGGAGGCGCCTGAAATGGCGTCGATCACGTTGTCCCCGGTGACGCCGCCCTTGTTGTGGACGAACTGAGTGACCTGCTGCCCGATGAACTGGTTCTTAAAGTCGGGCTCGTCGGCCAGTGTGCCCAGGCCCGGCGTTTGATCCAGCTCCGTGAAGGCGATGCCCAGCACCTTGCCCTCAGGATCCAGACCCAGGGAAAGGGTAATGGGTTTGCCCTGATATCCGTCGGCAGTGCTGATGCTCATGGCATAGCCCACAATGTTGTCGGCAGCGTCCTTGGCCACGAAGGCTTCGTTGATGTAGGACTTGCCGAACTTGGTGCCGTAGGCCTGGCCGCCCAGGGCCTGGATGGCCGCGTCCGCCGCCTCATGGGAGGTGAAGGAGACCGCGTCGGGGATCACCGACTTATAGGCGGCTGCCTTGGCTTCCCGCTCGTGGGCCTCCAGGGTGGGCCGGGTCATGGAGTAGACGCCGGAAAGGGCCACGCCGGAGAACAGGGCGATGAGGAGCATGGCGATGACGGGCTTGGGGATCCGCTGCTTGAGGGGCGGAAGCTTGATCCCACTGGCGGCCCGGATGGCTTTCCTACGGTAGGCGTAGGGCTTGGGAACGATGTACATGTCGATCAGGGGCGTAAACAGGTTGCCGATGATGACGGAGTAGCTGAAGTAGTCCACCTTGCCCAGGATCCGGAACAGGGCCCCCAGCACGCCGATGAGGCAGCCGTAGACCAGCTGGCCCAAGCGACTCACAGGGGAGGTGGTATAATCCGTGGCCATGAAGAAGGCACCCATGACCACGCCGCCGGCGCAGAGCTGAGCCGCTAGGAAGGTGGGGTCAAAGCCCCGGCCGCCGAAGAGCCCCATGATGATGGTGAAGCCGCCCAGGACGGAGAAGCAGATCTCCCCATGGATGATGTCCAGGCCCCACAGCACCAAACCGCCGATGAGCAGCGCCACGATGGAGCTGCCGATGACGCCGTTGGAGGTGCCCAGGAACATGGAGGTCACATCCAGGTTCAGGGGCGTGCCGTTGGAAAAGGCGTCGGACATGAGCTTGAAGGGCGTGGCCGAGGTGACGCCGTCCAGAGCCGGGAACTGGGTCATGGTGGCGCCGAAGGACATGAGCAGGAAGCATCGGCCGGCGAGAGCCGGGTTGATGAAGTTCTTGCCCAGGCCGCCGAAGCAGCACTTGGCCACCAGGATGGCAAACACGGAGCCCAAAATGGGATAGACAACGGGTGTGGAAGGGGACAGGGACAAAGCGAGGAGCATACCCGTCACCGCTGCACTGCCGTCCGTGATGGACAGGGGCTTTTTTGTCATCAGGCAGAACAGGGCTTCCGTGCCTACCGCCGCGATGATGGAGGCAAGGATGACCAGCAGGGCATGCCACCCGTACACGATCACGCCCACCACCGCTGCCGGGACCAGGCTCAGCAGCACCGTGTGCATAATGAAGGAGGTGGTCCACCTATCCCGTACATGGGGGCTTGCGGATAGATTCAGTGTCATGGCTTATTTCCCTCCCCCCTGGGCAGCCTGAGCCGCCCTCTTTTTGGCCAGGATCTCCGCCTTGGTCTGCTTGAAGTTCTGGGTCAGAGGCCGCTTGGCCGGGCAGATGTAGGTGCAGGAGCCGCAGAAGATGCAGTCCAGGCCATAGAGCTTTTTCTCATACCGCTCCATATCCCCGGCGATGATGGCATCGGCCATCATCTGGGGCATGAGGCCGTTGGGGCATACGGTGGTGCAGCGGCCGCAGTGGAGGCAAGCGGTCATCTTCAGCTCCGCCTGCTCTACTTCATCGGCGGGAAGCACGGTGATGGCGTTGGTAGTCTTGGTGATGGGCACGTCCAGGGTGCTGACGGCAAGGCCCATCATGGGGCCGCCGGAGATGACCTTCTTGGGCTCTACACCCTCTTTGAGACCGCCGGCCGCTTCGATCATCTCGGCAAAGCTGGTGCCGTCCCGGGCGATGAAGTTGGAGGGGTTCTGGATGCCTTCGCCGGTGACGGTGATCACATGGCGGAACAAAGGCTCGTTGTAGAGGACCGCCCGGCCCACGGCGTAGATGGTGCCCACATTGTCCACGATGCAGCCCACGTCCGCCGGGAGCTTGGATGTGGGGTAGTCCACTCCGGCGATGACACTGATGAGGCTGCGCTCGCCGCCCTGGGGGTACTTGGTGCGGAGCTTCTGCACCCGCATCCGCGGATGCCCCTTCACCGCCATCTCCATGGCGGCGATGGCCTCGGGCTTGTTGCCCTCGATGCCGATGACGCCCTCGGCGTTGGGGAAGAGCTTCAGCATGATCTCCATGCCTTCCACGATCTGGTTCCCATATCCCCGCATGAGCTGGTCGTTGCAGGTGATGTAGGGCTCGCACTCGGCGCCGTTGGCAATGAGATACTTGATCTTCAGGGGCTCTTTGGGAGCCAGCTTCACATGGGTGGGGAAGCCCGCGCCGCCCAGGCCCGTGATGCCCGCTGCGGCCACCCGGCGCAGGATCTCCTCATTGGTGATATCGGTGATATCCTGCCGCGTGCCGAAGGTGCCGGTCTCCGTGTACTGGCCGTCGTTGTCGATGACCACGCACTCCTGCAGGACGCCAGCGATGGTGCGGCGCTTCTCCACCGCCTTCACCGTGCCCGAGCAGGACGAGATGACGTTGGCGGAGACGAAGCCGTCCGCCGCGCCGATGATCTGGCCCAC
>JAEEGL011167689.1_pt1 | contig 41361 bp, 43 predicted proteins | sample 9134231 | NCBI WGS metagenome assembly JAEEGL01 (sample SAMN16246548, study PRJNA631951) | gut metagenome | biome: gut microbiome; feature: rumen; material: fiber-attached | host: Bos | place: Iran: Karaj | collected 2018-10
TAACTATTGCTGCTGATCAATGCCCTGCTTAAAAAAGCAGAAATCGCAGGGTTTATTAAGGTCGCCCAATTTTCGACAAATGATATGCAAATGTATTCAAAAATGTATTAATTCATACTTGACATATCACCGCTGGACTTATATTTAAATCTAATTGCTATACACAATTATTTCTTACATTTGTGAATAATTCTTATATATATTCATCAGTTTCGTTCTTCGTTCACGATTCACTGAAACACTGCTTGATACTGCTATTATCGGAATCCAGTTCTCTATTCTCTCGCGGCCGATGTTCAGCTTTCTGCACATAGCATCAATATACTTTTCAGCCACATCCTCATTCATATCCACCAAGAATTCCAGATATGTTTTTGCGATATCTGCAAGCATATTTCCTCTGCTGACGCAGGACCAGTCCACGATGTATGCTTCATTATCATCTGAGACAATTACGTTGGTCGGATTAAAATCTCCATGACATATATTGTCTCTCTGAGGCATATCGTACAGTCTTGCGTGAAGATCATATCTTAAGGTTGCCGCAAGCTTTGAATCACATATCTTTGTGTTCAGCTTATCAGTCAGTCTGTCCAGATATCTGCACTTCCTGGTTATGATATCCATATGGATATCAGCAAATCTGTCTATATAATCATCTATTCCGTCAGGATTCTCAGCCATCATAAGTGCCAATGTCTTTCCCTTAACATAACGGGTTACGATAGCCCATTTCCCTTCAATCATCTTTACTTCCAGCAGTTCAGGAACGGCCATTCCGGTCTCTTCCATTCGTGCCAGGTTCTCGGCTTCACTAAGAATTTCGGACTTCTTAAAGCCTTCATTAAAAACCTTTATACATATTTCTCCGTTACGATATACGGTCTTTGTATTTCTAACGGCTATAACTCTGTCAAATGTCATACTACTCCTCATTTCTCAACATACATATTTTTAGAAACGAAAGCGATAACGCAAGATTCTCATTTTTTACGATAACGTTATCAGGAATAACCAGCGAATAAGTTGTCAGATTCCATATAGCTCTGATATTGCACTCTATCATCTTGTCGCAGACCGCCTGAGCTTCTGACTGAGGCACGGCTATTATTCCTATTCTGATATCATTCTGCTCACAGTACTCTTTTAAATAATCCATTGAATAAATTCTTTTCCCGTTTGCAAATGTATGGTTTATCTTCTTTGGATCATTATCAAATGCAGCCTTTATATTCACTCCATATTCTGAAAATCCGTTATATTCCAGAAGTGCAGATCCCAGCTTTCCGGCACCGGCTATAACTGCTGAAATGTTTTTATCAACACCAAGGGTATTCAGTATTGATTCGATAAGCTTCTCTCTGTCATATCCAACCTTGGGTTTTCCAAGTCCACACACGGAGTTCAGATCCTTACGAACTAAGACCTCTCCCAGCTCCAACTCTTTTGCAATCTGGGTTGAAGATATATATTCGGTATTCTGTTTTTTAAGGAAATCAAGATACACCGGTAATCTGCCAAGCGTAGCTTTAGTTATTATCAATGACAATCTGCTCTCCTCCGCCCTTATATCGCTACACTTCTATCTCCAACACGATAGAACTCTTCATTCCTGAATTCGATAGCAAATGAATCTCTTGTTCTTTTGCCGTTCTCATCTATACCGGATAAGAAGACTGCTACATATCTGTCGATATCATTTCTCTCAACATATATGCATTCCGGTACCAGCTCCTCTAAGAGATCATGTACCTTAGTCTGCTTCTTGTTCTCAATATAATTCTTTACTTCTTCTGAATCGGCCAAAAGTTCATCTGCTTTTCCCAGGAACATTTCCAGCGCATACTTCTGCGAATCAAGAACATTTTCTCCACAGAAAACATCGTATCTCACAGGAAGAGTAAACTTTTCACCAAACAGCGTAACATCAAGCTTCTTAATAATCTTATCCGTCTTCTCAGCCATACTCAGCCTCCTTTGATCTATCGTGATGTATCTTGTTGCATTTTACGGTTCGCATTTTAGTATAAGCTTCAAAAAAAATGAATTATCAAAATGGTATATCGATATATAAAATATCGATATATTACATACAAAAAAGCAGACAGTAAGTTATGTAAACCTTACTGTCTGCTTCTGATAAACACTGTTATAACGTATTTCTTCTGGACTCTATAAGCTCTGAGATAAAGCTTCTGTCAAGCTTTGTCAGGTTATAGTCATTCTTATATATCAGAACATCTTTATATACTTTTTCATTATCATCACATTGTTTCTGGACCAGGTTATATCTTTCAAGCATATCTGACGGAAGCGGTGATACCCACATAAATGTCTTTGTATTATTTACAAGGAGATCGAACTGACTGCCGCGTCCAAATACGAAAACTCTCTTATCAGATACATCCACCTGCTCTTCCTTCATAACCGTTGTTACAGGAAGTGTCGGTACATATGGATCGGCATGAGCTATCTCTATATAATCCGAGAGATCATTTAAAACTATGTTTTTCTTTTTCGCCAGCTCAGAGTCCTTATTCATTATCAGGACATATTTGAATTCAGAGACAAACTCATGAGTGAACCCCTTCTCTTCAAACATTATCTTGAAATGCTTGTCGAAGTTAGAGGCATATCTTACTATACCCAGCTTATAATCATTCTCAAGGATATTTCTGATGACCATATCATTATTGGTTTCATTATAGAAAACCGAACAGGAATCGCTGTCCAGACAGTTTGAAAACTTTGCAAATGCTGCAGCAATATAACTTGCTCTTGGAACAGATATGGAGAACTGCTGCTTCGCCGGCTTTCCTGTCTTATACATCATCTCGATATCAGTTATCTGATGCAGTATCTTCTTGGCATAGTGGATAAATTCCTCGCCTTCAGGAGTAAGATTCATTCCCTTTGACGAACGGGCAAATATGCTTATACCCAGATCCGCCTCCAGCTCCTTTATGGAACGGCTGAGATTGGGCTGAGCTATCAGAAGCTTTTCGGAGGCCTTATTTATGGAGCCTTCCTTTGCTACCTCAACAGCATATTTCATATGAAGAACATTCACGTCTTCATCTCCTTTCAACGTATAATTCCTTAATTCTTAAGTTAAGAACAGGAACATTATAGCAAAAAAGAAGTGACTATTCATCCTGAAAATAACACCCCACATAAAAGGATACAATAGAATTTTAGGATTATTCAGTTATCCGACCAGATTTATAATATCATTCTCCGGTGCTTCTATTCTTTTGACCGAAGTCACCCTGCATATCGGGAGCGTCTTTTTGGTCTCAGTATCATAGGATACCTTTACTATTCCGCTGATATCCACCCACTCCTTATTCTCAAGCTCATAAGCTTTAAAATAACTGCATATAATACCAACTAATGTCATATCAGCTTCACAGCAGGTCATAACGTACCGTCCTGCAACAAATTCGAAATCTCCCCCATCTTTCATCTTATATACTCTGGCCTTGAAATTGATACGTTTCCCATTATAGGTTCCATATCTTTCCAGAGAATCTATACAAAATGTAAAGAAGCCTGTGTCATCCAGATCCAGTTCATCTTCCTCTATGTCATACGGAAGATTTTCATCAGGATCCAGTTGGATTTCTCCCTCTTCCCCCTTAAAGAGAAGAGCCGCACCACGGTTAATAGCCTTGATATTTCTGGCATAGCCTGCAAGTTTGTCCCTTACCTTATCGCATCTGTTAAGACAGACTATACCAGCATTTCTTATCTGTTCTGCAATAAAGGAACGCATATTATCTATGTAAAGCTTAAAAGTCGATGCATCGATTATTGCAACCTCGGCTATATTCTCCCAATACCAGGGAAACTTCGTATTCTTTCTGTCCCACATCCCATTGAATTCCACCAGAACTCTATCAGGCTTATGTTTCTTCTCAAGTGCTGTAATATTCTCCTCGTTGAAATCCTCTTCGCTCTCAATATATTCAACCTCAGTACGATTCTCCTTCAGAATATTACTGTCATATTCAGTATCGCCTTCTTCACAGGACAGGATCAGAGTTTTCCCCTTTATCTTGAAATAATCCTTTGCTAAAAGTTCGTTTATAAATGTTGTTTTTCCGGCTTCAAGAAAGCCATTAATCAGATAAACTTCAGGCATTTATGCGGATTCCTCTGATTACTTTATAGCTTCTTTTAATACATCAAGATTACTCTTCATGACTGAAAGATATGTTGTTCCTGCTTCAATATCCGCTGATGTAGTTGACTGCATTGAATCCAGTGTAAGTATTACCTGATCCTTGGATGATGTAGCATTCTTTACAGATTCAGCAATATCGTGATTTGGACCTTCTATTGTCATTACTGCTTCAAGGCCAAGTTCGTCAACCTTGCCTGCAAGGAATACAATAGTTTCAAAGCTTGCTTCAGACTCAGCTGAACATCCAGCAAATGCAGCATAATAATCAAGTCCATAGTCATCCACAAGATATCTGAATGGGAATCTGTCACCGAATAAAAGTGTCTTCTTGCCTCCTGCTTCAACAGCAGCTGCGTATTCCTTATCCAGTGCTGTAAGCTCCTCCTTATATGCATCTGCATTTTTCTTATATACATCTGCATTTGCCGGATCAAGCTCACCAAGTTCGGTTCCAATGGTATCACAGATGACACTCACATTTTTCAGAGACAGCCATACATGCTCATCCTTCTCTTCCTCATGATCATGTCCACCCATAAGCTGCTCGAGTACTTCATCAGCACTTAACTCATCATGAACAAAAAATGGATTTGCACCAAAATCATCAAGTGCATCAAAGCTTTCATTACCAAAATAAATATGGAAATGAGCTACTTCATCAGTAGGTTCATAACCATGATCATTGAACTGAACATACTTAGGTGCATCGGCAGAATCTGTCTCAAACTGATAACGAACACCGGTAATATCTCCGTCCTCATCTGTTACTGCCTTATATCCTGCATACTTATATGCAGCTGTCTCAGTTTTTCCATCTGCATAAGTAAATGTAATATTATCTCCATCAATAACTATTTTATCAGCATCACACTTCCACTTTGTGAGGAGTTCTTCCTTAACCTCGCTCTGTTCCTCACCATGTTCTTCTGCATGATGCTCTACATATTCTTCAAGCTCTCCTGCATTGAGCATAGGATAAAGTGACTTCCACTCTCCGGCAAACTCCTGGAGAGTTCTATCCTTTATGTCAGACTCTTCAATTTCTGCATGTTCATGCTCATGTTCATGCTCCATACCTTCTACGATTTCTTCAGCCTTTACGCTGTCTCCCAGAACTTCAAGAAGATTGATGACTTTCATATCAGGATTTACGGCATCCTCAAGAACATCCTCAACCCATTCATCTGATTCGCCGCCAACATAAACGAACATATCGCATTCCTTTATCTTGATTATATCTTCAGCTGTTGGCTGGTAGCTGTGAAGATCTACTCCATTATCCAGAAGAAGTGTAAGTTCTGCTGCATCAGCATTGTCACCAAGAATAGTTTTAACCCAGTCATATTCAGGGAAGATAGTAGTTACTATCTTAAGCTCATCGCTATTATTCTCTGTCTTTGCTTCAGTCTCTGCTTCAGACTTCTCTGTAATCTCAACCTGTGAATTCTCCGCAGGTGCTTCCTTTGCAGCCTCAGTATTTACGCTGACATCTTTACCTGTACCACCACAGCCGCTTATACATCCAAGCATCATCGCAGATGCTAAAAATAATGATAACTTTTTCCTCATGCTTCTTTCCTCCAGTATATTGTATATAGCATGTTGTGTTCTGCAACACTGTTGCATATTATAAGTTCAGTGCTGTGGTTTTGTCAATAACTTTTGCAACATAGTTGCATTTTATTTTCACGTTCTGTCACAATATTCAAAGATTCTGTCATAAAAGTCTTTTGCTTCTTCAAATGTACCGTGCCCCAGCCCTTCATATACATATAACTCACTGCCGGTAATTCCTTCACTCAGTTCACCCGGTGCATCATTTCCTACTGTCTTATCATCCTCTCCGGCTATGATATAGGTAGGTGCTGTTATCTTATATAATTTATCCCTAACATCAAACTTCAGGATTGCGTTGGCATTTCTAAAAAATCTTTCATAGCTTGAAGGCTTTGTAAACTTAGCCACCAGTGGAAAATACTTTCTGTTCTTTGCAAGATACTTCTCCGAATACATCTTATCTGCAGTATCGACCATAAGAGTTTTATGATCACCTCGCTCCGCCATTTCTATCCATCCTGATACTGCTTCTCTGGCCACGCCATTCGCATAAGGTGTGGTCACTGCGAGTATAAGCTTTTCTACAACCTCCGGATGATGTATGGCTATACACTGTGCTATCATTCCGCCCTGAGATACACCGCATACAGAGGCCCTATCGATTCCCAGTTCTTTCATAACCTTTACCTGATCATCTGCCATCTCTTCAATTGAATAGCCCTCCGGCATCTTATTCTTGCGGCTAAACATATATACCCTGTAATCATTCAGGTGTTTTTTATAAGGCAGGGAAAGTATCCTCGCTTTCCCCTTTACAGTAGCCAGTCCATCCGACAACCCCGGCAGGACCACCAGATTTTTCCGTCCTGTTCCAAAGGCTGCATAATACATCTCTGTATCGCCTATATTCACACATCCGTTTGTATAATTCTTACCCATATAATTCCCTTTCATTACATCTCGCGACAGCTGTTTTCGTCCATCTCACGTCAGCTTCCTACAGTCCACTCTTCAATACCTTGAGATGTGCCTTCAGCTGTTTTAGATAACTTTTCTTCAGGGTTTCAATATCATCACTGCTGCCCGCAATGCTCATAAGGAAGCTGCTATTGAATCCCATAAGTACCCATCTCAGGATATCCGTTATCTCTTTTCTGCTGCTATGAAGACCGGACATATCAACTCCCTTAAGCAGGGTCTCATAAATATCCGTACTCTTTTCACCATATCTTTCGATAATCTTTCTGCCTATATCAGAACCTGTCTCTGAAGCAATCCCTATCATGAATCTTCCCTTAACAGGATTAGTAACATACCAGGATATCTCTGTTACAGAATATTCGATCACTCTCTCATATAAGTCCTTTGACAGCTTTCCTATATCGACTCTTGTTTCTTCAGCCATCTCTGTTGATACAGTATCGATCAGATAGAAGTACAGATCTTCTTTATTTTCAAAATATTTAAAGAGACTGCCCTTACTTATTCCACAGTTCTTAACTATCCTGTTAGTCGAACCATTCTCATATCCATACTCTGCAAATTCCTTTAGTGCAGCATCCAGGATTCTCTCCTGCTTTTCATTATCAAGTTCTGTAAATAATTTCATCGGCATATTTATTACCTCTCTTCTTCATCACACCGGCCGGTTTTATTCAGGTGACCACGTGGTCATTTTTGAATTCAAAATATAGTGACCTCATGGTCACTATATTTATATTACTCTTAAGTTTATAACTTTGTCAACACCCATTTTGAGTTGATTATCATTCCGTTATCAGTGTGTCCTTCTCTCTGACGCCACTTCATATGCAGCATACTCATGGCTGAACTCATAACCCAGTTTCTCTGCCAGGCGGACTGAGTTCATGTTCTGCGCATCCCAGCTTGGATAGAGTCCTTCATCAAGACAGTTGAGAATAAGCGCTGCACATATTATGGATGCCAGATGTCGTCTTCTCTCTTCCTCTACTGTATCAACTTCAATCTCTATTCCTTCTTTATATCGGGTATATGATGATGCACCAGCCACAAGCTTTCCGTCCTTCAGTATCACCATACCTCTTCCCATTTCAAGATAATACTCTTTACTTTTAAAAGCAGAGACGAAGTCTGCTGTAACCGGACTCGTTAAGCACATATCATAGATTTCAGAATCTATCTTTCTTATCTCATAACCCTCCGGAAGAAGCTCCAATATACTCTTCAGCTTTCCCTTATCGAACTTTGTATCCTTTCGAATAGCATATCTTGTTACCCTTTTCGAGGAAGGAAAACAATCCTCTATGAGTGATGCCCATTCTTCATTCTGCGGCACCATTATCACAAAGCCCTCCGGCTTCTCTCTTACAAGCTCCTTATCCGGCTCTCCGGCAAAGAAACCGAAACATCCGACAAAAGCGAAAGCGGACTTCGGATCTTCCACATCCGTAACATATATCTTTCCCATAACCTTCTGAAGACAGGAATATATAAGTGTTTCCTCCCAGCCTTCAAACAATTCATAAACTTTACTTGTATCCTCTAATTCGTATATCATACCTGCCCCTTATAAGTAACTCCTCTCACTAAGCACTATCATATCAGAATTTTGATCCGATGGCATAAATAAAGCTCCAGCATCCAACAAAAAATGATACTATAAGAATTGCCGAAAGTATTCCTTCTGTTTTATCTTTTCTCTTTACCATGCCATAAATACCAATGATCAGTGCTATAGGATTATACAATATATGGAGCGCACCCAGCATAGCATCCTGCCATAATATTGACCATATATTTGATGCCTGACCATGTTCAAATCTTCCCCAAAATGCAAAGCCAAACATAATCAGTAAAAACGCCATCTGAATCACCAAAATTACAGTAAGCAAATCTTTATTATTTGATTTTTCCATGTATGTTCCTCCCACATCGCGAGCAGTTATTATCAATTTGATATTATCTTATCATTGCAATAAAAAACTGTCAAGAGTTTTCCCTCCTGACAGTTTAACATTCCTGAATAATTCAAATTTCAACTTTTGTGACCATTAAGAATTACTTTATGGCCACACACACAGCATCCTTTGGATCAAAGTAATCATCCATGTTGCTGCTGAGTCCTGCTGCCTTCCATGCCTCATCAAAAGAGATACTCTCGATGTTGCTGAGATATACATAGGTACTATCCATCGCAGCATTTGGCAGTCTTCCTGTTATAACCAGTCTGTACTTATATGTGTTATCATCGGTTTTCCAGGTGCCATCACTCATCTCGTAATAGCCTATCATGGTCTCCCCATCATTCACATCATAAGTATTGACCACCGCAGCCTCACTGTTTCCGCATGCAGTAAGAAGTGCCAACAGCATAACTCCTATGCATACATAAACAATTTTCCTTTTCATTCCGTCCCTCCTGTGAAAAATATTATATCTCCACTGATAACAATATATCATCACTTTCTGAACAAAATGTTAATATAACCTGAAAATTGTCTTTTAATTCTTCTTTACTCGTACGATCAGGAAGTCCGGTCTGTGGAACAGATCATAATAGTCCGGATACTTAGCAAGAAGCTCGTCATCCGGCAGAGGTTCTATCATCTTCTCAATAGTGAAACCAGCATCAGCAAGTGTGTTCACTATGGTAGAAAACATTCTGTGATATCTCTTCACGTCATCCACAAACCACTCACTGCTATATTCAGCTTCTCTTCCATAGTTGGAAAGATTGAGATGAATCTTTACTCCATCCTCATCTGTAGTCCATCTGGAGCCGCCTGAATAACAGGTACTCATAGGGCTTTCCTGTGAATAGATGAAGACTCCTCCTTCAGTAAGCTTCTCATAGATATTCCTTACTACACCGCCAAAGTCTTCCACATAGTGCATAGCAAGCGAGCTGATCACAACATCGAACTTCTCATCTATAGCACCTATATCTTCCATTGCCATATTAAGGTAGGTGATCTTCAGATCTGAGTTTTCTTCCTTCGCTACCTCAAGCATCTTCTCCGATATATCTACGCCTACTACTCTGTCAGCTCCCCTGCGGATATATTCCATACAGTGCTCGCCGAAGCCGCATCCCAGATCCAGAACTCTCTTTCCTGTAAGATCCGGAAGAAGTGAAAACAGTGCAGGCATCTCGAAAAGATTATTTGCATTTACTTCCTTTTCTCTTAAAGCTTTGTACCCTTCAAAAAATGTTTCGTTGTCATATATATTCTGTCTGGCCATTTTCTTCTCCAAGTAATTTCTTCAAGTCTTACACTATTCGTCACAATTCTTCATAAGTCTTACAGATTCTCGCCATTGCTCTCCATAACTTCTTTATACCAATAGCCTGAATCCTTGATAATTCTCTTCTGATCTCTGTAATCAACATAGATAAGTCCGAATCTCATATCATAGCCTTCAGCCCACTCGAAGTTATCCATAGCTGACCAGTACATATAGCCCATAAGAGGAATTCCCTCATCAGCAGCTTTCTTATACTCAAGCAGATATCTGTTGATATAATCTATACGCTGCGGATCATGTACCTTACCATCAAGAGAGATACAGTCCGTTACTGCCATTCCGTTCTCTGTCATAAGGATCGGAAGTCCATATCTTTCATACATGAACTTTGGTGACCAGTAGAGAACTCTCGGATCGATCAGCCATCTGCAGGCTGTTCTCGGAATACCGATATACTCGTTATCCATGTATCCTCTCTCTACCATTGGTGCAGCACTGTAATATATATTCATGCCATAGAAATCTATAGGCTGGGAGATAATCTCCATATCGCCAGGTTTGATCTCAGGCATATCATCACCAAAAATCTCATATGCTTCATCAGGGTACTTTCCTAATACGATAGGATCTGAATAAAGTGAAAGTGAGAAGAACTTGGCAGCAACTGAAAAACTTGCCTTTCTTGCCTCCTCGATATCTTCCGGAGAATCAGACTTCGGAATATGTACCGGTCCTATCGGAGCAAAGCCTATAACCGGCTCTGTCTTTGCATTTTCACGGATATACTTAACAGCCTTACCATGAGCCAGAAGTGTATTATGTACCATTCTCATAACTGTTCTGTCATCACACTGAAGGAAAGGTGCATGTCCTCCTTCACTGTAGCCCAGGCCGATAAAGCACTGTGGCTCGTTAATGGTGATCCAGTACTTTACTCTGTCTGAAAGTGCGTCTACAACAGTCTTTGTATAATCCAGGAACCAGTCAGAGAATTCCGGATTACCAAAACCGCCTCTCATATATAACTCATATGGAAGATCCCAGTGGAAAAGTGTAACAAGCGGTGTAATACCCGTTGCAAGAAGCTCATCCACAAGGTCACTGTAGAACTTGATTCCCTTCTCATTAACCTCTCCTGTTCCCTTTGGATAGATTCTCGGCCAGCTGATAGAAAATCTATAGTTCTTAATTCCCATTTCTTTAAAGAGCTTGATATCCTCTTTAAATCTATGATAGTGGTCACAGGCCTCGTTACCATTTTCTGCATGAACAACTCTGCCTGTCGGAGCAGATGTAACATCCCAGACACTGAGACCCTTTCCGTCTTCTTTATATGCTCCCTCAATCTGGTATGCAGCTGTCGCTGCTCCCCACATAAAATCTTTTGAAAAACCCATTATTAAAATTCTCCTCGTATTACATAAATTACTTATCTATACTTCCGCTCAGGGTGAGCGTTATAGTACTCTTTCTTGTTGATATACATTCTCTCATCAGCTTTACGCATGGCCGTACGAATATCATCTCCGCCTGCTCGATAAGTATCCAACATTTTCCTTATCCGATTCCAGCGGAAGCAGAAACATATTAAGCCACAGTCCCATCTGAGGCAGCTGGACATAAGTATGCAGCGGCTGTTCCAGTATGGCAGAACGATAGCAAAAATCCTCAAAATTCCTATTCTGTGGGAGATACTCCTCATACGGAGAATCAGGAATAAAAGGATGATGCATAACGTTCAGCATATCATCATAATGTGCCTTGTTGCCTTCAACAATGCGGATATTACCATATTGATCGTTTGGGAATTTTTCAACAGAAATGATACAGGTTTTATTCTTGTAACCCGACAGAATCTTATCAAAATCCATAAACCTTCTCCTCTCTTTCTCGATAAAACAAAAACCCCGAAATATCTGCCGTCTTCCGTATTACACCCCGAATATAGCACTACTATATCATAATTTTACCCCGTTTTATATTATAAAAATGTCACTTATGACACTTTACCATCCACATAACATCTCTCTTTTGATCCGATATGATCCTGACAAAAAAAAGAATCGCCATGTTTATTCAACATGACGATTCTCATCAAAGGAGTTTATCATATATAAATCCTGCCGGGCAGGATCATATATCTAATTAATAACATCCACCTTATGCAAGCTTATACTCTGCTGCCACAGCCTTATTGTTGTGACGTATAATTCCTACAAGGATTGCAACGAAGATTATCTCAAAGATAAGTCCGCCAACAAAGCCTGCACCAAGTGAACCTGTTGTAATAAGTGTACCGATCTGGTATACCAGGAAGCCTACTGTGAAACCTGTAGCAAGCTGGAGACCGATAGCACCCCATAACCATTTCTTGCTCTGCATCTCTGAGTTCATAGCACCAAGTGCTGCGAAGCAAGGTGGTGTATAAAGATTAAACATAAGGTATGCAAGAGCAGCTACCTTTGTAATACCCATAGCGACTGCGACTGCATTTCCCTCACCCACAAGCTCCATCTCCTCAGGATCTACAAGGTTTGTAATAGCATATACAGTTGCGATTGTACCAACAACGTTTTCCTTTGCGATAAAGCCTGTGATAGCTGCTGCTGCAAGCTGCCAAGCTGCGATACCAACAATAGGAACAAGCAGGTATGAGAAAGGACCTGCAATAGATGCAAGGATTGATGTATCCTCTGCACCTTCTTCAATTGCCTCAAAGCTCCAGTTGAAGCTCTGCATAATCTGAACTACTGTGTTACATACAAGGATGATTGTACCAGCCTTGATAATATATGCCTTACCACGCTCAAGCATGGAAAGAAGTGCAAACTTAAGACTTGGAGCCTTATACTCAGGAAGCTCTATGATAAAGAATGACTTTCTGAACTTAGCTGCTGTGATAGCCTTGATGAGAAGAGCACCAAGGAGTACCAGTGCGATACCACCCATATAAGCAACCCAGCTAACCCACTTGGATTCTGGGAAGAACGCACCGGCGAAAAGAGCAATTACCGGAAGCTTAGCACCGCATGGCATAAAGGTTGCAAGCATTGCTGTTGCTCTCTTCTCTCTCTGATTACGTATAGTACGGCAAGCCATGATAGCAGGGATACCGCATCCTGTACCGATGATCATAGGGATAACTGACTTTCCTGAAAGACCTACTCTCTTGAAGATAGGATCAAGAACAACTGTTGCTCTTGACATATAACCACAATCCTCAAGAAGTGCAATAAGGAAGTACATTACCATAACAAGTGGAAGGAAACCAACTACGGCACCGACACCACCTATGATACCATCAACCAGGAGAGCATACAGAAGCGGATTTGCATCTGCCATCTTATCTCCTACCCATCCCTGGAAGGATTCTATCCATCCGGCGAGTATATCAGCAACCCATGTACCAACAGTTGTCTGTGATACATAGAATACTAACCACATAATACCTGCAAATATGATAAGACCAAGAATAGGATTAGTAACAATCTTATCTATCTTATCACCAATATTCTTATCCTTCGTAAGTGTCTTACGAACTTCTACTTCTTTAACAATTGAATTAACATAGTCGAAACGGGCTCTATCGGCCTTCTCAACCTCGTCCTTATTAGTAAGGTCTATCTTGCCTTCTGTGTAAGGCGCCTTCTGACCTTTACCTTCAAGTCCGGCAGCAACCTTTACAACTTCCTTCAGACCCTCATCTGAAGTTGAAACAGTTCTTACAACCGGACAACCAAGCTTAGCTGAAAGCTTTTCGATATCAATCTTGTTGCCCTTCTTGTCATTAGCATCACTCTTATTAAGTGCTACAACAACAGGAATACCGAGCTCAAGAAGCTGTGTTGTGAAGAACAGGCTTCGACTGAGATTTGTTGCATCTACTATATTGATAATGGCATCAGGATTCTCATGCTTAACATAGCTGCTTGTGATACTCTCCTCCGATGTAAACGGAGACATGGAGTATGCTCCCGGCAGATCGACTGCTATGAGCTCCTTTCCACCTTCATTGTAAACTTTCTTAATCGGGCTTTCTTTCTTGTCTACTGTAACACCAGCCCAGTTACCGATTTTCTCTTTACGACCGGTAATAGCATTGTACATAGTGGTCTTTCCACTATTCGGATTTCCCGTTAATGCGATTCTCATCTTTCTTCCTCCTATATGAGTATTGCTGACGCGAGTTCAGGGTCGATATTGTATCTGGCATCCTTTATAGACACCACAAGATTCTTCTTTTTATCCACCACTGTAATAGTCTCACCGCTGTAGCATCCTAGTGAAAAAAGAAAGCTCTTCATATCATCATCCCCGAAGGTGTCAACATCTTTGATTACATACTCTTTACCGAGTTCCGCATCGTTCAGATTCATAATAATAAACTCCTCTTTGATAAAAATTAGTTAAAATCCAGTCTTTTTTAATAGATTAGATATCTCTAACTTGATTTATATTATGATAATATTAATAAAATGTCAATATATTATTTTAATTATAATTAATATTTTTTAGTTATAACTACAATAATCCTTGCACTTAACTTTTTTGTATGTTACGATTTTTCTATCAGATGCATTGTTATACAAAAAAATGATTATTATATGGGGTGGGAGATGTCTTATGGAAATTCATCAGTCAACCGAGGATTACCTCGAAGCTATACTAATGATTCAGGAAAGAAAAGGATACGTCCGTTCTGTTGATGTATCTAACCAGCTGGGTGTATCCAAGCCAAGCGTGAGTTATGCAACTAAAAAGCTCAGAGAAAGTGATTATATTGCTTTTAATGAAGATGGAATGATAACTCTGACCGAATCAGGTAAGGCCATAGCCGAAAAAACCTATGCAAAGCATAAGCTGTTCACTGATCTGTTTAAGTACCTGGGAGTTCCTGAAGATATTGCATCCGAGGATGCATGTCGAATAGAGCATGTTCTCAGTCCCGAGACCTTCGATGCAATATGTAAATACGTTGATTCCAAAGGACTTGAATTCTCATAAAAAAACGCTGTTATGTACACTCGCATCGTATACATAACAGCGTTTTTTGATTACATTTTTAAATCTTTTCTAAAAGATTCGTCATCGACTTCATACTGATAGCTATAGTAGATCCATTATGGAGTAGCGCCGTCATGGTTGGCTGAAGTATTCCTGCCGCGCCAAGTGCTATAAGTCCCGCATTAAAGCCTACAATCTTCCTGTAATTGCCCTTCATTCTCTTCTGAAGTTCTACTCCAAGCTCTCTTAATATAACCAGACTATTAAGATCATCTTCAGAAATCATTATATCTGCAACTTCTCTGGCAATTGCAGCTCCACTGTTTATGGCAATTCCTGCATCCGCCGCTGAAAGTGCCGGCGAATCATTCACTCCGTCACCGATCATAATGCAAGTTCTTCCTGCCTTATGCTCTTCTTCCACATAGCGGGCCTTGTCCTCCGGAAGGACCTGAGCCTTAACTTCATCTACACCCAGTTCTCTGGCAACTCGCTTTGCAACTCTGCTGCTATCTCCGGTAAGCATAACTACTTTGAGTCCAAGGGACTGAAGCTTCTTCACAACATCCTTTGATTCCTTTTTAACAGGATCATCTATCATTATGGCCGCTTTCACTCTTCCACCGATAGCCATATAAAGATGCGAATATGCATCTGAAAGATTCTCAAACTTTTCTCTTTCAGCATCAGATATTACACATCCTTCATCTTCGAAAACAAAGTGATAGCTTCCTATGATAACCTTTTCTCCATCTATGGAGCTTGCGATTCCATGTGCAACAACATACTCAACTTTAGAGTGCTGCTCTTCATGCACAAGCCCCTTCTCTTCTGCCGCTTTAACCACTGCATTTGCCATACTGTGTGGATAATGCTCTTCAAGACACGCAGCCAGACGGAGCATTTCATCTTTGTCTGCTCCATCAAACGGGATAACATCCTTTACTGAAGGACAAGCATATGTGAGCGTTCCTGTCTTATCAAAGATGATTGTATCTGCCTCTGCTACTTTTTCAAGAAACTTTCCACCCTTTACCGAAATATGATGCTGTCCTGCTTCACGCATGGCAGATAATACAGCTATCGGAATAGACAGCTTAAGCGCACAGCAGAAATCTACCATAAGTATTGATGTGGCGCGGGTTACATTTCTTGTAAGAAGATATGTAAGGGCTGTCGCTCCAAAGGTATATGGAACAAGTCTGTCCGCCATCCTGAAGGCATTCTCTTCAGCTGTGGACTTCAGCTTTTCCGATTCTTCTATCATCTGGGTTATACGGTCATACTGGCCCGAACCCACAGTCTTTTTAACTGTGACTGTTATCTCTCCCTCTTCAAGAACAGTTCCTGCATATACATAACCGCCCGGCTCCTTATGAACCGTAAGACTCTCTCCTGTTATAGACGCCTGATTGATCTCAGCCACTCCATCTATAACCAAGCCGTCAAGCGGAACCATATTGCCGGTTCGTACAACGATCTTATCCTCAAGTTTAACCTTGTTTATATCTATGAGAACCTCTTCGCCATTTTCAGTCACCTGCCATACCTTATCCACATTAAGTGCCATGGCACTGGCAAGATCAGCAACCGACTTCTTTCTCGTCCATTCATCCATCAGATCTCCGACACTGAGCAGGAATATAACACTTCCCGCAGTATCAAAATCTCGACGAAGCATAGATACTGCTATGCTGGCTGCATCAAGCACAGAAACTGCAAGCTTTCCTTTGAGCAGGCTCTTCGCTCCTTCTATTATATATGGAACAGACTTGATTGCTGTGATCACGCTTCTCAGAGATACAGGGAATAATGTTCTCGACAATACGCGCCTTGCTATCAGATAAAACATCCTGTCCTGATAACTATGAACAAGTTCTCTTCCTGTATGTTCCGGAACTGCCACTTCAGTAGAAGAAAGATCAAACTTCGAAAGATCACTGATAAGGTTTTCTCTCTTTCTGTCATCATATCTGATCACAGCATCAGAGGTTCTTTCACTTACCTTAACCTCATTTACGTAGGGAAGCCCCAGCAGGAAGTATTCCACTTTATCAGCTTCATCGCAGCTCATATATTTCCGGAAGAGATGAACACGCATTCTGTTTTTTGATTCGTGCAATATTTTACATCTCATATTCTACTTCCTTTTATTAAGCTTTCTTATCTTCCTCTGCTGCCTCAGCACCTTCTGCTTCAAGCTCGCTGATCTTTGCTTCAGCATCAGCTATAACCGCCTTAGCATCCTCAATCTCCTTAAGTCTTTCTTCCTCGCGGCGCTTTGCGTTGATTTCATCAGCATCTGCCTTGATGTCTCCACAGTTCTCCTTAATATTAGTAGCAGTCTCCATTACACTGTCAGCGCATCTCATAACTGCTGCAGTAACGTGAGTATAAACCTTCTTTGCATCCTTGCTGCCAAGAATCTTTACTCCTGCTGTACCAAAAAGTACTCCACCAAGTACCATACATAAATGTCTTCCTTCGAACATAATATCTACCTCCTGTATTTGCAAAAATATACCTTTTTCTTTATCCTACTATTCCACCCCCTATTTGCTCAAGATAATGATTGTTACCCCGATTACATGTTTCTTAAGGCTTATGAAGTCGTGACTAAATAGGTAAACTTGCTTATTAAAATTTGAACTCACTTACATATTTCTGAATTCATTTATTAAGTTTTAAACACTTATACCCCTATCTGAATCCACGTAAGGTTAATTAAACTTTGATTAAAAAAGATAATGCGCCATCACAGCTGCAGATGTGGTGGCGCATAACCCATTCATTCATATATTTAGAAGGTCAAAAATGCTTTTTTGTGTTTTTATGTTTATATGTCTTTACTTATGCAAGAGCTTCGCCCAACTCTTTGCATTCAGCAAGTGCTGCATCATCAGGTGCGTTATTAGCCATAACTCCATCATTAACAAGAGCTGCTCCAACACCATCGCAGCGATCTTTCCAATCTCTCATCCACTGGCCGTCGCCCCAGCCATATGAACCAAAGATACCGATCTTCTTTCCACTAAGAAGTCCTTCCACAGAACTGAACATAGGCTCAAATTCTGTCTCCTCAAGAACTTCTGCTCCCATTGCAGGACATCCAAACGCAATTGCGTCATAAGAGTTTACATCAGCTTCAGTGAAATCACCTGCTGCAATAATTGCAACTTCAGCACCCTTAGCTTTTGCACCCTCTGCCACTGCATTTGCCATAGCCTCGGTATTACCTGTAGATGTCCAAAAAACTACTGCTACTTTACTCATGTTTATTCCTTTCCGGGGTCATGCCCACATGTATTTATAATCACCGTTTGAAACGGTATTATGCACTTACTGCAAGTCGGCTCAGTGTCATTCCTCGTTTATATCTCGACTTATAATCTTTAGTACATCTGTCGTATCTTTCAAACTTTGCCTTCGCCGATTCAACATCCCCATATACCTTCCACACTCCCGTACATTTCGAGCATTCGCCTTTGTACTTGATAAAGCCCTTTACATCCTCAATCGGATATCCTAAGAATAATCCGATCTCATGAGGGAAGTCCTTACTGGACGTGAGGCTCGACAGCTTTTCACTCAGCTTTCTTACACATGACATTGTGTCATCTGCTTCATATCCAAGCTCTCGTAAAAGTGTGGCGGTATCCTTATCACAGAAGTCTTTTACCAGGAAGGAATTGCGGAAAACATATACTAAGACTCTGTGATCAGAATACCTCACAGGTATGGCTCTTATCCCCTTTTTTACCAATACCTCGTTAACCCTGCGTATGTCTCTCATCAGCTGATTCTTATCATCGTAATTACATGTGAACAAATTTCCCGTTTTTATTCCGGCTAGTGTGGGAGAGCAATACTCGATAATCATCTCATCTGACATAACACACCTCATGGTTAGTTAGTTGACTCTAACTCTTAATCCTTTAAAATGTGGCAGACGCTGGGGATTTACTGCACCTGCCACATGATACAACCAGTTAATTAGATATAATTAACTCTGATTAGTTATAACATACTACGATTTATATTTCAAGTTCTTTTTGCTCAAATTTTTGCCGTTTATAAAGCTTCCTCTACTGCCTTCTTAACTTCATCCATATCCATTGTCGGCTCGAAACGGGCTATAACGTTACCCTTTCTGTCTATAAGAAACTTGGTGAAGTTCCACTTAATATATGCCTTGTCTCCGTATTTCTTATTATTGGCACTTGCAAATGTATTGAGTGCCGCACTCTTAAGTCCTTTGCCAAATCCGGCAAAAGGCTTCTCTGTTGCAAGATATGCAAAAAGGGGAAGAGCTCCCTCTCCATTCACCTCGATCTTTGCAAATCTCGGGAATTCTGTTCCAAACTTCATGGTACAGAACTCGTTGATCTTCTCATCTGAGTCCGGTGCCTGTCCTGCAAACTGATTACAAGGAAAATCAAGAATCTCGAATCCCTTATCCTTCAATTCCTTATACATTGCTTCAAGTGGTTCATAGTGCGGAGTGAAACCGCATCCTGTCGCTGTATTAACTATAAGCAATACCTTTCCTTCGTAATCCTTTAAACTAACATCGTTGCCTGCTCTGTCCTTAACTGTAAAATCATAAACTGTACTCATCGCATACCTCCTTATTACTCAATCCGTGATAAGTAGTTCCTCTGTTATCTTTATTACACTGCCCTTTATATATTTCAGTTCCTCATCGCTCATCTGCTTATCCATATATAAATGGCAATAGTTTTCCATCATTCCGATGGCCATATTAAGTTTTTCCCATGCATGGGGCCTGTTCCTTAATACCTCCGGAAGAGAATCATACACGCCTCGTATAGCCTGCTTTGAAAAGTCTTCGCAGAGCTTCTTCACATCCTCATCAGAATGCTTCAGTCCTTCAAGCTCTTCATGAAATGCATAGTACTTCATATGTATCTCTTCAAACGAAGTCAGTGCGTCCGCCAGACTCTGCCCAAAAATATCCGTCTCCGATACTCCGGCTATATCCCTTATATTATCAAATGCATAGGTCAATGCAGCAAGAAGAATTGCTTTCTTATTCTTAAAATATCTGTAAGCTATTCCAGTCGACATTCCCGCCCGTTTCGATATTTCATCCACTGTCGTTTTGTAATATCCCTTCTCGGTATATAATTCAAGGGCCGCCACAAGTAGCTTATCCCTCGTCTCAATAGCTCTTTTCTGAATAATCTCTTTTTCGGTTCTTCTCTGCGTAATACTCATCTCGGTAATCTACTTTCTTTTATCCTTTAAAACAAAAGGTCTGAAAAGATCCGCTCCCATGATTTTTATATCAGCTCTGTCTGCCGCTTCGATAAGCCTCTTCATCTCTCCGTCAGTAAGCCTTACCTTTACAGCTTCTGCCAGGTCTTCTACCTGATTCGGCTTTCTGCAGCCACACATAGGAACTACTCCTCTGGTAGAACAGAATGCCATTGCAACCTGCGGAACAGAAATATCATGACGTTCAGCAACCTTTATCATAACCCGGTATAAATAATCCATCTTCTTAACCTGTCTGTTATATACAAGTTTAAGTGGATTCTTTTTCTTGACTCTAGGATCTACCAGCAGTCCTTCCTCCAGTACTGCCCAGCCCCAGAAAGATATATCATTCTCCTTACACCACTGAAGAAGTCCGTTATCCTCCCATTCTCTGCAAACTATACTGTAATGGTTCTGCACTCCATAAAGAGGAATATCTGCCGCATCCAGGATGCGTTTGGATAGTTTACACTCTTCAAGGGTAAAGTTCGATACTCCTATATATTTTATCAAACCTTCGTTATAAAGCTCAATAATCTCTTTAAGATGATCCTCAATATCTGTAGGCAGATGAAGCCAGAATATTTCCACATAATCTCTTTTAAAATCTCTCAAGTCCTTCATCAGAGATTTCCTTACACATCCCGGTTTGTAATGTGTAAACGGCGTATACTTTGCCGAGATCACAATATCTTCTGTCCCAAATTCTCCTATCATCTTTTCAGCCTTACCCAGACCATAGTCTCTTGCCAGATCAAAAAGAGCAATATCCTTTTCTTTCGCCGTTTTCATAGCCTCTTTTATCACTTCATCTTCAACATAGCTTCCTCTCAACGCTTTGCCGTAAAGCTTTCCGCCCCAGGAGTTTGTCCCGATAACTGCTGTAGGCTTCATAATATCCATAATACACCATCCTTTCGTATGCATTTTTGTAAAGTGAGGTTTCTCTCACTTTTTCTCGATAATAGGATTTTTTCTAATATTTGTCAATACGAAATTTCCCGTAATTTTTTAACATTTCTCCCTTTGAGAATCAGGAATGAAAGAGCCCCTCGAAAGACCGAGGGGCTCTAGATAAACATATTTATTATTAATCATCTAAAAGATTAGATTTCCTACATGATAAGCGATCATTGCAAGGATAAGTGAAAATACTATATAGTACACTGCGATGATTGCCGTCCATTTTTTTGAATGATTCTCCTTATAAGTTGTACTCATCGCCATAACACAAGGCATGTTGAAGGATACTGCGAGGAGGAAAGCCAGCATCTCAGCCTTTGTAAAGAACTCAGGAAGAATATTCATAACAGAAGTATCCACTCCGTTCTTTGCATAGAATGCGATATTTACTACATCTGAAGATCCACCGAAGAGTGCTCCCATTACACCCAGCATGGATTCCTTTGCAAGCATGGATGAGATAAATGCCATGAACGCCTGCCACTTTAATCCAAACACATGTGTAACCGGCTCAATAGCCTGTCCGACTGTCATAAGAATGCTTGTCTTTCCATCCCATGTGTATGAAAGAACATAAAATACGATTGAGACGATAAGAACCGTACTGAGTGCACGCTTAAACACATCGACGCCCTTTATAAGTGTTGTTCTGATTATATGTCCCCAACGAGGCTTATGATATGGCGGAAGCTCCATAACAATACCGGTTCTCTGCTCTTTAGGCGAGAGCTTCTTTCCAAATATAAGAGATACGATGAATATTGATAAGAACATAAGTATTACTATTGTCAATGTAACAAGCATAGCGCCGGCAGGACCATAGAATACTGCTGCAAGCGTTGGTATTACAGACCAGGTTGAAGCACATGGAACAGACCAGATGAGTGCCATGGCAAGAAGTCTCTGTCCGTAATTATCCATAACTCTTGTACCTGTAACTCCACCCATGGTACATCCCAGTCCCATAAAGAAGGCACATATACTCTTTCCCTGAAGTCCCAGTCTTCTCATCATATTATCAAAGACAAAGGATATACGAGCCATATAACCAACTTCCTCCATGATGGAAAAAGCAAAGTTAACTCCCAGAACAAAACCTGCCATAGCTAAAACAAAGAATATTATATTAAGCAAAACAACTGATATAAGCGTTACAAGGAACGGATGAACGCCCCATCCTGTAAGCGCCTTACCGATTGGTTCAGACAGCTTTCCCGGAATCATTCCTGCAACTCCCATGATAGGTGCCGCAATCATCATCGCAACCGCAAAGGCAAGCAGTACCATAACCAGCGCCAGAATCTTTCCGCTTATTCTTCCCGTCGCAATCTTATCAAACTTAGATAATCCATCAATTTCTGCTTTCTTTGTCAAAACTTGTGATGTGAGATTATGAACCACATCGAACTTTACCTTTCCGGATGTAAGTGCCGCTCCATCAATTAAGTCAACAGTTTTCTTAAGTTCCTGCAGCTTATCCTTGGCAAGCTTCTTCTGAAGTATGCTCATTACATTATCGTCTTTTTCCAATGCTTTTGAAGCATACCACAGTGCTGATACCTGACTGTCTTCAGCAGGGCTGACAAGTTCTCTAACCTTCTCATATCCAAAGTTCTGATTCACGAACTGGGCTTCGAAGTCCGATGCATCCATGCTCTGCTTATTATCCAGTGCCGCAGCCAGCTTTTTCTTCAGATCATCATATCCCTTCTTATCTGCTGCTATAAAAGGTATAACAGGTATGCCCAGCTTCTTGCTTAAGCTGTCTGTATCTACCGACATTCCTTTCTGTTTTGCGACATCCATAAGATTAAGGACAAGAACAGCCGGTACCTTTATTCCCGCATAATCTGCCATCATATAAAGACTTCTCTCCAGCTGAGATGCATCTATTATTATGAGGACCAGATCAGCATTTCCTGAGATTATATAGTCTCTTGTAACTATCTCTTCATCGGAGTTTGCTGATAAACTATAACTTCCCGGCAGGTCAGCAACCAATATCTCCTGCCCGTTTATATTAAACTTTCCTTCTTTCTTTTCGACTGTTTTTCCCGGCCAGTTACCAACATGCTGCCTGAGTCCGGTCAGACCATTAAATATTGTGGACTTTCCTGCATTAGGCTGTCCAAGTAATGCTATCTTTTTCATGACTTTTCCTCTTTCATTCAACTATTATTTTTGCAGCATCTTCTCTATTGAGTGCTATCATAGTGTCACGGCTGTATATAAGAATAGGCTGATGGCTCCTGTTCTTAAACACCTTCACTATATCCCCGGGAACAATTCCTATGGATATTGCACGACTTATCATATGACTGTCTCCATCCATAGATATTACTCGCCCCTTATAACCTTCACTGGCATCAGTAAGCTTCATCTCTCATGTCCTCCCACTTTTATTCTGTGCACAAAAAGTTTTATTGTTTTGCGCAACTAACTCATGTATGATATATATAACATTGTGAGTTTTCTATGCCAGAACACGCAAAAAAGGTTCAAATAGCATTAAGATAACGGAGGCCTGTTTTATGAAGAAAAATGATTATTCAAATGCATTCTGGGAATTAACAAAATATCCTGATGAAATAAAAGTACTATCATCTTCTTTTGAAACCGGTACCATCCGTGTCACTGCTTTCTCTATTATTCCCGGAATATTCCTGTCTTTAAACGAAGCCACCGGCAATTCAATTCCTTTTGACGAAAAGATGTACGACTTTGAGCTTACAACCATTAATCAGTGCATCTCCGGAAGATGTGAATTTAAACACCCCGGCGAGGCTGTAAGTTATATATCTCCACAGCTGACATGTATAGCAAAAAAGCGCAATATGAACGCCTTCTACTATCCCCTCGGACATTACACCGGACTTGAGATCAGCATAATAGAAGATTTGATTGATATTTCTACAAAAAGAATGCTCCATACATTTTCTGTGGATATTGATACGCTGTTGGAAAAATATCTGAAGAACAACGATACTTATATTGGTCACGCGAGCCCTGAACTGTTATCCATGTTTGGCGATCTCTATCTTCTGATAAACAAACATAACCCGGGAATGATAAGATTGAAGATTTTAGAAATCCTGGCTTTTTTTCTTGATGAAGAATTGCTTCTTCCTGCAGATTCGCATTTTCTCACTTCCGGTCAGGCCTCTCTGGCAAGACGCATGAACGAGATACTGACTTCTGATCTGAGCCGTCATATAGCTGCAAAGGATATCGCATCTTCACTTGGCGTAAGCGAAACCAGTCTGAAGAATTACTTCAAAGAAGTATATGGAATGTGTATTTCCGATTATATGAAAAATAAGAGAATGAAGTATGCTGCGGATAAACTCACGCATACTTCACTCTCTATACTTGATATTGCAAACAGCGTTGGCTATACCAACCAGGGCCGTTTTGCAAAGGTTTTTTATGATTATTTCAATATGAATCCACTGGAATACCGGAGAAAAACCAAGTCCATCCGGTAGTATTGCCTTTCATATCTACTAAAATTTATATATCAAAATCGTAAAGAGAATTGTAAGTGCCGTCAACATTCCCTGAATGTTAAGGCCATACTTTACATACTCTTTAAACTTATAACCCACTCTCATAGTCATCCCTATGAATCCACACGAAAGCGGTGTGAGTATTGATAATCCGGCCGCCATAGTAACACCTATAACAAAAGGTACCGTATTCCAGCCAAACTGTTCTGCAATCTGAATAGCAAAGGGCAGAATCATTATAACCGTAGTAGTATTTGCAATCAGGTTACTTATTAATGTTGTAAGTACTACAACAACAATCAGGAATAAATATGGTGATGTATTGACCGGAAGATGGGTTATAACTCTGTCGCAGAACACCTGTATAACTCCGCAATTATTCAAAACATTTGCCATTCCAATACTGCATCCCAGCCATATCAGAATATTCCAGTCCAGCTTGGATAAAGCTTTCTTTTGTTCAACAACACCAAACATAAGACATATAAGAGCTCCTATAAGAGAGGCTGTTCCTACAGAAAAAGTTTCAGTAACAAACAAAACAAACATAATCGCTCCCGCAGCCATTGTAATTATGCATTTTCGTTTATCAACTGCTTTAGCCTTAATCGAGTCAGGCTTTTCCTTCTTCTTCTCTGTTTCTTCATTCTTCCATATCTTCAGACCTCTTTTATATCCAAAGAAGTATATATAAATCATACCCAGAATAAAGAATGCGCCTCCTATTGGCAGCAATTCAAAGAATGAAAGCTTATATCCCGTCATATTTTCAGATATTGAAGACGCCATTAATGTTGCCGGAGCACCGATAAGTGTACACTGTCCACCCAGAATAACAAAGTAGATTACCGGTAATGTAATATCTTTTACATCCAGTTCCTCTGATCTCGCTGCCATGCCTCTACATATAACCAGCATAAGTGCCGAAACAACCTGATTATTCAAAAAAGCTGACATGATTGCAGCTATAGTTCCTGCTAAAAGTATGATACGTTTTGTTAATTCATCAGGTCCTTTACCCTTTGAATATTTCTGTATAAATCTTACTATAAGTGTATCCAGTCCACTTTCATGAAAAGCAATACCAAAAATCTCAGTTCCAAACACAATCAGAACTATGTCATTTGTAAAACCAGAAAGTGCCTCCGCTGCGGTACATACATTGCATACAACCAAAGCGACCGAACCAAATATTGCAACTGTAGCCAGTGGAAATCTATCCAGTATGTATAATATAAGACAAATGATGAAAATAACTAATGAAGCCATGAACCTTATCTCCTAATATGCATATTTATCTATAAAAAACTTCTCCCAGCTTCAGATCACGCTTAAACGAAGGTATGGTTGTATTCTCATCAATAAATACAGCCTCAATGCCCATAGCTTCAGCCCATTCACCCATCTGCTCAGCTGTAAGGTCATATGTAAATGCAGTGTGATGTGCTCCTCCTGCAAGTATCCATGCCTCAGCTCCTGTATATAGATCAGGCTTTGGAGTCCAGAAGTTTGTAGCTACCGGAAGTGCCGGCATAGGCTTCTCAGTCTTTCTGCACTCAACATCATTGATAATAAGTCTGAATCTGTTTCCAAGATCTACAAGTGATACAGCAATACCTCTGCCTTCCTTTGATGTGAAAACAAGTCTTGCCGGATCTTCTCTGTCTCCCATTGAGAGTGGATTAACTCTTATGCTGACAGGTCCTTCAGCTATTGATGGACATATCTCAAGCATATGCGATTCAAGTATACCTTCTTTACCTCTGACAAGATTATATGTGTAATCCTCCATCATAGAAGTACCCTTGGCATCCTTTATGCCTTCAGTCATAATCTTCATCAAACGGACCATGGCAGCAACCTTCCAGTCACCTTCAGCACCAAAACCGTATCCCTTTTCCATAAGTCTCTGAATAGCAAGTCCCGGAAGCTGCTTAAGTGCACCAAGATCACCAAAGTGTGTAACTATCGCTTGATAATTCTTTTCTTCGAGGAATCTCTCAAAACCAAGTTCTATCTGCGCCTGAACTGCAACATGCTTCTTAAACTCTTCCGGATCTCTTCCATCAAGAATAAGATTATACTTATCATAGTATTCATCCACCAGGGCATTAACATCTGAAGCAGAAACCGCAGCTACACTTTCTTCGATTTCATTTACAGGATAAGCATCCACTTCCCATCCGAACTTAATCTGTGCTTCAACCTTATCACCTTCAGTAACTGCAACATTTCTCATATTATCTGCCACTCTCATAACTCTGATATGACTTGACTCTATAACACCCACCGCAGTTCTCATCCAGGATGCAATCTTCTCACGTACAACGCTGTCTTTCCAGTAACCCACAACAACCTTACGCTCTATTCTCATACGGCTTACAATATGACCATATTCCCTGTCTCCATGAGCCGCCTGATTCTCGTTCATGAAGTCCATATCGATAGTGTCGTATGGTATCTCCTCATTATACTGTGTATGGAGATGAAGAAGTGGTTTTCTATACTCCTGAAGTCCCAGTATCCAGGACTTTGCCGGGGAAAATGTATGCATCCATGTTATAACGCCCGCACAATTTTCATCTTCATTTGCTTCATTAAATGTCTGTCTGATCAGCTGATTGGTAATAAGCACCGGCTTCCATACAACCTCATATGGAAGAATGCCTGACTTGTTAAGTTCTTCAACAATCTCCTTAGAATGTGCCGCAACATGCTGAAGAACCTCATCTCCGTAAAGATCCTGTGAACCTGTACAAAACCAAAATTTGTACTCTTTTTTCTTAATCATTGTGTCTCCTTTCTGTCCTTGAAGATTCAAAATCTCCGTTAATAAATTATATCTTCAAACCCTTTTAGTTAATCACATCTAACTATGAATAATATCATATAACTTAATGTTTTGCAAAAAAATAAACCGTAATCATGCTAATAAATCAACATGATCACGGTTTAATCATCGTTACCATATTCATAAATTTAGAAGAAAATCATTAACATGACTATGGCAAAACCCAAAACGAACGCCAGAGCCCCTTTATCATTATCCTTCTTTGACGCCAGAAGTGGAATTTCTTCAATCGTAGTATATATTAATGCTCCTCCGGCTAGTGCCATTACATATGGAAGTACGCTTGTAAAAAGCAAAGAAATGATAACTGTGATTATTCCAAGTAAAGGAATCGGTACACCTGACACCACTCCCATAAAGAAGGCTTTCCCTGTATTTGTACCATTCTCATGTATAGGCAGTGAGACAAAAAGTGCCTCAGGAATATTCTGTACAGCAATAGCTATAGCAAGAACAAGTGCTGTTGATGCTGATATCCAGTCTATCTTCATAAAGTGACCGGCATAGATTGCTCCCAGTGCTATTCCCTCCGGAATATGATGGATAACCTCAGACAGCATAACCTTGACTTCCGAATTCAGTTTACTCTTCGGTCCTTCGGTTATATTTGAAAACACATGGGTATGAGGCACGATATTATCCAAAACATATTGGAACAGCACACCTCCGCAAAAACACAAAACAACCGGGATTATTCCATTCTTAAAACTGTCTTTCATTCCTGATACAGCCGGCTCTATCATTCCCCATACGGCTATTGAGATCATAATACCGCAGGTACCACCAACCAGCATCATTCTAAGATTATCTGACAGCTTCTTTTTCGCATATACTACAGCAGCTCCAAGAAGTGTACCAATAAGCGGAATCAGCATTCCAAAAATAGTTTCAGTATCAGACAGTGCCTGTGACTTATCTAAATGTGATATGAGGGATCTGAGTCCTATAAAAACAAGAATCGTACCACCCATAATCTCCGAACCGGACTTATAACGAACACCGAATATATGTCCGATTTTTACACCTATCATGGAAATAAAGCATGTGATGACTGCTATCATGGCACATGCAAAAAGCACATTGATAAGAGCTCTTGCTTCAAAAACCTTAACCGGTACGGCTACAAATGTAATACCGACAGCCAATGCATCGATACTTGTTGCAACTGCCATCATAAACATGGTTTTAACATCGAAGTCAGGTTTTACTTCCTCAGCCGGTGAAAATGCCTCTTTGATCATATTGCCACCGATCAGGGATAGCAATATAAATGCAACCCACGGAGCTACCATGGTGATAAATCTCTCAAAACGCGAACCCACCAGATATCCTATCAGTGGCATGACCCCCTGAAAAGAGCCGAACCATAAGCCACAGAGCAGATACTCCTTGGCTGTTATCTTTTTAACCGCGAGTCCCTTACATATAGACACGGCAAAAGCGTCCATAGCAAGACCTATAGACAGCAGCAGCAGCTCAAATAATCCCATTTTATAAACTCCTTTAATGAAAATAAAAACCCAAGCATAGATAATACTATACTTGGGCATATAATCAAATTATATACTTCATGTATAGTCTTATCCTACAAACTATACATGAGTCTCGCAATTTAAAACAAGCCAGACCAATTGGCCAGTATGTTGACTTGCTGCGTTAGAACGCCTGCTACTCCCCCATGGGATGTCACGCGTTCTAATGTATCACTTGGGAGTCTGTATGTCAAACGAAAAAACAATCTGTTTTTCAAAAATCCCCAGCTTCTTTTGGTATATACATTTTAGTCCTGCTTTTTCAGCCTCCTTTATCAACTCCTCCGCCTTAAAAAGCCCCTTATCCTTTCTCGCTTTTCCAACAGATGACGCATACATGGTATTATATGAATTTACAAATATACCTTTATTCTTCAGAACTCGTTTTATCTCTGACAAAACCTGTTCAGGTCTTTCCCAGAAATAAAAAGTATCTGTGGTTATTACAGCATCAAAGAAGCTATCTTCATATGGAATCTTAACTGCATCAGCTATACTAAGAACTGCATCTTCCCCTAATCGTTTTGAAGCTGCATCATGCATATCACCGGATATATCTATACCATGCAGTTGAACAGATGTTCTATTCTTTTTAATCAATTCAAGCTGTCTTCCGTTTCCATACCCTATTTCAAATATATACATGTTATCCCTCAGCTTTGCCATGTTAGCTTTATACATTTTTTTGTTGGAAAGATTCATTATCCTGGATAAGAATTTTCCGAAGGTTCCTGTAGGATTGCCAAACTGTGATATAAAATAATTCATCTTCTACTTCTCACTTAAATAACATAAAGATTCCTGATGTAAGCATACATAAGAACGGATAAGTTATTATTCTGATAAGCTGATTCTTATTATTAAATCCACGATTCTTCCACCCTTCACATTCAGCCGTCTCAGGATACAACTTTTTAAAATATCCAACTGTCATAACCAGCCACTGATCCTGCACTATGATATCAAAGGCTTTCATCACGTAGAGAAATGCTATAAACCTCAGCGTAAGCTTCCAGAATCCATAACCGCTTCGAATACCATCTACCCCCAGATATATCATTCCTGCAAACATGGAAACAAGAAATATACCTAGTAATATGTGGGCTATGATCTGCTTGGACTTTGGTGGTTCCGGATGTTTCTGTCCTGCAAGACGCACATCCTCAGGAAGAAACCTAAGCACCAGTGAAGGCTTAGCCATAGGGCTCGCTATCACTATAACAAGTATTTCAATCATGCAAATTGCCAGCGCAATAACTACAGTTTTTATCATAAGATATTCTCCAACCCGTATTAGGTACATCAAACTTGGAATAATATATAACTCATTATTTTTCAAAGGAAAAAAATATCTTTCTCATCCCATCAAATTTCTCTATACTGCTTCTCTCACAAGATCATATAGAAAACTTTTATCAGCAAGTTTTCTTGTATTAAGCAGATATTTTATGCATTTAAGTATGTTCCCATACCCACTGTCGAATTAAAACATGGTACAAACCCATGCCAGTAGTGCACATGCAGGAAAGAAACATATCACATGTGTAATATGAGTCTTCTTATTGTATCCAAACAGCTTCGGACTATATACCGCTCCAACCTGTGGATAATAATGAGTAAAGAATCCGAATCCCTGATTACAAAGCAGTACCCAGTCAAAGAAAATAACATCAAACGCTTTGAGTCCCAACAACATAACCATGAAACGTATAAAGAACTGCCAGAATGTAAAATCGTTCTTTATTCCATTCCACGCTCCGATAACAACTGCTCCGCCCATGAGGGCAAATGCGATGGTCACCATGATATAACCAACTACATGCTGTCCTTTGAAACGCTCCGGCATATAATCAGGTGTCACTTCTATAGCTTCCTTTGGGGCCGAAGAAAAGAACTTCTTATCCTGAATAAATCCGACTCCTCCCCATAACAGCATGAAAAGCCCGGCCATCATCATAACTGAAAGTAAAATTGTTATTAACATCTAATCTATCTCCTATCGTAAAAAATCAAAACCTCTGTCATCTTTATTTCTTCAAAACTAATCTTTTCCTCTGATGACAGATAATCATTATCACTTGAATAATATGATCAGCTTTCCTTCAGCTATACTCTCATCTATCAAAATAAATGCTGCTCATCGCTCTGCTTCATCCTCAGTTTTAAAACTCTATTTTTACAATGATCATTTTTACAAAACTATCGCAGAATCTGATCATCAGTTTATGAAAGCCCTTAACATCATTATAGATATCTCTGTAACCTCTCATATAGCTCCTAGCGGAAACTCTTTTGAAATTATCACTCCATCCGATCAGCTCTTCATGATTTTCAAGTGAAAAGAATGCTTTCACATCATTTATTTCCGCTTCCTTCAGCCATGTTTTCGTCATCATTTTTGCGCCACGCTGATTACAGGAATCAAAAACCAACACTCCTCCTGGAAAACGTTTTGCTATTTCACGGAATAATCTTTTTACCTCTTCTGTTTTAAAATAATAGAATACGCCTGTTGCAAAGAATATAACTCCATTATCTGAATCAATCTCATTCATCCATTTATAATCATTCAGGTCATAAGCCAGATTCTTCTCTCTATCATTCTTCTGAAGGAGCTCATTTCGAATAGTAATAACATCCGGCATATCAATGTTATACCCTTTACAAGTTCCGTTGTCACATTTATGGATAGTATCATCCAATCCACATCCTAGATTAACAACCGAAGCATACGGATTCTTTTTTAGATATTCTTTTACTTCACAGCCTATGTCATATTGTCGCTGAGCAACCTCCAGGGCACCAAACAAACCGGCAGTTGACTCCATCTTCTTACCTTTTTCTTCAAAATCATAATCCAGCATGCTGCATATTCTTTCAGCCTCCGGATCTTTAAATAGATTTGGGAATCGTTCGGAACACACCTTTCTGCCATATAAAGGAATTATTAATGTCTCCTGAACTGTATTCTTTTCTATATGATATTTTTTCACTGTATCCCTTTCTAAATGCCCTTTCCAAACCAGCAGTCTCAACCGTAAAGGCCTATCCAAGCAGCTTTTCTATAGCAAAAAACTCATTCCGAGAAACATAACCGCATTAGCTATATTCCCCTTAGCCGGAATCCTAGTTGGTGCCAGTACAAGAAATATTGGAAATGTATTAAAAACTGCCGTCCATCTGGGAAGATCAGTCTTTCCGAATGCAACAAAAACAAAAAATACTATTGCGAAAACTAGTAATCCCACATAGGCAACAGCCATAATCATAGTTTTTTTAAAGTACTCCATAATTGCTGCCATCGCCTCATCTGTTCTTCCAAATCTTATAAAAAACCACTCCACAGCACCACAGAAGCCATGATGTGTAACTATAAGAACTATGAAGAATAATGACGCTATAAAGCAAATATTACCTGCCGTTTTGGAATACTGAGCTATCCACATTGAAAGGCTCAGATATCCCGGAGCAGCTGCAAAAAGAGCAAATATACCAACTAAGGTTGCCAGCTCTATTTGTCTCAGAGGCATTTCTGAAAAAACTTGTTTCATTTTCTCAGGATCCTTCGAATCCGAAAAATCAAATCTCCCACTTTTGGAGTATGCCATCATACAGTCTGTGACACCGCACACTATATGTCCCAGACAAGCTGCTATCATAAATAATTTCAACATAATTAAATCTCGCTTTATCATTTTGTTCCTATAATTCAGAACAAGTTATGTTTCTTAAAGATATCTCTATTTCTTTGCAAGTACTGTTATCCATGGTTTTGAATCATGATGAATAGTTTTAGTCTTTTTAAAACCTGCCGCCTTAAGAGCTGTTTCTATAGCATCCCATGTATAGCATTTCATGCCATCTATCTTTTTTTCAAACTTCAGGCTAACTTCATCAGTACCATCCGATTCATTCACTATCATAAACACTCCACCCGGTTTAAGTACCTTTGCGACCTCGGCAAAGCACTTCTCAAGTCCCGGCCAAAAATATATAGTTTCAAATGCAGTCGCAAGGTCATATGCCTCTTCTGCCAGATCAAGCTGAGATACATCCCCCTGCTTAACTACACATCTTCCTGCATCAATCATCTTCTGATTATAGGATGTCGCTTTTGCAACAGACACATCAGAATAATCAATCGCTGTCACCTTCGCATCAGGATATTTCTCCAAAAGTGCTCCTGCATTTCTTCCTCCGCCACAGCCAATTTCAACGATTTCTTTCGGTGCAATCTTTGACAGATGTGACATTCCCCAGTCTGCCATCTTTGCATGACCTCCATTCATGCCGTTTACCATCATCTTGCCGAGAATTCCTTCCGGCTTTCTGGTCTGACTAATAAAATCATTAAAAAGTCCCATTGCTTTTCCTCCCTTACAATATATGTAAATTGTTATACAATCACACCCTTATACTCTCTTGCCGTTTTGCTCTTATCCGGAACATACCAGTAATCACAAGAATCAGCTCCCGTTGCAACTGTATGCGTTCTGATAAGTTTTGCATGCATCAGCTTTGCATATGAATGGTCAAGTGCACACATATGTGGCATAAGCTCCATATATCCGTATTTCTTTGCATACTCAACCAGTGGACATCCAACAAGAGTAAACGCAAAGCCTCTATCATCATTATTAGGATTAACTATCATTCCCCATGTATCCATCCACTGCCCGTGACTTTTCTTCTCTTCAACTGTGTCAGCGTACTTTTGATAACTCCTATACAGATACTTTCTTAACAGCTTAAGAATACTCTTATTATTTATATCCATAACTCTGTTAAAAACTTTCATGTGTTTATAAATATCTTCTATAATCTCATCTATCGCTTCTCCCGCCATTCTATGATTGGTTGCTTCGTAGTAGGAAAGAAACAAAATAAACATATTAAGGTTACCTGCCAGAGAATTTTCCTTTCCTCCCATATCAGGTGCTTTCTTCATAAGCTTCGGGCGAATTCTTTCAGCTCTTGCTATAATCCTTTTCATACTTCTGGGATAATGCCTCTTTAAATATCGACGAATCGCTCTATTCACTAACCCTTCCATTTTTGCCACCCCTTATTTCTATAATAAACAGTTTCCTCACTATATCCGAAATCCAGCAATTATAAGAAGTATTGAAAACATCATGAAACCAACGCCTAATGCGCCTATAATCCTGACATTGCACTTCTTTAGAATTAACAGAAAAGCTGTAGAAGTTACCGGATTAATCAGCAGGCATATCTTTGGTACCTCTAATGCACCACATATAATTGCACTTACCACAATGATTGTTGTCACAAGCCATAATGTCACAAAACCTATCGTCATAGGAATCTGAGAAACCTTATCCAAAGCAGAAAATGCCTCTTCTACTTCTTTATCATTAAGCTTTTTATAAAGACGTCTATACAGAAGCGGCTTCATGCAGTAAACAACATGACATAGCAGACCTGTATAGCAGCCGATAAATGTATTTATTTTAAGTGCAAGTCCAAGTCCCGAGCTGTTCTTCGAGATAAGTACTGCAAGCATCCACATAACAAGATATGTTCCCGGTTGTCCTAGAAAGGAAAGCCAGAAAGATAACTCAAATCTTTTATCCGTCACATCCCTCCACCACTTTACCGGATGTTTTCCAGGAATCTGATCATATTTTTCTTTTGGATTTACCAACGGAACATCCGCAAGCGCAGCTGCAAAACTGCTGATTATACCTATTATTCCTGTAACAACATATACATTCATTCCTGCTTCTCCGTTAAACATCTCTGTTTTTAGTTATTATCGAATTAAACTTATGAGTATTCCAACGATTGTCGCAGGTATTATTGCAAACACTCTCGAATCAGATCATACATATGAAATCTTTCACCACAATTTCTGACACGATCCAGCTTCATCCCCAGATGCTGGTACCTGTCACTTTTATCCTTATCATCTGTATCAAGGATTACAGGCACACCTTTTTTATCTGCCACCTTATAAACCTGTTCGAGCATAGACCTCATGAACCCCTGCCCCTGATATTCAGGTCTTACTGCAAGCATCTCTATTCTCAGGAATTTTCTCTTGGCTTTATGCATTCTCATTTCAATAGTATTCCCTTCAGAGAAACAGGCTTTAATAAAGTTTTTCATATTTTTGAATCCGCCAAGTGCCTTCTTCTCTGCCCTGATCATTTTCATACCATCAAAGAATCCGACTCTGCCAACTCCTTCTCCCGATAGCATCAGATATCCTTCCTGATTATCAGATGTGGTATACAGCACGCCTGATTTATATGCCGCCTGAACAATAGCATTCATATAGGTGAACATATCTTCTCTGCTTTTTATATATTTAATAAGGCCCTGATCAGCTTCGTTATATTTATAGTCATAAAATGCATCCGCAACCTGACGCGATATATTCTCAACTTCTTTTGGAGTTAAACCTTTTAATTTCTTCATGTTTGTCGCCCTTTCTCAATCATTTTCATTACACCACAAATCTAAGCAACAGATAGTCAACTACCGATATCACGAGTGCCATGATTGTTGTATATACGCAGCCTATCCAAAAGCCTTTAAAGTGATACATATAATCCTTATATCCCTTGCATCCTTCTGTTCCTTCTATCACAACCCATCGCGGCGTAATTATGCATATTATCAGCCAATCCACAACTAAAAGATCTATTACATTCCATGTCATCGCTATTATAAAAATGAATATAAACACCTTAAGAAATGTCACTTCACTGTTAGCAAAATAAAATAATCCAAATAGAATTAATGCTGCAAATATGATCAGTGAACCTACAAGTCCAAAAACTTTCGCTGATTTATTCTGCTTCTCCGTCGGCTCTGCGAGTGTTGCCGCCTTCTGAATATCCTTTGGATAATCATGCATCATCTGCCAAGGATATTTTGTCACTATAATATACACATATATTATCCAAAGCACCGACCACGCCAGTCCTTCTATCAAAGCTGTCATATACATTTATCTCTTGTCCTTTCTGTATACTTTGAAATCACAATAACCATCGCCGTTTGCGATTGTATGATCTCTGATAAGTTTAGCGCCTCCGAGATCATAACTTATATAATCAGTCTTACATAAATACTTTATAAGCTGAAAACACCCTTCTCTTCTTCCAAGTTCACACAGTCCACACTTTGTGTACGTAAATTCATAACTGTTCCCATCTTCCCCTCTTTTAAAGGTTGATACCCAGTCCATCTCATATTTAGAAGTCTGTGATTTTTTAGCTGATTCCTCTTTTTCCCTGATACTCTTCTCTGAAATGGCACTATCATCCTCTTTACCACGCTTAACCATTTCATCACACAAAGTTTTCATCAGTCCTTCAAAACACGATTCTGTAACTATATCAGGATAAGCCTTATGAAATGCCAGCAGATAACAGCCTATATAAAGAGTTTTTTCAAGGCTGTTTCCCTTTGCAAGTCCTGGAGTTCTGGCAACCATTGCCTTGTATTCTTTCTTTACCTTCTTCTTGAATTCTGATGTTACCCTTACTCCACTATTCTCAAAATACTTATATGTAACTCCATCCATAATAAGCGGCATTACCGCTCCTATAATTCCATATTTCATCTATTTACCCACCTCATAGATCAAACATATAGTTATATATATCTAACTCTGTATAATAGCATATAACCGCGTAGGTTGCAAAAACATTTCTCCTTATAATTGCGCATAAAAATAAGCCGATAAGCATACTTTTAATGTATACTTATCGACCTATATTATTCATTGTATTAAATAGCCAGACTTCCCATTGGATCCCATGGTTTAAGAACTATCGGTTCTGTATCAAAAGCAGCCTGCTGTTCTTCAGACAGATACTTTCTCTCTAAAAGAATCTGAAATGCGTACTCTCCAAACCACTTATCATCCATTACATAGAAGCCTTTTTCTCCGACATCTTCTCCCCAGCTGTTTTCAACCTTCCATCTGATCGTCTTATCTTCGTCATCCAGATCTACTCCGGTTATAACCATAGCATGGGTCATCATGCTGTCTCCATAGTCAAGACGCTCCTCTTTTGTCATTCCAAATTCTGTATTAAAGAGTTCATCAACTTTCAGAATATCTGATGTAAGGTATCCTCCCTTTCTATCAGAGAACTGTCCCACATCACTTCCGAACCATACAGCCTTTCCATCCTTCAGCTGCTTTATAGCCAGATCTCTTAAATCATCCATCGGAAGATTCAGATACTTGACCGGATATGCTCCTTCTCTTACATTTCCAAGATACTGCACTGTGTAAGTCTTTCCGTAAGGCTTATCCTTCGTAGGTGCATTGATGACTGTTATATAATCATCCAGATTCCATCCAACATATTCCTTGAAGAAGTCCTGCGGTGTTATATCTGCCACTTTGATAAACTTCTTATCCTTATCTCTGGTCTCCCATGTAAAGCGTACAGGCGGCTTTCCAAGTGCGATAACCAACATGCGGTAGATAACCTTCATCATTTCTTTTTTGTCAGTCCTGAGATCATCAAGAGATGCCCCGGCTGCATACTTCTTTCTGAACTGAGACGCAAATTCGCGAAGTTTTGTAGTAAGATATGTATCCAGTTCTCTTGTAGCACTTGATGCAGTTGTTTCAGGCATAACTTCCTTTGGTACAACACCATACTTTGCCACAAGACTTCTGAACATATCCCACTGTCCACCGTCCCCCATAGGATCAGTCAGAAGAAAGCTCACAACTCTGCTGTCCAGTGGTTCATCTATTACGTCAAGCATATTCTCAAGGAAATGATTGGCCTTTTCAAGCTTATCATAGAACAGCGGATAATTCTGGCTAAGTTCCATATTCTCTATATTAAGCTTCTTCATTATCTCAAGTCTCATAACATTGTATGATGCAAACATCCAGCATCGTCCCGACTGTTTCTGGTTGCATACCTTTCCTGCTTCAACTTCAACGGAGAACCCAAACTGGTTTATAGCCTTTGCCTCATGACTCATCGCTGCGGCATTAATGCCGTTTGATGTTGCAGCATTCATTGCAAGAGTATTTGCTCTATCCTTACTAAAGTCTTCTTCAAAATCTTTGATGTCTTCAAAACTTATTTCTTTATTCATTATGTTTCATATCCTCCTGTAGTTAGTCTAATCTAACTCGATATGATATCACAATAAACACTATTTGAGAAGTACCACATTTCCTTCTGTCGCATTAACCAGAACCATATCTCCATCCTTAAGCTTTACTGTTGCATCCCCCGTCGCAAGAACTGCCGGAATATTATATTCTCTTGCAACTATAGCCGCATGAGAGAGCGTACCGCCCGTATCAACAACAACGCCTGCCGCAAGTGCAAAAAGTGGAGTCCACTCCGGATCGGTATACTTACAAACTAAGATATCATTCTTCTCAAGCTTATAGAATTCTGCAGGAGACTTTATAACACATACTTTTCCCTTAACCTGACCGTTGGATGCACCGATTCCCTTTATAGAATCGCCATCTCCTGCCAGTGCATCCTTCATACACTTATCCCAGTACGCAACCGCAAAATCTCTTTTTTCTTTTCTTGCATCTATTATATTCTGCTTCTCTCCAATACTGCCATTCCTACACACATCGTATAACTCGTCTTCAAAAAGATACAGCAGGTCATCATATGAAGAATTCAAAACCTGTGCCAGTTTTCTGAGTAAGTGTCTGCAATATTCAAACTCCGACTCCCACAGGTACTGAGTAGCTTCTCTTATATAATGATAATGTCTGAGTCCCTTTACACGATTCTTAAACTTTATATATTTCTTTGGAGCGATAGCATTTTTAACTCTTCCCATGAGCTCTTTAAAATGATTATATCCCTCTTCCTTCGTTGCCACTGTTTCTCCGCCGCTCTTAAGCATAGGGCGGAGCGTATTGATAAATCTGTCAGGATTCTCTCTCCAGGTTTCAGCAGCAAAGCAATAGCAGTTGAAATCAGACTTGCTTCCATAACGTCTAATAAAATCCTCAAGCTTCCTGCCGAGTTCCGGATATGCTGCACATATCGTTTTATAATCCTTCTCCATTACAGTCTTTGTCATCTTCTCATCAGGACTTATATAGATACAAAGATCTTTCATTGCACGGTTCATATCTGCTGTCACATAGCTGAGTCCCTCGAGAATGTCATAGGAATTAAGGCTGCTGTCCACCTTCTTTAATATCTTGGTTACCTTGCCGCTCTCAATAGCATTAGGGAACAACGCATAAAGAAATCTGTCATAAGCTGTCTTTCCTACAAGGTCATGCATTCTCTTTAAAGCTTTACCATAGTCATCAGCACTTGAAAGGCTCCGCTTCTTTTCCTCTTCAAACATTCTTTTACACTCTTTAAGAGATTCATCAGCACACTGAATATTATGATTTATATCCCCTATAAGCTTTAAGTATTTAGGAATTGCAAAAACATTTCTTGTAAGCTTTGCTTTACTTCCTCCCTGATAGGATATACCCTCCTTATCAATAGGATTCATTCCGCCTTTAAACTCTATACCGATTTCTTTAAACAAAATATTCTTTTGTTCTCCTACAAAACCTCCGAAGTCATGATCAAGCGGAAAGTATGGTGTCGGATTCTTCTCAAGATTAAAAAGAACATTTTCTCTCATTGAACCCTTTGCAGGCTGAATCTTTGGATATCCTTCAAAGTCTGCATCGGTAAAAACCTTCTTCTCACTTTCTTTAAGTGTCGTAATGCTTCTGGCCTGGAGTATGTATATCTCTCCGTTTCTTACAGCCCACTCTATATCCATAGGATGGCCATAATGATTCTCTATTCTGATTCCTTCTGCCGCAAGCTTCGATATTTCAGTTTTAGCGAGAACTGCCCTCTTTCTTCTATCCTCATCAACACTCACCTTAACCGTGCCGTAGTTTTCTCTGCTGTATATAATCTCTTCCTCTTTGGATCCGATAATCTCCTTTAAAACACCTCCGTCACGGCTGCATATATATTCATCAGGACTTACAATTCCTGATACTACAGCTTCTCCAAGACCATATGCAGCATTAATATGAATGTTCTCCTTATCTCCTGCAGGATCTGAGGTAAACATTACTCCTGCCGCTTCACTTTCAACCATCTCCTGGATAACAACCGCAAGAGCAACCTTCATCTTATCGTAACCGGAATTCTTTCTGTAGCTGACTGCCCTGTCTCCCCAGAGAGATGCATAGCACTTTTTGATATTTAATAACAGATTATCTATTCCTATAACATTAAGATAGGTTTCCTGTTGTCCCGCAAAGCTTGCATCATCCAGGTCTTCGGCTGTTGCAGAAGATCTTACAGCAACCCTCGTGTCGTCTCCCATGGATTTATAAAACTCTTCAACTTCAGCCCTTATCTCTTCAGGAAGCTCACCATTTACGATTGCAGATCTCAGCCCTGCCGACGAATCATAATCATCTACTGAGATATTGTTAAACTGCATATATACATCATAAGCTTCGGCAAGAAGAACTCCTCCCTTAGGAATATTGATTCCCGCTTCAGTCATCTCTCCGAGATTTGCTCCCTTTCCTCCCGCTGAAAGAACATCTTCTTTTTTTATTTTTTCAAATGCTAATATGTACTTTGACATTTTAAGCCTCCCGTTTTCAAACTATTTTAATCACTCTTTCAGATATTTATTCCACGCCTCAATTCCGATAACCAGCGACAAGAGAAGTGCCGCCACACTGGCTGCCGAACGGCAGTATATAAGTCCCTCAAGTCCAAGCAGCCTCGGCATTATGAGCATAGCCGGTATGAGAAATGTACCGTTTTCCGCTATGGTAACTAATGTTGCCTTTCCAAACTGCCCGATATTCTGTAAAAACATACCACACAGAATATAGAAGCCCATAAACGGCATAACGTAGCACTGTGCATGTATCATACGTATCGCCAGTTCTGACACATCCTTATCCGTGGTAAATTTCTGAACAAGATAATCAGATTTTATATATATAAAAGCCACCGATATTATAAGAAATACGCTAACTGTTATAAGGGCATAGAAAAAAGCTTTTCGTATCCGCCCAAATTTCTTCGCTCCGTAGTTGACAAGACATATAGGCTGAAATCCCTGACCGAAGCCTATAACCAATGCATAAGCTATATAGGATATCCTAAGAGCTATTGTCAGTGCCGCAATGGCATAATTTCCAAAGAGTGCCGCTGCATTGTTGAGCATAACCGAGGATATACTGCTGATCCCCTGTCTGCAGAAATTCGGGGCACCTCCCCA
>JAEEGL016647015.1_pt1 | contig 41360 bp, 43 predicted proteins | sample 9134231 | NCBI WGS metagenome assembly JAEEGL01 (sample SAMN16246548, study PRJNA631951) | gut metagenome | biome: gut microbiome; feature: rumen; material: fiber-attached | host: Bos | place: Iran: Karaj | collected 2018-10
CGCGTGGTGAGCGCAGCGAACAATCCGTTTGGGGCCAATTAAGAAAATCTTAAAAAAATCGACAGACGGAGATTTTTTTGATTTTATTTATTGCGTGTGTTTGATTCTTGGCGACCTCTATTATTTATCAAGTGCCATAAAAACGAAGTTTTTGTGGGCGGTCGCCCACATAGACACGCATGGCGAAAACGCAGATGAACAATTAGCAAACCCGCAAAAACGGATATGTTTAATAGAGTTTTTGCACCTGGGGTTGATTATTGTTTGTCAAGGAAGCGGTGGGGCTGCCAAAAATTCAAACCGACCTTGTGGGTCGGTTTTTTCTTTGTTTTCTAATACTTGCACGAGTTCGTAAGCTGGGCAGTAAAATCTATACCTATTTTATACATTTACGAACTTTTTCTATCTGCTTTTATGCCATTTGTTTAACAATACATTCAAATTGTTCATAGTATCACTGATACCAAATACACCATGTTTTTTACATTCTGTTTCATATTGTTTTGTGTTATTTCCAGTTGCGCCAATAAAAGCGATTACATCCATGCCCGCGGCAGTTGCAGCCAAGAAATCACTGATACCATCACCAACGACAATACAATTTTGTGGGGTATAACCTTTTGTTTCTGCCGCCAATAAAAACAAATCAGGTGCTGGTTTCCCGTATTTCACCATATCAACAGTAAAAACATTTTGGTCAGGTATATACTTTTTTATAAATTGAAAACGCGGCGTCATTCTAAAATTATGTTGTTTCCGCGTTGCACCAGTCGCAATACAATGTTCAAAATTATTATTAGCCATAACTTGTTCGACACCTGGTATAGGTTTCACAAGATTGGTACAAAATTCAAATTCCCGTTCATATATTTTTGCCATAAAATTATCATCAAGATTCAATCCGGGAATATAATTTTCCACTCTTTCCCGACAGGTTTTGTCCGAAACACCATAAAATAATTTTTGTTTTTCTGCTGGGTTTAATTCTATTTGTTTCTCGGATTTTAATACTTCATCCCATACCCGAACATGCAAATATTCGCTGTCTGCAATAACACCATCAAAATCCCAAATAAGTAATTTTTTCATTTTTTATCTTTTTTGCACCTTGATATCATTATAGTACAAATTGGCAAAAATCAAACTTTATTTAAAAACACCTTAATTTCTTTCCCAAATCGCATATATCATCAGTTCGTGAATTGTGTATATATCTTGCAATATATAAAATTTAGTAAATAATAAACCAAAGTTATACAAGGAATAATATGACAAAGCGAAACCCAAAATTAAAAAAATGTGATATGACCAAATGCGCAGGTTATTGTTGCTATGATGGGGTTTATATTTCAGATGAAGAAGAGAAAACTTTACGACAACTGATAAAAAATCATCCAAATGATTTTTCAGAATCTCCGGATTTTTATTTTGAAGATGGAAATTGGGAAAATAGGGTGGTTGGTCGTAAAACTAAAATCAGACCGTTCAAATATCCAGACGATTTTCCAAAACATTTTAACCAAACGAAATGTATATTCGGTGATGATAATGGATTGTGCATATTACAAAAAATCGCAATTCGGGAAAATATTCACGAATGGTCTTATAAGCCATGGGCTTGCATTATGTTTCCGCTTACCATACAAGGTGGCCAAATAGTTCCACCACCAAATCGCGATCAACCAGATGATGATTATATTAATGAAGATTACCCGGGGTATACTAATTGCTTATATTGTGGCAAAGATTGTGATGGTGGGCAAGATTGGAAAAAAGTTTTAAGTAGAGAAATTTTATATTTTAAAACAAATTATTCAAAAAAACGTTAATTTTTTTTCTGTTCGCTCAAAAACACCTTTATTTCTTTCCCACACACCAACAAATCACGAATAAAATCAGCTTGGTAATCGCACAGTGGGCCCTGCCAAAATAAATAAATCGGGTTTTATGCCCGATTTTTATTTATTTTCCAACACTTTCGTGAGTTCGTAAGTTGGGTGGTAGAACCTATACCTGTTTCACATATTTACGAACTATTTATTTTTATCTTCTATGTTCATTTTTCATCAGAAATAATTTTTGGCGGAAATTAATATCCCAACTGACCCCGGCAACACAATAACCATAGGATTGTGGTACAGAGTTATATTTGTCGTCCAACACCCAATATTGGGACAACATTCCATTGTTAAACTTTATACGACACCATGCATAGTTTCCATGATGTTGCGATGGTTGTGCGTTTATATCATATCTTGCACCCGCTGTTTCTGATGATAATACATGGATTTCTTGAATTGTTGGAAATTTTTCCTGGATATAATCAAAATAAGTCTTAATCAGACTTTGTGAATGTAGTTTTTCACCACAATAATAAACCGCAGGTTGCCCACATATAAAGATACCTTTTTGATTTATTGTTAAATATTCTGTATTTGGAATATCTGACATGTTGCATTATTTATTTTTTTGTTTTTTGCCGAACAATTCCTGGCGACGGGCCTCGCATGCCTCCTCAAATTTTTTATAATCTTCCGGTTTCATGAAAAATTTAAAATCTTCGGTACCATCGTTTGCAATTGTATAAACAAATCTGGAAGAATAAACGACATAAGTGTTATCAATACTCCATTTAGTTGAATGTTTATTGAATATTTCGACCCCGGATGTATTAGTATGTTTTGCTACAGTCGCATTTGGAATCAGATTCATCAAACTTTGAACATTTAATGCGTAGGTTTCTTGTTTTTCCTTTCCAATTTGATATGGTGTTGGTCTTTTCATTTTTTTGCCCTTTATTGCGCGTATTTTAGCAATTTAAACGCCTGTGTCAATTATTGCGTGTTGATTTTTATCGCGTTTTATGATACAATACCAGGCATCAGTCGGTGGCATTTTGCCACTGTTTTTATTTTCCTGCCACGTGCGGGATTTTTTGTTTTAAGGGGAAAATTATGAAATTTAGCAATAACGGAATCGAATTATTAAAACAATTAGAAGGCTGTGTTAAAATAGGTAACAAACATGTTATTTATGATGATAAAACAGGCCGACCTATCTGTGCTGGCGCGCCGATGCCACTTGGCGCAACCATTGGTTATGGGCATTTGATAAAACCCGGTGAAGATTTCAAAAACGGAATTACAGAAAATGTCGCAACCAATTTGTTGCGTGCAGATATTACAGTGGCCCAGCGCGCAGTTCAAAAAAATATCATGGTGCAATTAACCCAGAATCAATTTGATGCACTGGTAATATTTGCATATAATATCGGCACAAAAAACTTTGCAAATTCTACGGTTGTTAAATATATCAATAACCCAAATTTTCATAGTACGGTTTATCCAAATCTGGAATCTGCGTGGCGGGCGTGGAATCGCACTGGGGGCGCTGTATCAAAGGGCCTGATAAAACGTCGCCAACGGGAAATAGATTTATTCAATAATTGTCGCATTTGACATATTCTGTACGTGTGGTATAATTTACAGCATGAGGAAAGTTGTATTATTTTTAGTGTGCGTTTTGGCTTTGGCTACGGCGGGGTGTGGTGTAAAATCTGACCTTTCGCGACCAAATGGTCCATTGCGCAGTTACCCAGTGTATTAAGATGGCGGAACATTCTTTGATTTACATGCGTCAAAAACCATTCAATGCGGATGGGCGTGGAACGGTTGTGTCGGTTGATACCATACCATCTGATGAAGTATGTACTGTTTATATCCCAGGAATTGGTATTGAAACCCCAGATCATGCCGAAAGGTTGGGTAGCATAGTTCAAAATGAAGTGTTCGGAAATATTGATAGTGTTCCAAATTACATCGTTGTTTATAATTCGTTGGACTTGGCAGACCATGGTGTCGAACGCAGAATGCAAATTACCAAACGTGGCGGAAATTTTGTCCCTTACTTTAATATGCCAAATCAAATCTATTTTACCGAGAAAAATGTTCGCGATGTTTTTCGGCGTAAAATAGCGCCGTTGTTGGCGGCGGATGAATTTAGGTCTTTTAATAAAATTCGTTTTGCGTTGGATGGCGATACAGAAATTATAATAGATGAATTTACCAAATTGTTACAAACCGAAATGGAAAAATTGGGCCATACAGAAGATAATATTAAAACAACAATAAAACACGCAATTGCCAAAATGCGTCCATATGATGAATATAAACCCGAGTATATAAATACGTTGTTTGAAAAAATAATTTTGCCACGTATATCAGACGGACGGGGTAACAGGCTGGACACCGATGCCGCCGCGATAAATATTCGTAAACTTAATATACTGACACATTGCCATGGGGCGTTTGTTGCGCAAATGATGGGCGATTTGACCGAAAGTAAAATGCATGAATCAGGTTATACACCGGCCGAAGTAAACAAAATCTTATCACAATTGTTGGTCGTGTCTATGGCACCGGCATGTACAGTGGAAAAATCGAAGTATCGTTTTTGTTCGTTTATGTCTTTGTCTGATACCAAGGTTGACCGTTCGCGTAATTGGTTTGATATTTTCGTTTGGAAAAATATGACCGATGAAAGTAATAGATTTAATGAAATGATTCCAAATTGGGAATGGAATTTTGCCCCCATGTTGATCGAGCGTAATAATACTGCAACATTTATGGTTAAACGCCGGTTTGAATATTCTTTTGAAGACACGGGACCAAACTGCCCCAGTACCGAAGAACATGATAATCTGCGTTATTATCCAAAACGTGCCACAAACGATGGCAAGACGTTGGTCGCGTTGGCGCGTAATGTTATATTATCGGGCATCAAAAATTCTTTGGCACAAACAGAAGGTTTTACACCATTGCCACCAACATCGGAATTGATTTTGGATGGGCGGCATAATGCGATATTGGAGCAGATATTTCAAAAAATGACCGAAAATGGTAAAAAATTTATGGTCGATGTTTATAAATTTGCAATTGCCAATATACGCAAGATTCATCCACGTGCGGGCGAAAAAATTATCGATATTAGACGTGAAATAGCCGCGCGGAAATAAATAAAATGCGCATTAACAATTTTTCGTGGTGGGCCCGGGGGGATTTGAACCCCCACAGGTTGCCCCAATGGAACCTAAATCCATCGCGTCTACCAATTTCGCCACGGGCCCAATTCTACACAAAATAATACTATGATAAAAAATACTTGATTTCCAGTAAAAAATAACCTAAAATCCCACGCAGTACAAATAAAAAGGGCAATAAAATGGCATCTAAGAAAGGTAGCAAAGAAATTATCAAACTGGAAAACAAAGAAACCGGTTATTTTTACACTGTGTCGAAAAACAACAAAACCGCCACAGGTAAGGTTAAACGTCGTAAATACGATCCGAAATTACGTAAGCACGTCGAAATGACCGAAGCAAAAATGCCACACTAGGTGGTTAGTGTAAGTTATCATTGGAAACGGTCGCATTTGCGACCGTTTTCAACATGCGATAACATCTGACACTATCCACTATTTTCCAAATTTTCCACTTCTTGGAAATCCGACTGGGATAGTGCGTCCCTGGGTTGCGCGTTTGCCGACCCACGGTTTCCAATCGTCCAATTTTGTTGTTCCGCGACCCGTTGTCCAGCCAAACCCGTCCGCTGCGTTAAAGAACATTACATCCAAAACATAGGTTCTTTCGGCATTGTATTTCTGTAAAATCACACCCTTGCCACGAATCATTTCCGGTATTTCAGACGCGGCGAATATCAAAACCTTATCATTTGAACCCGACATAGCAACCGTATCGCCGGTAACCGGGACGCAGAACGCCGCCGGATTCTTGTCATCCACGTTCATAACCTGTTTCCCGGTGCGTGTTTGCGCAACGCAGTTTTCACCCGCAACAATGAATCCATTTCCGTGGCACGACACAACCAGATACTTTGCAGATGTATCCAACACAAATGCGCGCACGATATTTTCTTCGGCACCAATGTCCGCCATCATACGCACAGATTCCCCAAACCCGCGTGCCGATGGCAAATCAACCGCAGATAATGTGAACATACGCCCCGATGACCCAAACAGGTTTATTTTATCGGTGGACATCGCGTGGAATGCACATTGTAATTCATCGCCTTCTTTGAATTTCAAATCCAGGGCATTCAAATCCAAATGGCCCTTGGCCGCGCGAATCCAACCCATGGTGGACAGTATTATTGTTAGCGGTTCTTTTTCAATAAATTCATCGGCGTTGATTGTTACTTCTTCGGTCAATGCCGCCCATGTTGTGCGCCGGCGACCCAGTGCGGTCTTTTTATCATATTGCTTTTTAATATCGGCAAACCATGCCTTGATTTGTGCGTTTTGAATGTCCACATCCCCAAGCAAAGCAATCAACTGTTCCCGTTCCGTGCGCAGGTTTTTATCTTCGCGCCGAATTTCCATTTCTTCCAACTTACGCAATGCGCGCAAACGTGTATTCAAAATAGATTCAACCTGAATTTCCGTCAGTTTAAATTCATCCATCAACACGGCTTTGGGGTCGTCTTCGGTGCGGATGATTTCAATAACGCGGTCCAGGTTCAGATACACAATCAGCAACCCACCCAAAATTTCCAAACGCCGTTCAATGTTGCCCAAGCGCCATTTTGAACGCCGTATAAGAACATTCTTTTGATGGGCAATGAATTCCAACAAAACATCACGAATACCCATAACACGCGGGGCACCATTGGAATCGATAACATTGAAATTCATATTGAATTTATATTCAGCATCCGTCATTGCGAATAGATGTGCCATCATTTTGTCCGCCGGGATATTGCGCGACTTTGGTGTTATAACAATGCGAACATCAGTTGTAGATTCATCAACGATATCATCAATCAGTGGTAATTTCTTGGCATCTATCATTTCGCCAATTTGTTCCACTAATTTAGATTTAATAATACCGTATGGGATTTCGGTAATTACAACCTGGTACCCGCCACGTTCTAATTCTTCAATTTCATAACGTGCGCGAATACGAAACGCGCCACGACCCGTTTCATAGTTTTTAACAATTGTTTCAAAATCGTCAATTAACACGCCACCGGTTGGAAAATCGGGCCCAATCATTTTGCGCATAATCTGGGTGGTTGTAGATTCTGGTTTGTCCACCATAAGGGTCAGTGCATCACAAACCTCGGCCACATTGTGGGTCGGAATATTTGTCGCCATACCAACCGCGATCCCCATCCCACCATTGGCAAGCAGGTTCGGAAACGCACCCGGCATAACCACCGGTTCGGTCGTGGTGCCGTCAAAGTTCGGCATCATATCAACACTGTCTTCATCAATGCCGTCCATAATCAGCATCGCCGCATCGGTCATTTTCGATTCGGTGTAACGGTATGCCGCCTGGGGGTCGCCATCAATGTTTCCGAAATTACCTTGGCCATCAATTAACGGATAACGCACGGAAAAATCCTGGGCCAGGCGAACCATAGCATCATAAACAGATGAATCACCGTGCGGATGATAGTGCCCCAAAACGTCGCCAACAACCGTGGCGCATTTGCGGAACGCCGCAGCAGGCGACAATTTTTGCCGCAACATAGAATATAAAATACGGCGGTGCACCGGTTTCAAACCATCCCGTACATCGGGCAGGGCACGCGATACAATAGTGCTTACCGCATAAGACAAATAACGCGTAGAAAGCGCATCTGATAACTGTTGTGAATCTATTCTTTCTTGTATTTCTTTTACCATAGCAACATAAAATTAGAACATTTGAAAAAAAATAACAACCGAAAAATAGTGGCTAGTGGCCAGTGCAAGTGGATAGTGGTTAGTAATTTTTGGAATTAGTTCGCAATTATAAAATTATTCCAGAGCCTACTAAACACTAATCACTGACACTAAGCACTAATCTTGTTTTTTATTTCGCGTATGCGGGCCAAAATTTCGCGCAGGTCGGCATCGGTTATCGACGGAGTGGGGCGACTGCGTACTTCGTCCGCCAGTACAATACAAAGTGTCGCAAGTAACGAATTTTCAGGCAAAGGCCCGATTTTATCCAAAATTTGGCGTGCGCGGGCATCAACCATTTTGCCCAATTCAATCAACCGACCTTCTTGGCCGTCTTCGCATCCCATGGGATAGTTTTTATTAACAATAGGTATCGATACAACACTCATTGTAACTTCTTTAATAATTCAACCGATTGGTCGATTAACTCAACCGCATGGGCATTGCGCGCCCGCAAATTCCGAACCTGTTCAGTTAAAATCGCCACTTCAAGGTCAGTTTGTTTGCCGGCATTTATGGCCGTTGCCCGCAGACGAGCCGCGGATTCGTCCAATTTGGTTAATTCTTGAAAGATTTGATCCTTAATATCCGACATATTGCCATTTTAAGATATTTTTTATATGCGTTCAACCCTAAAATGTGATATAATCCACCCGAAAGGTTATTTAGGAAAAGCAGATGAAAAAGAAAATTGTGTATATATCGGGTGCGGAAGTGTTTGATGTGAACGATGTCCGTGCCGCCTTTGATGAGGTTAGAAATGCGTTGAAATTGGGCCCAGATACAATTTTGTTTGGTGTTCCTGTCGATGCTGATCAAGAGGCTTTCGCCAACGCAGAATTGGCAAAAAATGCTGAACCCCCCGCCGAAACAGACAATTTGGTCAATACCGAATCGGTTGCCGAACCGGCGGAAGAAGTTGCTGAACCGACAGAAATAGTCGAAACGGTTGAATTTGTTGCTGAAACGGAACCTGAACCGGTTATTGAAGAACCTGGGGTTATGGCGGATGAACCAAAAATCGATACAAAAGATTCTGTTGTTCCAATTTTATCTGTTTTGGCATCCAAGGAAGAAGAAGCAACCCCGGAATCCAAAGAAAAAAATAAAGAAACTAAAGTAAAAACCAAAAAAGTAAAGTCTAAAAAAGTTGTGGTTGAACCCGAACCGGAACCCGAGCCGGAATCCGAACCGATTTACGAGTCTTTGAAAGAATCGGAAGACGACATGTCCGATGTTTTAAATGATGAAATGCCGGAAGTCCCAGAAGAAAAAACATTGGAAGAATTGTTGGATACAATGGAACCACTGCATGAAGATGTTACAGGTTTTCATGAAAGAAATCATGTGAACGATGCCCCCATAACAACATCAGAAGAAATAGATGTTACATTGGAAAAATTGGCGGGTGAATTTGCCGAAAACCAAGATAAAATGCCATCAACCAAAAAAAGTTCAGAACGTGGTAAAATAGGAAAATTAAAAAGTATATTGCCGTTCAAAAAAATGAAAAAAGACGATTCTGGGTTAATGGGTGATTTATTTGGTTGGGCCGGAATCGCGGCAAATGATGATGATTTTACAATGCCGGGTTTCTTTAAATAAAAGAAGTGAACAATGAACAACATTGATTCTATTAAACGCATTCTTAAAGACGCCGGTCTGAATGCCCGTATTGAAGATAATATGATTTATCTTGAAGACCCGTCATGTATCACACGTGGGTTCGAAAATTTTTTACATTATGCTTGGGATATACTGCTTATTATTACAATATTTTTAATCATTGGATGGGCATATACAATAATACGCGGAGCAAAAAATGATATCAAAGAAAATATGAAATCTTTGGTGCTGATTTTTGGAATATTGACCGTATCAATTCCAATATTAAATATCGTATTTGGTCGCGATTTAATGGGCGTGGGATGTAAAGAATTAAGTGTGCCAATAAGTGAAATAAATGAAATATTAGACACGCGGTCCGGGGCGCAGGCATTAAATGCTGAACTGTATGAAGATATGGATATATATGATTCAGGTCCAACAAAAATATGGGTAGATGATGAATAATAAAAATATCATCAATTCAAAAATTTCATTTCATTCATAGAATAAAACATATTGCCAGACACAACACAGTGATCAAACAAATTTATGTTTACGGTCTTTAATTGTTTCCGCAATTCGTTTGTTACTTCGACATCTTGGGTAGAAAAAGATGTTTCACGGTGTGGGTGATTATGAACCAATATAACCGATTTTGCCCCAACCGAGATTGCGTGTTTTATGACTTCTATGCCATATAAAGATGCCTGGTCATAAGTGCCAGTACTGTGCAATTGGTCTTCTATTAAACGACCGTCTTCGTCCAAGTACAATACATGCATTTCTTCAACATGCTTTCCACCAAGTAATAATTTACAATAATTTCTAAACTGTTCTTTGGTATGTAATATTGTTGGATCGGTAAAGTCGTCTTGGTACCCATCTAACATAATCTTTTGAACGGTTTTAAGAAATATGGCCGTGTTGCGCCCCATGCCACGAACTGTGCATAAATCTTCAATCTCCGCAGACAGTATTTGAAACATCCCACCGAATTTTTTATACAGCATCCGTGCCAACGGGCGCACATCACGCCGTGGAATTGCATAACTTAATAACAGTTCCAATGTTTCATATTTCGCCAGATTGCCGGCCAAGAAGTTTTGACGCAACCTTTCGCGATGTCCCGCACGTAAAGATAAATCTGATTCTTTATCCGACATTGTTTATTATGCCATTTTTTCTGTAAATATTATAACACCGTCTTCGGTAATTCCCAATGTGTGTTCCCATTGCGCAGACCACCCACCGTCAACCGTTCGTGCCGTCCAACCATCGGCATCTATTTTACAATCTGGTTTTCCGGTATTTATCATTGGTTCGATTGTGAAAACCAACCCAGGAACCATTTTTACTTTATCCCACATCTTGTCATAGAAGTGAAAGATTTGCGGATCATCGTGCATAACTTTGCCAATGCCATGTCCAACAAAATCACGTGATATAGAAAAACCATGTGGTTTAACAACAGCCTCAATCGTTTTTCCAATTTCTGATAATGGTACACCGGGTGCGCACACAGCAATCGCAGCATTAAGGGCATCTTGGCAAGTTTGGACCAATTCGCGGGCGCGTGGCGACACATTACCAATCATAAACATGCGTGAAGAATCCCCATGAAATCCCTTGTATTCTGCGGTTAAATCGACATTAACAATATCGCCATCTTTTAATATCACTTCGTCACTTGGGATACCATGAACAATTACATCGTTGACCGATGTACAGATGCTTTTGGGGTAACCCATATATCCCAAATCCGAAGAACGCGCACCGTTGGTATGCAGAAAATCGGCGACCATACGATCAATTTCGCCGGTTGAAATTCCTGCTTTGATATATGGAGTAATATAATCAAAACACCGGGCGACCAAATCTCCGACTACACGTAAACGTTTAAAATCTTTTGGTGCATATACAGAAGCCAACATTTAATTCCTCCGTTTAATAGACATTTTATATGTTTTTAATACCAATTTTAGCGCAAAATCGCGTAATAAAATTTCCGCAGGCATACCGGTTGTACGAATCTGTGCCTCTAGTTCATTAAGTCTATTCAGTACCGCCGTAATGTCGGAACCAGACCATATCTTAATGGCGACATTAAATTTATCGGCAACTTTCCAAAATAATCGAGGCAACTGTCCATCCACTACCGCGGTAAGCAATGTTTTAAAGTGTCGGTCCAACATGCGAACCAACATGTTTGGTTCGGCATTATCATATAATAATCGATCCAGCGCAAGCATGGTCTGTTGAATATGTCCGGCGGTCAAAGAATACAGAAAATCATCGGTATTTGCCGCCCCTGTATCTGGCAGACATTTTTCAACATCATCCAAATCAACCGTTTTTTTATCATCTACATACAGGGCGATTTTATTCAAAAATCCGCGCGTAATTCCGCGGTCGCCCCCAAGATGATTTAGCATATATGCCATCGCATCAGGCGATATCTGTTTAATTTGAGCATTTGCGAATAATTCGTTACGTATAAGTGTTTCAAGTGTTTTGGCATCATCGGTATAACATGCCAATGCGGCGACATTATCACCATTTTCAAACAGTGTCCGTAATCCCCCGCCAAATCGTAAATCGCCACCCGTAACAATGACCATGGCATCAAGGCCTGGATGTTCAACCAAATCTCTGATTGTTTTTGCATCTGAATCGCCGGCATTTGAAATGATAACCATTTTGCGGCCACCAAACATAGAAGGTGTGCATGCTTCGGCGAAAAGTGCATCTTGTTTATCGCGCAGTTCCCCAGAATCCAAAGCAAAAATATTATCTTTTTCAATGGATAATATCTCGATTGCTTTATCACACAATTCATCAACCAATCCCGCATCCGGTCCATAAATAAGGACAGAACGGACGGTCAGTATTCCTTTGGTAAAATCAGATTCTTTCCATTTCATTTCTTAATTGTTTCATATTCTGAAATTTCCGCAATAACACGGGTTCCTATTTTATCGGCCAATACCGTAATTGTATTCGCAACCGCGTTGTTATATGACGCGTTCGCCGCAACCAAATACCGTACAAATGTATACGATTCCGATGCGACTTCGGTTCCAGAGGCAATTTTCTCGCCATTATGTTCCAACACATAATTTGCACTTAAATATATTTCTTGCCATGTGGCATCGCCAGTTGGTTCCAGTGCCTTGTATTTCGTGATTGGGTTCTTTAAAGTTACCCGCAGTGTATATGGGGCACCATTTTCATGCGGACCACCAAATTTAGTGTTCAATGCATTGCGCAATTCAATACCGTTAATTCCGTTTATCACCGGAACAAATATATTCGTATTGTTATCTACGAACATCGGTCTGAATCCACATCCGCATAACGCAACAAGTATAAGAATCTTTTTCATATTTGTTTACCTATTTAAAGTAAAAAATTTTGTTGAAATTTATTTATATAATACTTAGAGTTTTATTAAATCGCAAGGGGGAAAGATGAATATTTTTCTGGTAATGTTGATATCTGTATTTATGGCAAGTTACTATCTGTTTTTTGCACCATCTGCGCGTGTTCCAGAACAAGAAACGGAATATGCAATTGCGGTATCAGATTTAAGATCGATTGCGGAATGTGCTATTGCGGTCCATAATGCTCAAATTTCTGGTGGAACATTTGATGATATTTGTGTTGAACAGAATCAAATTAAAAGCGAATATATTTGTCTGGATTCAAGGCGCGCGGTTACTCCGTGTGATTCTACCGGGACAAAACGCCCAAAATATAGTTTCATTATAACAACAACAGGGGCATTGCACACATCTGATTACAACGAAATGATGGAAATATTAGAAAAAAATTTCTCGACCAGTGGAACATTGGGAATATATCAAGATGGGGTTGTTTTGGCGGGCGGAACAACTGCAAAACGTGATGTGCCAGAGGCAATTCAGAAAAATTTGAATCTTGAAAATGGTCAATTGATTTATATGACTCATTATGATTCACCGGACCCAACCAGGGTATTTTCGACCGCGCCCCAAGATGATGTTGTATGTCCGGTCGGAACCACAAAAACATACAGATTTGGGCGGTGGCAATGTATCGGATATAATCTTAAAACAAGTTGCGGTGGCGATATGGTTTGGGATGCAACACTTATGGAATGCGTACCCGATGAAACACGTAAACCATTATGTTCGGGTGAACAGACCGCGGTTATTGTGGACAGTTTATGGGAATGCATAGACCCGTTTGCTGAAAGAACATGTCCAAATAACATGCTGGCACGATTAAATTATGAAACACTGGAATGGGAATGTGTCGAAGATCCAAATAAAATTAAACCTGATTCGAAATGCGCCCAAATAAATTCACGCGCAATTCGTGGACGTGGTGGCGCAACATTGCGTTTGGCCACAACATCATGTACAGATTGTGAAAAAATGGTGGTCGATGAAAATACATGCGAAGCAGTATGCGTTCCCGATGTTTCAAAATTGGATTCGCCGGCATGTTATCCGGGACGCGCATCAGAATGTCGTGGCGCATCACGCGGATTTTATTTCGGTTTTCCGAATAAATCCTATGTCGCCAATGTGGCAGGAATATCGGTTGCCGATGTTCCGTTTGATTCGGCACATTCGCAAAACCGTAAATTTAATTGTTTGGATTGTGGAACGGGGACAATCGATACATCAAAAACGATATATCCGTATGTCAGTGTATGCAATCACTAGTTGTTTATTTTGCAATTTCAAACGCACCGGCATCTAACATTTCACGAACTGCAAAATGTTTAATCTTTTTTGCGGACGTTTGTGGTAACTCTGCTTCTGTAATAGCAAAATGATTAACCCATTTATATGGTGCAATTTTTAAATTTGATGTTTTTATCAAAGTTGTTACATGCGCCATTGTTGTCCCAGGTTTAACCTGAAAAACCGCAAATGGAACAATTTTGCCATTTATTGTATATTCAAATACAGCCGCCGCTAAGATTTCATCATTTTGTAAATATAAATCTTCTAACTCGTCGGGGTACACATTTTTACCACTGTCCAAAACAATAACCTGCTTCATACGCCCCTTGACTGTAAGGCGGCCCCGTGAATCAAGAACACCAACATCGCCGGTTTTGTACCAACCATCTTCAAACGATGCGGCATTGGCAGCAGGATTATCAATGTATGCCGGCATAACCATATTTCCACGTACCCATATTTCGCCAACACCATATTTGTCAGGGTTGTGAATCTTGATTTCGTTTTTGCCCAACGGACCTGCATAGTGCATAGAACCATTTGGTAATTTAAAAGCAAAATTAAAGTTTGCTGGTCCCGTTGTTTCGGTTAATCCATAACAATCACCGACAACGAACCCCATGCTTTCATAGAATTTACGAATTGATGGTTTCAATGTTGCCCCCGCAGAAACCAATACACGCGTGTTGCCACCAAATATATCATGAACCGGTTTAGTTACGCGGCGAACCAATGCCCCCAACCCAATTGCCCCAAGAATATGGCGCATAGACACAATCACACGCATCAAAGTATAGACATGTTTTTCGCGCGCGGACTGTACAATCTTTTTATAAAATGTTTCCCATATACGCGGAACAGCAGGAATAACTTCGGGTTTATACTCTTGGAAATCGCGTAAAAATTCACGTGGATTTAATATCGGTTGTAACAATAATCGCCCATCTAAGACCAGCGGGGCAATTATATTTATCACAACACCATATATATGGTACAAAGGCAAAAAACCGTAAAAAATAAAATTAGGGTCAATAACTGCACGATAAAATTGCGCACCATCTGCCAAATCCAGTAAGTTATTATGTGTTATGCCGACAATTTTAGGATTTCCTGTGGAGCCCGATGTAAACGAAAGCATGGCCAAATCGTTGCGTGAACAATTGGTGGCAATAAAATCTTTTTCATCTGTGTCATCAACTGTTTCTATATCAAACATTTGTGGACCATTATCAATAAAGTAAGATTTTTGCGCCAATGCCAATTTACAATTCGTTCGCGCCATCATATTTAAATGTTCGCTTTTCGCCAAACCGGTATCCAACATTAAAACGCGTGCGCCTTGGGAAATAACGGCAAAATAAGATTTTATGAATTCAGGCGTGTTTCCAGATAACAGCGCAACCGTATCGCCGGCTTTGATTTTAAATTTTTTTGCCAATACGACCGCCCGCCGCTTTACGGCACGTAATAAATCATCATACGTTTCGTTTTGACGAACAAAGAATATACGATTTTTATTTTCCGTGCATGCCCGCACCAGCATTTCATACACATTTTGTAAATCTTGTATTTTCATACGATTTCCTGGGGTTTAAGAATATTATCATTATACTCCAGATTATACAGGAAAAACAACCTAAAAGTGATGTTTTTCTATATATTGACGTATTTTATAAAAATGCCGGATTTTCGGCATTTCTTTATTCTACCGATTCTGTATAAGAATCGGATGTCGGGCGCAATAACCCAGTTTTACTGAAAAAATACGCAAAACCTATATGTAGATATTTTTAACAAGTTTTTTGACTATATGTTGTGGTTTTTATGTTTTTCGAATCGGTTTTGGATGATTTTTTTATAATTTGTTGACACAAAACATATTTTGGTGTTGTTGTATTGGTGTGAATATGTTCCTGAAACCCGCAGATATCCGCCATTTTTAAAAGTAAAGTAAAAAAATAAAAAAAATTACATTTTATGTATTGTTATGAAACCTTAAAAACTATATATTGTTACAGAAACGATAAAACAGACACAATATCTTGTGTTTTTTGACAAAATTGGAGTTTGATATGTCTGACAAGGAAAAAGATATTAAAGTACAGGCCATGCCGACATTTATTTGTAATATTATGAGCATTAAAAAACGCTCTGGTGAAACTGTTGCATTTGAAGCAAAAAAGATATATGAAGCAATTAGAAAAGCGGCGTATGCAACAAATGAAATATCTGATGAACGTATTGTCCAAATAACAAATGAGGTTTTGTCTGATTTGGACAATAATTTTATGGGGCGCACTCCATCGGTCGAAGAAATCCAAGAAACTGTGATTCGTAAATTAATGGATGCACGTGCATACAAAACAGCTGAAGCATATATTATATATCGTCAAAAACATTCTGAAATTCGTAATGCCAATATTGATGCTGTTGATGTTATAGAAAGTTATGTCGGTGGTTCAAATTGGCGTATCAAAGAAAATGCTAATATTGGTTATTCTATTGGTGGACTTATTTTGCGGACCAGTGAACGTGTTACTGCAGAATATTGGTTGAATATGTTTCCGCAAGAAATTGCCGATGCACACCGCAGCGCGGCAATTCATATTCACGACCTTGGGTGGTTGACGGGTTATTGTGCGGGTTGGTCATTGCGTGAACTGTTGTACGAAGGTTTCAATGGCGTTCCGGGTTATTTACAATGTGAACCGGCAAAACACATGGCAACTGCGATTTCCCACATGGTGAATTTCCTTGGAACATTGCAAAACGAATTTGCCGGGGCCCAGGCGTTTTCATCCGTAGATACATATCTTGCCCCGTATGTTCGTATTGATAATATGTCATATTCGGATGTCAAGAACGCAATGCAGACATTGGTGTTTAATTGTGCGGTGCCGTGCCGTTGGGGAACACAAACACCATTTATCAACTTTACATTTGATTGGACATGTCCCAAGGATTTACGCGCCCAACGTCCGTTCGTTGGTAAAAAGCAGGTTGATTTTACCTATGGCGATTTGCAGGCCGAAATGGACATGATAAACAAGGCGTTTATCGAGGTTATGACCGAAGGTGATGCCCAGGGTCGTCCTTTCACTTTCCCAATTCCAACATATAATATTACAGACGATTTTCCGTGGGATCATCCGAACGTCAAACCTTTGTTTGATTTGGCGGCAAAATACGGAATTCCGAATTTCCAGAATTTCTTGAATTCTGATTTGAATCCAACGGACGTGCGTTCAATGTGCTGCAGACTGCGTTTGGATGTGCGTGAATTGTTGAAACGTGGGGGCGGGCTGTTCGGTTCTGCTGAAAAGACCGGTTCCATCGGTGTTGTTACAATGAACTTGGCACGCCTTGGCTATCGGCACAAGGGCGACCGTGAAGGTTTATTCAAAGAATTGGAAAGATTGATGAACATGGGCCGCGAAGTTTTGGAAATCAAACGTCGTGTTATATCTAAACATATGGAAAATGGTTTGTATCCATTTACCCGTCGTTACCTTGGCAATTGGAATCATCACTTTTCCACAATTGGTGTGAACGGCGCAAACGAAATGGTTTTAAACTTTACAGATGGTAAAGAAAATATTGCAACACCATTTGGTAAGAAATTCGTTTTGGATTTGATGGACTTTATGCGTGATAAATTGGCCACGTTCCAGGAAGAAACCGGTAACCTGTATAATCTTGAAGCGACACCTGCCGAAGGTTGCTCGTACAGATTTGCAAAAACTGATGTTAAGAATTTCCCGGATATTATAACCGCCGGCACGCGTGAGGCACCATATTATACCAATTCAACACAATTGCCGGTGAATTTCACGGACGACCCATTTGTTGCCCTTGAACACCAGGAAGAATTACAACGCAAATATACGGGCGGAACGATGTTGCACTTGTACATGGGCGAACCGGTGTCATCCGGCGAAGCGGCCCAGAAAATCGTTCGTACGATATTTGAAAACTACAAGATTCCGTACATGACACTTACCCCGACATTTTCAATATGTCCAAAACACGGGTATCTGCCGGGTCGGCATGAGTTCTGCCCAAAGTGCGATGCAGAATTGGGAATTACACCTGATACCGCATCAAACAAGGCATAAGTTTAACACAATCAAAAACAGGAAAGGAGAGTATAATGATTGCAAATACACAACAACAAAGAACACCATGTGAAGTTTTTTCTCGCAGTATGGGATTTATTCGTCCGACAAAAAACTTTAATATTGGTAAATATTCCGAATTCTGTGAACGGAAAACATTTACAGAATGTAATTGTCTGACGACTGGGGAACGTCATCAAGAATTGTTAAAAAAGGCCGCATAAAAAATGAACGCGATTCAGATTGGTGGGTTGGTATCGTTCACAACGATAGATTATCCGGGCAAATTGGCGTGTGTGCTGTTTTTGGTTGGTTGTCCAATTCATTGTGCATATTGTTCTAATCCGCATCTGATTCCGGTTGGGGCCGGTGAATATGACCCTGAAAAAGTTTTCGATTGGTTAAAATCGCGTGTTGGGAAGTTAGAGGCGGTTGTCTTTTCCGGGGGCGAGGCATTAATGCAAGGCCAATCTGTTATTGAATATATGCGCCGCGTGCGGGAATTAGGATTTTCCATTGGTTTGCATACCAATGGATTTTATCCGGAAAACCTGGCCGCGGCGTCGCCTTTTATCGATTGGGTTGGTATAGATTACAAGGCAACCCAGACAAATTATGAAAAATTAACGGGCGTAAATATTGCATACGACCATTTAATCAAAAGTTTAGATGTGTGGGCAAAAACCGGCAAACCGGCCGAGGTTAGGACGACATGTGATCCGCGATATGTGTCGCCAGACGATTTATTAAAAATTGCACACGATGTGGCGGCGCGCGGATTCAAAAACTTTGCAGTGCAAAAATATGTTCCGCATTTTGAAGATACTGAGCACGGGACAACGCCGGCAATGCGCAACGCATTTTTTAACGATGAAAAACTGCGTAATGAAATAAATTCCATGTTTGCAAATGTAGTTTGGCGGGAATGATTTTGTTTGGGTTCAATTTGAAAAAAACTAACCACTTACACTATCCACTAACCACTATGTACTATTTTATTTGCGTTTTTGAAAAAAATACTATATGATACAGACCACAGTTTAGGATGGTTGGCAGAGCGGTCGAATGCGGCGGTCTTGAAAACCGTTGACGGGGCAACCCGTCCGGGGGTTCGAATCCCTCACCATCCGCCAGATTAAAATTAACAATCCACCATCGGTGGATTTTTAATTTTAACAAAGGCTGGTGAGGAATGCGCAAGAGCGCCGGCGGCACATCGTGCCGGGAAAAAACGGAGTTTTTGTGGGCCATTGGCCCAAAGGCGCGCATGGCGAATACGAGAATACACAATTAAAAAAATCATAAAAATCGCAGGAACAAGATTTTTATAGATTTTTGTTATTGTGTATCAAGGCACCCCTCACCATCCGCCAGTATTCTGGCAGGTATGCCAGTATCGATAAAAAGCCCGCGATTCTGCGGGATTTTTCATGCATTGACTCTGGTATAGCCACCAAAAGCTCCATTTTTAGGCTCCAAAAAAACGTTCCTATACACTACCCCTTTTTCGATAGTCAATGATATAGTTTTTATGATATAATCTAAACGACAAAGGAGAATTAAATGCGTGAAAATTTATTTCCATTTCCTGAAAATTTTAATATGTACGCAATTCTGGATCATTGTCGTGAAATCCAGGTGTTAACCGACCAGCAAAGAATCTTAAAGGCAACAACAGGTGCTAAAAAGAAAGATTTTAATTTATTATCCCAGAAATTAAATGGAGAATTGGCTGATTTATATTTGTATTTGGAAAATTATTTTATGCACAGACAAGATGTTGTGGAAGCCCGTAGGGAAAAAATAAGAAATTATAATAAAAAATAATCTTGTTTATAAGTATACCAAATTGTGCAACAGAATACTAGCCCGCCACAAAAATCAAACACGCCCCGCAGGGGCATTTTTTTATTTTATTTTTCTTTCTGTTTTATTATCATATACCGGGCAAAGGAGATTTTATGGAATATCTTGATATTTATGACGAATATATGAATAAAATCGGCACCGAGACCAGAGATATAGTTCATCAAAATGGTTTATGGCACAAGACGGTTCATTGTTGGATGTATGACGATAATGGTAATATTTATTTTCAAATTCGCGCAGATTCAAATAAATTATATACAACTGCATCTGGACATGTTTTGTCGGGCGAAACTGTGCGCGATGCGTTTCGGCGCGAAATACACGAAGAAATAGGACTGGATATGGATGTGTCCTGTGCGATTCCTTTGGAAGTTGTATTTTGGCGGCAAGATAAACCACAGAAAAATTGGCACGATCGTGCGTTTGCACATGTTTATGCAAATAAATTACCGAGCGGATTTGCGAGGTTTCGTTTTCAGCCCGATGAAGTTACTGGATTAGTTCGTATAAACGCGCAAGAATGCTTAGATTTGTTGATGGATAAAAGGGCTTCTGTTCGTGCAACAAAAATTACAGCCGATAAATCAACAGATATCGATATTACAAAAAACGATTTTCTGGCTGCGTCTAATGAAACACCTGTCGTAAAATATGGTTTTGTATTGCAAAACATCATCCAGCAAAACCAACATATTTAGGTATGGCAAATTGCGCAACAGAATACTAACCCGCCAGATTAAAATTAAAAATCCACCATCGGTGGATTTTTAATTTTAACAAAGGATGGTGAGGAATGCGCAAAAAGCCCGTACTCTAGCGGGATTTTTCATGCATTGACTTCGGTATGGGCGAAAAACACACCTTTTTATTTGTTTTTGGTGTTATATGTGGTATTATATGGGCGTAACGAAAGACAAAACATGGCAAAGAAAAAATTGGATGTTTACAAAGACGCAATAGAACACCTTGGCATTGTGGATGGGAAGTATCGGAATTTATACACCAATATGTCCGATATGAAAAATTGGTTGTGTGTGCATGCAACATCATATATGCCACGCCGCAATAAAGATGGTCAATTATATATTCCAACCACTGGGATGGCAACAGGATACAAATATTCACGCGCTACGGTTCATTTTACATTGAATCAAATAGTATCATCACATATGGGTGGAAATTGGGATGCACAACCAGTTGTTATATTGGCACCATATAATGATGTTGTTGAAAAAAATGGTAATCCACAAATGGTGGCAACCGAAGACACGTTCTTTGATCCAAACCCGGATACTGGATTAATACTGCCGGAAAGCGCACATATTGTTAGACCGAATAATGATACTTTGTTCACTATTGGTGATAAAATATCAACATATAAAACAGACCATTTTACTGATGAAGAAATTGAAATGATTTTATCTTTTTTTGGACCGAATGAACGTCAAATGTATGAAAAATATGATAATTGTGATTTTACAGAAAATGAATTACAAGATATTTTGAGAGACGAAAGAGTACGAGAAGGTTATGAAAGCGCAACAGATGAAAGTAAAAAACGTGCTTTTTTACATGGCTTATTTGAAGAAACACGAATGGTAATGCTGACAAAGTTCCTACGTGAAGCCGTTGTCCGTATGACAATGGAAAAAATGGGATATAATTATGTTAAATCGTATAATGATGAGATTTCTGGTGAGGTGGCAGATGCAGCATTAGCCAAAGGGATAGGTGCAACTAGTGGTAACACAGGACACAGCGGAACATTGAATAAGGAAATTGAAGATATTGGATGTTCTTATCTTGATTTTATCCATACACTGGAAACAAACAATATAAAAGAAATTTATGATTATATGTGCGACGGTTTGGGGGCTAAACACTTTTTGTATGATATGATGCTTGGCCATAAAAAAGGCATATATCAACTATATGTTGAAACATTAAATACAAAGATTGACATTATAAGATCTCAGGTCAAAGAAGTCCAAAGAAAGGCAAGAGAATATCCTGATGATGTTTATTACCAACAAGAAGCTGCGCACTCAAAAGAGCAATTAGCATACGCTGATAAATTAGAACAAGGCGGTATTGCGGCATATAATGCAAATCTGGATATAGTTTTACGACGTAATGCTGCACGATTGGATCAAGAATATGAAAAAGCAACGGAAAAATTAAAACAAAATCCGGAATATCCGTTGCTGCTACTCATGCTAAATGATTTTGTAAATAATGGTAAAAAATGGCGTAAAACTAAAGGCGGCTGGCAACCAGAACCAGAAAAAACAGACTTGTTTGAGAAGGAACGAAAACATATCTATGATGTATATTTTGGGTTTATAAAACAACTTAATTTGAAAACTGATATACAATTCATTTGTGAATATATAATTGATTACCCTGAATTTACAAAAGTTTTTTATGATATATTATGTAACAATAAAGAATCAGATATCTATCAATTATATGCTAATGCTTTTAAAGATAAAATTAATTCTATAAGACGGCATATTGAATACATTCAAAAATTGGCAAAACAATTTCCAAATAGTGAGATTATTCAAAAACAAGCTGCGAGATCAGAAGAGCAGTTAGCATATGCTGATAAATTAGAACAAGGTGGTATCGCGGCATATGATCCAGACCTGGATATGGCTTTGCGTAGTAGTGCCGAACTAACAAACCAATTCCGTGCCAAGTGGGTAGAAAAATTCAAACAAAATCCAGAATATCCATTGCTGATACGCATGCTAAGTGATTTAGTCAAAAATGGTAAAAAATGGCGCAAAACCAAAGACGGGTGGCAACCAGAACAGGACGAGGAAGACATTCTTTATCATCCACAAATGTTCCAAAAACGTGGACGAGATTTGTAATTTATGTATGGGAAATTGTGCAACAGAATTCTAGCCCGCCACAAAAATCAAACACCCAGATGGGTGTTTCATTTTTGTCGTGATAGGCGTTGGAACACACTCAAAAAATGCTGGATTTCTGGAAAAAATGTTATACTATTTCCTTGAACCGTAAAAAGAAACCATATGAAACAACAGGCGATTTTTCATAAAGACAAAGATATATGTAAGAATTTGGCGGGGTTGTTTTGCAAAAAATATGGGACAATACTGTATTCCGGAACATTAGCAATAGAAAGTGCCCTGATATGCGCAGGCATCAAACGCAAAGACAAAGTTTTGGTATCTGGTGCTGTTTGTAATTCTGTATTGAACGCCATAATCAGAACTGGCGCAATTCCAGTTGTTGTTGTACCAAAAAATGCCATCAAATTAGAAACAAAAGAATGTTTGTCTGTATTAAAACAAGAAAAAAATATCAAATGTGTGATATTAACACACCAATATGGTATCGCACACGATATTTTACCAATAAAACGGTTCTGTGGTAATAAGATACCAATAATTGAAGATGTGGCGCAAGCATATGACATTGTTGTAAATTCCTATCCTGCGGGAAAATATTCTGATTATATTGTAACTTCTTTTGGCAATACAAAACCTTTAAATTATGGTGTTGGTGGCGCAATATTTAGCAATAGAGATTTAACGAATTTTTTCGATTTTTGTGATAATACTAGCAGAATGCGTTCAAATTTATTATTTCCTTATATTTATCCTGAAGTTGATAAAATAAACTATAGAAAACTACTAAGAAACGGCAACAAAAATGTAAAAAAACAGCGTCAAATAGCAAGTGTTTTAGAAAAGGGTTTGGAAAATATCAGCTGTATTGAGATAATAAAAGATAACCCTGATAATAAATCTGTATGGCATAGATATCCAATCTTTGTAAAGGATAAAAAGTATTATCAAGTTATTCTGAACTTATTAGAAAAAACAAATGTTAAATATCAATTAATGCATGAAATTGAAAGTTTTGATTTACCAATGTTTAAAAACAAATTAAAAATTATCAACAAAAATAAAAACCAGGATAATATTATCTTGTTAAGAACACGAAATAACGACAAAAAAGATGTAAAAAAATTTTTATCTTTACTAAAAAAGGTCGCATAACATGAGAAAGATTTTACTTGCTACACATAATCCATCAAAATTAGATTTGTACAGAAAAATACTCGCTGAGGAACCAATTGAAATTATTGGTTTGGATGATATAAATATAGAATATGAAGTTGAAGAAATTGGTAATAATGAACGAGAAATAGCAATAAAAAAAGTAACGGAATACGGTAAAATATCAAAAATGACTGTCATGAGCGAGGACACAGGATTATATTTTGATAATGTTAATGCTAATGAACAACCCGGAACAAAAATTAATTCCATAAATGGTAGAAAAATGTCTGAAGATGAACGCATAGAACATTATGTTAATTTTGTTAAAAAACATGGTGGTAAATTAATAGGAACATACCGCAAGGCATTGGCTATATATGACACAAAATTACATACGTCTGTGTATGAAAGAAAAGTCATATTTGTTGATAAAATATGCCCAAATCGCAATCCTGGTTTTCCACTGGATTCCATAACTATAACACCGGAATATAATAAGTATACGGCAGAATTAAACGATCAAGAAAAAATCAATTTAAATAGTAAAAGCCATAAACAGGCTTATGATTTTATAACGAAAACATTAGGATTAAAGGGGTAATTTATGAATTTTAAATTTAATCTTACAGATTTTTTAAACAATTTTATACAACATGCTGTTCTTCAGGAAATAGGTATTGGTTGTTCTGATTCTCAGATTATAAAAATAACTAAAAATAATGAGATATATTTCTTGAAATGTTCCGATAATAAAAACGTTCAAGTCGAGCATCAAAAATTGCAATGGTTGCAAGGAAAAATTCCGGTGCCAGAAATTATTTATTATGAAGAAGAAAATGACGTAAACTATCTTTTAACCAAAAGTTTAGACGGTGAAATGGTTTGTTCTGATTATTATATGAAACATCATGATTTAGGATTAGATATAATAATCGCGGCTTTTAAAGTTCTTGAAAACGTAGATATCAATGAATGCCCATTTAACGTAGGGTTAGATTATAAATTGCGTTTAGTAAAACATAATATTGACAATCAGTTAATAACAGAAAATGATATAAATCCGGAAATTTTAAAAAAGTACGGCAGCATAAATGAAATATATAAATATTTGATATCCAATCGACCAGTAGAAGAATTGGTGTTTTCTCATGGAGATACTAGTTTACCTAATTTGTTTGGCAAAGGCGATAAATTTGTAGGTTTTATCGATGTAGCGGAATGTGGAATTGCCGACTTTTGGTTTGATGTCGCAATCACTGCAAAATCTATAAGAAGAAATTACGGGGAAGACGCCGTACAGCAATTTTACAATAAAATAGGAAGAGCAATTAAATATCAAAACATAGAATATTATACCGTTTTAATGAATTTGTATTTATAAAAGGGTTGCCTATGGATTATAAAATAGAAAAATTATCCGATTTTATTGGTACAGAAGGGTTTCTTGATCTGGCAAATCAGATTTATTTTGTTACGGATCATTTGCGCAAAGATTATCCAAATCATCAAGAATGGTTTTTTAATAAACATTTACCTGAAGTTGGCAAAAATAGAGAGGTTTTCTTTGTTCGTATATACAATAACGTATATGGTGTTGCTTTTGTGAAAAACACTAAGGAAGAAAAGAAAATATGCACTTTTTATATTATGGAACACGCGCGTAATATAGGGATAGGGCGCGCTTTGATGAAAACAGCTATGCAATATTTACAAACTACAAAACCCATGATAACCATGCCAGGGCATAAAGTTCGTTATTTTTTACACTTTATGCACATGTATGATTGGAAAATTTGCCAAATTATTGATGGGGCATACATAAAAGACCAAGATGAAATAGTATTTAATGGGGTATTGAAATAACTTGACATTGACAAAAAAACAACATAGTATGATATTGAAGACAAAAATATAAGGTTCAAATAATGTTATTACAAGCTCAAAATATTACTTTTGGATATTCTAATATTCCATTGTTTGAGAATGCTTCTTTTTCTATTAATGAAGGTGATAGAATTGGTCTGGTTGGCGATAATGGCGCCGGAAAAAGCACATTGTTAAAATGTTTGTTGGGTATAGAAAAAGTTAATTCTGGGCAAATTGTTCGTTCAAGGGCTTTAGGTAAAATTGCTTACGTACCACAAAGTTTACCAGAAAATTTACAAAACAAAACTTTCAGAGATTTTTTATTGGAAGCATTACCACCAGACGAACGTGATTATTCTGGATGGAAAGTTGATGTAGCTATGGATGAAATTGGTGTTATAGAAGAAATTCGCGAATTTCCATTAGCACATCTTAGTGGTGGGTGGCAAAGAATTGCGTTATTATTAAAAGCGAACCTGGACGATCCAGATTTAATATTATTAGATGAGCCCACTAATTATCTGGATTTAGATAAAATATTTAAATTTGAAAATTGGCTAAATAATGTTGTAAAAGCACCTTTTTTAGCAGTAAGTCATGATAGAAGATTTTTGGATAATTGCACTAATAAGACCATTCATATAAGGGCTGGTAAGTTAATATTTCATAATATCCCATACACCAGGGCAAAAGAAGAGCTTATAAAAGAAGATCTTGCAAAAGCGAAGGCGCGTGATATGGAAGAAGACGAGATAGCCAAATTGCGCGCAGCAGCAAAAAGAATTCGTATTTGGAGTGCCGGCAGAAGCCCTAAACTGGATAGAAAAGCGACAGTATTGTTTGATAAAGTTGAGAGATTGGAAGGTAACAAAACTGAAGTTTATAAAGCTCCGAAGCGAGAAATTGCTTTCAATCCAGATGAAGCAAAACCAAAAGTTTTATTGAGAGTTCAAAATACCCAAATAAAAGCTCCAGATGGTCGTTTATTATTTAAAATTCCGGAAATGAACGTTTTGCGAGGCGAGCGTGTCGCTATTTTGGCTATGAACGGCATTGGAAAAACCAAAATGATGGAAACTCTTGTGCGCGCATACACAGATCCGATAAACAATTCGGAAACGAACGAAAAAATACAATTTAATCCCCAGGTAAACTTGGGATATTTGGATCAAATGGTAAGTATGCTACCAATGGAAAAAAACTTATCAGATTTTATAACGGGATTAGGAAAAACGACCCAAGAAGCCACAAAGTTGTTGGTTGCAGCAGGTTTTCCATATAAAAATCATGGCCAAAAAATCAAAACTTTAAGTCAAGGTGAACGTGCAAGACTTGCATTTTTAGGATTAAGAGTGGCAAAACATAATTTCTTTATAATGGACGAGCCTACAAACCATATTGATATTGATGGCCAAGAAAAGTTTGAAGATGCTGTTATAACAGAAGGCCACACTTGTATATTTGTTTCACATGATAGATATATGATGGAACAGGTTGCAAATAAATATTATCAAGTAAAAAATGGTGTATTAAAACAAGTCGAATCTGTAGAACCTTTCTATGAGGAAATGCGTGCACTAAAAGACGTGTATGTTCAAAATCCAAATAATGGTGTAAGAACAAAATAGAAGTATGAATAAATATATAGACACTCATATACACTCTAATTTATCTGATGGATCTTTACCAATTTCAGATATAGTTGAAATCGCTAAAAAAAATACATCTATATTTTCAATAACAGATCATGATACTATCATTAGTCCACAGGAAATAACCCCCCTATTGGATAATAATGCCCCCATTGCTGTTCCGGGTGTGGAAATTTCAGCATACACACAAGATATATCACATAACAAAATGTTAATACATATTTTGGGGTATGGTTTTTCACAATCAAATATTTTAGATCAACTGTTAAATCAATTAAAAGAGAATCGATATAACACCAACTATACATTTTTTCACCAGACATTAAATCGTTATCACAATTTGTCGCTTGATAATTTTGTTGGGATTGATTTTGGCAAGTATTGCAGATTTGCAAAATATATGGCAAACTTTTTGAAAGAACAGCATAAAGATGTTAGAAACATAAATGAAGCATTATTATATTTGGGACAGAACAGACCCGTTTATACAGATTATGATGTAAATGCAAAAACAGCAATTGATGCGATACATTCTGCAAATGGTTTTGCGGTTTTGGCACATCCAACTGAATATAAAGTTAAATACAATTTAAATAGATATGAGATAGAAACACTTGTAAAAAGGATGATTTCTTATGGAATAGACGGAATAGAAGCTTTTTATTCTGAATCAGAACCTGATGATATGAAATTTTTATATTATTTGTCCCAGAAATATAATTTGTTATATTCTTGCGGCAGCGATTTTCATCATCTAGCATCAGGTAAGGTTATCGGATATGGTATGAATAATAATTTATGTATATCAGAAACTAGTTTAACTCAGAAAATTATACAAAACGGGTTGTTCTTTAATCAAAGGATTTCAAGATGAATATTTTTTTGGCATTCCCTTTTGCGGGATTAATAAATTCTGAAACAAAAGAAGTATCACCAGAATATAAAGAATTTTTTGAAAATTTAATAAATTTTATAAAATCACGTGGCCATACGTATTATTCTGCACATGAACGCGAAGCATGGGGAAATTCTTATATGGGTCCTATGGAATGTGTTCCGCATGATTTTGATGGGTTAAAAAATTGTGATATTATGATAGTTGTTCCTGGAAATCCAATATCTGGCGGGGTTCATATTGAAATGGGATGGGCAAGTGCCTTACAAAAAAACATGCATATATTTTTGGACAAAAATATAAAATATTCGCCGGTTGTTCACGGATTAGCATCCCTTACTAATGTACGATATCATAATTCGGCTGAGTTTCCTAGCACAGAATTATTTAATGACATATGTAACACAATAGAACAAGAAGGAACAAACAAAAAATGTATTTAAAATTAATACCGGATAGCGAACAAAACATTTTTCAATATTATGGCATCCCATATTATGTATATGTTTCTTTGTCTAATATTTGTAATGCGAATTGTCAGTTTTGTGGCACATATAAAACCAAGGAAAAACATAATAAAATAAACCTATATAATTTAATTGATGAACTGGCTAAAAACAGAACCAAATATATTCATTTTACAGGTGGTGGTGAACCATTTGTAAATAAAGATATTGTTAATTATATGGAATACGCCAAATCTAAAAATATAAAAGTTGTTTTTACCAGCAATGGTCTTGCTCTTAATGAAGGTATTATAAAAAGAATTGTACAAAATATAGATTTTTGTTTTTTTTCAATAGATGGCCATTGTGCGGAAATACATAATACTTTACGTGGAACCAATGAAATATTTGAAAGGGCAACAAACAATATAAATCTAATAAAACAATATAATCAAAAAACCAAAATCGTTTTAAATCATGTTTTAAATGTTAAAAACATAGTTTTTTTCGATAAATTTATCCAAATGAAAACATGGTTAAATTTTGATTTTATAAACCCGATTGTTGTTAAAGATAATCCTGTGTTATTTCCAAACGCGATGCAAATAGAACATTTTAATAACAATTTGAATTTATATTATCAACTGGCTAATGATTACAATATTAAATTCTTAGGTAAAAATTTAGAGTTATTTGATAACGATTATAATCGCAATATAAACGATGATATAAAATGCGTATATCCTTCTTTTTGTGCTTTTATCGATTGCCCAACGGGAAATGTTTATCCGTGTGATTGCAGCATGTGGCGTGATCCAGAATTATATAAAATTGGAAATTTAATAGAAAACAATTTTACTGAAATATGGAATTCAGAAAAAAAGCAACAAATACAAGAAATGCTGAAACAACAAAAAATGTCGTGTGTACAAAAATGTGATGAATCGAATTGTCTGTTTAACAGAAAATACGAATTATTTGGAAGAAGGGAAAAATGATAAAAATATTGATGACAGCTGAATGTTTTGGATATGGTCCTGTTGTCACAGGTCTTAATGTAGCAAAAGAATTAATCAAACATTCTGATGTTCAACTTTCTTTTATTGGAACTGGGGTCGCACTAGAACAGGCGAAAATGTCTGGGTATTTTAAAAACATAAAAGAATGTAAAACTTATGATGAAAAACATTTACACGAGATAAAATACGATATTATGTCCAATGATATTGTTATAGCTAGTGAAAATATACCCGGGGCGAAATATGCGTTAAGTTTAGGACATAAATGTGTGTTTTATATAGATAATTTAATGTGGATGTGGGACAAAATACATGATGGATTAGAAAATTTAACAGGTTATATCATATCTGAAACACTGCCATGCAAAGAAAATTTTAAAAAAATAGGTCAAAGCATAAAACATCCCATATTTGTCGGGCCTTTGCGTGACACAGGCACCGTTGTTAACACTGCTGTTGAGAATAAATTAATAATAAACATTGGCGGCTGTGAAGCGTTTATCATAGATTCTTCCATATTGATAGAATTTTATAATAAACTTATTAACCAGATATTACAAAATACCGAGATAGTAAATAGGTTTGAAAAAATAGTTGTATGTGGTGGTGGAACAGTAATAAATAACATCAAACAACAAAAACCAAATACAAAGGTTTGTATTAAGGTTTTATCTAATAAAGATTATTTAAACGAAATTTCCACGGCAAGTCATTTAATTTTGTCATCTGGATTGGGCAATTTTTACGAATCTTTAATCAGAAACAAACAAATTATGTATTTACCACCTGTTAATTATAGCCAATTATTACAAGAAATATATTATGATAAAATGAATTTAGGTTTTGATATATTAGGTTGGGACAAATTCGATTTTTATAAAAGTGTAGAATTTGGTTTAGACGAAGAAAGTGGAGTAAACAGGGTTATAGAAAGTGTCAAACAATATATTCAAACATCTAATTCTGATGTTATAGACAATTCAATACATAAATTTTTATCTTGTGATCAATCAACATACTTTTCAAATCGCCTACAATATGCAAATGGATTGGGCAAAGATTCAAACAAAACAATTGCTGAAATAATATTACAAAAATTCAAGGATACACTATGAATATTCCAAATGACCCTTTTATCGGTACTCACTACATAGGCAAAGAAGAATTGCGGGCAGCCAAACAGGTTTTAAAGGCAAAAAGTTTGTTTAGATATCATGGCCCCAAACTTTTGCACAAAACAAATCAATTAGAACAAGAATTGGCAAAATTTTTAGGTGTTGAATATGTGTTGGCTGTGTCTAATGGAGCAGCCGCAATAAAATTAGCATGTATAGGAAATGGAATTGGACCCGGTGACGAAGTATTAATGTCTCCCTTTACTTTTATAGCATCAGCTGCCAGTGTGCTAGCCACAGGGGCTGTTCCCGTGTTTTGTGATATAGACAAAACGATGAATATAGATCCAAATAAAATTGAAAGTAAAATTACAAAAAAGACAAGAGCTATATTAGCTATACATATGCAAGGGCACCCTTGCGACATGATAAAAATAATGAAAATAGCAAAAAAACATAATTTAATCGTATTGGAAGATACCGCTCAGGCATTTGGGGCAAAAATAGGTAATAAATATGCCGGTACTTTTGGCACGGGCGCTTTTAGTTTACAAGCGGGAAAAACCATTACTTGTGGTGAAGGGGGTTTTTTGGCTACAAATGATAAAAAAGTGTATATAAAGGCAAAAATGTATCATGATAACGGCGGATATAGAATTGGTGATGATTATCCAACGTGGACAAATGGTTGCACATCATACGGCGAAAATTTCAAGTTAACCGAATTACAAGCTGCCATCGCTCTAGAACAATTGAAAAAAATAGAAAAAATATTAAAAAAACAAAAGCAAATGTATGATTATTTAGTCAGACACTTAAATAAAAAATATTATTTGCGACCAATACTAAAAGAACATGTCCCCGTAAATGTGAGTATAGGAGTAATTTTTAATACAAAAGCTGAATGTGAACAATTTATAGAATATATGCATGATAGTGGTATATGGTTTAATAAATATTGTAGTAATATGATAAACGATTTTGATGTTTTTAAACATAAAAAATCATGGCACAAAAGTGATTTTCCATTCAACATAACCAAATATCGAGATGAACCATGTCCCGTTGCAAAAAATTTATTCCAACGGGTTGCGTGGTTTAATTTATCTGCTTCATTACAAAAAAAACATTTAAAATACATTGTAAAAAAAATGAATGATTATGTATAACATAAAAAACAATTTTACTATGCATTCAGATTGGATATTTGGGATGTATACCAGATACAATCCAAATGCGATTATTTGTATTGCTGATTTATATTTTGTTAAAACATCAGACTGTATTGAATGTGCCAGTTTTTTTGATTTTGATATAACAGAAAAATTGTTTGCTTCTAAATTCAAAAAAATTAAATTTAAATATATTAATGAAAATACATATAACAAGATAAAAGACCTTGCTAAAAATTATGGTTACACAACAAAAATTATAGATTGTTGGGATGCCCCATGCTTACATATAGATAATATTGGTTATATTAACACATTATCATACAGAATACGTAGAAATTGGGTTAAATATAAGAAAACGAAATCAGAATACATTATAAAAAATTCTGATACGGACAATTTATTAAAATTATGGCAAGACGTTTTATATGTAGATGCTAACAGTTGGAAATATCGCGCAAAAAGTGATATGAAAAGTTTAAATCGTGAAGATTTACAATATATTTTTTATATGATGAACAATAATGAAAATATCAGTTTACAAGTTATTTATCTACACAACGAGCCTTTGGCTTATTCTTTAATGTTTAAAAATGGTGCCCAGTGGTTTGCTGTTAAATGGGGGGCTTCTGATAACGGTCGCAATCATGATGCTGGAATAAAAGTCTTGTTTTCTCATTTAGAAGATTTATTATCAAAAGAAGACACTTTGAACATTGATTTTTGGGGTCGCAGGAATATTTTTTACGATTTATTAAAAAATAATAGCATCAAAAGGTATCATCTGGAATTGGAGTTAAATAATGCAAATAAAAATTAGTCCGATTGATTCTATAAAAGATATGGATTATTTGATTGATAACAGTTACAACGGAACTTGTTTTGCGTATAGCTGGTTTTTAAAGTTAAAAAACTGTAAAAATCTATTACAAATTATTGACGATGATAAATTAGTCGGGTTTATGCCATTGTTTACAAACACAAATAAAAACGAAATACAACAAAGTACAATGTATATCCCATACGGTGGTTTTGTATTGTTTGATACCCCAACAGCAGAAAGAACAAAAATTCAATATATACGAAAAATTGAAACAGAATTGGTTAAATATCTTAAAAAAAATTATACAAATATCAGTTTTTCTACGGATACTAAAATAATAGATATAATGCCTTTTATCAGAAATGGCTTTGTCCCAGAACTAAGATACACATACAAATTAAATCTTGATAAAAATATAGATGAAATATATAAAACTTTTGGCAGCGACAGAAAAAAAGATATTCAAAAAGCACAAAAATTAAATGTTGAATTTTTTCTTGATAAAGATTTAAAATTTTTTGATGAAAAAAAATGTGTCGCATGGGAATCCAAATACGGTTTTGAATCGTCCGCGGATTTTGTCCGTAATTTTGTAAAAACGTCCATAGAAAAACAACGCGGTATGGTATTTATTGCTAAAAAGGGCGAAACAATATATGGTTGTGTATATATGGCCTGGGATAAAAACACTGCATATATATTGTATTCGTATTTCGATAAACATTTAGACATTGGGGTTGCATATTTGTATTATAACATTTTCAAATATTTAAAAGATCGCGGCATAAAATATATCGATTTCGAAGGGTCTGTTTATGAAACTGTAGAAAATTTTAACATTTCATTCGGTGCTTATCAGGAGCGATACTACAATTTGCATTACAGCAAAGATGACATGCAAAAAATATTACAAAACATGTATAAATATTTTGAGAAATAAAAACTTCTAAAAAAAGGTATGTTATAAAAATTATGCGAAATTCACGGCGATAAAATCCCTGTTATTACCTGTAAATATCATATTCTATACCATTCTTTCTTACAACTCCGCCACAAAAATCAAACACCCAGATGAGTGTTTCATTTTTTGTCGTGATAGGCATCGGGTTGAACGCTGTAACGAAGTAATTTTTACAATTTTCTATCAAAATATTGACAATTATATGTTTTTGTGCTATATTGTGTGCAACAGAGGTAAAAAATATGGGCAAAAAAGAATTGACTAACAAAGAACGTATCGAGGCAAATCGCGAAGCGATAGATGCTTTGATGCGCAAATCTGCCAAAAATGTCGCAAGTATCAACATGCTGCGGCATGAAATTACTTCTGTTGAACCCATGATTTTGGCAAAACCGCAATTAAAGGGAATTGCAAAAGACCAGCAAATGGTTTTTATGGATTGGACCAATTTAAAAAATATTGGTGCGGCATACGATTATATCTTGAAACACAAAAAAACAACAATAGATAGGTATCAAATAAGCGAAATACAAAAATTACTGGCGAAAAATACTGATGTTCGTCCCGGCTATCGTATAAGTATGACCATGGTGTTGGGTAAATATGCCCCATCCATTGAACAGATTTATTATAAAATGGAAGAAATAGAATATCATTTACATGACGCGACATACCCCGTTTTGACACGTGCATTTGATACTCATTTTGATATTATAATGGCCCAACCATATAATGATTATAATAAACGTACTGCGCGTTTAATAATGAATTGGTTTTTGATACAGAATGGTTACCGTCCTATAATCTTCAACAAGAAAACAGATGCGACAGCGTATCCAAACGCGTTACATGCCCGCATTGACGGCAACCGCCGTGCGTACACTAATTACATGGAACGCAGTATGCTGCATACCCAACAGCAAATCATAAACCTGTTAAATTCGCATTAACCCCCCCCCTAAAAAAAATTGACAAACTAAAATATTTTGCTATGTTTCGACTGATATTATAAGGGGTGAAAAATGGAAGTTTTAGCACATGTTTATTATACATTGGATGCCACAGATTTAATTTTGCCATCAGATATGAAAAACAGGGAAGAACGTGGTTGGGCATTAAAAAATATTCCGGCCGCGGTTGATCAACGTGATAATCCTTTTGATGCATGTTTTGTTATGAGTCGGGAAGAAAAGCAGAAAACAACACGTGAACTGATTACGTTGGCCCAAAATTTCTGTCGCAATTTGCATGATATGTCCGATGATTACACTGTGGGTCAATATGTTAGGCCGACATATAAAATAAAAATGTCCAGAAATGCGATGGTTCATATATTTGATAGTCATCTGGGCGGGGTTAATTTTTCCAACACAATGAAGTTGCGTGCGGTCAACGATGGTATATTTGAATTTATTTATAATCGGGCAAATAAATTAATATATAAATCAAATATTCGTCAGATTTTAGGTAAAGATTTCAAATACATTCATTCGTTAGGTCTTTATGGTTATACAGAATATACGCAATATAACCAAGAATCAAAGTTAAAGCCAAATATCCCATTGTATGTATGCAAATATAACGATGAAGAGGTCTATGTTAAAGAAATTGCTGATAATACAATTGTCGTTAATGATAAATTATGTGAAATTTATCCAAAAGTGACGGGACATATACCCGCGCATATGTCGCACTTGTTCAATAACAAGACAGAACCAGTATTGCGCGCATATCGTAAAGGTTGGACGCGTCATCGTTAATTTTAATATATCTAAAATAAAAAACGCCCAAACGGATCCAACAAAATTGAAAGATTTTGTTGATGATTCGCGGGCGTTTTATTTATTTCAACTTTGCTTGAAGTTTCTCAACCAATGTATTTAAACTATCGCGTTTGTGTTGAAAGTTTGCAATTGTTTGAGAAATCAAGAACCCGTTGCTTTGAATTTTATTATTCAATTCTGTAATATTATTTTTGTTACGTATGTATTCATCGCGCATCACGGCATTTTCCGAAATTTCAAAGTTCGGTTCGTTATCATTAAAATCAGAATAAGCATGACTTAATTCTTCCATGTATGATTCATACAATTTTTGTTGACGGGCATCGTTAAAGAAACACAAGAAACCTTCGTGAACAATCATGTCCAATGGGGCAAATTTTTCCGCCGGAATGTTCGTCGCCTGTATAACATATTGAAATTGAGATAATGTAGAACGTGAATTGAAAGGCGTAAATTTCTTGACGGTGTTGTATGTATCTTGGCTGGTAATTTTATCTTTACGCACATATGGCATAACCGTACGATTTAATTGAGCAATTTGGGTTGCGTTCATAAAGCGGCCCATCGGATACTTTTTATTTATGCGTTCTGTATATTTATTTTGGGCATAACAAAACATTTGAACATTACGATTGCGCAAAGAATCCAATGTTTTTTGCATTTGTTTGTTTTCTTTAAATTCGTCCGCGTTGACCATATATGTGTGCAATGCCTTATCATTGTTCCGAATTTCGGTGTTAAGGCGAGCAATTTTACGACTGGTGTTTTTACGAACCATAGGTTGTGATAAAGTCGCAGCCCCGATCCCAATTACGGCGAGAATCACTGTGTAAAGTGCTAAATTACTTAAATTCGGAAATTTTGAAAAAAACTTTTTATTCATATTAAAACCTCTTACTAATACTTATAGCATAAAAAAATAAAACAGCAACATAAACCCACGAAATATCATTTTCGTGGGTTTGTGCTTATTTATATAGATTATATCAATTTACCCATGGCAACGGCTGTATCACTCATGCGGTTAGAAAATCCCCACTCGTTGTCATACCAGGCGGTTACATGAACCAATTTGTCGTTCAATACGCGCGTTTGGGTCGCATCAAACACAGAACTGTGCGCATCATGCGTAAAGTCAATTGATACCAATGGTAATTCATTATAACCAAATGTATCTGATACATTTGCGCGCATCGCAGCATTTACTTTTTCAATCGTTACAGATTTTTCTGTGTTCACCACCAATTCAACAACCGAAACATCTGGGGTTGGAACACGGATTGCGATGCCGTCCAATTTGCCGGCTAATTTCGGCAAAACCAAACCGATTGCTTTGGCGGCGCCGGTACTGGTTGGAATCATAGACATACATGCGGCACGTGCGCGACGAAAATCTTTGTGATTTTTGTCCAGCAATTGTTGGTCCCCGGTATAGGCATGAACAGTTGTCATCCATCCCGATGTAACACCAAATTTTTTATCCAAAACCGCAACCACCGGGGCAAGGCAATTTGTAGTGCACGATGCGTTGGAAACGATAATATCTTTTTTGGTTAATTTATCTTGGTTTACCCCGAATACGATGGTCTTATCTGCGCCCGCCGATGGTGCAGAAACCAAAACGCGTTTTGCACCGGCGTCAATGTGAACGCGTGCCTTGTCCGCCGCAGTAAAGATTCCGGTGCATTCCATAACTACATCAACACCCATCTTTTTCCATGGCAGTTTTGTCGGGTCTTTTTCAGATAAGCATTTTATTTTTTGATTTCCAACGATTATTGTATCGCCCTGCAATTTTACATCCATTGGCAATTTTCCATGAACAGAATCATACTGTAACAAATATGCATTTTGTTCCGCCGGTGCCAAATCATTAACGGCGACAAATTCAATATCTTTGCGCCCCGATTCCAACGCAGCACGCAGAACCAAACGACCAATACGGCCAAATCCATTTATTGCGACTTTTACTTTTGACATTTGTACCTTCCTTTTGTTTTTTGCATTTGTTTATGATAGCACCATTTACATAAAATTCCAATCTGAAATTTTTGACTATGTGGCGGACTTGAATTTCGGAATTTGTGCGTTTATAATCGAAATATGAATAAATACAGCGCGTATATTATTACCGGACCAACCGCATCGGGCAAATCCGATTTTGCCCATCGTTTGGCACGACGGATTCATGGCGCAATCATAAATTGCGATAGCGTGCAAATATACCGTGGTATAGAAAACATATCGGCCAGTCCGTTTGCTGAACGCGGCGTGTCCGATGAAATAGATGGTGTGCCTTATCGTCTGTTTTCGATTTTAGGTTTGGATAAACAAATCAGTGTTGCGGACTATATCAAAATGGCGCGTGAACAATACGATGATTTAATTTCCCAAGGATATATTCCGATTTTTGTGGGTGGCACAGGATACTATATTAACGGCATCATTAACGGTATATCTGAAATTCCAGAAATATCAGATGAAAATCGCCGTCGGGCGCGTGGATTTGTCGCACGTGATATAAATGGCGCGCGTGCGATTGTCCCGGATTGTGGCGCAACCGATCCGCAACGTGTTGCCCGTGCATTAGAGGTTTTTTACCAAACGGGACAACATTTATCAGAATGGCAAAAAAATCCGCGCGTGGGTGCAATAATCCCAACGCCATACAGAATACTGATAAATCCACCAATTGATGAATTACGCACTCGTATTGCCACGCGTATTCCAAAAATGATAGATGGTGGCGCATTGGATGAAGCGAAATATATAATTCAAAATAATTTTGATGCGCGCCGGGCCATTGGGGCAGAACAGTTATGCGCATACCTTGGTGGTAAAGTTTCGCACGATGTAGCGATTGAAAATTGGATTACAAAAACGAACCAATATGCAAAACGGCAAAGAACGTGGTTTAAAACACAATTCTTTGCCGATGTAACAATAAATCATGTCCCAACAGACAGTGATTTAGATTTGGTTATTTAATATGTTCGCCGATTATACGTCGAAAATCTGCTTGATGTCTGCGTTGATATTCTTTGAGATTATTATACGTTGTTTCAATTGTTGTTATTTGCCCATCTTTTTTGATGGTAATTTTTTGTACGATTTTACCACTTGATTCTATGGACAGGCGTTTATCGCATTGTTTTGGTTCATTTTGTGTTTTCTTTGGGACGAATTTTGTTTTGGTTTTTTTCTTGGTCTTGACTTCGGATTTTCGTTTTTCAGACACTTTCAACCAAGCATCAAAAAATGTATTTAATTGTTCACAGGCTTTTTTCTCATCGCCTTTTAATTCTGGGGCGCGTGCGACATAAACGGACAAATATCTCGCTATAAAGCGTAACATTTTTGCACGAAAATCATGATCTAATTCTGAATCAAGTAATGACATAAACAAGATAGACTGGGACATCAGTTCGTTTTCAATCTTTTTGTCATACCGGCGAAATTTGCGCCATTTTTCACGTGTTTCGTCCACTGTCCAAAAACTGGTGTGGTTGGCGTGCATAAATTCTGCGATTTTATTCACGTACGCTGTTTTCTCAACATTTAATCTTTTTGGCATATTATGTCCTTTTAGTTGGTTGCCTATGTGCAGATTGTAACACAATACTTTGTTTTGTCAATCTGCAAAATGCTTTATTTTGTTGTTATAAATGATATTGAAAAAAAGAAAAAATATGGGTACGTTATAATTATGTTTAAGTCTGGAACAATCGTAAAAGTTTTATTGCCCAATGTAGTAAATTGCGGATATGATTATCGCCTGAATTCCGATGCAGATTTAGGGGCCTTTGTGCGGGTTACACTTATGAACCGGCCTTATGTTGGTGTGATTTATGGGGTTGGTGATGGTGGTGTTGCCCCAGAAAAAATCAAGAATATATCGACGGTTTTCCCATGGAAATTATCGGTTGCCGACCTGCAGTGGATTCAAAAAATGTCTGAATGGACATTGATGGCCCCAGGTGCAGTATTACGGTTGATTATCAATGTTCCTGATGCTTTTAATGACCCAAAAACAGAACAACTTTACGTGTATAATTTTGACGCGCCGAAATCCAAGATGACTGAAAATCGCCAGATGGTTTTAGATGCATTTGAATTAAATGATAATGATCCAATGTCGGCATCTGATATTCAATCAATTGCGCGTGTTGGTCCGTCTGTGGTTAAAACGATGATTTCGCGTGGCATGTTGATACCAACATTATCGCGTCCAATAGAACAGTCATTTGAATACCAATATCGCGATATGGGTAATATAGAATTAAATGCCGAGCAACACGCCGCAGCAGATAAAATAGGTCATGATATAGAGCAGGGTGGTTTTTCTGTAAACTTACTTGACGGTATCACGGGCAGTGGTAAAACCCAGGTTTATTTTGATTCATTGTGGCGGGCATACAGCGCGGGAAAATCTGTATTACTGATGATGCCGGAAATTGCATTGACTACGCAATTTATCAAAAGATTTGAATCACGATTTGGGGCTGCGCCTGTTGTGTGGCACAGTAACCTGACTGCGGCTCGCCGGCGCGATATATGGCGCGGTGTGATGCAGGAAAAAATAAAAATCGTTGTAGGAACCCGCAGCGCGCTTTTCTTGCCATGGCAAAATCTAGGGTTGATAGTCGTTGACGAAGAACACGATTCATCCTATAAACAAGAAGATATGGGAAATTATCATGGGCGCGATATGGCGATTCTGCGGGCCAAATTGGCGAATTTCCCCGTTGTTTTGGCATCGGCCACGCCATCCGAAGAAACAATGCATAATATTGAAATCGGACGCTATGGGCATTTGATTTTACGTTCGCGGTATGGTGGTGCGGAATTACCGAAAATTGAAACAATCGATATGCGTGAGCATCGTCCTGATGAATACAATATTGGTGAAGATGTCCGCATGGGGACATTGTCTCCGGTGTTATGCGAAGAAATTAAAAATACATTGAATAATCACCAACAGACTATGTTATTTATAAATCGGCGTGGTTTTGCCCCAATTGTTCAATGTAAAAAATGCGGATGGGTCGCAACATGTGGCGACTGTTCTGTTGGAATGACATATCATAAAAGATTGGGAAAGTTATTATGTCATATGTGCGGGCGAACGATGACTTTGCCGAATATGTGTCCAGAATGTGGCGGTGAAATATCTATGCGTGGTGCCGGATTGGAAAAAATAGAAGAAGAAGTTCATGCGCGTTTTCCAAATGCCCGGACTGCCTTGGTGTCCAGTGATACAATGATGTCGCGTGGGGCCTTGGAAAGATTGGTTGCCAAAATGGAATCGGGCGAATTAGATATAATAATCGGAACACAAATATTGGCCAAGGGTCATCATTTTCCAAACCTTACTTTGGTCGGTGTTGTTGATGCGGATATGGGATTGTTCGGAACAGATTTTCGTTCGTCCGAACATACTTTTCAACAGTTGTTCCAGGTTGCCGGTCGTGCCGGTCGCGGCAAAATTCCGGGGCGTGTTTTATTACAAACATATCAAC
>JAEEGL016504569.1_pt1 | contig 41358 bp, 30 predicted proteins | sample 9134231 | NCBI WGS metagenome assembly JAEEGL01 (sample SAMN16246548, study PRJNA631951) | gut metagenome | biome: gut microbiome; feature: rumen; material: fiber-attached | host: Bos | place: Iran: Karaj | collected 2018-10
CTTATATGGACTATTGATGATTCTAAGTGGTATCCATCAAAAGACTGCGAATATATCATCAGTCGTCATCCTGCTGGTGGTTATTATAAATTCAATCCTATTGAATAATCTGAATTTTCATCTATTCTATACACAGTGTGTCATTTACTATAACACAAATAATTGTATCTATTACCCCAAAATATACTATGAAAATATATCTCAACATTTTCTATTCTGACATCACTTTCCCGCCCCCTCCCGCGGCGCGGTACTACCATTCCACCCTCTCCATCTGGCTGAGCGTGGATCCGATGTCGGACAAGTACCCGAGCATGTCTCCGTACACGTATTGTGGGAACAATCCGGTAAGGTTGGTGGATCCGAACGGGGAGGAGATCTCTGATAATTTTGATTGGATCAGGGATCTTAAAACTGGTCAGTTCATCTGGAGAGATGATGTTACCTCTGCTGCCACAACACCAGATGGCTATTCATACGTTGGTCACAATGATAAGGACATTTTGCATTGTTTAAATATTCGTACTTCGTACCCCGAACAATCTTTTAAAAATGCAGGAATAGGGATTAAAGGTGTATTTGGATGGCCCGGATTCGCTGTCAATGTGGCATGGGGTGAAGGTCACGCAAATCTTTATGCCCAAGCTGTATCAGGGTATTCCGAAAAACTTAAAAACTCGAACAATTTGACAGGACGATGTTTTAAGGGGATTGAATTCATCTCGTATGTCACTCAAAAACAATTTTCGGGTTCAAAAAGCACACAAATGTTAGAAGCTGGTCATCTATCCATAGATGCTGAAAATATAGGGAATTGCTCAATCACAGGATATTATAAAATTCCGCAGGAGGCAATTATCGCACAACAAGGCACTTCCACGATAAAGGCCAGAGTGTTTATTCCCGCCCAATCAATTTTGCCAAACACAGTTTTCCACTCAGCGACTTGTTCCTTAGGCGATACCAACCCCGAACTTCTGATTCGAAGCAATCCCATCAAACTCAAATGGGGACTGATGCTCACCCCTATTATTAGAAGAATGCCATAATCTATTGAAAAAGTACCATGATAAAACGAACATTGATTTGTGTTGCCTTCATTTTAGTTGCGCAGACTTGTGGTTTTGCACAAAATGGACTTAATGCCTCAACAGAGCGCTGTCTTATCCTCAACAGCCAGATTAATGATTGGAGGGCAGAATATTTTGACAATGTGAGATTCAATGATTCAGTCATTGAAGCCGCAACAGAAGGGCTATCCATTTGTGAAGCCGATTCATGGTTTGAACAAGAATTCACCTTCAGTCTCGTGGAAGCATACGTGCGCGCCAAAAGATACGATGATGCTCTTCATACAGCATACATTCACCATAAAGTCATTGAAAACTTTTATCCATATCATTACAATATGCTATATGACGAAGTTATGGTGGTGAAATGCCACGACGAAGGGGATATTGAACAAAGGAATATTTACATTGCAAAATTGATTGCGGCAATAGAACCATACATAAAGAAACACCGCAGAAGGATTGATTTTTTATGTGGCATCGATGATTTTAATAACAACATCTCCAAGTATCATAAAGAAATCAGACTATGGGCCGACAACGCTATCTATTACTTTTTGCAATTGCTTGTTGACCCTGTCAATACACGGGCAAAACTTGCCTCAAAAAAATATTCTTTGGATTTTATTGATTATGTCAAACATAGTGTTAAATGTATTGTTTTTTTTGATTGCAACTCAAATATAGAACCGGAACAATAACCCCCCATGCCCCGCAACCTTTCCACTTCCAGCTCCACTTTTCCGCCCCCTCCTGCGGCCCGGCACTACCATTCCACCCTCTCCATCTGGTTGAGTGTTGATCCGATGAGTGACAAGTACCCTTCGACCTCTCCGTACACCTATTGCGCGAACAATCCGGTGAGGCTGGTGGATGAGGATGGGAGGGAGATTGGTTATGTAGATGAGGCGGTGCAAGAAAAGATTAATGCTTTAATAGACAAGAATAGTCCCGATTATTGTCGTGCATTTGCGCGTGTTTATCGTAGGCTGGAGAGATCAAAACAACTTTACAATTTTTATGATGTATCATCGAATGAACTACCAAAGGATGAATTAACGGGGAAACATTATTTCGGTTTATTTTCGCATAATTTGTATGGTGATGCCAATTTTAGAATTTGGCTGGGGGAAGGGGTCAGCATACAGGGACTTAATGGGGGGAATAATATCTATTCTAATTCCGAGTCACAAGAGAGGACTTCTGAAAAAGGAGGATTTAACCAACGTTATACTACCCTTTTTGAAGAAACATACCATGCTGCTGATTATGATAGAGGGAGATTGGATTATGACAATCCAACTTGTATGGATGAAGCACGAGCTTGGAAATTTGCAACAAAAGCTCCACATACAAAAATGTTGTATGGTTTTTTTGGTACAACTTTTGCTGGTTTAATAGCAGAGGGAACTACTATACAAAACGCAAACCTACTACATGATGGTGAAGTTGGCACTGATTTCGAGGGAATATGGCATGTATTAAGAGGGAAAAATGGTGGAGGCGTATTCGAAAATTTACCACTAAAGAAAAAAAACCAAAAAAAATGAGAAAATACCATTTGGATTTTTTGACATTCTGTTGGCTCTTCGCTAATTGTATATGTATACATGCGCAATGTGTTGAGCCAGATAATTTGACATATAAAAGAAACGCATACTATCTTAATGGGATGAAAGTGCCATATACCGGATGCGTTGAAGGATACGTTCACAATCCATTACATTCGTTGGGTGGTGGAAGGTTTGCAAATTGTATGATTGGCACCTATCAATTAAGCACTGGTGACTCCTCTGTCTATATCGGATGTGAATATGTCGCTTATGTTAAAGGCAAACTGAATAATGGGAAAGAAGTTGGTGTCTGGGAATTGTATGGGAGGAAAGACCAATTAATAGGAATATGTGATTTTTCTGCAGATAAGAAATTTGCAATATTGACTATATACGCTAATGGCAATCCTATCTGTAGAGGGCCAATGTATTATAATCGGAATAACAATGTCATTTGGAGTGATAGCCACATTGAATGTGATTACTCAAGGTGACTTATAGTTATCTTCCCTTGATAATCAATTGTTAACGGAATTATCCTTTTTAGTCTTGTAAGTATTTTCTGCTAATAGCAAAAAACGGGTTCACTCCTAAATAGTTCGTACCTTTGCCAATACTAAAACGTGGTGTGTACGGAATATACCACCACGTTTCGGTTAAACATTTACAAGAGTATGTTGATGAGTTCTGCTACCGCCTCAACCACCGTGACATTGAAAGTGCGTGGACGCACTTGATTGGGTTGGGAATTGGCGGAGTTGTGATACAGCAATTATTTTGATTTCATCGAATCATCAAAATATGTTCCGTTATCTTTATATTCGTAATTCCAATCATCACACAAGTCAACGGCGTATTTATATGTTTCGCAATACTGTGCGATATAATACACTCCGAGTTCCGTTGCCAAGTTTACGGATGAGTTGACTTTCAAAGGAATTGCTGACCACTTAACCACGGAATCCCTCAAACCTTCGTTGCAGGAAATTTTATTTCCATTTCTGTCATACCCGATAACTACAGCAAAAAATAAGTTTTTTGATTTTGGTGTCATTCGGAGATATAAGGATTCGTTTGTCATCTCGTCAATTTTTCTAATGTGTGTCATATTCGTTTTGTATATTTTTCTGTTATTATTTATACGATTTGATGCGCTTATTTTTGGATGTTTATTCTCATTATTGTTGTCATTATTCGTTTGTGGTTTTTTATCACTTTCATTATCAAGACCTTGCACACTATTCAAATAATCTAAAATTTCTTCTTTTGAATATGCGTTTTGTATGTGATTTTTTAGTATTTTTGCAACCTCTCCTTGAGGATGGGTGACGGGCGTTTCCGCCCCAAGAACTGCAATGGTATCCGCAACATCCTCAATGAGATTTTTTGTTAGAAATACTTCGTGTGCATATAATCTGTTAGTAATTGTGTTGTCTATCACCTCAACAACACAAATGTATTTTTCTTCCTTTATTATTATTGGTGCAGCAATCATCCCAGTTTTTTGCTTTTTACCGTGTACATTGTAATAATCCAATGGTAGTATAATTGTCCCATTTTCCAATGTTGGTTTTATTGCAGCAAAAGCGATTGCCTTGATTCTTGACATTCCGTGGTGTAGTGCATTTTTAATACCTTTTTCGTCAAAAAGGACATTGCCGAATTGTGTTGATGCTGAATTTCCACAAGTATTAAAATAGTCTATTACTTGCTGCTTCAAAGTTTTCCCTTCTATTGGTGAAAATTCTTCACCAGATAATTTACAAACTGGATTTTCAGACAGTAATTTGTTAGATATATTATCATATTCCTTTTTAATTTGTTGCTCATTATCCATATAGAAAAAATATTCCATATCTTTATATTTTATTATTTACAAGACTAAAAGGGGTGATTCCGGTAATAATATTAATGTACTTGTGTGTCACTATTACAAGACAAAAGGGGATTGTCCCGAGTTTATCTGGTTTCAGTCGAAACTGAGGTACGGCTTGAGTCTGTCGATGAGCTCGGTGTAGGCGTGGGTGATGGACTGGAATTCGCCGATGTCGTTGATTTTCCCGTTTTTGGACACGTAGTTGGTGATGGTTTTGGCCAAGTAGGCGTCGATGTAGGGGTGGGCGACCAACTCCTTGTAAGAGCTGCGGTTGACGTGGATGCGACGGATGGCGGCGGCGCTGACGGTGAAGTACTTCTCGCAGAGGGTGAGGTCGATGTTCTGGAGGATGTAGATCTCGCGCAGTTGCGCCAGCGAGTGGAAGCCGCCGAGTCTGTCGCGGTACTCCACGATCTTGCGGGCGCGTTTGCTGCCGAAGGTGGGCACGCGGGTGATGTCGCCCGTGTCGCAGCGGTTGAGATCGACCTTGACGATGGCGTAACCCTGCTCTCGGGGCAGGGGCTTGAGCGGGTCGTGGCGCTGGGACTGGCGGTAGCCGGTGCTGTCGCGCCCGTACTGTGGGTTGTTGGCGTGCCCTCGGCTGTAGTGCGGGTAGGCGCGGTCGCGGGTGTGGAGACGGCTGGCGTAGGCGGAGTCGCGGGCGGCCTGCACCGAGTCGGCGGCGGCCTGTTGCGACGCATAGAACTCCTCCACCTCCTGCCGGAAATCTTCCACGTTCACGACGGGTTCCCGATGCTTGTCGTACAGAAAATAGAAGGCGAAGGCGGCGGCGATGAGAGCGAGGAGCGTCGCCGTAGCGAAAAACTCTCCCCGCGAGGTGCTGAAAAATCGTTTCATAGTATATTTGAGTTTAATGAGTTGGTATCGTATTTCTTCCTAAAAAAAACTTTTCGGGCATTTTTTTATGCCGTTGACAAAGATACAACTTTTTGAAATACAACACTATGCTTATTTGTGGCGCAGTCGCGGACAGCCGATGGAATTTGAAAACAGCACTCTTTTTTCACTTTTTTGTACTTTTGCAACCTTAAAATCAATGATAATGAAAAAAACATCGCTTCTTTTTTGTGCCATCCTGATGGCTTTTTTGTTCGGTGCGCAAGCGCAGAGTGTGGTCTATTACACTCGGGAAATCACTCCGGAGTCGTTGCTGAAGATATACCAGGCGTTGGGCGTGGAGGTGGAAGGCCGTGTAGCCGTGAAGATCTCCACGGGGGAGAGCGGCAACAACCACTATCTGAAGCCCACGCTCATCCAGCCGTTGGTGGAGGCCGTCAACGGCACCGTTGTGGAGTGCAACACCGCTTACGGCGGTTCGCGTCAGGATGTGAAGAAGCATTGGGCCACCATCCACGAGCACGGTTTCGACACGCTCTTTGCTGTCGATATCATGGATGAGTACGACCAGATCCGCATTCCCGTGCAGGATCGCACGCACCTCAAATACGACATTGTGGGCGGGCACTTGGCCAACTACGACTGGATGATCAACTTGGCGCATTTCAAGGGGCATGCCATGGGCGGTTTCGGCGGCGTGTTGAAGAACGCCAGCATCGGCGTGGCTTCCACTGCGGGCAAGGCGTACATCCATTCGGCCGGAAAGACCGACGACGCGTCATTGGCCTGGACTCCTAAGTACCTCGCCGCCGGCGCCACGCAGGATCTCTTCCTCGAGTCGATGGCCGCAGCCGCACAGGCCGTCCACAACTACATGAACGGCCACGTCATTTACATCAACGTGATGAACAACATGTCGGTCGATTGCGACTGCGACGGCACGCCCGAGAAGCCGAAGTTGAAGGACATGGGCATCGTCGTCAGTCTTGATCCCGTGGCGGCTGACCAGGCCTGCCTCGACATGGTCTTCGGCCATGTGGCCGCCGATGGCGACGACAACGCCCCGCTCATCAAGCGCATCAACCGGCAGCATGGCACCTATATCACCGAGTATGCCGAGAAGATCGGCCTCGGCTCGCGCAAGTACGTGCTGATTGATTTGGACAAATAGGGTAGGGCAGGGGTGCTTGTCTGCTATCGCTCCACCTTCACGACCTTCACTTTCCCCTGGCGTTTGAGTTCGGCGAACTCCTGTTTGGCGGCGGCGAGTTGCTTTTGGAAGGCCTCGCTGGCGTGCAGGCGCGCCACCACGCCGGCGGCGATGAGGTAGCCCGCGTCAACGTCGCTCTGCCAGTGGTAGCCGCAGATGACGCGGCTCTCTCCGAAGGCGATGCCGCGGCGCAGGATGGTGTCTTGGTTGTCGGGGTTGATTTCGGCGAGCACGAGCGCTACGGCAAAGCCGCCTGCGGTATGCCCCGACGGATAGGAGCCGTTCTTGGAGAGTTCCTCCTCGTCGGAGGGCTTGCAGGTGCCGTCGTTGAAATAGACGAAGGGGCGCGTGCGCTTGTAGTACTCCTTGGCCTCGGTGGTGCCGTACCAGCCGGAGGCGTCCTGCAGGATGCTCACGAGTTTGAAGAGCTCGGGGGTGCTCTCCTTGTCGATGGTGACACCGAAGGCGGGGCTGAAGGCACGGGCATCGCCGGCGGCGCTGCAGTCGCAGTCCTCCAACGCCTGTGCGCCGCGCGGGGTGTCGCGCATCGCCCGGCCCCAATAGTAACGGTACTGGTCATAGACAAAGCGCGCGCTGCGTTCCGCCGGCGGCGTCTCCAGCACGTTCAGACTACTCGGGACCTCGTCCGGACGGATGACGGATTTCACATCTTGCGCCTGGGCGGATGTCGCCATCAACAGAAGGGTGGCTATCAATAGGGATGAAAAAGGATGCTTGAGCATGGTCGATAATTTTTTTGCAAAGATAGGAATATTTTTCTCTTATCCATGTTTTTGACATGAAAAAAGCCCGCCATGATGACGGGCTTTTGTATGGGATTGAGTGATGGATTACTGCTTGGTGCCAGTGAAGGTGGCAATCACGATGTCAGCTTCGACGCCGAGGATGGTGGCTTTGTAGTAGATCTTCATCGTGACCGAGGAACCGTTGAAGGTGGCTTGGGCAAGGATCTTCTCAATGGTCTGGTCGGTATATTCACTGATGCCGATCAGGTTGGTGGCGGTGGTGATCATCTCGCCCGTGAGTGAGTTGGGGTCTGTCTCGTATCTGCCGGTACCAGTCTCATCCATCTCGATGACGTACTCCCACATCAGGTTCTGCTTGTTGACGGGGTTCTGAGCGAAGTGCAACTTGCCGCTCTTGGTGGAGGTGGAGTTGTCGGATTGCTTGATGATGTTGAAGGTGCCGCTATAGGTGCCGACATACTGGGCGGAATCGTAGTTTTCGTCCTTGCAGCCGCTGAAGACCACGGCGCAGATGCACACGAGTGCGAATAACATTTTTTTCATTGTGGTAATTTTTATGGGTGAATAATTTATTGTCCTAACTCTTTCTTGATGGCCTCTTGGATGAGGGTCACGAAATCGGCGATGGGCATCACGCCCTGGTCGCCGGCGCCGTGCTGGCGGACGGAGAGGGTGCGGTCGGCCTCCTCTTTCTCGCCCACGATGACCATGAACGGGATCTTGCCGACCTCGGCATCGCGGATCTTGCGGCCCGCCTTCTCGTTGCGCTCATCGACAGTGGCGCGGATGTCCTGCTCTTCCAGCAGTCGCTGCACCTCATGGGCGTAGTCGAGGTATTTCTCGCTGATGGGCAGGATGATGACCTGGTCGGGAGTGAGCCAAAGCGGGAAGTTGCCGCCGGTGTGTTCGAGCAGCACGGCCACGAAGCGCTCCATGGAGCCGAAGGGCGCGCGGTGGATCATCACCGGGCGCAGTTTGCTCTGGTCGGGCGCGGTGTACTCGAGTTGGAAGCGCTCGGGCAGGTTGTAATCCACCTGCACAGTGCCCAACTGCCACTTGCGGCCGATGGCGTCCTTCACCATGAAGTCGAGCTTCGGCCCGTAGAAGGCCGCCTCGCCGTACTCCACGACGGTGTTGAGCCCCTTCTCGGCGGCCGCCTCGATGATGGCGCTCTCCGCCTTGTGCCAGTTCTCGTCGCTGCCGATGTACTTCTCCTTGTTGTTCGGGTCGCGCAGCGAGACCTGGGCGATATAGTCTTTGAAGTCGAGGGTCTTGAAGATGTAAAGGATGATGTCGATCACCTTGCAGAACTCCTCCTTGATCTGGTCGGCGGTGCAGAAGAGGTGGGCGTCATCCTGGGTGAAGCAGCGCACGCGGGTGAGACCGTGCAGTTCACCGCTCTGTTCGTAGCGATAGACGGTGCCGAACTCGGCGATGCGCAGCGGCAGGTCGCGGTAGGAACGCGGCTTGGAGGCGTAGATCTCGCAGTGGTGGGGGCAGTTCATCGGCTTGAGGAAGTACTCCTCGCCCTCCTGCGGGGTGGTGATGGGACGGAACGAGTCGGCGCCGTACTTGGCGTAGTGGCCGGAAGTCTTGTAGAGTTCCACATTCCCGATATGGGGGGTGATGACCTGCTGGTAGCCGTATTTCTTTTGCACTTTCGCCAGGAAGTTCTCCAGGCGCTTGCGCAGGTCTGTCCCCTTGGGCAGCCACAACGGCAAGCCCTGGCCGACGCGCGGCGAGAAGGTGAAGAGCTCCATCTCCTTGCCCAGTTTGCGGTGGTCGCGCTTCTTGGCCTCCTCCAGCATCACCAAGTACTCGTCGAGTTCCTTCTTCTTGGGGAAGGTGATGCCGTAGATGCGGGTGAGTTGCTTGCGCTTCTCGTCGCCGCGCCAGTAGGCACCGGCGGTGTTGATGAGCTTGATGGCCTTGATGGGCGCGGTGTTGAAGAGGTGCGGACCGCGGCAGAGATCGGTGAACGGACCGCTCTCGTAAAAGGTGATGGTGCCGTCCTCAAGGTCGTTGATGAGCTCCACCTTGTAGGTCTCCTCTTTTTGGGTGAAATAGTCGAGGGCCTCCTTCTTGGAGACCTCGCGGCGCACGAACTCGATCTTCTGGGCGGCGAGTTCCTGCATCTTCTTCTCGATGGCCGGAAAGTCGTCGGAGGAGATGGTGTCGTCCATGAAGTCGATGTCGTAATAGAAGCCGTTCTCGATGCTGGGGCCGATGCCGAACTTGGCCTTCGGGTAGAGCTGGGCGATGGCGGCGGCCATGAGGTGGGCGGAAGAGTGCCAATAGACGGCCTTGCCCTCGGGATCATTCCAGGTGAGCAGGGTCACGGCAGCGTCGTCGTCGATGTTGTAGTTGAGGGCCACGACCTTGTCGTTCACTTTCGCGGCCAGCACGTTGCGCGCCAGACCCTCGCTGATGGAGAGGGCGACCTGGTACGGCGTGGTTCCTTTTTCAAACTCCTTCACGGAGTTGTCGGGTAGGGTTATTTTTATCATGATAAAACCGATTGTTGATGACGTTGTAATATGCGCTGCAAAAATACGAAAAAAATGTTTACGCGCCGACATCGCCGGAAAATGTATCGTGGACGGCACGTGACCAAAGGAAGCAGGGGACGCTGCTTTCTCTGATTTCACAACCTTCCCCTTCTCCCTTTAACCTTTAACCATTAACCATTAACCATTAACGAAGCACGTCCGTGCGAAGCTACACGGTCTCTTCGGTATTGCCGGTGTCGTCGGTCGCCTCCTCGGCGCCCTCGACCTCCTCGGGCTCGTCCTCCTCGCGCGGCACTCTCGACACCGCCGCGATGACATCGCCCTCGTTGAGGTTGATCAACTTCACGCCCTGCGTGGCACGCCCCAAAACGCGGAGCGAATCGACGTGCAGACGGATGGCGATGCCCGAACGGTTGATGATCATCAGGTCGTCCTCGTCGGTCACCCGCTTGATGGCAATCAGGCCGCCGGTCTTGTCGGTGATGTTGAGCGTCTTCACGCCCTTGCCGCCGCGGTTGGTGATGCGGTAGTCCTCCAGCAGCGAGCGCTTGCCGAAGCCGTTCTCGGAAACAACCAGGATGTTGTCGTCGGTGCCGTCCACGCGCACCATGCCGATCACGCGGTCGTTGACGCCGGAGAGCGTGATGCCGCGCACACCCATCGAGTCGCGGCCGACGGCGCGGACGGTGTCCTCGTTGAACCTCACCGCCTTGCCGGAGTAGCCGGCCAGCAGCAGTTCGTTGTCGCCCGTGGTGAGTTGCGCCTCCACCAAGTGGTCGTCCTCGCGGATGTTGATGGCGATGATGCCCATGGCGCGCGGACGGGCGTAGCAGGAGAGCGCGGTCTTCTTCACAATGCCCTTCTCAGTGCACATCACAATGTAGTGGTTCTCGCAGTATTCGCTGTCCTTCAGGTCTTTCACGTTGATGACGGCCTTGATCTTGTCGTCGCTCTCGATCTGGATGAGGTTCTGGATGGCGCGGCCCTTGAAGGTCTTGGGGCCTTCGGGGATCTCGAACACGCGCAGCCAATAGCAGCGGCCCTTCTCGGTGAAGAAGAGCAGGTAGTTGTGGTTGCTGGCGATGTAGAGTTGTTCGGTGAAGTCGGCCTCGCGGGTGCTGCTGCCGCGCGAGCCGCGACCGCCGCGGGCCTGCGACTTGTAGTCGGAGAGCGGCGTGCGCTTCACGTAGCCGAGGTGCGACACGGTGATGGCCATGTCGGTGTCGGCGTAGTTGTCCTCGATGCGGAAGTCGGCTGTCTGATAGTTGATGTGCGAGCGGCGTTCGTCGGCGTACTTGCCCTTCAACTCGGTGAGCTCGTCCTTGATGACCTGCATCTGCAACGCCCGTTCGGCGAGGATGCTCTCGAGACGCTGGATAAGCGCCATCAGGTCGTCGTACTCCTTCTGCAGGCGCTCGCGCTCCAGTCCGGTGAGCTGGCGCAGGCGCATCTCCACGATGGCGCCGGCCTGGATCTCGGTGAACCCCCAGCGGTCCATGAGGGCCTGTCGGGCATCGTTGGCGGTCTGCGAGGCGCGAATGGCGGCGATGATCTCGTCGATGATGTCGAGTGCCTTCAGCAGGCCTTCGAGGATATGGGCGCGTTCCTGCGCCTTCTTCAACTCGTAGCGGGTGCGGCGGACCACCACGTCGTGGCGGTGGTTCACGTAGCACTCGATCAACTGCTTCAGGTTGAGCGTCTCGGGACGGCCGTTCACCAAAGCCACGTTGTTGATGCTGAACGATGACTGCAACGCCGTGTATTGGTACAACTTGTTGAGCACCACGTTGGGAATGGCCTCTTTCTTGAGGTCATAGACAATGCGGGTGCCGTTGCGCTTGTTGCTGAGATTCTCGATGTTGGAGATGCCGTCGATCTTGCCCTCCTTGACGAGGTCGGCGGTGTGCGAGATCAGGTCGGAAGGCCCGACAAGGTAGGGGAGGGAGGTGACGACGATGTGGTTCTTGCCGTTGTGCTCCTCGATGGAGGCGTCACCGCGCATGACCACGCGGCCACGGCCGGTGGTGAAGGCGCTGCGCACGCCGTCGTAACCGTAGATGGCGCAGCCCGACGGGAAGTCGGGACCTTTGATGTACTGCATCAACTCCTCAATGGTGATGTCGGGGTTGTCGATGTAGGCGATGATGCCGTCGCACACCTCGCCGAGGTTGTGCGGGGCCATGTTGGTGGCCATGCCCACGGCGATGCCGGACGAGCCGTTCACCAACAGCGCCGGGATCTTGGCAGGCAGCACGGTCGGCTCGTCGAACTCCTCGGAGAAGTTCTTCCGCATATCGACGGTGTCCTTCTCGATGTCGTTCAGCAACTCCTCGGCGCACTTGCGCAAGCGGGCCTCGGTGTATCGCATGGCGGCGGGAGAGTCGCCATCGACGCTGCCGAAGTTGCCCTGCCCATCCACGTAAGGCAGGCGCATCGACCAGTCCTGCGCCATGCGCACCATCGCGTCGTAAACCGCCGAGTCGCCGTGCGGATGGTACTTACCAAGCACCTCACCCACGATACGCGCCGACTTCTTGTAGGGCTTGCCGGCCACAATGCCTTGGTCCCACATGGCATACAAAATGCGGCGGTGCACCGGCTTCATGCCGTCGCGCGCGTCAGGCAGTGCGCGGGCCACGATCACCGACATCGAATAGTCGATGTAGGCCGACTTCATCTGCTCTTCTATGTTTACATGAACGATTTTTTCTCCTTCTGCCATTTTATTTTCCTTTATTGTTTTATAATATATTGATAATCAGTTATTTATGTTTGAAAAACAACATGGCAAAGATACGATTTTTTTTTGAAAAAATCAATCTCTTTTGATTTTTAGCGAAAAAATTTTCTTCTCGCCCCCCTGTCACCAAATTTTTTACCCGCCTCAAATCGCGCCGTTTTGCCCCTTAAATGCCCAAAATCGAAAAAAATGACATTCTGATAGTATATCCTTTTTTTATTTGGGCGCCGGACGGGCTGTCCGCTTTACTTCTCTTCGCGGTCGCCACGGCAGCAGGGCGGGCGACATAGAGCCGCACGGCCGTGCGGCTCTACAGCGGCTTCCGTCGGTCGCCGCTCGCCCGCCGCTGCCGTAGGCCACCGCGTGCGTTCCGTGCCCGCTCCCATCCCTGGCGCAAGGCAACGTACACCCCGTCGTCCTCGACGATCCCCTCTCCCGAGCCGCACTCCCCCGCTCCATTGGGAGAAGGGGCCCGGGAGAGGTTAAACATTTAAACTTTCATCGGGAACGCCAATTGCCAAAAAAATGCTATCTTTGCAAACCGATTCAGACCTTTTCTCAAAATGTCTGATTCTATCTTAAATTATTGAAATTCAGAAAATTATAAACATCAACATTAAAATTAAAAATACTTATGGAAAGAGACAACAAGATTTTTGAATTGATCCAGAAGGAGCGCGAGCGCCAGACCAAGGGCATCGAATTGATTGCGTCGGAGAACTTCGTGAGCGACCAGGTGATGGAAGCCATGGGTTCGGTGATGACGAACAAATATGCGGAAGGTTATCCGGGAAAGCGCTATTATGGTGGCTGTCAGGTGGTTGACCAAAGCGAGACCATCGCCATCGAACGCGCGAAGCAACTCTACGGCGCCTGCTGGGCCAACGTGCAGCCCCACAGCGGCGCCCAGGCCAACATGGCCGTCTTCATGGCGTGCCTCAAGGCCGGCGACACCTTCATGGGCATGAACCTCAACCACGGCGGTCACCTCTCCCACGGCAGCGCCGTCAACTTCTCCGGCATCATGTTTAACGTGGTCGATTACAGCGTCCGCGAGGACACTGGCATGGTCGATTACGACGAGATGGAGAAGCGCGCCCTCGAGACCAAGCCGAAACTCATCATCGGTGGCGGTTCCGCTTACAGCCGCGACTGGGATTGGGCCCGCATGCGCGCTATCGCCGACAAGATCGGCGCCATCCTGATGGGCGACATCAGCCACCCCTCCGGCCTCATCGCCAAGGGCTACCTCAACAACGCCGTCAAATACTGCCACATCGTGACCACCACCACCCACAAGACCCTCCGCGGACCTCGTGGCGGTATGATTCTCATGGGTCAGGATTTCGACAATCCTTGGGGAAAGACCACCCCGAAGGGTGAGATCAAGAAGATGAGCGCCCTGCTCGACAGCGCCGTCTTCCCGGGCGTACAGGGCGGACCGCTGGAGCACGTCATCGCCGCTAAGGCCGTCGCCTTCGGCGAAGCTCTCACCGACTCCTACGACCAGTACATCCAGCAGGTCATGAAGAACGCCAAGACCATGTGCCAGGCCTTCATCGACAAGGGCTACAAGGTCATCAGCAACGGCACCGACAACCACCTGATGCTCATCGACCTCCGCACCAAGTTCCCCGAACTCACCGGTAAGGAAGCCGAGAACGCCCTCGTGGCCGCCGATATCACCGTCAACAAGAACATGGTCCCGTTCGACAGCCGCAGCGCCTTCAAGACCAGCGGTCTGCGTATCGGTACCCCTGCCATCACCACCCGTGGTCTCAAGGAGAACGAGATGGGCGTCATCGTCGATATGATTGACTCCGTCCTCTGCGACCCGACCAACGAAAGTCTCATCGCCAAGACCCGTGGTCAGGTGAACGAGATGATGCAGAACCGTCCGCTTTTCGCTTGGTAATCCTATCTTTGCAAATACCGAAAAGGCCTCTGTGAAAGAGGCCTTTTCTCTTTTTCAATTCAAAAAAATGAAAACAACTCCTTATTTCTGTCTGTGCGAGTGTGACGAAAAGTGGAGCGCCCTCTACCTGAAGGCGTTGAACATCGCCACGGAGCGGCATCGCGGCCAGTGCGACAAGGGCGGTGCCCCGTACATCGGTCATGTGATGCGCGTCTCCCAAAACTGCGATACGCCGGAAGCCGCCGTCGTGGCGCTCTTGCACGACACCATCGAGGACACCGGCGTCACCGCGGAGTGGTTGCGCGCGCAGGGCTTCCCGAAACGCGTTGTGGATGCTGTGGTCGCCCTCACCAAGCGCGAAGGCGAGACCTACGAGCAGTTCATCTGCCGCGCCGGCCGCAACAAACTCGCCCGTAGTGTCAAAGTCGCCGACTTGGAGGACAACATGGACATCCGGCGCCTACTCGACCTGCCCGAAGAGGGCGTCGAACGGCTGCGGCGCTACCTTTGGGCCTGGCACTACCTCCGCCGCCTCGGCGACCGCTAATTTCAGTTTGTTGCAAACGGGCACTCCTTTCGATGAAAGTCGTGCGTTAGCGACACAACTGAGCGCCGCAGAATCAAACTGCGGAATCGGCGTTGTCGGCCAGCTCATTTTCCCCTGTTGGGATGACATGTCCGAAATAAAGTCATACGGGCCGGAACCCTGTCGGCGTGCCGACAAGTGCGTAAATCCTTAGTTATTGACGTTCAACTTCTTATATCGTTTCTGCCGTTGTTGCCAACGCTCGCGCGCGTACTGCTGCATGTCGGACACCTCGTCGCTCTCGTCGATGATCTCCAACCCGAAGATGGTCTCGATGATGTCCTCCAGTGTCAGAATTCCTTGGAAGCAGCCGTACTCGTCGATGATGAGGGCGATCTGCGACTTCTGTTTCAGGAGCGAGTCCCAGATATCGCTGATGGACTTGTCTTCGTTGAAATAGGGGAGGTCGCGCTTGATGTCGCCGAGGGTGAGGTTGAACTTGTCCTCGGCAAGGTTCTCGAGGGCGTCGTCGCGGAGGACGTAGCCGGTGATGTATTCGGGCGACTCGGCATAGACGGGGATGCGGGAGAAGTGGTCATACTGGTCGTCGTCGTAATACTCGCGCAGGGTCATCTTCTCGGGCGCGATGGCGGCCACCACGCGCGGCGTCATCACATCGGCGGCCTTCACGTTGTCCAACTTGATGATGTTCTGGATGATCTTGTTCTCGTCCTCTTCGATCACGCCCTCCTCTTCGCCGGCGTTGGCCATCGCCAGCACCTCCTCGCGGCTCACGACCGACTCGGCACCCTCCCGGTTGACCAACCGGCCGATGAACTGGACCAGGACGACCAACGGGTACATCAACACGATGAGGATGCGGATGGTCTTGACGGTGAAGCCCATCAGTTGCTTCCAGTGCGTGGAACCGATGGTCTTCGGGATGATTTCGGAGAAGATGAGGATGAGCAGGGTGGTGACGACGGAGACCAGTCCGAACCAGACGCTGCCGAACACGAGGGTGGCCTGCTGCCCCACGCCCGCCGCACCGATGGTGTTGGCCACCGTGTTGAGCGACAAAATCGCCGCCAACGGCTTCTCCGGCTCCGTCTTGTATTTCTTGAAAAGTGCCGCATGTTTATAGCCCTCTTCCTCTTTCATCATGATGTAAGAGAGCGATGTGGACATGAGCGCAGACTCCAACAGCGAGCACAAGCATGAGATGGCCATGGCGCCGAGGAGAAAGACAAATAGTAGTATCATGTTAGTTTTGTGATGGTTATATGTGCTGCAAAAAATGCGGCTGCAAAATTACACATAATATTTGAGATACAACACGGGAATTTGTGAGGATGTGAAATACTTTATCCGCGTCTTTCTCCGTTATAGCTATAGTTTCAACATTTTGATGTTTGAAAAAAATAGGTGGAGATGGCGTGGGGAGGGACTCTCCGTTGTAATTTTGCAACCAATTTGTAGATAAAAGTATATTGTCATGAACATCCCGTTTTTGTTGGAAACCGTTCCTACGGAACAGCACGTGAGTTTTTTTAAGTTAGTGTTCGCCCCGGCCAGTCTCTGGATCATGATCCCGTTGCTGCTGATGCTGTTGTGGGTGATTTTCGTCTTCGTGGAGAGGTGGCTGGCGCTGAACGCCGCCGCCAAGGAGGACCCGAACTTCATGAACCACATCCGTGATTTCGTCCACGACGGCCGCTTCGACTCCGCCGTCGCGCTCTGCAAGGGCAACGAGTCGCCCCTCTCCCACATGATCGAGAAGGGCATCTCCCGTATCGGCAAGCCGCTGAGCGACATCAGCACGGCGATCGAGAATACCGGCCAGCAGGAGGTGCAGGCACTGGAGAAACGGCTCTCCTCCGTCGCCACCATCTCCGGCATCGCCCCGATGATCGGCTTCCTCGGCACGGTCACCGGCATGATCTCCGCCTTCAGCGAGATGGCCGCCAACCCCAACAATGTCAACATCGCCGACCTCTCCGGCGGCATCTATACCGCCATGATCACCACCGTCGGCGGCCTCATCGTGGGTATCATCGCCTACGTCTTCTACAACATTCTGGTGGATAAGGTCTCCTCCCTCATCCATACCCTGGAAGGCCATACCACCGAATTCATGGACCTTCTCAACGAACCCGGCCAATAGCCCTTTAACCTCGAAGTCATGGCTATCAAATCCCGTCACAGTAAGAAAATCGAACCCAACATGTCGTCGATGTCCGACTTGGTGTTCCTGCTGCTCATCTTCTTCGTCATCACCTCCACGTTGGTGTCGCCGAACATGATCAGCATCGACCTGCCGGCCAGTGAGGAGTCGCAGCAGCAGAATCCCCCGCGCAACGTGGAGGTCTATGTCGATACGTTGCGCATGTACTACGTCAACCCCGACGACCCGACCAGCGTCGGCACGCTCTCGCTCGACACGCTTGCCTCGCAACTGCGTTTCGCGATGGAGAACGACCAGTCGCAGCAGAACGTGGTCATCCTGCGCGCCGACCGCGATGTGCCCGTGCAGTGCATGGTCGATATGATGGGCGTCGTCGCCACCCTCAACAAGGAGCGCACCGCCGAAAACAAGGAGATGTACAAGATGGCCATGGCCACCGTCTATCCCTCTGAATAAAACCTTATCACACCATGAAACGCGACAACGAATACAAACTTATCTCCGCCGGCGTCACGCTCGTGTCGTTCGCCTTGCTGATTGTCTTCCTCGTATTCTGCGGCTTCACCTACCTGGATCCTCCGCCGCAGCCGGAAAACCAGGTGGAAGTGATGGTGCAGGAGATCGAGTTGGCGGAAGATATGGGCGGTGGCAACCTCATGGACGGCGGCAACTTCAACCCGCAGAAGCCCACGCCCTCCCCCGAAGTGCCCCCCACACCTACGAAAACAGGGATGAGAAACAATACCCCTACGACCAACACGGCCACCAGTCCGACCGGTCCCAAGGCCAGTGTCCCCGAGCAACCCAAACCCAACAGTTCGGCGATGTTCGGCACTGACAAGGTGGGGACGGGGCAGAATGCCTCCACGGCGGGCGGCAACACTTCCGGTCATGGCGGCGCCTCCGGCCACGGTGACGGTCTCGGCTACGGCAACGCAGCCGGCAGCGGCGGCGGCACAGGTGGCGGTACGGGCGGCGGCAGCGGCAAGCCCGGATGGGCCATCGCACCCAACTGGAGCGGCATCACCTCCCCGCAAGACTTCACCTTCACCCTCAAGGTGACCGTCGATGACAACGGCAACGTCACCGACGTGCGCCGCGGAAGCAACTGCAACGCCCCGGAAAATATTGTCAACCAGGCCATTGCCCGCATCAAGAGCGCCAAGTTCAAGAAGGGCTTCGCAGGCACTTACGACCAACCATGCTCCATCAAGAAAAACAATTAGTTAAAATTGTTGTAGCATAGTATTTTATATCAAAAAAAAGTGTACTTTTGCACCGCCGTTCCCGAGAGGCTCCGAGAACGGCGATTTTTATAGTTAACCCTCATTGTTTCACCATTTTAACCGATTCAAGAGAATCACCCACTTTTTGCAAATGGCAGAAGAAATCATCAACAATCCGGAGGAAATCTCCGAAAACCAACCCGTAGAGGCAGCCCCCGCTGCAGAAACTCCCGCTGTGGAAGAAGCTCCCGCTACCGAGAGCGCTTCTGTGGAGGAGGCCGCTCCCGTCGCTGAGACTCCCGCTGAGGAGGCCGCTCCCGTCGCCGAGGCCGCCGAGTTGCCCGAGACCCCCAAGGCCCCGCGCAAACCCCGCGAAATCGAAAACGCCTACGGCGAAATCATGGCCAACTTCGACTGGAACGCCCTCGAGAAAAAAGGTCAGGGCTATAATGCCGAAGAACGCAAGAACTTGGAAGAACTCTATACCAAGTCCTTCAAATCCATCGATGAGAACGAGGTCATCATGGGCACCGTCGTCTCCATCAACCAGCGCGAAGTCGTCGTCAACATCGGCTTCAAGTCCGATGGCGTCATCTCCGCTTCCGAACTTCGTTACAACCCCGACCTCAAAGTCGGTGACGAGATCGAAGTCTATGTCGAGAGTCAGGAAGATGCAACCGGCCAGCTCATCCTTTCCCACAAGAAAGCCCGCCTGCTCAAGTCCTGGTTGCGCGTCAACGAGGCCTACGAGAAGGAGGAGATCATCACCGGTTACGTCAAGTGCAGAACCAAAGGCGGCTTGATCGTCGATGTGTTCGGCATTGAGGCCTTCCTTCCCGGTTCCCAGATCGATGTCAAGCCCATCCGCGACTACGACATCTTCGTCAACAAGACCATGGACTTCAAGGTTGTCAAGATCAACCAGGAGTTCAAGAACGTGGTCGTTTCCCACAAGGCACTCATCGAGTCTGAACTCGAGGCCCAGAAGGCCGAGATCATCGCCGGCCTTGAAAAGGGCCAGGTGCTCGAGGGTACCGTCAAGAACATCGCCAGCTACGGTGTCTTCATCGACCTCGGCGGTGTCGATGGTATGATCCACATCACCGACCTCTCCTGGGGCCGCATCATCCACCCCGAAGAGATCGTCCAACTCGACCAGAAGATCAACGTCGTCATCCTCGACTTCGACGAGAACAAACGTCGTATCGCCCTCGGTCTCAAGCAACTCACTCCCCATCCGTGGGATGCCCTCGACCCCAACCTCAAAGTTGGCGACAAGGTACACGGCAAAGTCGTGGTGGTCAACGACTACGGCGCCTTCCTCGAGATCATGCCCGGTGTGGAAGGTCTCATCCACGTCTCCGAAATGTCCTGGTCGCAGCACCTGCGCACCGCTCACGACTTCCTCAAAGTCGGTGACGAAATCGACGCCGTGCTCCTCACCCTCGACAAGGAGAACCGCAAGATGTCCCTCGGCATCAAGCAACTCATCCCCGACCCGTGGGCCAATATCCTTGAGAAATATCCCGTCGGCTCGAAACACACCGCCATCGTCCGCAACTTCACCAACTTCGGCATCTTCGTCGAACTCGAAGAGGGCGTTGACGGCCTCATCCACATCTCCGACCTCTCCTGGTCCAAGAAGATCAAACACCCCGCCGAATTCACCAAGATCGGTGAGAAGATCGACGTCAAGGTGCTTGAAGTGGATGTCGAGAACCGCCGCCTCAGTCTCGGTCACAAGCAACTCGAGGAGAATCCTTGGGACGTCTTCGAGACCGTCTTCACCGTCGGTTCCGAGCACGAAGGTACTATTGTCAGCATGAACGACAAGGGCGCTGTCGTCTCCCTGCCTTACGGCATCGAAGGTTTCGCCTTCAACCGCAACCTTCTGAAGGAAGACAAGAGTTATGCCAAGGTCGATGAGACCCTCAAGTTCAAGGTTGTCGAATTCTCCAAAGAGGCCAAGAGAATCACCCTTTCCCACACCAAGACCTGGCAGTTGACTCCGGAAGAGGACCTCAAGAAGGCCGAAGCCGAAGACAAGAAACAGGCCAAGGAGATCAAGAAGGTGAACGAAAGCGTCGAGAAGACCACCCTCGGTGACCTCGCCGCCCTCCAGGCCCTGAAGGAAAAACTTGGCAAAGCCGGTGAATAATCCACTCCTTTTCATACAAAATGCCTGTCGGTACTCCCGACGGGCATTTTTTTTCACTTTCATCCCATGCAACAGGTAACCCCCAAGAAAGCCCTCGGCCAACACTTCCTCTGCGATGACGACATCGCCCGTCGCATCGTTGACAGCTTGCAGGCCGACAATCCCAACGTGCTTGAAATAGGTCCCGGTATGGGCGTGCTCACGCAATTCCTTCTCCAGCGCGACATCCCTGATTTTCAGGTGGTTGAAATAGACCGCGAGTCTGTCGAGTACTTGCAACAGCACTACCCGCAACTCTCCGGTCGCATCCTCGCCGCCGACTTTCTCCAACTTGACTTGGCTCAGATGTACACCGATAAGGTGAGTATCATCGGAAATTTTCCCTACAACATCTCTTCCCAAATCCTTTTCAAGATATTGGATAACAAGGATTTGGTGACGGAGACCGTGGGCATGTTCCAGAAGGAGGTCGCCGAGCGTGTCGCCTCCGCCCCTGGTCCCAAGGCCTACGGCATCCTCAGCGTCTTGTTGCAGGCCTTTTTCGACATCGAGTATCTTTTCACTGTCGGCGAGAACTCCTTCAACCCGCCGCCGAAGGTCAAGTCGGCCGTCATCCGGCTCGTGCGTAACCCCGAGAAAAAGTTGCGAAGCGACGAGAAGCGTTTCAAACAGGTGGTGAAGACGGCCTTCAATCAACGCCGCAAGACCTTGCGCAACTCCCTCAAAATCTTCACTTTCGACGTCGATTTTATCGCCAATCCGATATTCTCCAAACGTCCTGAGCAACTCTCCGTGGCGGAGTTTGACGAGATTTGCTTGCATATTTTGGAGTAAAATTCCGTGAAAATGAAAAAAATTGTATTTTTGCTTCCTAAAAATTGAAGAAATTTTTAGGAAAAGCGATGATTACAATTTAAGCATTTTAAATTAGAAATGATTATGGACGAACAAGGACAGCAAAATCAGCAGGATGCGTTGAACCAGCAGCCCCCGATGCCGCCGCAGTTGCCACAGGAACAACCGCAGCAGCCCCCTCAACTCCCTCAGGATGGTCAGGTCCCGCCGCCACTTCCGCAGAACCAGCAACCTTCTCAGTACCAGCAGCCACCGCAGTACCAGCAAATGCCGCAGTACCAGCAAATGCCTCAGTACCAGCAAATGCCTCAGTACCAACAGGTGCCGCAGTACCAGCAAATGCCTCAATATCAGCAGGTCCCGCAGCAGCCGCAAGCGCCACAATATCAGCAAGTGCCACAGTACCAGCAGGTGCCACAGTACCAGCAGGTGCCACAATATCCACAATCCCCCAACCCATATCAAGTCAGCCCCATCGCTCCCTATGCCGTAAAGTCATTGATTTTCGGTTGCGTTGCCCTCTCTACGGCTTGGTTTGGAGCCGGACTGGTCTTTGGCATTCTCGGTTTAGTGTTTTCTAAAAAGGGTGCGATGATCTATAATCAGAACCGTGGACTTTACAGAAATGGTGCCATGCTCCGTACGGGGAAGGCGCTTTCCCTCGTTGGTTTGATCGTGGGAGCGGTCTGCCTCTTCCTTTGGACGGTCGCTGTTATTGCTGAATATGCGTAATTATATGATTTATTGATAACTATAAGTCGTTTTATTGCTTGCGTCCTGCTTTCAGAAATCGTTCGAAGGCAGGACGTTTTTTTGTCCGGTATTACCATTTCTCTTCCACTACATCACGTCGTAGGGGCAGGGGAGCATGCCGTCGCGGATTTTTTTCTCCTTCTTTAAAATATAGTATAGCGAGATCTCCAGTCCGCCGCGGGCGTGGCTCGCCACCGTCAGCGTGGAGAAGTTGAGATCGTAACTCACCCCTAACCGCAGGTTTTCCCACTGCACCATCGCCATGAGGATCAGTGCGTCGTTCCAGCGGTAGAAGACGCCGCCCCCCGCCGCGAACCGGTTGCTGCGCGGGTTCTTGTAATACTCGTACTCCAACTGTGTGCCGAAGACGATGTTGCGGTAGGTGTGCTGGAAAGAGGCGTATGCCATCGGCGAAAGTATCAAGTTGTCGGCAACGGGAATGTGCGTGATGGCGTAGGCGGTGTATTTCCGGTGTATGCTGCTGCGCTCCGTATTGAGCGTGGTGTTGGGCTCTGTGAGGTGACTGACGCTCACGCCAAGACTGTAACTGCTTCTTTTGTTGGGTGTTAAAGTCCATGATGCTCCGACGCCGCAGTCGAAAAAGATCAGTTTCTCGCGGGAGAATACTTCCGAAATCGGCGCGGTCGGGTCGAACATGCCGCCCGAAAACTGCTCGTCGAAAGTCAGGGCGTCGTAGTCGATGTGCCGCTGGTCGAAACCGCAGAAGGCGCCGATGGAGATCTTGTTCCGGTTGGCGCGGTCGAGCGATTTGGAGAGCCCGATGGAGAGGTTGCCTTGGAAGATGCGGTATTTGGAGTCGCCGGCGCGGTCGGTGTTGAGTTGCACGCCCGCCCCGATGAGGAAGCGTTGCGCGTTGCTCTTGTACAGCGGGGCGTCAAAGGAACCGGAGAAGGTGAGGAACGGCTTGGAGACCGACAGCCACTGCGTGCGCTGGTTGACGCCCACGCGGAAGATGCCGTCGGTGGCGCCGGCGTTGGCTGGGTTGAGATAGAGCGGGTTGGCGTCGAACTGCGAGTAGTGGAAGTCCTGCGCGAACGACGGCAGCAGCGATGCAATGAACAGGGCGATCATCAAGATGTAGCGGTACTTCTCGCGCCAGCAGTTGCGCAGATACCGTCGCAGTTCGTTCTCCCGCGCGTTGTTCTGCGGCTCGTAGAACTTCATCCCGCTGATCGACTCGGGCAGGAACTCCTGGTTGACGAAGTTCTGCTCGTAGTCGTGGGCGTACTTGTAGCCCGCATGGAAGCCGATCTCTTTCATCAACTTGGTGGGCGCGTTGCGCAAATGGAACGGCACCGGCAGGTCGCCGGTTTTCTTTACCCACGCCATGGCCTCGTCGATGGCGAGATAGGAGGCGTTGCTCTTGGGGGAAGAGGCGAGATAGACGGCTGTCTGCGAGAGGATGATGCGGGCCTCCGGCATCCCGATGTGGTGAACCGCCTGAAAACAGTTGTTGGCGAGCAGCAGAGCGTTGGGGTTGGCGTTGCCGATGTCCTCGGAGGCGAGGATGATCATGCGGCGGGCGATGAAGAGCGGGTCCTCACCTGCCGTCAGCATACGCGCCAGCCAATAGACCGCCGCATTGGGATCGCTGCCCCTCATCGACTTGATGAAGGCCGAGATGACATCGTAGTGCGTGTCGCCCTTCTTGTCGTACATGGCAAGGTTCTTCTGTATCACCTTTTGTACCAGCGCATTATCAACAACCAGCGTTTCGCCCTCCTTGACGGTGTTGGCTACTAATTCGATGGCGTTCAACAACTTGCGGGCGTCACCGCCGGAGACGCGCAACAGCGCCTCGTTCTCGGGAAACTCCAAATGGATGTTCCGTTCCTTGGACAGATATGTTTTCGCCGTTTCGATGATCTGCTCCAAGTCGCTGCGTTCCAGACTGTTGAGGATATAGACCTGACAGCGCGACAACAACGGCGAGATCACCTCGAAAGAGGGGTTCTCGGTGGTGGCGCCGATCAGCGTGACCACGCCCTGTTCCACCGCGCCCAACAGCGAATCCTGTTGCGACTTGGAGAAACGGTGGATCTCATCGATGAAAAGAATCGACTTGCCCGGCTCTTTCTTGGCCTGCTCGATGACGTCACGCACCTCTTTCACGCCCGAGTTGATGGCACTGAGCATGTAGAATTTTGCCAGCGTGACTTCGGAGATCAACAGGGCGAGGGTGGTCTTGCCCACGCCGGGCGGGCCCCACAAGATCATGGAGTGCAGATTGCCCGTCTCGATGGCTTGGCGCAGGCTGGCGCCCTCTCCCATCAAGTGCTTCTGGCCGATGTAACCTTCCAATGTCCTCGGCCGCAAGATCTCCGCTAACGGCTTCTGCACGACCTTTATCTTTTGTTATTTGATTATCAATTTCTTATGAACGATTCCTCCTTCGCGCAACACCACGCGCAATACGTATGTGCCCGGAGCGGTGTCGCCCAATTCCATCTCGACGCGCTCGTCCTTGCCCTCGATTCTCCGTACCAAAGCCCCCGCAAGGTTGTACAGTTCGATCATGCGGATCTGCTCGTGGTCGGTGGCAATGGTGATGCGGTCGATGGCGGGGTTGGGGAACACATCCACATCGGGCAGGTTCGTGTAAGTATGGATGCCGATGGTGGTGTCGATGACGGTGATGGAATGGCTGGCACTGCTGGAGCAGTGCGTCGTGGAGTGGGTGGCGGTAACACTGTAAGTATAAACACCGGCGGTGTCGGGTTCGATGTAGATGAGCGAGTTCTGTTCCCCGGTGCTCCATTCAAAGTTGCAGTGGCTGGCCTGAGCTACCAACATCTCTCTGTCACCCAGTATCATCTCGCTCGGACCGACGATGGTGACGGATGGAACGGGATAGACGAACAGGGTCAGGATGACGGTGCTGTCGCAGCCGAGATGTGTCTGGTTGTGAAAGGTGAAACTGCCTGACATGGTGCCCTCTTCAAAGAGGGTGTCGCGCCAGGCGTAGGGGAGTTCTGTCTCGCAAATCTGCACCAATTCGCTCTGATTGTAACTCGGGTTGACGGTGAGGTGCAGTGTCCACAAGCTGTCGCAGCCATAACTGGTGTGGTGAGAGAACGGGTAGTCGCCCGACGTCGTGCCGACGGGGAAGGTGCGGTTTTCGCGCTCGTAGTAGTAGGGGAGTTCGCTGGAACAGATGGTCAGCGACTCCTCGCCCTCATAGTAGGGATGAACCGCGAGATTCAGAATCACTACGCTGTCGCAGCCAAAGGCATTCTGATAGTGGAAACGATAGGTTCCGGAGGTGGTGCCCACGCCGAAGGTGGTGTCGGTCTGCGCATAGTAGTAGGGAAGCGCGTTCTCGCAAATCTGTGCGTAGAAGGTTTGGGTGAAGGTGGGACGGACGGTCAGCACGAGGGTGACGACGCTGTCGCAGCCGTGTTGGCTTTGGCGTTCGTAAGTATAGATGCCGCTGATGGTGCCCTCGGGGAAGGTGACGTCGCGCCAGGTGTAGGGCAGGTCGCTCTCGCAGATGGCGAAGGACTCGTTCTGGCTGTAGGTGGGATAGACGTTGAGTTGCAAAGTGACGATGCTGTCGCAGCCACGCACGGTCTGGCGGTGGAAGGTGAACTCGCCACTCGTAGTGCCGGCCAGGAAGGTGGTGTCGCGCCAGGTGAACGGGAAGCCGTCGGCGCAGACATTGACCGTCTCATACTGTTCGTAACTCGGCTGTACGATCAGGGCGAGGGTGACGACGCTGTCGCAACCGGCGACGCTGTTCCGCGAGAAGGTGAAGACGCCGCTCTCAGTGCCGATGGCAAAGAGGGTGTCGCGCCACTCGTAGGGGAGGTCGTTCTGGCAGATCACCTCGGCCACGTTCTCTTGGTAGGTCGGGTGGACGGTGAGATGCAGGGTGATGACGCTGTCGCAGCCGTCGGCGGTGATGCGACGGAAACGGTAGTCGCCCGTGCGCGTGCCTATGCCGAAGGTGGTGTCCAAATCATTGTGATGATAAGGCAGTTCACTGTCGCAGATCTCTGCGGAAGTCTCCAGGTTATAGACGGGATTGACGGTCAGGTGGAGGTGTACCAGACTGTCGCAGCCGTGTTCGGTGGTGAGTCGGAAGTCGTGGTCCTGACTTTGGCTGCCCACGGGGAAGACAACCTCATGGTAGGTGAAGGGGAAGTCGTTCTGGCAGAGGGTGATGTAGTCGTCCGTCTCGGCCGTCGGGTAGATGGTGAGGTGCAGGTTGACGATGCTGTCGCAATGGTTCCGGGTGGTGTAGTGCAGTGTGTAGTCGCCGCTGGTGGAGCCGGGCAGGAAGGTGGTGTCGATGAAGATGAAGGGCAGCTCGCTCTCGCAGATGGCGATCTCTTCCGTTGCTTCGTAGGCGGGGTTGACGGTCAGGTTGAGGACGACGGTGCTGTCGCAACCGCCGCGGGAGGGCTTCACAAACAGGTAACTGCCGCCGCGGGTGCCGACCTCGAAGGTGGTGTCACGCCATGTGTAGGGCAGTTCGCTGTCGCAAATCGTCACGTCCTCCGTCTGGCGATAAACAGGGTTGACCACCAGATTCAACACCATGATGCTGTCGCAGCCGTACTGGGTGTGGCGGGCGAAGGTGTAGGACCCGGATGGGGTGCCGCGGGCGATCAACTCGTTGTGCCACACGATCGGAAGCTCATCCTCGCAAACCACCACAGTCTCGCTGCCGCCGAAACTCTGGCGGATGTTGAGTGTGAGGTAGATGACGCTGTCGCACCCCATCGAGGTCTGACGGTGGATGACGTACAGGTCGGAAGGCGTGCCGACGTGGAAGATGGTGTCGTAGTATGTGTAGGGCAATTCGCTACGGCAGATGTCCAGGGTCTCATAACGGCTCTTGACGGGGTTGACGGTCAGGTGCAGGTTGACGACGCTGTCGCAGCCGCGTGCTGTCTGCAGATGACGTGTGACGACTTGCGTCTGGCTGCCCTCGGCAAACAGGGTGTCGCCGAACAGGTAGGGCAGGTCGCTGTCGCAGATGGTGGCGAAGAACTCCTGGTCGTAGGTCGGATGGATGACGAGCCGCAGGTGGGCGATGCTGTCGCAGCCGACGGCGTTGGTGCGGACGTAGGAGTAGTCGCCGGTAAGGGCGTCGGTGCGGAAGATCTGGTCGTGCCAGATGTAGGGCAGTTCGCTGTCGCAGATCTCCACGGTGTCGTATGACTCGTTCGCCTCGTTGATGGTCAGGTGTAACGTCACGGTGCTGTCGCAGCCCTTGACGGTCTGTCCGTTATACACGAAGGTCTCGCTCACGGCGTCGGTGGCGAAGGTGTGACCGCGCCACGTGTAGGGCAGTTCGCTACGGCAGAGCACGACTTCGTGCTCCTCGTTGTAGGTGGGATCGACCACCAACGCCAGCGTCACGATGCTGTCGCAGCCGTGGACGCTCTCGCGGCTGAATGTGTAGAGGCCGCTGACCGTGCCGGCCAGGAAGGTGGTGTCGCGCCAATGATAGGGCAACTCCTGCTCGCAGATGCGGGCCACCTCGGTCTGGTAGAAACTCTCATAAACGGTCAGATGCAAGGTGACGACGCTGTCGCAGCCGTGCTCGCTCAGGCGCGTGAAAGTGAACACGCCGTCCTCTGTGCCGAGGTCGAAGATGGTGTCGCGCCAGGTGTAGGGTAATGCCTGGTGACAGATGGTGTCATACTCTTCCAAATAGAAGGAGGGATGGATGGTGAGCGACAGATAGATGGTGCTGTCACAGCCCTCGAGGGTCATGCGGTGGAAGATGATCTCATTGCTGACGGCATCGGCCTCGAAGGTGGTGTCGCGCCAGGTGACGGGAAGTTCGTTCTGGCAATAGACCAAGGTGTCGTACTCGGCGTGGGAGTAGTGGACGGTGAGGTTGAGGGAGACGATGCTGTCGCAGAAGTAGGCGCCCGCCTGATAGAGCGTGTCAGTATAGAGTCCGCTGGTGGTGTAGGTCTTGCCCAACCACACCATGCTGTCGCAGGCGACGGCTGCCGTGGTGTCGCCCACAACCGAACAGTAGGGGGTGAAGGTGACGACGTCGGAGAATGGACTGGGGTTCTTCGGGTCGCAAATCGACTGGACGTACACGTCGATGGGCTGTTCCCCAATCAGGCCAGTGAGGTCGGCGAAGGTGTCGTTCACGATGAGGGTGGTGCCAGTGGTGTCATGGTTGAAGCCCGCTGGGCCGTACTCCACGAGCCAGGTGTCTTCCACGTCGCCAGGAGTCCAACTGACGCGGGCGGTGGTCATCATCACGTCGCTTACCTGCACGTTGGTGACGGCAGGGCAGGGGAGGAACTGGATGTCGATGTTGTCGATGGCACAGTTGAAGGAGAAGCTGTTGCGGTCTTGCCGCCAGCGGAAGGCCAGCCGCGCCCCTTGCGGAATGCCGCGCTGGTACAACGAGACCTCATGGCTGCTGACGGACGTGCTGTTGGCGATCGTCTCTAAAATCACGTAAGTGCTTGTGTCGGTGAGGTCGGCGATGTAACCCAACGACAGTTCACCAAAACCGGCGTTCTGCATCTTGGAGGAGAAGGAAATCTTCGTTCCGTTCAGGTCGGAAGAGAACCAGGGCAGCACCACGAAGTTGTCCTTGCCCTGCGAGGCACTCGTGGAGGAGGTCATGATCACGTCGTTGTTGCCGGAAGTCATCCATGTACTCACATGCGGGTAGTACGTTTGCGAAGCAGAGGAAATGACGTTCCAGCAGATGGCCATGGGACCGGGAGTGCCGTAAGGCGTGCCGGTATAACTCTCAAAATCTTCGTGATAGGGAATCTCAGCATCGACGCATGGGGTCATGCGGCGTACGACCGGCGTCCAGTCGGTGGTGTCGCCGTTTGGACAAAGCCCGCGGACGTAAAGGTCGTAGGTGGTCTGGGCCGTCAGCCCGGTGAGGTCGGCCAGCGGCTGTTGGAACGGCAGGAGCGTGCCGTCGCCATGGCTGAATCCGGTCGGACCGTACTCGATCTCCCACGCCTGCTCGTTCCACCCGCGCTCCCACGTCACTCGGATGTGGCTGTCGGAAAGGACAGTCGCGGAGGTGACCACGGGCGTGAGACAGAGTTGCAGAGAGTCAATGGAGACGAGGTTGATCCTACACTGGGCGCAGGTGTCGTTGTTGCCCCAGGAGAAAGCCAAACGGTCGCCTTCGGGGATGTTGCGGCCGCGCAGATTGAAGGTGTAGAGGGAGTCGTAAGTCGTGCGGGGAAGCACTTCCAATGCCACGAAATAGGAGGCGGGCCCATCCACATGCCAGTAGCCGAGGGCCAAGTCGCCGGTGGTGTCGTTGTCCATCCGCACTTGGAAGGTGATGGCGAGCGCGTCGTAGGGGGACGCGAAGTGGGGCAGCAGCAGGCAGTTGACAGAGCCGTACTGCGGCTCGTCACCCGCGATGAGCACCACGGAGTTGCCGATGGCAGTCGTGTCGGCGGTGACATGCGGCGTGTACGTGGAGTCGTTGCCCATGAAGACGAAGTCCCAGCATTCGGGCAGCATCCCGCGCTCGTTCCAAGCCACGGGTGTCACCGTGTCGAAGTCCGTCAGCGACGGCACTGGCAACGGTTCGCACTCCTGTTGCGCCCGCGACGGCAACGCCACGGCGATGCAAATCGTCAGGAAAAGAAGAATCCTTGCGCCAAAAGAGCAGGCCGTTCTCTTTTTATCAACACCTGCTGAAAATGTTCTTTTTCTGTTCATGTCGTATAAATTCATGATTATTAGCAAATTACAATATTCAACCCACCAGCAGCCCTGAAGGCAGGGCGCTTTTTCCACTATTATACAAAAATCGGGCAAAAGTAATGTTTTTTCCCTACATGACAATGACAAAAATTCTTAAATCTCATCGGCAGATCTCTTTAAAACAAAAAACCCATACATCTTTTGACGATATATGGGGGTAAATGTAAAATTCAGAGGTCCTTTTATGCGTAACTGTGCAGTCCGCCTAAGATCAGGTTCACCCCGAAATAGGTGATCAACACCGACAGGAATGCCAGTAAAATGTAGAGATGGAACAGCAGCGGTCGTTTTTCGTTTTGGCTGAAAAGCAGCGGCAGCGCATAGATGATGGCGGTGACGAGAGCCCAAACTTCCTTCGGATCCCACGACCAGTAGTTGCCCCAACTGATGTTGGCCCACACCGATCCGATGATGATGCCCGCCACCAGGCAGAACAACGCCGGGTAGAGCATGATTTCGGAGGTGTGTTGCAAACGCAGCACCGGCTCGCGCCACTCTTTGCGGAAACAGCGCGTCAGCAGCGCCGCGATGGAGTTGAGCAGCGTGAACGCCAACAGCGCGTAGGCGAACATGATGACGGCCACATGGATGAGCAGCAACGGCGACTTCAACACCGGCATCAGGTGCGACACCGGCGACTGCGCCCCTTCGATCATCGCCGCCAACAGGATAAAGCCGATGGCCAACAGACTGTTGGACAGTACGATCGGGAAACGACGGCTGAATATCAGCGAGAAGAGTGCGGCACATAGGGCCAGGAACATCATCGTCTCATAGCCGCCCGCCATCGGGACATACCCTTTCACGATCCATCTCAGAATGAACAACATCAGCAGATAGATAGCTAAAACGCAGAGTGCGATGAAGTTGCATCTGCGCAACGCGATTCCGAAACGGTTGTCGCGGAGTCGCGGGACGAACACGGCAAGGGCGAACAGAAGGACGCCCAATGTCAGCAGCAGCATCGCCAGCCAACGGCCCGGAACGGCGCGGTTGTAGAACTTCTCGGCACGGAACTTGCCGTCCGACGGGAGAATGCTGCCCGCCTGTTTCTTCTGGAAAATCTTGTGCTTTTCAAAAACGACATTCAGATTCTTGAAATCGTTTTGTAAAACCAACATCTGACTGTAACTCACTAACTTGCGGACATAATTGTAGGTGTCCGTGGAGAGACTTTGCCACGGCAGGTCGTCGGAGTGCGAGTACCAATCCAGTTTGCCCGTGCTGTCGGCTAACGGGTATATCTTCAGCAGCGTGCCGTCGTACAGCGACACAATCTGCAAGTATTTGGCATTGGCGGCCTTGAACTCCGCACGTCGCGGGTCATCCATCTTCATGGAATCCAGCAAGATGCCGACTTTATTGCCACCATTGGGATCTAGAAAATCGTTCAAGGATGCGTATTTTCCCCGGATGCCCAGCACCTTCTTGACTGCCTCCCCTTTGATTTTGATGATGGGCTCGTCGCGCCACTGTGCGGAGTAGAAGATCCAACCGGCGAGTACCTGTTCGGCGCTGAGACCCTTGTAGGAGGTCTTCCCGTAGAGTTGCGCGGTGAAATCGTAGGCGAGGGTCTGCATCGGACAGATGCGGTCGTGGTACATGATGTAGATGTCGCCCATCTTTTCGGCCGTGGACTTCGGCAGGGTGGGCGGCACTCGCGAGGCCGCGTTGCCGATGAGCGTGCCACCGGCGATGAGCACGAACAGCATCGCCGCCTTGACTGCCGTCTTTGAGATCAGTTGGCGGAAACGGCTCTGTTTGTCGATGAGTATCAGGATGAAAGCCAGCAGGTTGAGGAAGAATCCGAGGTAGGTCACGGTGATGCCGAGCCGGTCGCGGGACACCAGCAGTTCGATCGACCCGCTCTTCATGTCGTAATCGTTCATGTAGAAGCGGTATCCCTGACACTTTCCGATGTTGTTCATCGACACCGTCGTGGCCTGGCTGTCACCGCCGAAGCGGACGCGCGCGACGAAGTCCATGGGCATCTTGCTGCCCGGATAGGTCACCACGTCGAAATCCTCCAGCGTCACGTCGAAGGGCAGTTCCTTCATCGCCTTGTCGTCGGTGGTGAAGGTGCGGGTGGCTTGTCCGTTGACGAGTTTCATCGCACCGGAGGTGCCGGTGGTGTTGGTGAAGACGGCGCCTGCGAAGATGAGCCACAGCGACGCGATCATCGTCCAGCCCCACAAGCGGATCTGCTGCCGGTGCATCACCAACGTCGCGGTGACGACGCAGAGCAGCAGCGCCCACAGCGCGACCATCCAGGGCGCGTGGTAGATGGCGGTGATGGCCTGCTCGGAGCCGTGGAATTTTTCATAAACGGTGCCGCCGGCCATGAGGAGGACCATGATGGCGGCGAGGATGAATGAGATGCGTGTTAGGATTTTCATTTGAGGTGCAAAAATAAAAAAACTCTTCGACATGCATGTGCCGAAGAGTCGATGATGAGGTGATTAAATTGCGTTGATGAATGCCACCACGGCGTCGCGGTCGGCTTTGGAGAGTTGGCGGAACTTCTCCACCGTCCAGCGGGCGTCGCTCTGGGCACTGCCGTGCCACATGATGGCTTCGATGACGTTGCGTGCGCGGCAGTCGTGCATGCGGTCGGAGGCACCAGTGCAGATTTCGGAGAGGCCGCGGCCCCACAGCGGAGTGGTGCGGCACCAGCCCGTGCGGATGTCGTTGACCATGTGCAGTCTGTGCTGGATCATGTCGGAGTAAGGCCAAATCTTCTGGTAAGGATAGCGGGGGAGACGTCTGTCTCCGTCGGCGAAGAAGTGGTTCGGGTCGGAGAAGTTGTCGCTGCCGGTGGTCCAGGAGGGACGGTGGCAGGTGGCGCAGCCCATGTCGCGGAAGAGTTGGCGTCCGCGCTGGATCTGCTCATCGCCGAGGTTGCGGGCGGCGGGAACGGCGAGACCGCGGTGCCACACCATGAAGTTGACATAGTCTTCGTCGCTCATCTCCACGGGCAACGTGTCGCAGGTCAGGTAGTTGTAGATGTCGTCGTGGACGTTGCCGGTTTTGTTCCACTCCGGGAAGTAATCATAGAAGCGGGCCTGCACGTCGGGGTCGTTGGCAGCCGTGTTGGCGTAGATGGAGGGCACGAGGCTGAGGTAGTGCTTGCGGCGGTCGGAGCGGGTCACGTTGGTGATGTTCCAGATGGCGTTGGCGCCCGCGGCATCCTGCAGCGGACCTCTCGACAAGGCGTAGGTGAAGCGCTTGGGATGCGTGGTGCTGCCGTAGTAACTGGCCCAGTCGCTGCCTGCCCAGATGGCCGGGTTGAGGTCGGCGCCGGCCAGGTACTCCTTCAGGTACTGGGCCTTCAGGGAGTCGTCTGGGATGGCGTCCAGCAAGCCCGTGCCGTAGATGCCGATGGTGCTCTCCAAACGGAAGCCGAGGTTGGCGTAAGGAGCGTCCGTCGGGGCGTAGAAGGCGGTCTGCGGGATATAGACCTCAGGATAGATCAGGTCGTAGGACTCGCCGTCGGGGAAGCGGTTGCCCCACTCGTCGGTGTAAGGGAGCCAAGAAATCTGGATCTGATCCTCGTCAATGGAGGGCTTGAAGGGCTCCACCGCCTTGGTCTGCGGCATGCCGGCGACGGACTTCTCGTAGGGCTCGCCTGGAGCGGTCTTGTCGTAGACGACCAGCAGGTAGCCGTTGCCCCACTCGTCGGCGCGGTAGCGGTCCATCCGCTTGCCATGGCCGTAGCCCGGGTGACAACTGATGCAGGAGCTGCGCACGTAGAGCGGTCCCAATCCGTTGAACGGGGAGGTCCCCTGTGTTATCGTGCGCTCGAAGAAGTACTCGCCGTACATGAATGCGGCGGTGAGGCCGGCGCGTTCCACGGCCGGGGTCGGATCCTCATAGGCAGAGGAGGACGAGTTGAAGGTGGTGCCCAGCAAGCCGCCAGCGTAGGTCTCCTCCTCCAACGGAGAGAGTTGCGACTCGGGATCCTTGTGACAGCCAAAGATGAGCATCGAGCATGCCAACCCGATGCAGGCCATCCGGATTTTTCTATTCCAATTCATGGTTGTTTAGGTTTAAGTGAGTATTGAGTGATGATTGATTACATGGTGCGAATGGCTTCGATGACCTCGCCCAGCACGGAGTCGAGTTGCTGGCAGGCCTCGGATGCGGCGCCGGCGGAGGCGTGAGTGTAGTTTTGCACGAAAGGCGCCTGCATGTTCTGGATCTTCGTCAGGGCATTGTTGATGGCGGACTGGACGCGGGCGTCAAGGTCGGGATTCAACTGGTTGACGAAGGCCTGCACTGAGTGCTCGGCGTTGCGCTGGCCTGCCACACCGCCCATGTAGGCGTTTTGCACGCTGATGATGTTGTCGTAGAAGTCCTGGATGGATTTCTGGCTGTAGGGGGATTCGATGTAGGTGACATCCTCGCCGTTGTGGGGCTTGCCGATCTTGGAGGTACCCACTTCGTCGGCGATGGCGGCGCAGCCGTCCAAGATCTCCATGATGGCGGCGGCGCGGGAGGAGTAGGTGCTGCCCGCCTGCCCAGCGTTGCGCATGTTGGTGCCGAAGGAGTTGCCGTTGCCCACGGTGCAGTTGAGTTCGAGCTCTTCCACCACTTCGCGATGGTCTGCGGGCGCCTTGCTGCCGAGCCAACTCACCTCCAACTGGAAGCAGCGGTTGCGGAGGTCGCCGGCGACGGCCACCACATAGATCATCTCGTTGTCGGTGATCTGCGCGGCGCTCTTGGGCTGGCCATTGGAGAAGAGAATGTACTCGATGCCGTGGAAGCCGAGCAGCGCGTTGCCGAGACGCTCGCCGGCCACCACGTCGCCGTCGTCGCCGTCCAGCGCCTCAATCATGGCGGGACTGTTCATCAGGGTGTTGAAGGCGGACTCGTCCAACGGCCAGGAGTCGATGTGCGGGTCGATGCCGAAGTCGCCTGCGGGACCGAACAGGAAGGCCTCGCTCATCTCCCACTGGGCACGGGCCTCCAAGAAGATGTTGCAGGCGGCGGCTACGTTGGCGTCGGTGCGGCTCTCCTGAAGCGCCTCCAAGGCGTCAACCAATTGGGCACTCTTCGCCGCCAAGGATGAATAGGTGGGCGCAATGGTGTGATCGACATACTGCTCAATGATGTTGCCCATCAGAACCTCGTCATCGGTGACAGGGTCTTTCCTACAAGAAACCATCGCTGCGCCAAGTCCCACAGCGATCATTAACGTGAAAATTTTTTTGCTCTTCATTTTTTGGGATGTGTTTTTAGTTGAACATTTGGTTGGATAGATTCTTGTTGAAGAAGCCGCAGTAGGCGATGCCGATGGCCATCCACGGTTCGTTGTTGTATTGCTTGTGCATCATCCGGTAGCCCGCCTCTGCCTTGATGACGATCTCCGGGATGGGCTTGTAGTTGAGTCCGACGGCGATGACGTGGCGCTCGGTCCAGGTGAAGTCCAGCACGTTCTCGGAGGCCGGGGTGTAGGAGTCGTAGTAGTTGTAGCGGGCGAAGACGTACAGTTCGTGGCGGATGCCGAGGGGCAGCGTGTTGCAGCCGATCTCCACGGCGGCGTCGTAGGCCATCTTGCCCACGGGCGTGTGGGGATAGGGGGCCGACGAACTGTTGGGCAGGTAGTTGTTGTAGCGGGTGATCCAATCGGCATCGCCCAGGTAGCCGAAGTCGCCATTGCCGCGCAACACCAGCCGTTTGTACTTGTACAGGAAATCAAAGGCGCCGAAGAACATGACGCCCCGCACCCCCTCGTATTTGGTGGAGTGCTCTTCGGTGACGATGTCGTTGTTGAAGGTGCCGCCCACATAGCCGCTCAGCCCAAGGCGCAGGCCTTTCACCGAGGTGTTATCGACGCGGAAGGCGGCCGCTAAGTTGTTGGCAGGCCGGAACTCGTAGGGTGAGGCCGAGGCGTCGTGCGCCCAGCCCTGCACGTTGAACATCGTCGAGTTCAACGCGGGCAGCAACTGCACCTCATAGCGCCATGCCCCGGCTTTCCCCCACAAGCTTATGCCTGTCTCGTGCCACGTGCATGGGATGATCGTGTTCTCCCCCTCCGGACGGAAGACCGTGAAGAACTCCGTCGGCATGTGGCTGTTGTTGGTCGCCCCTACGGGCACCACGATATGCCCCGCGCGGACGTTCAACTTGCCGTCAAAAAAACTCTTCTGCAACCAGAACTGCTCTAAGGCGACCTCGCCGCCGCGTTCGATCTCCTTCTCGTACTCGCCGCTCTCCTCCGCTTCAATCTCCACGGCCGCTTCCACGCCGCCGTGCTCGAACTCGATCTCCGTGCCCATGCTCCAGCCGTGGCCGAAGTCGTAACCCAACATCAGCACCACATGCGGCAGATCCACCTGCCCGAACCCCTTGGAATCCTTGTATCTGTCGGGAAAAGAGTAGCGGAAGGCGTTGTCGCTGTAAAAACTGTATTTGTAGGTCGCCTCACCGTAACCGCCGATGGTGAATCGGGAGAGGCGCAGCGTGCGGAGACTGTCGCGCTCCTCGGGTGTGCGTTCGGTTCTATTTTTCTTTTTAACTTCTTGTGCTTCAATGTTTTGAATAGAAAATAGGGAGATGGATAGAATGAGTGTGAAGATGAAGATAAAGTTTTTGCGCATGTCAAATTCTTTTTACGACTTTCGGTTTGCAAAAATAGGACGCCCGCTACGGACGGGTTATCGCCAAAAAGGGGGATTTTACAGCGATTGGGTAGTCATATTTGATGAAATGAAAAAAATGGTGGAGAGATGTAGCAATTTTTTAGCGGATGGCGTCGTTATAATGAGTTAAAAGTGTAATTTTGCAGTTGAAGAAAATTTATAGTATGAAAGTAGAATCTACTCCTAAATCCACGGCTGTCAACGCCATCTCTTTCGCTGCCATCATCTCCCTTTTTTTCATGTGGGGATTCATCACGTGCATGAACGACATCCTCATTCCCGAGTTGAAGGAGATGTTCCATCTGAGTCGTGCCGGCTCGATGTTCGTGCAGTTTTGCTTTTTCGGTGCCTACTTCGTCGGCTCGTTGATATACTTTATTATATCCGTCACCGCGGGCGACCCGATCGGGCGGATGGGCTACAAGAAGGGCATTCTCGCCGGGTTGTTCACGGCGGCGGCGGGCTGTGCGCTTTTCTACCCGGCCTCCACACTCAACCTGTACGGGCTTTTCCTGGCCGGGCTTTTCGTGGTCGGCCTGGGTGTCACCATCCTGCAGATCGCGGCCAACCCGTACGTCACCATCCTCGGCTCGCCCGAGGGCGCGTCAGGGCGCCTCAACCTGTCGCAGGCCTTCAACTCTCTCGGCACCACGCTGGCCCCCATGCTGGGCGGCATCCTGCTGTCGCACTTCGCCGACTCGGCCCACATCCACATTCCTTACCTCATGTTCAGCGGACTCTTCCTACTGGTGGCGATGGTCATCGCCCTCGTGCCGCTGCCGTCGTTTGAACAGCACGGGAAGATGGAAGGCGGTGCGGCGGCCCTCAAGGACAAAACCCTCGTGCTTGGCATCTTCGCCATCTTCTGCTATGTGGGCGCCGAAGTCAGCGTCGGCAGCAGTTTCATCAACTGCGCCCACGAACTCATCCCCGACATTTCGGAAGAGACTCCCAAGATCTTCCTCGCCTTTTATTGGGGCGGCCTCATGATCGGCCGTTTCCTCGGCTCGCTCGCGCTGGTCACCCACCGCAGCAGCGCCGCCAAGTACGGGCTGATGGCCGCTGTCGCTGTCGGCACCTTCCTGCTGCTGCTCGGCGTCACCTACTTCCTGCATCCCAACTTCTCGCCGCTCTCTATGTGGCCCTATCTCGTCTTCATCGCCATCAACATCTGCGGCTTCATTGTCGGCCAATCGCAGTCGCTCAAGATGATATCCATTTTCGCCGGCGTCAACATTATCCTGTTGGCGGTGGCGATGGTCGTCACGGGCTACCCGACCATCTGGTTCCTGCTGGCCACGGGGCTTTTCAACTCCATCATGTGGTCGAACATTTTTTCCGGCGCCATCGCCCATTTGGGCAAATACACGGCGCAGGGCTCCTCGTTGCTGGTGATGGCCATCCTCGGCGGCGCGCTGCTGCCCCCGCTGCAAGGCCTCGTCGCCGACGGACTGGGCGGCTACCACTACTCCTACTTCATCCCTATGATCGCCTATGTCTATCTCATCGTCTTCGGCGTGCTGGCCTACAAACGAGATCAACGACTGAATTCATAAACCTAACATGATTCCAAACATGATGAACAAATTCAAACAACTATGTCTCGCCGTCGCCCTCACTTGGGTGTGCGGCACGGCCTTTGCGCAGGTCGATACCACCTCCTGGAAATACACCCTGCCGCGCTACGAAATACAATTCTCCATCGGTGACCCGCTCTTGAGCGGCTTGTCGAGCGAACGTGTTCACTTCACTTGCTGCTCCCCCCATAACTATCCCTATGCGGATATGTACGAATGGTTCCAGGAGGAGACCTATCGCAAGCCCACCATCTCGACGTGCGCTCTCAACCTGAGTTTTCACGTTCGCCTCTGCAAGTGGTTCTGGTTGGGTGTAACCGCCTCGTATGTTGGCTGGTACACACCTATTTACAGTGCCGTTACGGGTTTGCGCGTCGGCAGCAACGACACGCACTACTTCCTCTTGACCCCCACGGTCCGATTCTCGTGGCTCAACAAAGAGTTGGTCACCCTCTACTCCGGACTCGGCGTGGGTTTCGGTTTCATCCAGCAAGACCGTTATTCCCAAAACTCCTATCTGAATTTCGCCTTGGGAGGACAGGTTACCGCCGTCGGCGTACAGGTGGGAAAACGCTGGTATGGCAGCGCTGAAGTCGGCATTGGCTCCCAGGGATTCCTACGCCTTGGCTTCGGCTATCATTTCAAACCCCTTTCTAAATAAATTGTAAATTATTGATTATGAAAAAGATATTGATTGTATTGCCCCTATTGGCTATGGCCTTTCAAAGTTGCATTTGGGACCGTGGTGATGAAAAACCTCAGCCCACCGACCGCGGCTTCGAGATCTTCCAGACATGGAATGCCTACACCAACTTTCTGATGCGGGGACCTGTGGACATGGCCTTCAAGTTGAACGCTTGGCTTGCCGCCCCCGACGACAGTGCCCGCTACGAGATCGAGGACCGCTATTTTCCCCAACAGCGCATCCGCGATTACGGTAACAACATCTATGTCGTAATGCTTGGCGATGAGGAACTTTATTCCTTCAACACAGGTGGTCTGTCGCTCTCCGACAGCGGCAGCACCTGGCAAGTCTCGGGAAGATTCAACCAGTACCTTGACATGGATCGTTACATGCCGCTCTTGATTGATCGCAAACTGTTGATATCCAGCGGTTCGGACTATACTTGGCACATCGCTTTCGATACGGTCGGCGCCAAGGAAACCGTGGTTGATTGGACGTTGGCATCCAACGACGGTGTGCCTGTCGATTTGGCGAGGACCTCCTGCCAGATGAGCGGCACCGGGGGGTATTTCACAGGTTGTAACGATGACACTATTCTGATCTCGTTCGGGATCACCGAGCCGTTGGTCAGCGAGACCATCAGTAACGCCAAATACCGTTGGCGTGCCGGCGCGGTGCACATCACGGTCTCCCACGCCCAGGACGATCCCATCGACGTCGATGCGCGCTTCCTCAACGAAAAGGAGGTCCGCATCGGGTACATGGGGCTCGTGGGGGTGTATTAGACGAAGGGAAGAGAAGAGATTCTGTTGGGTGTCAACACGAACATGAGAAAATGGGGGTGTCGGATGAGCTTACGTCCCAGCACATAGGAATCCTTTCGGAATCCTGAAAATCTTTTTTGTAGTTGTAAAATTCCTCAAAACCGCAGCGTCACGCTGGTTCCCGTCATCGACAGGGTAGTGCGCTTCCCTTTCACGTAGAGCACGGCTCCGGCGATATAGAGCGGCACCGACGCGCCGACGAGGGCGATGCCCGAGATGGAAAAGACCGCGCCAACGCTGCTGGAATCGCCGATCATGGCCCAGGCACTGCCGTAGAGCGCGGCGCCGGCCGCGGTCATGCAACCCGCCGTGATGAGCAGCGCCTTGCCGGTCTTCAACGGGTCGCGGAGTCGCAAATCCACCTCCGGCGCCGGGGATTGCGGGGCGCCGCCGCCCTGCTCCCAATAGAACTGCGGTGGCTTGGACGTCTCGAAGGTGGCGATATGCATCTGCTGGGCCGACAGCCCGCAGCAGAATAGGATGAGTATGGAGGTGATGAAAGTTCTCATGATGCTTTTTTTAGTGGGAAGATTCTTGTTCCATTCGTTCCAAAAGGAAACTGACGGGGCGGAATCCGTCGTTGCAACTGATGAGCGCCGAGGCGGGGTTGCGCATCCAGCCGTCGTAGAAGTTGCCGCGTCCGGCGGCGAGTTCGCCGACAAACCAGCGTACGCTCTCCCAGGCGCTGTCGCAGAAGCCGTCGGGCTTCCGCCCGCCACGGCAGATCCACTGCTGCCCCTCGCACACATCGCAGGTATGCTCGATGGGATTCTCGTAACGCGCCTGCAGGTCGCGGTAGTCGGCCTTCCGGATGACTGTGATTCTTACGTCGTGCATGTCCTTCCTCTCTTTGTTTATAATGCTGCTCTCAAGGTCACTCAGTCGAGTTTGAAAGTGATGGGTATCTGACAAAAACTGGAGATGGGCTTTCCATCCTCCGATTGCGCGGGCTCCCAACGGGGCATTTTCTTAACAGCTTCCACCGCCGCCCGGCTTAACTCAGGATCCGGAGAAAAGATGGTTTCGATATTGGAAATCTGCCCGTCTTCATCCACGAAGAACCCTACCAACACCATCCCGGAGATGCCTTTGACACGGGCTCCTTCCGGATAAATAAGCTCCTTTGACAAAAAATCCTGAAGCGCCTCCTTTCCTCCGGGAAACACGGGAAATACCTCTTCAGGAGTCGCTTCTATGCCACCGAATATCAGTTCATCCTCTGTGTTGTTTCCGCTGGTCTCGGTCGGGAGATTGACCTTGTGACTTTTTGTCGGAACATCGATGATGTCGTTTGTTTTTTCAACCACGCCTTGCAGGGGTACTTCATCCTGGAAAGATGATGTGGCACTGTCCGCTTTGGGAACGATGCGCAGGGACGCGGAGGTGTCCGGCCGCTCGTTGCCCTGCGTCTGCGTTGTGTTGGCGGGTGCCGCGTCGGGGGATGCGGGCGTGTTGCAGCCGGGAAGGCCGGCGAGTAGTCCCACGGAGAGTCCGGCCACGACGGCCACCTTGCCCAACTGCTGTCGTCTGTGCAGTTCCTGCTCGAGGTAGCGGACCTCGGCCTCGCAGGCGGGACAGGTGCCGGCGCAGTCGCCTTGGTGCCGGCACTCGGACGTCACGAAGGCGATGTCGTTCTTCTCCGCAATCTGCTTGCGGATATCTTTCAGGATTTTGCAGGTTTTC
>JAEEGL015881721.1_pt1 | contig 41354 bp, 38 predicted proteins | sample 9134231 | NCBI WGS metagenome assembly JAEEGL01 (sample SAMN16246548, study PRJNA631951) | gut metagenome | biome: gut microbiome; feature: rumen; material: fiber-attached | host: Bos | place: Iran: Karaj | collected 2018-10
CAGGATATGCAAAAATAATTTCCATAATAAGCGAACCGCTGAAAAGCGATGCAAGTAAATTTGCACTTCCCGTAATATAAGGATTTAATGTATTACGGAACGCATGATTTAAATACACACGGCGTTCAGAAATACCGCGTGCGCGAAGGGCAAAAACATAAGGCATTCCAAGCTGGTCAAGCATCGTCGCCCTTATCGTACGCATGGTCCCGCCGACTCCTCCAAGAAATGAACAGAAAAGCGGAAGAAAAATATGATGCATATAACTGAACGTAAACTTTACAGGAGCTTCAGAAAAAGGAAAGTCAGGATATGCAGTAACAGGGAAAAGTCCCGTTACAGACGCTATAAGCTGGAATAAAATCAAAAGAAGAATTCCCGGGAACGCATGAAAGAAAAGCGCAAAAAAAGTAACTCCGACATCAAGTCGTGTTCCCGCTTTACTCGAAAAATAAACGCCCAGAAGAAAAGAGAAAATCGTTATTAAAACAAGAGAAATAAGATTAAGTAAAAGCGAGTTTCCGATTCTGGACGACAAAAGAAAACTGACGGGCGCGCGCGATATTAAACTTACGCCAAGGTCATGATCAACCAAAACCCTTTTAAGCCACTTAAAATACTGAATATAAAAAGGTTTGTCTATTCCAAACTCTGCACGTGTTTTTGCAAGCTGCTCTTCACTAAAAGCATTGTCTGCGCCCGCCCTGTTTGCAGAAGTCTCTCCCTGCCCTGCAACCATAATCTGCTGCGCCATCATCTGATCTACTATATCTCCCGGCGCAAGTTCCATAAGACCAAACAGTGCAAACCCCAGAAGAAAAAGCAGAACAAACATCGTAATGATTCTTGAGACTATAAAATAAGCAAGCGGTGCTTTTCTTTTAATTTTATTTAACATAAATATGCTCCGTCATTGCGCCGTTAATATTATCAAAATAAAAATTTGTAAAATCCCAGCGGTTATTTATTGCAATAAAACTTCTTGCACAAACAAGATAAATCATCGGGCACTGTTCAAGAAGAATAGTCTGATATTCATCCCAGATTTGTTTTGCCTTTACTTCATCAATCGTGTACTGACCTTCGTTATAAAGATAATCAATTCTTTTTTCCCATTCAGTTGCAGGTGATTTCTGGAGAGGATACCAGAGATGAAGATTTCCGTTAGAAGGCCATACATTCGAACCCTGTGTCGGGAAAAGGTTTGACCCGAGTCCAATGATTATTGATTCCCAGTCATAAATTGCCGTAAGCATCTCAACCATTTTCTGAAAATCCGTCTGCCTTACATTTACAGTTATTCCGACACTCTTACATTCATCAGAAATAATCTGCGCAATATCATTGGAAATATTTGCAGTTGATGCAATCGCAAGATCAAATTCTACGGCAAGACCTTTGTCATCTAACATTATTCCGTCTTTATTCTGAACAAAACCAATCGACTTTAATAATTCCAGTGCCTTAGCTTTGTCGTATGTATATTTGAGTTTTATATTTTCATCATAAAACTGATTTCCTTTTGGAAAGAAATCATATTTAGCAGATGCAAGCCCGCGGTATGACTGGCTTATGATTCTGTCACGATTTAAAAGACAACTCATCGCCTGACGGAACTCTTTTTTAGTAAACCATCTGTAAAAAGGTTTGTCATTATTTTTTGGATTCTGATTAAAACTCCACATCTGAGCGCCAAGAGAACCCTCTGAATTATAAACTGTATAACTGTCGCCCTGCGCATTGATTATGTCAGAAAGATTTTCCGGCTGCGGAGAATAAGTTTCGAGTTTTCCCTGGAGAAATAAAAGCTTTTCTGTATTCTGATGATCATTTATAATCTGACATATTTTTTTCGTGCAGTACTGAAACGCTTCTCCCTTAGAATCTTTCTCCCAGTAATCAGGATTTCTTGTAAATACAAGTCGCTGTCCCGGAGAGTATTCAGTTATAAAAAATTTTCCGCACGAAGGAATATTTTTTGGATCTGTATTTACGCTGAATAAATTCTTAACGCCGTCAATTCCGTCTTTATCAAAAGCTTCTTTATAAATCCAGCACGGTTTTGCATCTACATTCGAAGCAAGCATAGGATTTGCAATAATTCTCGGATAGATTAAATCAAAGTGTTTATCGTCGATTTTCTTAGCCTCAATTCTTTTGTAAGAACCGTCTTTCATCATTACAAACTGTCCTGAGTACGCAGAGCTCTGAAAGTCAGGATTTCCAGAAACATTGTCATACCACCATACGATATCATCTGATGTAACAGGAACTTTTTCTTTCTTTCCAAAATAACTCCAGTATGCATCATCACGCACCGTAAAGTGAACGGTAAGTTCATCTTTTTTTTCATCAACGCTTATTTCAAAAAAACACAGGCGCGGAATCCATTCTTTTTTTATAAAATCATAATCAACGATATAATCAGTAACCTGGCTCATTATCGAAGCGCTCGAGCCGTCGCGTTCTGCAATCAATGCATTAAAAGTTTTCGGGTCAGAATCGATTGACGAATACCATATTCCGTCAATTTTACCGTCTTTAAAATCCTGTCCCTCATATGGTTTTGAAACAGTTTTTTCTATTATTTTAGTTGAATTTAAATTAATGACTTCATCAATTTCTTCTAAGGTCATCTCAGGAACTTTTTTACAGGCAGCAAGAGATAAGACCAGAAATACGGGCAAAAACTTTAAGATTTTCATTCTTCTATTTTACCACAGATTTTAGAAAAAGGCATATCTGCAAGAAATTAATGTTAATGCGCGCGAATAGCATCGACACAAAAACTGCTTCTGAGCGTTCGCGAGCCGCAAGGCGAGTCGGAGTCCACTTACGCTCAGCCAGCAGATTTTTTGTGGTGATGCTATGGGAGCGCATAAAAGTAATGTCTTATATGCCTTTTTCTACAATTATTTACGTTACAAGGGTCTATCTATTCTCAAAAACTTTTTTAAGATATATGTACTCATAAAGGATGTCGTCAAACTGGTCGTAGCCGAAAACCTTATGCACTTTCGTAATATGCCACTGCTTGATGTTATCTGTATGCGGATAAGGAAGCCAGAAAAGACGCTTAGAAAAATGGCGTATTACAGTGTGCTTCCATAAGAATTTCTGATCATTAAATCTCTGCGGAAGAACCTTTTTAACCGTAGTACTGTGCCACAAGGCATCCTGGTCTGCGAAAATCCATTTTTTTGTCTTTATCTGATTGCGGGCCTTTTCAAAAATTCCTGTTTCACGGCATTTTTTCATATTAAAAAGAATTACACCGGCATTAATATAGTCAGGCCTTATAAGGTATTTTCCGTAATGATCCGGAGCTGCAGCATATTCAACATTCTCGATATCCGTATCATATAAAAGAGTAATGTCGCGGTTAAACATGATGTCAACATCAAGATAAAGAATTTTTTCGGGCATTTTTGGAACAAGGTCGGCAAAAAGCCTTATCAATGTATATGGTGAACAGTATGCACTTTCGTTAGGGCATCCTGCAAAATGTTCTTTATATAATTTAGTAACGTCAACTTTTTTTACACTGTTCTTTTTACCATAAGTTTTTGCAACTTCATCGAGATATTTAATGAGATTATCCGAAATCGGAGTAAAATCAGGCTTAAGATGAGAAACATCCATCGTAAAAATATAAAAAGTAAAGGGTTCTTTTGTCTGAGTTCTCTTAAAAATAGAAAGCATACATGTAAGCACGCCGTCAAAAACTTTTGAATTTCCGGCAAATAAAACATTAATCATTTTTTTCTTCCACCTTTACATATTTTATAAGTTCAACATTGCTGTTTTTGCTTCGTTCAACCATAGCATTATAAACTTTATTTCTCAAATCCATACGTCTTTCTTTAGGCGCAAGATTTTTATCTGCAAAAAAAGGACCGTCAACATAAGTTATCATATCAGGAACATCGCTGTTTTTTCTTTTTTGATAAGTATTCGTAAAAGCAAAAACAGGTACATCATACTGAACAGGATAACGAAACGAAGTATCTTTAAATGGCCGTATCTTCGTATAAAAAGGCCATATATGTGCTTCTGGATAAATCGTAACTACATGCTTATGTTCCATCTTATACTTTATCGCATCCATAAAATTTTTTGTTGCTGCCATATTATCGGGAAGCGGAAGCGCTCCAAGATAAGGATTTATTCTTCCAAGATACGGCATCGAAACATTATTTGCGTGAACAATTACAAAACAATCTTTCGGATGACTTACAAACGTCGGAATCAAAGCATCTGCAACCGGATTCGTATGATTTGCATATAAATAAAATGAATTTTTCAAATAAGGTTTTATTACTTTTTTATTTATGATTTTATGATGGTAATGACATTTAAGCCATATAAATGCGATGGGGAAAGCAACGATTCTGTACCAGAAAAGATGAGCGATGTTCCAGAGCAACCCTTTGCCGCCGTATTTATAATTTTCATCAATGGCTCGCGGAGTAATTACAGCCGTAGAAAACTCATCGTTCAATTCATCTTTATAATAAGTTACAGGAATTTCTTTCATAGACATTCGCATTTTTAAAGATTATTTTAAATATTCAAGTGGAATTCCGTAAGTTTTTTCGTAAACGTCTTTCCACATCTGATAATTTTTTTCTCTCATCATTTCGATGTTTTCTTTTTCGGAAAGTTTCGGATCAGGATAAATCGGTTCGAGGATATGAACTGTATATTCCTGAACAGGGAATCCGTCACCACCTATGATATCAGAATCACTCATCGTAATAAAAAACGGAAGAACAGGAACATTACTTGTAACTGCAAACTTAAAAGCGCCTGGAGTTAAAGGACGCGGCTTTCTGTAATTCCACCACATTCCCTGTTCTGCATATACAAGAACTTTTTCTCCACGACGAAGAAGAACATCCATGCTCTTGATAAAAAGCTTCATTGTACTGAACTTAGAACTTAAAGGCAGTGTATCGCAGTGTCTGAAAAACAAACCGTACATACCGGGAAAAGATGTGTAATTTCCTTCGCGGATTACTTTATACATTTTTCTGTGCGGTAAAACTTTTTCGATTACATGATAAACTGCAAAATTATCAAAAGCATTAAAATGATTGCATGTCATGATAAGACCGGACTTTCTTAACTTAACAAAGTTTTCAAGACCAACCACATCTTTTATAATCATCTGTTTATTTCTGATTATCTTATGAATAAAATGACGCGCAATTGCATAAACAACTATTCTTAAAATTTTGTTTGAAAATTTCTTACAAAGATAATCTGTTTTTTCCGGTTCAAGAGGAATCGTCGGAGGATCGTCTTCTACGTCTTTAGAAAACCATCCTTTTCTTTCGTATTCATCAATTCGTGCAAGAACTGCCAGTCTCTGAGGATCTTTTGCAATTTCGTTATTATTTGTTTTTTCCGTCATAATCTTTTTTAATCTTATATGCTCTTATTCCGATAAGCTTTCTGATTCGTGTAAATCGTTTTATCTTGTCGTAAAGCCACCAGACGCTTCCGGTTTTACCCTTTGTATTATTGTAGTTATTAGGATCGTTTGCATCTTCTTCTGCCATCTTCTGCAGATTTTCCATAAGAACCTTATCCTTATCAAAATCTGCCTGAGTTCGTGAGTCACGCATTTTTATAAGATCATCATAAAAATCCGTCATCTTCGCATATTTCCAGAAGTATTCTTCGTAAAGAATATCCTTGTATTTCCATGGACGCCAGTTAATCTTCCAGTGAATGAGCTTTAAGTCCTTGTTGTTGAATTTATCATTTTTGTACGAAGTTTTATTCCAGCCCAGGTGAACCTGGCGTACGTGTCCCTTACAAAGAACGTTAAGGTAATCTTCGTCCTGCACTACACGGAACTTATAGCGGCTCAAAAGGTCTACAAATCTTTCTGCAATATGGAGGTTTCTCCAGCGACGGCAGTTGATAAGTAAAATTCCTGCGTTAAAATAATCCTTGCGGTTAATTCCGTTTGCTTTTTCTACATAGTTTCCGAATACTTCATAAGTCTGCATTACTTCTTCGACAGCAGCACCGACATAGAAGCCGTGAACGTGCGTATTATATAATTCACTTATATCACCGACTACAGTAATATCGCAGTCAAGATAAAGAACTTTTTTATACTGCGGAAAAAGATTAGGAATGAAAATTCTGTAATAAGTTTCTTTTGAATAATAGTCGCGAAGATGAAACATTCCCTGAATTTTATCAAGCTCGTCAGCCAGCGAAATAAACTCTATGGAAGAGTTTGGAGTCTGGAGCTTTTTAATGCGGTCTATGTTTTCCTGCTTGAGTTGTGTTATGAGGACAAAAATACGGTAAAAATTGTCTTTATTTGCGTTGTCAAGAAGCGATGTAACTGCAATTGCTAAAAAGGGAACATAATTATCATCTGTAGCAAAGCATATTGGAATTTCCTTTTGTTTACGCATACCTACCCTCATTGATAAATTATTTAATTTTACCATTTTTAGGGCCTAAAGACAAGGCTAAGGCCCCTCATCATGAGAATATCCCGGATAAGGGCTACATTTTTTCGAGGAACGGAACCAGAACAAGTCCCATTGCCTTTTTTAATACGGTAAGAGTGCATTCTGCAAGGAAAAGTCTTGCTCCCTTTGTTTTTTCGTCTTCACAGTTCATGATAGAACACTGCTGGTAGAACTTGCTGAAAAGCCTTGAAACATCATAAAGATATGCAGTAATTACGCTCGGATCGAGGTTTTCTGCAGCTTTTGCAACCATTTCAGGAAAGCTTCCGAGAGCTCTGATAAGTTCCCATTCTTCCGGCTCTTTTAAAAGAGAAACAGCTTCTTTTGAATTATTCAGCTTAACGCCAGCTTCTTCTGCTTTTCTTAAAATAGAAGTAATTCGTGCTCCCATGTACTGGAGGTAAGGCCCTGTGTTTCCGTTAAAACTAAGACTTTCAGCCGGATTAAAAAGCATGTCCTTAATCGGAGTTGCCTGCAAAAGATAATAATGAAGGGCTGCGAGAGCAACTTTTTCTGCAACATCGTCAGCATCCCCTACTTCTTCGTCACGACCGCGTTCTTTGATTGCTTCAAGAGCATCTGCGTGTAAAGAATCGATAAGATCATCTGCGTCAACGATTGTTCCTTCGCGGCTTTTCATTCTTCCAGATGGAAGATTAACAAGACCATAACTTAAATGATAAAGTTTATCTGCCCATTCAAATCCAAGTTTTTTAAGTATGTGGAATAAAATCTTAAAGTGATAATTCTGTTCAGAAGCAACGACATAAACAAGCTGATTAAAAGCCCAGTCATCGTGACGGCTGATTGCAGTTCCGATATCCTGTGTAATATAAACAGAAGTTCCGTCTTTTCTCAAAAGAACCTTTTCATGATTATCCTCGTCTTTTCCTTTTCCAACAACATCTGTTACATCGATTCTAACAGATCCGTCATCGGCTTTAAAGAAAACTCCTTTTTCAAGTCCCTTTAATATTTCGTCTTTACCCTTAAGGTATGTATCGCTTTCAAGATAGAACTTATCAAAAGAAACTCCTGTTCTTTCGTAAGTTGCCTTAACTCCGTTTAAAGTCCAGTCGTTCATTTTTTCCCAGAGGGCACGCACTTCTTTATCGCCTGCTTCCCATTTAACGAGCATTTCTTCTGCTTCCTGTGCAGCTTCCGGGTGTTCTTTTGAATATTTATCAAACTCAACGTAACACTGACCTACAAAGTGATCACCTTTCATTCCAAGACTTTCAGGTATGTCGCCGTTTTTTTCGTGGAATAATTTATAAGCCAGCATCGATTTACATATATGGACGCCGCGGTTGTTGATAAGATCAACTTTATAAACTTCAGCCCCTGCAGCTTTTAAAATGCGGCTCACCGATTCTCCAAGAGCATCGTTTCTTAAATGTCCTAAGTGGAGCGGCTTATTAGTGTTTGGAGAAGAAAACTCTACCATGACGCGGCGTCCTTCTAAGGGCTTTTTACCGTCTGCGTTCATGCTTCCATAGTTTTCTTTCTGAGAATCAATTTTTGATAAAATGGAATAAGTTTCGTTTGCCTTATCGAGCTTGATGTTTACATAAGGTCCGACTGCAAGAATTTCGCCGATATCAGTTTTTGCAGCTTTGAGCGCAACAGCCTCTGCAATCTGAGGTGGTGCCATCCTGAGTGATTTTGCAAAAACAAACATCGGGATTCCGAGGTCTCCCATGTTTGAATCAGGCGGTGTCTGGACTGCAAGAGTTTCTGCATCTATCTGCTGACTTTCCGGAGCTTTTTCCTTTATGAATGAGTTTAATGCTTCACAAATTGTTTTTCTAAATTCTGCTTTAATATCTGCCATAATTATTCCTTTCTATTTAATGGAATATTAGCAGAAAACGGGATTTTATGCTATAATCCTTCCGGAGATGAAAATTTTTACATCACAGAGGTATAAAAAATGGACGAATCCACTTTTGCAGGTATCGGATGCATCGTATGCCCGATTTTCATAATCATGGCGATTGTTAAGATATTCAGGATTTTTAAAATCAACGATCAGAATTCTGAAACAACAAAATGCACTTTTACACATGTCCTTAGAATTAAATATTTTATAATTACATATTGGGTTAACTATAGATTTCAGTATACTGCCAACGATATCGGCTACGAAGAAAAAGTTTCGCTTCCGCCTTTCTGCGGTTTTTCTGATGATGAACTCGAAAACGGCGTAGAAGTCCGCTATTTAAAGTCTGATCCGCGTTATGTTGAACTGACTCATCTGAGCCACACTACCCGCTTTATCGGCTGGCTTATCTTTATCGCATTCTGGGTTACCGCAGAAATTTTCTGCTGGGCAATCGCTTTTGATTTATAGAGTAAATTCAACTTAAAAAATCTGATTTAAAATAGCACAAACTACTTTTCAGGCTTGATTCCAGGAAGGTCAATCGGCTCAAGTTCTTTGAGGGTATCAAGCGCTGCAACAAAGATATCGCGGCTATCCATAAGGCTTGTCTGGAACCTTTCGTTTCCTGCGCCTTTAATAGTCGTAATATTAGAAACTCCGTCATATCTTGTATCCTGCTTGTTTCCGAGAGCACCGTCAACAATGCGCTTTATAGAACGGCAGTCATCACAGAAACTGTTTTTCATAGCCTGAGCAGTGCTTTCTACATTGAGCATCGTTGACTCAATCTTCGACTGAGCCTGCAGAGTCCTCAAGTGATTAGCCGCGATTTTATCAAAAACAAGACCTATCTGACCCTGTGCAGAAAGGTCGTCACAAAGCCTTAACGCTTCCTGATAAATTTCTCCGAGGTCATTTAAGGTATTTGCAAATTCCTGACGGTTATCCTTATTGATGAATGCACCTTCAAGAAGCAGAAGTTTTAAAGGCTGGATAACCTCGTTGTATTTTTTATCCATGAACCAGTAAATAAATCCAGTCGTATATTCAAAGTGGAACGGAATTCCTTCCCACATAAGACTCCACGGTCTGTTAGGCAAAAGAGGAAAATCATCAATTCCAAACATGTTTTCAAGCTGAGCATGAATCGCTTCTTTCTTTTTATCGCGAAGCCAGAGATTCCATTTTTCTTCAAAAAGTTTTTTCCACTGTTCCTTATACTTTACAAACCAGTCTTCTGCACCCGAAAAATTCAAAGGCTGCCACTGAACATTATTAAACGCGATGCGTGCAATCTGTTTAAGCGGAACTGTCTTAATGAACATATGAATCATCGAAATATTTGCAGTCGCCTTGTCCATAAATTCTTTCATTCTTCCATCATCGTCTTTTGCTTCAGAATCAGACGGAACAATTTTATTAGAAGAATAAAGATAAAGCGAAGTCAAAACTTCTTCCGGAACAAGACCACCGTTACACAAAATTCTTGCAAACGTAGTAATCTCGTTTGATACAATTTCAAATTTACAGCTGTAAGAATCGATTCCGCCCTGCGAAAAAGAATTTAAAAATCTGTCAAACGGAAGTTTTAAAAGCTGGTAAAACCATTCGATTGTCGTAACGCACGAATACATGTAAGATCTTCTGTGCGACGGAATATTCTTTAAAATTTCTTCTATCTTTCTTAAGAACGAACTTCTAAGTTCTCCAGTAACTTCCCTCGTAAGCGGTAACTGATACGGATCTACCTGAGTATCCATTTCGCTGGTAACTTCAGGGCAGATTAATGAACCAAGGAAAACATAGAAAGTTCCTAAGTTTTCATAAGCAAGATCAAGATATGGTCTGAAAAACTCGATTGCTTTTTTTAATTCAGAAAGTTTCTGATAGAAAACCGAAAGAAGATATCCGTCTTTGTAATCGACAAGACCAGGAAAAGAATGATCTACCTGTTTATAAAGTGATGCTACCTGATCCTGATTGTAAAGTTCTTCTTTTGTAGAATTTGAAAAAACAGAACGAAGCCAGAGAAAAAATCTGTAGAAAAAAGATTCTGCTTTTAGTTTATCTTCCAGCGAGACAACGTTATCCGGATCTTCTGCGTCATCAGAATCAAGTGTCTGAGTTTCAGGATCTCCAGAGAGACTGTGCATTTTTTCGAGAAGAGTTTTTCGCTCTGCATCAGAAATAGAAGAGACTAACCTGTCAAACGTACCTGTTTTCTTTTCTTCGGACATAAATACACCATTTTAGCTTTTATAAATTCTGCAAATACTCAAGTGCATTGTAATTGTTATTCCAATGTTCGATTACCGCATTGACATCGTACTTAAGTTTTTTAAACAGATCCAGGACATCTCCGAAATTTATTCCATTGTAAACAGAACCAGCTGCCCAATGAGAATCGTTTTTACCGTCATTATCGTGAAGATGAAGAGTTATGATATCGATTCCAAGATCAAAAATTTTCTTTGCATATTCAACTGCATCAAACCCGTTGATTTTTGCATGCCCGGTATCAAAAGTTGAATAGATTTTAAAACCCTTTTCGTCTGCAAGTTCCTTTGCTTTTTTCATAAATTCAATATAATTGATATTGTATGTCTTATGAACGTCAGGAGTTGTATTTTCGATGCAGACTTTTGTATCAGGAACCTGCGTGCATATATACTCGAGAGTTTCGTACGTAAGTTCACAGAAATGAATCGTTATATTTACAGGTTTTTTTTCGTTTATGTAATCAAAATATTCTTTCTGACTTTCGCTCGTTAATTCTGCAAAACCAATCGGAAGATGAAAAGTATATTCATCCGGAAGCTCAACAGTTTTAATGTCATTTGGCGTAAAACCATCAAAAAAGACATCAAAGAAATCAATTTTATTATTACTTGCAAAATCGAGTTCCTGTTCGAGAGTCATACTGTTGTATTTTGATGATTGAAAACCAAATTTAATCATATTTGTTGAATTCTATTCTATAAATATAAATTGGTCAAATAAAATCTCGTGACATTTTATCAACTTTTGTCACGATAAATCAATGCATCATAGAAAAAGAATAAGTCCTGTTCCACTTCTCTGTCTTACCGCTTTCGAGTGATATTTTCTTAAATAGCTCAGGACTTAAGCATCTGTTATGTCCCCACACGTCCATGTGGCATGTGATAAAGTCGCAGCTTTCTGACATAACTATACCAGACGCAGAATCTTCGAGAATCCATGCAGAGTTTGCAGTCGGCTCTGCCTTTCTTGATTCCCAGATTCCGCCTGCAAAAAATTCAAGCTCCGGAGTTTTCTTAAATTTAATTCCATTAGAAGTAAAATCCATTATGTCATCGATGTTAACGCGTTCAGTAAGTTTTTTGTCATCAAACTCCCAGTTAAACTTAAGCTCAAGATGAGGGCCGGTACTCTTTGCACCAGGAAGAAGAAAGTTGTGAACGTATTCTGTCGTTTCGATTTTCTTTTCGCCTGTATTTTCAAGCTCATAGGAAACTTTAAACGTATCATTTAATAATTCAAGGGTTTTTATGTAACGATAGCCGTAACCGTTTCTGATTCCCGAATCGCACATGAAAACAGCCTTTGTATCACTGATTTTTTTAAAGCTGAATTCAAGCGGATCAATAATATACTGTGTATAGAAATAATAAGGCTTATCGTCCCTTACAAGCCATCCTGTTCCGATTTTTGGGAAAAAACCACCTGGAGCAGCTTCGTCATAACCGACAGCGTCTTTAATTCCAAATTCATTATGAAGTCCACGACCATAAATCCTGATATTTCGTGAAAAAAGCTTTTTTTCCTGAGAAAGAATTTTCTTTCCCTTGTACCATATTCCGGTTACAGTACCGTTCCAGTCAAAGCGGCTTCCGCGGTATTTTTCTCCCGGAGTTTCGATTTTAAGTTTTAATGTTGAATTGTGTAAAATAATAGCCATGCTTGAATTATAATTTAAAAATAATCTTTTGACAAATTTCATTTTAGGGGCGAAAATATACTATAACGTTTTATGACTACATAAAACGCAAAACATTGGAGGAACAAATGGGTAAAGCAAAAAATCCACTTAAATCAATCGGCTGGGTCGGAAAGATTATTCTCGTAATTCTTTACGATATCTATGGAATCGTTGCACGTATTACAAGCGGAAAACCAATTCCTATCATTATCGGAATTCTTCAGATTTTCACTATAAACTTTGCAGGAATCTTCTGGCTTATAGACTTAATCACAGTTATCGCAAATAAAGAAGTAACTGTACTTGCATAAAAATAAAGGCTGTCCGTAAAGCATTAAATCTAAAGCGGGCAGCCTTTTTTATTTTCTTTTAACTTTCAATCTCTATTCTTTATACAAAACAGAATCAACAAGTTCTTTAAAGTTCATATCGAGCGGTTCTTTTTCGTGTCCTTCAGACTGAATAAAATAAACGCCCTCTTCGTCTTCATGTATTACGTTATATTCTTCTTCAAGCTCTGCCGGTTTTTGTGCATTGTCGCAGAACATCGTAAGCGAGAACGGAACCTGCATATCCTTGTCGGTAAGTTCTGTAATATCATCTTCTACAACAAGCGCCTGGTTTTTAACTTCTTCCTGAATATTCTGAATGCTGTAAGTACTGTCACCGATTAAATCCTGTCCAGGAATTCTCTTTGACTTTATCTTTACATCCTTCTGTTTTTCATCAAGGCTTTCAAAATCAGGAGCAGCAGGCTCAACTTCAAAATCAACTGCAGGAACTTTTTCATCCGAAACAACTTCTGGAGAACCAAATCCTACTTCTTCTTTAAACTCTGTTTCATCCTCTGAGAAATCAACGCCAAATTCGTCAAGCGCAACGTTTTCATCTGCACTTTCCTGTGTACCAGAACCGTCAGGGCTCTGTACCAGGGCAGTTTCCTCCTCTTCGTCAAGACCTGTAAAGTCAGGATTTGCGACAGAGAAATTATCAATAATCTGATCATCGTCAGTGTTATAAACCTTTTTCTTCGAAGAAACTGCCCTGTTGATGGTTTCGACATCATCAGAAGATTCGATTTCTGCTTCAGGACTGTGAAGTTCTACAGGAGCAGACTGGTCAAATGAATCAATTGAGATGTCTTCAAGTTCTACAGGTTCTGCTTCTGCAGCTTCTGCTTCCTCTACAGGTTCTACACTTTCAAGTTCTTCTGCATCACCGACTTCTTCTACAACTTCAGGCACTGCTTCTTCGACTGCTTCTGCCTCTTCGACAGGTTCAGCATCTTCTATAGATTCTGCATCATCGATTTCTTCGAGCTCTTCTACTGCATCAGCGTCTTCTACTTCTTCAACAGATTCAACTTCTTCAACTTCTTCAAGCTCTTCAACTTCGCCGAGTTCTTCGACTTCTTCAACTGCCTCTGCTTCTTCGACTTCTTCTATTGGTTCAGCATCGCCGATTTCTTCAAGTTCTTCTACTGCATCCGGTTCTGCAGCCTTTGCAGCAACCGCTGCCGGACGTACAGGAGTTCCATCTTCTGGAGCTGCAACAACATTTGCAGCCTGAACTTTTATTGTGCCCGATGAAAGAATCTGTTCGAGCATCTGTTTAATCTGTTCAGAATTAGACAATGAACTTTCTTCTTCTTTCTTAACCTGCACGTTCATTGCAGCAAGAAGTTCATCATAGCTCTTGTTGATTAATTCTTTTATCTCTTTATCATATTTTTTAGAACGCTTTCCAAGACTTCTGATTATTTCTAATGTTACATCCTGTCTTCGTTCTGCAATTTTTCCAGAAACAACTTTCCAGTCAACGTTTTCTTTTTTCTTCAAATATTCACTTACAAGACCAAGCTCAAGTTTTCTGATTCTTTCGCGGATAACAACCATGTCATCCTGCTTTAAGTTTACAATAAGGAATACTGCAAGGAATACAGTTACAAAAATACAGATAAGAAGGAGAATCTTTACTCCATCTGCCATTACAAAGATTTCATCAGGATAAACACCGCCGATATAACCGAACGGAGTTTTTGAACTTGATACTAAAACCCAGTAATTATTCTTCTGCTTTTCTTTTTTTGCAGATACATCATATTCTGCAGAATCAAATGTATTTTCAGAATTTGACCATATTATTTTTTCTGGTCCGGTTAATCCTTTTTCCCATCTTAAAAGAATTTCTTTTTCAAAAAGTTGTTTTCCGACAGCCGGGAGTCCGAAAACAAAACCACTTTTATAATCTGTATTTTTCTTTTCACTTTCTACATCAAGACCAGAAACAAGATTTCCTGTATCACCGAATGTAATAAGTTTTTTTGCAAGAAGAACGCGATTAAAGTCATTTGCGTTTACATAAAATACAAAGCTTCCGCGGTAAGCATCATAAGAATCATAGAACGGGAACGAAACGATTATACGGTTATCCCTGCCGTCAAAAATGGTTCTGCAGTTTGTTCCGCCTGTAGAATAAGAATCACCGGCATTAATCTGCTCAAAAGGAATTTCTTTTTCGCCCGAAAGTGTTATAGAGTCTGTATAGTTTTTGTAAGAAACAATTTCTGCCGTACGATTTAAAACATCAGTGCTGAACGTACTGTAGTGAATGCTTGTTCCGTTTTTATCGATGAGACGCATTCCAAGAAGTCCAGGTGTCTGACTAAAAAGATCGCCAGAATGTTTTGAGCGGCTTCTCACATCATCATCTGAAGGATTATTCTGTATATAGCTTAAAACACTTTTCTGTTTTAAAAATGAATTTTCATTTTTGCCGAATCTGGATTCGAGTGTCGAAACATACTCATTATAATTTTCGCTTACAAGATCAAGATGTTTCTGAATCTGCGCAATTTTACCAGGTTCGTAAAAACGCGCATCAATTACAGAAAATAATCCCGTAAATGCAAAAACCGTAAAGGCAGCGAAAACTAATACTGATGTCAAAAGGCTAACCGCCGTTTTCTGACCCGATGTCACAACTTTTTCCCGTAAAAATCAAGATTTCGGATTTAAAGATAATTACACATTATCATATTATTTTATCGGCAGAAAGTTGTCACAAATTCACTCTTTTTATGCATTTTATAGAGAATTCTGTTAAATTTTGGAAGATTTTACAGTATAAAGCCTTACGCGGCAGTCTTTTTTGTCGTCATCATCTTAACAAAGTAGTCCATGTTGGTTCCGACAAAAATTGCACAGTAAGCAGAAACAGCAAGGGCAAAAACGATATAGAAAGATATCATAACGCCCTTATTTGATTCCTGAAACTTGCTCAAACCGAATGCGAGCATAAATACGATCATTGCAAGACCGTAAATAATCCATTTTGTGATTGAGATAGGATTCTTTAACTCTGAATACTGAGGATTTATTTTGTGCATTACTGCGAGAATAGTTGAATCGTCTATAGGAACAGGAATTTCAAGAGGAGCCCTGGCAAGTTTTTCTGCCTTCTTTAATCCCTTTACCTGCTTTCTGCATTTTGCACAGGTAAGAAGGTGAAGAGTAACATTAAGCGGAACACGTTCTCCCTTATCAAGTCCGAGATAAATATCCATAACTCTGTTACATTCTTCGATTTTTTTCATATAAATCCCCTTTCTTCGAGTTTTTCCTTTAATATCTTCTTCGCACGAAAAATATGCGATTTAATCGTGTTTACAGGAAGCCCCGTAATGCTGCTTATTTCTGCATGCGGAACATCATAAAAAAAGTACATATCAAGGCAGATAGCATACTGCTCTGGGAGTTCTTTAATTGCTTCCCTTATAGCCTGCCCCGTAACCTTTCTTATCTGCACTTCTTCTGGCGTATCCGACGGATCCTGGAGAATAGATTCATCCGACAGCTGCACATATTCATCACGCCTGTTTACAGAATTTACTGCCGTATTGTACGCGATGCGTGTAAGCCACGTCGAAAAAAGCGAATCTCCCCTGAATGTATCAAGTTTCGTATACGCTTTTAAAAACACGTCCTGAACAAAATCCTCTGTATCAGCAGCGTTTTTAAAAAATCCCATGCCGATGGCAACGATTCTTTTTTTATACAGCGTCATAAGGCGTGCAAAAGATTTCTGGTCGCCGTCAAGCGTTGATTTTACAAGTTCAGAGTCTCTTATTGAAATTGTTACATGTTCAATATCATTTCTCTGTCTTTGCATCGTTCACTTTAAAAGATGGATTTACCTTAAAGAAAATCAAAAAACTTACACCGATTGCAAGAGGAATAAGCCCGCCAAGGAGAACATACGAAAATCCCTCAATGCATACAAACAGGACAGAAAGTATAAAGCCTACAGCTGTAAGCAGAAGTCCCGTTAAAAGCGAAAAAGTCTTAAAATCAAAAGAACTTACAGAATAAGTCCCAGTTTTGATGCGAAGCTTTACCTCATGGTGATGCCACAAAATGTAGAAAAATACTACGATTCCGCCGATAGCAATTCCTACAATCGGAATTATAGAAATAATGATCTGTGCAGTTGAATTGTCCATGAATAAAACCTCCATCTTTAAGTGTCGATATAAATTAGACACTTTTTTTTACAACAGGTTGCAGATTAATCTAAAAATATATAGTCATCAAAATAAACGGCTTCTATCTTGCCTAAAACAAGCTGCTCGTTTATAAGATTCTTTATATCTTCCTTTACTTTCTTTTCACCGTAAGAAAACAGCTCTTTCTGTGTTCTCGAAGCAAAATAACCTAATATGATTGTGGAAATGCTTTTTTTCTTCTGTACGAGTTCTTCATAGAACGCAGAGTCTGCATTTGAATATACAAACCATGGAGTTACAACAAGATTTGCACCGTTAGAAAATTCTTCTTTTTCCGGTTTTGTAAGCGCACGCAGAGTTCCAAATTCTTTAAACTCATTCTGCGTATTATCTTTTGAATTATTTTTTACCGTCTCCGGGTCTCCCCTGCGGTATGTGTTAAAGCTTGCTTTACCGGCGAGAAATGCTGTAAGAGTACAGAATAAAATAAGCGCGCCTAGTCCGCAGAGAACATACACAAGAATTTCATTTATACTCTTTTTCATCTCCCACCCCTTTTGTTTTTATCCCCAGAGATTATACGGGTTTACCATTCTTCCGTTTTTAAATACAGTAAAATGACAGTGAGGTCCGGTACTCTGCCCCGTACTTCCTACATAACCGATTACATTATTCGTGTAGACATAACTTCCGACAGAATACTTTGTATTAAATGCCGACATGTGTCCGTAAAGAGTTTTATATCCTGAGTGATGTCTGATGATTATGTAGTTTCCGTAAACGTTGCTGTAACCCTGCTGCACGATTGTTCCTTCCATTGCAGCATAGATGTTTGTTCCTCTTGGACATGCCATGTCGATTCCACCGTGGAACTGCCTTCTGCTTGAGAAAGGACTCTTACGCCATCCAAAGTAAGAAGAAATTCTGTAATAACCGTGAATTGGTTTTCTGAAAAGATCACCATTGATTTCCTGGAGTGTAATTAAATCAAGTTCTGCTCCCGGAACAAAGATTGACTGGCCTGCAGAAAAAGAAGTATCAAGCGCAACGTGGTTTACGTTTGCAACATTTTCTGCATCAACTTCATATTTTTTTGCGATTGATTCAGCAGTTTCGCCGTCTGCTTTTACGCTGTATAAAATTCCATCGAGTGAAGGTATTTTAATATTCTGTCCGATCTGAATCGTTCTTGTTGCGCGGATTTTATTTACACTTATGAGTGTATCCTGTGACACTCCGTATTTTTCTGCGATGACACCAATCATGTCACCTTCTTTAATTCTGTATGAAATATAATAAAGCCCGCCGTCGATTAATTTTTTTTCTGCTTCTTCGAGGGCATAAATATCTTTTCTTGCTTCTTCTGCTTCTGCTTCAAGGGAAATTTCTTCTGCATCAGAATTTTCTGAACTTACTCCCGTTGCATTTTCTATTTTATCGAGAGTGTCATATTGAGGAACGGCAGATATTTCAAGTCCGCCCATACCATTGTCGCTTTCCATTTCTTTCTGTTCTTTGATAGCCTTTGCACAATATGTTGCGCTTCCGGCAACAAAAGCTGCCACACAGAAACTTGCAGAAATTTTTAAAACTACTTCTCTTGTTTTTGTCATAAGTTTTCCCTAATTTTATTAATTCAGTAGAATCGAAAACTAAGGCTCTCCAGGCCTTATATTTTACCCTATTTTCTTGTTTATGCCAATCAAATAAGTCTCAAATGACTCACGGCGGCATGCCTCAGGCTTAAAACCCTTTGCAGTCGTAAAAACCTCGCGCATCTTCCTTAAAAGCTGCTGCTGGTCTCCGTTCTGGAAAATCTTTACCGCAAAATTTCCGCCTTTTTTAAGCATCGTTTCTGCATACCAGATGGCCATTTCTACCAGTCCCTGGCTTCGCGCAGTATCAACGGTGCGGTTTCCCGTGGTAAGGGGAGCTGCGTCACAGACAACAAGATCGTAAGGCCCGATTTCCTTGATTTTGTCCCTTATTGCTTTTTCGTTCAGGTCACCCTGAATAAAAGTAAGGTTATCGCCTTTTACGTCCTTTGCCAGCGGATTTAAGTCGCATGAAACGACCCTGCCCGTCCCTTCCATTTTTCGCAAAAGAAATGTAGTCCAGCTTCCGGGGCTTGCCCCGAGGTCCAATACGGTATAATTTTTTTTAATCATTCCGAATTTTTCATCAATTTCCTGAAGTTTATACACAGAACGTGCAGGATATCCTTCGGAAAATGCTTTTTTTGACCAGTAGTCTGGTTTTTCATAACTATTTGCCGGCATAGGTTAAATATCGGCAGAAATCCCCGTTTTTTTGAATAAATTCTAAAACTTGAGTTTTTATATGCACCACTATATAATTAATTCATGAAAACTGAACAGATTCGACTCGAAATAGAAAAAAATCTTAATGCCCTGCTGCCGGATAAAACTAACGATGCATGGAGCCGTATGATATTCGGAGAACTCCCGTCATCGGTAACAGAAAAGCACATTTCACAGCTTTTAGAACCCTGTCGCTCGCTTGTAAGCCTCGGCGGAAAAAGATGGAGACCTGTTTTAAGTGTTTTGTGCTCCCAGATGGTTTTTGCTTCTAAAAACAAGGATAAAAGTCGGGACGATGGCCCGCGGCCAGACGCAGAATGCTTTAAGCTTGCTCCACTTGTAGAATTTGTTCATACGGCAAGTCTCATTCATGATGACATCGAAGACGGCGCAGACACACGCCGCGGGAAACCATGCGCACACATTACATACGGTCTTGATACAGCACTCAATGCAGGTTCATGGCTTTATTTTACCGCCGGCGCGGCTATCGAAAAGCTTGATATAAGCGACGAAAGAAAAAATCTTTATTATTCGCTATTCCTTACGGAACTGCGCCGTCTGCATCTCGGGCAGGCGATGGACATTTTCTGGCACAGAAATCCGGAGCTTTTTCCTTCTATCGACGAATACCGTGCAATGGTTCAGAATAAAACAGGGACACTTTCATGCCTTGCAGTAATTACAGGTGTCGTATCCGGTGGCGGAACAAAAGAACAGGCCCTTAAGGCAGGAGAAATCGCAAGAGGAATCGGCGAAGGTTTTCAGATTCTGGATGATGTTCAGAATTTAACGACGGGAAATCCGGGTAAAAAAAGAGGAGACGACATAGTAGAAGGCAAAAAAAGCCTTCCTGTCCTCATGCATATTCAGAAAAACCCTCAGGACAAGGAAAAGATTTCTTCTTGCTTTTACAAAGCGCAAAAAGAAGGTATAATATCAGAGAGCGTCGAAGAATGCATTTCGATTCTTGAAAAAGGTGGATGCATAAAAGAAGCTTTCGAGAGAGGTCATTCTTTAGTAAAGCAGAAGAGCCTTGAGTTGGTTCAGCTTTTCGAAAAAGAACCGCTTTCAGAGAGTGCACTCGAAATCATAAATCTTTTCGAGTCGATGCTACCAAAGATTTAAAAAAAATTTAAAAATAACACGGAGGTAAGTTTTATGACAGAGCAGGCAGAATCATTAAACACCCAGGCAATCAATCTTGCTCAGAACGGAGACTTTAAAGAAGCAATTGCTTGTTTTAAAAGAGCAATCGTCGTAGAAAAAGCAAATCATCTTTTGTGGTTTAATCTCGGAGTTACATATCGTGATGCAGGAGAACTTTATTCTGCACGTGAATGTCTTTTAAAAGCCTATGATATAAATGCCACAGACAAAGATGTAATCGAAACTCTTGCACTCGTAAATCTTTCGATGCAGGATTATCAGGAAGCATTTGAGTTCTGCGTAACGGGTCTTGATTTATATCCGGTAGATGCACATCTCTGGAATACACTCGGTGTAATATTTTTTAACCAGTCAGATTATTTAAATGCCGCAGATGCATTTGAACGTGCAATTACAATTAATCCTTATTACTATGATGCACTTTATAATCTTCGCGACACATATGATGAACTCGGCAATACCGCCGGCAAGGCAGAGTGCAAGAGAAGAATGAGTGCAATTAAAAAACCGCAGGAATAGAAAATGCAGAAAAATGCAATCGTAAGATATCTAAATAAAAAGGACTCAAAAAATAAAAATACTGTAATAGTAGAACCGATTGCATTTACAGAATGTGCTGCATGTCATGAAAAATGTTCAAGAAAGGGTTATACAGTTCCGGCTGTAAACATACACAACTTTGATTTAAAAGAAGGTTCTCTTGTAATAATAAAGTCTTCAAAAGTTCAGGAAGCACTCGAAAGCATCATCTGTCTTTTGTTTCCGATTGCTTCTGCAATTCTTGGCTTCTGTCTTGCAAATCCAATTTATAGTTTAATAAAAAAAGGCGGTACACCCGGCACCGCCTGTCCAGAAGGATTAAAATCCCTCATCGTTCTTGTATTTTTCGTTCTTGCCTCTCTACTCGTTTACATACTTTCACGGGCAAGAAAACTTTTAATCTATCCTGAGATTACAGATGTTCTCGAGCAAGAGAACTGATTTCGTCTGCCATCTTATCAAGTGAAATCTGCTCCTGTACGGCTCCAAGTTCGTATGCAACTTTAGGCATTCCATATACAATCGAAGATTTTTCATCCTGACCTATTGTCCATGCCCCCTGTGTTCTCATAGCTGCAAGCTGTGAAGCTCCGTCACGTCCCATACCAGTCATGATTACACCAAGCGCATTGTTTTTAAATCCATTCGCAATAGATTCAAAAAGAGCATCTGCAGAAGGACGATGACCGTTTCTCTGTGGCTCCTGCGAAAGATGAATGCAGCTTCCGCTGAGTTTTCTTTCTACAGTCATGTGATAGTTACCAGGAGCAATGTAGATATTTCCGCCTTCTATCTGCTGACCGTCAACAGCTTCCTGAACTTTAAGAGGACAAATCTTATCAAGACTCATCGCAAACTCTTTTGTAAATCCTGCAGGCATATGCTGTACTACAACAATAGGCTGCTTTAAATGTGGATCAATAAATTTAAATACTTCTCGAAGCGCATTAGGTCCACCTGTAGAAATACCGATTGCAATGATTTCAATTTTTCCAGGATTTCTAACCGGAACAATTACAGAAGGTTCTTTCTTTTCCGGTGGATTCCATTCAAATTTTTTCTGAATAGGAACAAGTTTATCTGTAATAGAATCGACATTCTGCTCGTGGAGCGCTTCGATTTTTTCTTTTTTCTGTTCAAGAACAAAGCGTTCTGCTTCGCGAAGCTTTATCTGTCGAACAAAGAAGTCAGGTTCATAAACATCCTTTCCGTGAAGAGCCGCATAAGAAAAACCGTACGAAGAAAGCAATTCCACAAGTCTGTCTGCAACAGAAGAAAGATCTGCAGTAACAGAACCGTTTGGCTTTGTAAGAAAGTCGCTTGCACCAAGTTCAAGCGCTTCCATAGTAACGGTTGCACCTTCTGTTGCGATACTCGAAAGAATGATGACAGGAACATCAATATGACGTTTCTTTCTTTCCTTAAGAAACTCGATCCCGTTCATAACCGGCATTTCGATATCAAGTACAATTACATCCGGTTTAGAGTCTTCGATGCGTTCAAGGGCAATCTGTCCATTCATTGCTTTTGCACATACAGAAAGTCCCTGTGTGTTTTCGATAATTCTCGAAATGAGATTTCTCATCAATGCAGAGTCGTCACATACGAGAACAGAAATATCTTCTTTCATAATCTGATTCCACCCGATATTTTATTTTAAATTTTTTTGATATAAACAAGCCCACTCGGTCTTTAAAAATTCAAACTTCGTATCCATTCCAAACAAAGATTCTGAGTGACCGATAAACAGATATGAATGGTCTCCCAGGGCATCATAGAATTTATTGACAACAGAAGTCTGAGCAGCTTCGTCAAAATAAATCAAAACGTTCCGGCAGAAGATTACATCAAGGTTTCTTGCTCCCGAATCGTTTTTAAGGTTGTGGTAGTCAAATTTTATTTTTTCCATCAGAGATTTGTTTACCTGATAGCCACCTTCGACCTTAGTAAAATATTTTGAAAGATAGTTTTCAGGGATTCCTGCAATTCTTGCGTCAGGGTAAAAGCCCTGCTGTCCTACCATGAGCGATTTTAAAGAAAGATCAGAGGCTGTAATCTTAAAATCATACCCCGCAGGCAAAATTTCTGACAGTACCATTGCAATCGTATAAGGCTCTTCGCCTGTCGAACATCCGGCACTCCAGATTCTGATTGTTTTATCAGCCGTTTTTTTCTTTTCTTCGATTACATGCGGAATTACATACTTTTCGAAGGCATCAAAATGCGGCTGATTCCTGAAAAATCTTGTCAAATTTGTTGTTACAGAGTCGAGAAGGAGTTTCATTTCATCCTTACTCTCTGTAATAAGCTTGTAATAATCATGTACTGACTGTAAATTTTTCTCTCTCAGGCGTTCTTTTAACCTGCTATCAAGAATTGATCGATTGGTTTCTGAGAAAGTGATTCCGCTTTCATCGTAGATAACCTTTCGAAATAATTCAAAGTCAGCATCGTTTAAAACTTCTACCATAGTTATCCATTATACACTTGAGATTATAAAAAGTAAAACAATTTATATACCTATTTGCAGAATGTGGTTATAGTAACCGTCCCGTTTGGAGTAATGCAGCTGATTTTCCACCCTTCCCTAATTATTTCCTTAATCTGCTTGTCTGCAACCTTGTCACCCGTCTTGCAGATGTAGGTTCTTACTTTCTGCTGAGTTTCTACCATAAGTTTGCCTCCTTTTTCAGGCTGAATTTACTCAATGCCCTGGATTTTTCTGTTAAATCTTCTTATATATTGACGGATTTTTTTAAATTTTCTTTAATAATTGTCAAAGTATATGATAATATGGTAGAATAATTTACTTTTATGGATTATCCCCTGAACCGGCACAAAACCGTTAGTTTATAGGATTTTCCTGATATTATACTAAAAGGATGTCTTTATTATGAAAAAAAGCTCTTACACAATTGGTTCAATCATCATTTTACTGCTTGCAGCTTTAGTATTTGTTTTGGTTCCGGCTCTCGCTGGATTGGCAGACGGTGCAAAACTTCCGCCATACGCATATTACAATTCAAAGCCTATCACATTTGACGACGGGTCCCTCTTCCAGAAAAGGGCTCAGGCTATTCTCCAGGACTATGAAAGCCGTGGTGTTGACTTGAATGACCCTAACCTTGCTTCTTTCTATTATTCACAGAGTTTTGAAACAGCATTTACACAGGTTCTTTCTACGTACATGCTTTCGTTCTTTACAGAAAGCACAGGTTACATCGTTTCTGACTACGCAATTGACCGCAGAATCAGAACACAGCCACAGTTCTTAGATGGTTCAGGAACTTTCTCAGAAGCACGCTACGAACAGCTTACAGATACAGAAAAGAGAAACCTCAGAAAAGAACTTCGCGAAGAACTTGCAAACTTTAGAAGTTATGAAGATATTTTCGGTTCACAGCTCGAAGTTGGATTTACTCCACTCTACGGATTAAAATCATCTTCTGCAGAAATCGATTTTGTACGCAACCTCGGTGGAAAACGCTATGCATTTGATATCGCATCATTTGACATCAAGCAGTTCCCTAACGAAGAAAAAGTTGCTTTCGGAAACGCACACAAAGATCTTTTTGTAAAATACAACCTCAAAGTAATTACAAGCGACGATGAAAACAAGATTAAAGAAGTTGCATCACGCATCAAAAAAACAGAAATCACATTCGAAGATGCAATCACAGAATACTCAACAAAACAGCTTGGAGATAAGGCAACAGGAACTTTATCTGCAAACACAAGATACCAGCTCGAAAATGCATTTACAAAACCAGAATACCTCGACAAAGTTTTAAATCTTAAAACAGGCGAAGTTTCTGACATCGTAGAAACAGCTTCTGCATACTGTATCTTTAAGTGCATGGATTCTCCAACAGAACCTGATTTTACAAACGATATGACTGTTACAGAAGTTTATGAATATCTTCTTACAAGAGAAAAATCTGTTATCGAAGATTATTACATCAACAAAGCAAAAGATTTCATCGCTTATGCAAACAACAACAGCTTCGAAAAAGCATGTGACAATTTCGATGTAAAATCTAAATCATTCGCTCCATTTGCACTCAACTACAACACAACATCATTAATCGGAAGTACACCGATGGGCGATGACGAAATCTTAAGATTTGCGGCAACAAACGAAAACTTCTTTAAAAACGCATTTAAACTTAAAGAGGATGAGATTTCATCTCCTGTTGTAATCGGAGATGCAAACTCTGTAGTAGTAATCAGATGTTCCGCAATTACAACAGCAGATTTCTCAGAATCAGACGGAACTGCAACAGCAAACACCATTAACGATACTTCTAAATCTTCTATTAACGAAGTACTTATTTATTCTAACCCAAGAATTAAGAGAAATTCAGAAGCGTTCATGGCTAAATTCTTAAGAAGAGCTTTATAATTCATTTCATGATAAAAGATAATTTTGATATTTCCGCATCAAACGGAATATCAAAAACCGATGCGCCCAGCCTGTATGAATGCAGACAGGGCGTTTCAGTTTTATACAGAGAGCGTTTTTTATACTCAAAATACGATCCATCAAAATCAATCCTTAACATAATTTCAAATCTTACAGTAAACCCGGGAACATTAGTTTTAGTAATGAGCCCTGCACTTTTTTTAGGCTATACTGAGCTTACACAAAAGCTTTCTGACCAATGTAAAATCATCTGCTTTGAATTTGATAAACAACTTTACGATTTTTCTAAAAATTATATCCCGCAAGATTCTAAAGATACAAAAATTTACAGCGAAGAAAACATTAAAGAATATATAGACTTTATAAATACAAATCACTTTAGAAAAGTTATCCGCATTGATTTTTCAGGCGGAACAATATTCAATAAAGAAAAATATGATAATATCTTTTCTGTAACACAGTCTGTCATCGACCAGTTCTGGAAAAACAGGCTCACGTTAATCCGTTTTGGAAGAATATTTTCTAAAAATATTTTTAAAAATCTTGTGCACCTTGCTGATTCGATTCCGTTTAAATCTTTATATAAGACAGTTGATAAACCGATTTTAGTTCTGGGTGCAGGTGAAAGCCTTGATAAAACAATACAAACGCTCAAAGAAAAAAAACAGTGCGGCGGGCAAGATACAGATTCTGATAAAATCTTTCGCGATATATTTTTTATTCTCTGCGTTGACGCAGCATTAAATCCGCTTTTAGAAAGTAATATAATTCCTGATGCAGTTGTTGCGGTAGAATGCCAGTCTATAATCGAAAAAGCATATATAGGAAAGAGCGTTCTTTCGAAAGTTCCTCTTTTTTCTGATCTCGTTTCAAGAAGCTCAATTCCAGAAATTTTAGGCGGTCCTGTTTCATTTTTTGTTTCAGAATATTCAAACATGACTTTCCTTAAAACGCTTTCAGAAAAAGAAATTCTCCCTCCTGTAATAAAGCCTTTAGGCTCTGTCGGGCTTGTTGCATCAGAAATTGCCCTTAGACTAAGAAAAAATGATGATGTAAAGATATTCTTTTCTGGACTTGATTTTTCTTTTACAGCCGGAATAACACACGCAAAAGAAACTCCTTCTCATAAAAGACAGCTTTTTAAAAACCACCGTCTTACTTCGGTTTATAATATCGATTCCGCTTTTGCGCCGGGGACTTCACAAATTACAGGCAAAAACGAAAGACGCATGACAACATCAAAGGCGCTTATAAGCTACGCCCTTTTGTTTACAGAGCAGTTTTCTGACATAAAAAACTTTTTTGATGCAGGAGTCTCAGGCGTAGGCCTTAATGCAAAACAAATGGATTTAGCTTCTGCAATTAAAGACTTTGCGCTCATCGATGAAAATACTGACAGTCTATTTAAAGAAAAACTTTCTTTAAAAAACAGCGATGAACTCAAAAATAAAATTTTAACTTACATAAAAGAAGAAAAAGAAGAACTTACAAAGTTAATAGACCTTCTTTCTCTTGGAGATAAATCCAAATACAGAAATGCAGAAATTACGCTCGACACACAGCTTGATTTAATCATAACAGGGCGTGATTATCTATACATTCATTTTGCAGACGCACAGAAAAATACAAACCGCCAGTCATTTTTAAACCGCATTAAAATTGAATCAAACATTTTCCTTAAGCAGCTTAAAACAGCACAGGATATGATGGAAAAATAAAAATTATTTTACAGGGCTTGCTTTAATTCTAAAATCAAGTTCAATGTATTTTATCTGGCCACGTTCAGAATACGAATAACCTACTCTGCTTTTACCAAATTTTGCTGCTACAAGCTGGGCAAGATTTTCCTGTTTTGTAAACCATGATATAACCTTATTTTTAATGATGCTGTCTTCCACAATGACAGATACATTTATTGTCTTTACATCTGAACTGTCATTACAGTCCATTACTGCTTTTTTAATAAGCTCTATTACTTCTTCTGCGCTATCATAAACCTTTACAGGATGTATTTCTGTCGTAATGATTTTATAATCAGGATACTTTTTAGAAAGGTACTGGGCAACAGTTTCAGAAGTATTTTCAGAAACAGCAAAGTCCAGATCAGTAATTTTAAAATCTTCAGGAATTGAACGCTCAAGCTCTGCAAAAGTATAAGGTTCGCATGTTTTTACGTAACCAAAATGCTTTACATAAGAAAACTCTTTATCATTTGAAGGATATCTTACGAGCACATCCTTAGTAAGATATGAAGGATAATGATCACCAAATTTATTCATTGACTGTCTGTCAATTAAAAACATTTTCGGAATAGAATCCGTTCCTTCTGCATCAGAAGTAATATCTACTTCATACCATAAATCATTTACTTTAACCAGATTCCACGAATGAGTTGAACTTGTTAAAATAGAGCACGGAATCCCAAGAATATTCATACATAACTGGAAAGCCCTGCAGTATCCTGAGCATACAGTACTTTTATCTACAATTGCACTGTACACAGTCTGTAAAATTCCTTCGGCACGTCCGGTGCGTTTTGCATATTCATTATAAACAACTTTATTACAAAAATAATCGTGAACATATTTTATTTTATCAATATCAGATTCAATAAGACTTGCATAAAAAATTACTGGCTTTAATTCTAAATAGACTTTACTTTTAGCTTCCTCAAGATTTTCATCTTTAATAAGATACGGAATAGAAATTTCTTCTACAATGTTTTTTGAATCAGAAATAAAAGTAGCCGTATTTTCCCACCAGAACAAATCAGGATTATCATAGTTTACGCATTCTGTAATTGCACGAAAATCCTTTACAAGAATCTTTACGTCAGTGACCACCTTTTTTTGTTCATGATTTTTAATCATATTATAAATCTGATCATAAATTTCCTGTGATTCAGGTGATAAAATTGAACGGTACAACTTAGGATTGTTTTTTTGAGCAAATTCAACTGTTTTATCAAATTCTAAAGCTAAAGAATTTACATCAGAAGATTCCTGCGCAAAAATTACAGTGCCTAAAATTAAAAAAATTGAAAGAAATAAATGTTTTTTCATTTTTACCTCAGTTTACGTGTGCTCTTCTTCCTCTTTCAAAACTGCAAGGAATGCGCTCTGCGGAAGCTCAACATCACCGATCATCTTCATGCGCTTTTTACCTTCCTTCTGCTTTTCGAGAAGCTTACGTTTTCTCGTAATATCACCGCCGTAACACTTTGCAAGAACGTCCTTACGAACAGGGTTAACAGTTTCGCGCGCAATAATCTGGCTTCCGATTGCTCCCTGAATCGCAACTTTAAACTGCTGGCGGCTTATCTCACCTTTAAGGCGATGACAAATCTTATGCGCCTGGTCCGATGCATTGCTCTTAAAACAAAGCTGGCTCAACGCATCAACCGGCTTACCATTTAAAAGAATATCAATTTTAACAAGCTCTGTAGGACGATAACCGATAAGCTCATAATCAAAAGAAGCATAACCGCGGCTATAACTCTTTAACCTGTCATAAAAGTCAAACAGAACTTCAGAAAGCGGCATTTCGTAAGTAATCTCTACACGCTTTTCATCAAGATACTGCATATTAGTCTGAATTCCGCGCTTTTCTGTACAAAGCTGCATTATGGAACCAATGTATTCAGAAGGAGTGATTATCGAAGATTTGATATAAGGTTCTTCTGCACCACGGATTTTTCCTTCCGGATATTCAGAAGGATTATCAATCATTAATTCTGTTCCGCCGTCAAGATGGAGTCTGTATCTTACAGAAGGAGCAGTAAAAATTACAGCCTGATCAAAGTCACGCTCAAGACGTTCCTGGATAATTTCAAGATGAAGAAGTCCTAAAAATCCGCACCTGAATCCGTTTCCAAGTGCAACAGAATTATCTTTTTCATAAATCAAGCTTGCATCGTTAAGCTTTAATTTTTCCATGCTGTCACGAAGCTCATCATAATCGTTTGAGTCAATCGGATAAATCGAAGAATAAACTACAGGCTTAACTTCCTTAAATCCGGCAAGAGGTTCAGAAGCCGGATCATCGCTTAACGTAATCGTATCACCGACGCTTACATCACTTACAGTCTTGATTCCTGCGATGATATAACCTACATCTCCGGCTTCGAGAACGCCGGTCTCTTCGTATTTGATTTTAAAAATTCCAATCTGTTCAACTTTATAATCTGCATTTGAGTTCATCATGCGGATTGTCTGACCGGCTTTTATTCGTCCCTGCATTACACGAATATGAACTACAACGCCGCGGTACGGATCATAGTGGCAGTCAAAAATCAAAGCCTGGGTTTTTGCTTCAGGATCTCCTGACGGTGGTGGAAACAAAGTTACGATTGCTTCCATAAGTTCATCTATACCCTTTCCTGTCTTTGCAGAAACAAGCTGTGCTTCTTCTGGCATAAGTCCAAGGTCATGATCTATCTGATGCTTAACCGCAGGAATATCTGCAGAAGGAAGATCTATTTTATTAATTACAGGCACAATCGTTAAATTCTGTTCAAGCGCCATATACATATTGCTCACAGTCTGAGACTCAACACCCTGACTCGCGTCAATCAAAAGCAGGGCACCCTCGCACGAAGCAATCGCGCGGCTTACTTCATAGGAAAAGTCAACATGGCCCGGTGTATCTACAAAGTTAAGTTCATAATCGTGTCCGTCTTTCGCATGATAAGGAATCGTTACGGCCTGACTTTTTATAGTAATGCCGCGCTCGCGTTCGATATCCATGTTATCAAGAATCTGACTTCTCATCTGACGGTCGTCAATGATTTTTGCCTTTTGAATAAGACGGTCAGCAAGCGTAGACTTTCCGTGATCGATATGAGCAACGATACAAAAATTGCGCTTATATTTCATTTCTGCCATATATATTTTCCCTTCCTGTATAATTTCTATTGCATTAAAAATAATAAGGGCTGTCGAGAGTCGTTGTCAAACCAAGGGTCATATCAAGGTAACCCTTCTTTCTTCGTTTAACAGAAATCTCTGCCATCATCATTGTCTTGTCATCATTAAACTGTATTTTTCCGACAGTAATCGGATCGTTTTCACTTATTCCGGTTTCATCTGCAGTACTGCGTTTTAAAACATTTGTAACTAAAAAAGTCCTGCTGTTTGTAGTACTTGATGGAATCATAGAAATTCCAAACAGCGGAACAAATGAATTCTGAATTGTATCATTTTTATAAAAATGATATCCAGGCGCCTTAGGACGCTCTGTAAGATAAAGTATGCAGCTTTTCTTTGATTTATTTGAATCAAGATATTCACACTTTACGATTGTTTCAGGAATATAATCTCTTAATATAGTCTGAATATCAGAAATATTCTTTACAGATTTTCCGTCAACAGCAGTAATCACATCTCCCCGTTTAATACCTGCTTTTGCCATTGCAGAATTAGGAGAAAAATATTCAACTTCAAGTCCGGCTTCTTTATTTCCAATTTTATATGTGTGACCATAACCACCAAACCATGGAAGTCTTCTGTTTCCGCCGTAATATAAAATTGCAATTTCCTGCTTGATATATTCAACTGGGATTGCAAAGTTTAATCCCTGATACTGAAGTATTCCGGAAAAAACTACAGCCTGAACATTTCCATTAACGTCAATACACGGGCCACCAGAGTTTCCCGAGTTTACAGCAGCGTCAATCTGCAATACAGTTCCTGTTGTAAAAAGCCTTCTGTTTGTAGAAGAAACAACACCGCTTGTCAAAGTACTTTCAAGTCCTAATGGTGAACCGATTGCATAAACCCTGTCGCCCGGTTTTAAATCAGAACTGGAACCAAGAGGGAAAACATAAGGCGGTTTAATTTCGGTTTTTAAAAGTGCAAGATCATGAATTTTATCCCAGCCGATAACCTTGGCAGGGATTTTATCATCTTCGTTTCCTGCAAGCTTTATATAAACTTTACCATACCCTTCATATTTTGGGTCTACAACTTCACTTATAACATGATGGTTTGTAATGATATAACCGCGTTCATCAATAAAAAATCCAGAACCGATTACACGGTTTGCAAAACCTACACCGGATTTAATCTTTACTCCAAGGTCAACCCAGATGGTAACAGTTCCTGCAATGCACGAAGAAATATTTTCTTTTGGAGTCGTATTCTTTTTTACACCGGTTCCGGGAATATTATTATAGAAAAGTTTATCAAGCTCTGATTTTGTAATTACCGAAGAAGCAAGCTTTTCAAATCCTGCATTAACAAGAGACTGCCATGCAAAAAATGCTTCAAGATAATCTTTCTGTTCGATTTCAGAAGCACAGTAATCCCTTACATATTTAGAAGTATATTCGATTAATTCTTCATCCTGCAGTAAAACAGAATTCCAGAGCGCTTCACACGGACGAGTCAAAACAATGTTTCTCGTACGCTCAATTTCGCTTTTGCGGATATCTTCAAGTGAATAATCTGATGTATCCTCATTTTTTTCCTGCACATTAAGCTTTGTTGAAGTACATGAAAAAAACACAAGGCTGCATAAAATAATGCTAAGTAATTTTTTTTCTGTCATTTTTCTAATTTTCTTCTCCATCCAGAGAATTTTCATTTTTAATTTCGCGTTCTACTCTTTTTAAAAATACATCACGGCCAAAAATAACAGCACGAATGTAACTGCCTTCATATTCAGACTGGATTACATGTCCCTGAGGGATTCCTTCAAGTTCAAGAAGCATTTCGTTTTCATAAGCTGCTTCCCATGCAGAATCAAGCCAGTAAACGCCCTTCTTCTTTCCAGGAACAACCTTAATTTCTTCTTCACCTTTTTTAACGATTACAGGAATCTTATCTTCTGTAATAACAGAAACCCAGACCTGCTCTCCATTTAAATCCAGTATTTTATATGAATTTTCTTCCTTGAGCGGTTTTGCATCTACACGCGAATAAGATTTATAAACGCAGTCAAAGTTTCCGTCAAAATCTTCATCACTTCTTATTACAGTTCCGCCATCAGGATAATACTCAATTTCATAATCAATTTTCGTATCAACATTTGAGTCAATCTTTACAGTCTTTAAATAAATTCCGGCATCTAAAAGCGGACTTCCCCAAAGGTTAGTCGTAATAGCAGCCTTATCTTTATCCGAAAGATGCATTTTACCGTCATCAATTGCATAATACTCTGTTACTTCGTAAATCAAATCACCGTCATAATCTACATTTCTTGTAGCACATACATCGCCTTCAAGATTAAAAAGTGCAGTTGCATAAACCCTGCCGTCTGCAGAATAAACTGCACTGTAAGCCTGACCGTTAAGAAGAGAGAAAAGAATTTTTGCCCCAGGCTTTTCCTGAGAAGGACGTTCAACAGTGTTTGAAGATTTTACGATATCACCTTCTGCAAAAAGCTTCTGTCCATGCTGCAAAGTAGAAGTATCAACTACAAAAAAATCAGTTCCTTTAACCTGAGGTGCATTTATAATTTTAAATGCCTTGCTCTGATATGTTTCGTCGATGATATTGTAAAGTTCATAATCATCAGGATTCCCATTATTAGCATTCTTAAAAATAACAGTACTAACATTAGGATATGTACCAAATTTAATTATCGCATTCTGATCATATACAGTCATTTCTTTAGGCATACCAAAATCGCAATCTGCTTCCCATTCAATGCACTGATCATTTTCTGCATCATAAGTAATCTGCTTTGCTCTTCCGCGTTCATATTTTACGACAAGATTTGCTTCGAGATTATTGTTTGTATCATAAACCAGAGTTCCGTTAAAAGCATCAAGATGTTCATTAAAATATTTTCTTAAATCTTCATCAGTTATCATCGAATAAAATTGAATCAAGATTTTTTCATCAATTTCTCCATCGATAAATTCCATAAAGTAATCAACTGCTTCTTCCTGATTTATAACTCCCGCTTCAAGAGCGGCAATCGGATATAAAATATTTTTAAATCCACGCGCGTCAAAGGCTTTTAAAAGTCTTTTCTGTGTTTCACCGTCAGCAAAAATACTTGCATAGATTTCTAAATCACTGTGTTCTTTATCATAATTCGGAACCCGTGCAATAAAGCTGTCTGCAATTTTTCGCGCAACAGGAGAGAGTTCTTTTTTTACAAAGCCTGTTTTATCTTCGTTTTCTTCGTAAAGAAGATTGTATTCATATCCAAAGAAAAGATATACAAAACGAGCATCGTCAGGATAAACCCTTCGCGCACTTTCTATTTTCTGTTCAGCTTTTAAAATCGATTCAGCAGAATTAATTTCATAATATGCTTTTGCACGGATAAACTCTGCATCCGCAGAAAAAATCATAGGCTCAGAATCAAGAACAGTTATTGCCTGTTCCGGCTTTCCAGTAGTACACAAAAGATCAGAATAAAAGATTCTTGCATTTGACTGGTTATAATCTACCCATTGAGTTTTAGAAGAATCCAGTGCAATTTCGATTACAGGAAGAAATTCTGAACGTGTATAATTTAAATTAAAAAGAGAAAGAGAATAAAGATAATATAAATCTGCAACAGTATCATCATATTCGATTCCTGTTACGCATGATTTTAACGCAGATTCCCAGTTCTGGCCGGTAATATAGTGTTTTGCAAGCTGAAGATACCTCAACGCGGTTTTTCTGTTTGCAGAACGTGAACTTTCTGTATCCGCAAAAACATTACAAATCAAAAAAAATGATAAAACAAAACTCACAAACTTTTTCATAAAATCACCAGTTAATCCAGAACAATCCAGTTTTTATATCCTAAAATACTTCCCCATACGGCTCGTATTTTATTTTCTTTTCCAAGTTCCTCAATCACAGGGATTTTCTCCCTGTCAGAAACTGCCACCTTAAAATCCGAAAAAACATCGCTTAATGCCTTTTCGCCGTTTTTAGCAGCCACACGGTCAGAAATCATCCTGCTTCTAAAACAGAACGGATAACTTATCCTATTAATAGAATAAACTTCCTGACTTCTCGTTACAAATTGAATTTCTGCCTTTCCCCTGCAGTCTTTGTCATTACGAACATAAAGGGTTCCGTCATCAAATTCAACAAAACCAGGTTCTTCTATTATAGCAAAAAATCCCGATTCAGTCGCCTTTTTTTCAATTTTTTTTACAAAAAGCCTGTCCTTAGACGCATAAACTTCTATGCTGTTTTTGTTTATTTTTTGAGGCGGAATTCTATCAATTACCTTTTTTACAAATGAAAACGGAATACGCTCTCCTGTATTTACAATGTCAAAGGCCCGGTAAAGAAGATTCTGCCTTAAACACACGTCGAGCGAATAAAAAACATCGGTTTTTATCCATACGCCGTCCGTACATTTATTCCATTTAATACCCTTGATGCTTTTTTCGATAAAATCATTTTCGTACAAGGCTTTCTGCCTGCCGTTTATGAGAGCGCTTTTCCAGCCCGGATACGCTTCGTCAAAAACAGGAACAATGAGGTTACGGATTCTGTTTCTAAGATAATCATTGCATTCATTAGTCGAATCTGTCCTCCATTTAATTCCAGAGATTTTTAAATAGCGTTCTATATCGGCACGACTTGTTTCTATAAGCGGCCTTATATAAATTATATTTTTATCAATACGCTTTTCTGCAATTCCCGCGCGGGACAGATTTCCTGCGCCCTGCAAAAAACGCATCACAAGTGTTTCTAACTGATCATTCTGATTATGAGCCAGAGCAAAAAAAACTTTTCTTGTCTTTTCTTTTTCTGCAATATCTTCTGCAAATTTCTTAAAAACCTCATAACGAAGGCAGCGCGCAGCGTCTTCTGTCCCGCGCTTTCTTTTTTCTGCAAGATCAGAAACTTCATTTTCTTTTAAATTAATTATCCTGCACTCAACTTTTACATTTTTTGTACTTAAAGTCTTACAATAATTTTTTACATATTCACAGTCACCGAGGCTTTCTTCTTCTTTTCTGATGCGGTGATTTACGGTTACAACATTTATTTTCTGAATCAGATTCTGTTTTTTATTCTGTTCAGCTAAAGCAGAAACAATACTTGTCAAAAGACAGACAGAGTCTGCGCCTCCAGAAACTCCAAGACACAAAGCGTTACCTGTCTTAAAGCCGAAGCTTTTGATTTTTTCGAGAACATTTAAATTAAAATCTTTTACAAAATCTTCGTCACTCATAAAATGCCTGTGATAAAAAAAATAGTCATTGCAGGAAGAAACCTCCCGTAATGACTATTATTCTCATTTTACCTTAAGCTAAAAATTAGCGGCCTGCAGAGATGCTTACAAGTGAAGTTTCTGCTGGAGTAAGGATTGTAACACCGTTTCCGAGGTTCATATCTTTTACGCAGAGTTTTTCACCGATGTTGATTTTAGAAATATCGAGTACGATTCTTTCTGGTACATCACCTGGTTTTGCTTTGATTGTAACTTCTGGTACGTGTTTAAGGAGGAATCCACCCTTAAGAACACCTGCTGGAGTTCCAGAGTAAAGAAGCTTCATCTTAAGAACGATTTCTTTGTCTGCAGCTGGTTCCCAGAAATCTGCATGAAGAACTTTGTCTTCGCGGATGTTGTATTCAACATCTTTGATGAATACGTTGTGAGCTGCTCCATCAACATTTAATGTGAGCATTGTTGTTGCTGTGATTGTTCTCCAGACTTTGTTAAATTCTGTAGAATCAACATCTACCATTGTTGATTTACCTTCTGAATTGTAAACAACGGCAGGAATGCGGCCTGCTGCTCTTAAAAGTTTTGCAGCCTTTTTGCCTGTGTCTTTACGGCTTTTTGCCTCAAGAGTTACTTTGTCCATAATTGGATCTCCTGAAAATAATTTTATTTAAGGAAACGCCCGCAGAAATTGCGAAAAAGAATAGATAAAAAATTGTTTACCATACACCCCATCGTTCATCACGCCAGAGCTTTCCATTAAATGCTGGGACGACAGGATTCGAACCTGTGGAATACCGGCACCAAAAGCCGGGGGCTTACCGCTTGCCGACGTCCCAAAATATCAAAGCCATATTAACAGAATAAAAGACTTTTGTCTATTATTCTGCCTCTCCAGTAGCTTCGATTACATGGCCGGCATTATATTCATCGAGAATTTTATTCTGTAATTCAGTTCTGAATTCTGGACTGATAGGGTGAGCAACATCTTTGTATTCTCCGGTAGATGTTTTTTTGCTTGGCATGGCAATAAAAAGACCATCCTTGCCTTCGATAATCTTAACATTGTGAACAACAAAGCAGTTGTCAAATGTTACTGTAACATAAGCCTTGAGCTTTCCCTCTGATGTTACTTTACGGATACGTAATTCTGTGATTTGCATGTATTCCTCCTTAAACGCAGTAGCAAACATTCCAGGAACCAGACAACGTATTTCGGGCTTTTATTGCGTCTTCTGCTGTTGCAAAAAGTCCAAACACAGTAGAACCTGAGCCTGACATATCTGTATACAGGGCACCACTTTTCTTTAGAGCTAAGATAGCCTGCTCTATTACCGGATACTTTCCCGCTATGACTTTAGTAAAGGTATTTACAAAATTCCACCTGGAAACCTCTCCGTTGTAAATACCCTCTAAATCTGCCAATGCAGGATAATCCAATTTATCTCCAGATTCATAGAACTTATCAACAAGGTCATACGCCTCCTTTGTAGAACTATGAACCCCGGGAAACAGCAATAAATAATGTAAATCTTTCCTGCGCTGAATTTTCTCAACAAATTCACCGCGACCCGTAACAATTGCAGCTCCCTCACCGCTTTTATCACAGTTAACGAAAAAAAATACATCACTTCCAACCATGGATGCAATTAAATTTAATTGTTCCCGGTCAAGTGTTACTCGGCATAACAAGCAAAGTGCATTTAAAAAGGCTGCAGCATCACTGGAGCCTCCTCCAAGCCCTCCACCCGAAGGAATCTTCTTTCTGATGCTTACTTTTAGCCCCGGCAAATCTTCATTTACCAGTTTTTTAAAGGCATCGTATGTTAAAGTAATCGTATTCTGCTCCGGCAGCTTGAACAAGTCGCATTCTACCGTACAGGTATTCTTTTTACCCTCAGGCTTTACGATTATCTCGTCTGCAAACCCTATGGTAGAAAAAATACTTTCGATTTCATGAAATCCATCCTGCCGCTTTGGTAAAACTTTTAAACCAAGATTTATTTTTGCGGGCGCGGCAACACAAATTTCGTCTAACATAGGTTAATTATACTCTTACTTCTTTTCTGTTGTCAATTTTTTTCTATAAATATAAATAGTTGAATAATAAGCGCCCGGAGTATAATATATAGCCATGTTACCCCCAGACAATCTTTTATCACTTACCGGACTTGGCAGTATCGTGTTTTCTTATTCTGATGAATACAGTGATGAGAATTTAAGCAGCAGCGAAATCGCCGATGATTTTGAAAGCGCAGAAACAGATGACGATTTCGCAGATTTTGATGATGACGAGGATTTGTACGGCGATTACGACAGTGATGAAGATTCTTCGCTTGATCTTCCCTTATAATCAAGTTTTCTTCCGTTATGCCAGAGTTTTTCGAGATCGTAAAAATCACGAGCCTGTTTTGACATAAGGTGAACAACTATATTTCCAAGGTCAATCAAATTCCAGTCGTCTCCATCAGGAGATTTTCTGTTTGTAAGATGAATCTCTAAATCATTTTCTTTTATGTATTCTTTTACCTGGCGGTACAAACCCTGCCAGTGAGCACTACTGTTTACTGTTACGATTACAAAATAATCTGTCCAGCTGTTTAATTCAGAAATATCAAGAACAACGACATCATTTCCCTTGCCGTCTTCCATAAGCTGTGCAATTTCCAATGCTTTATCTTCTGTAGTTTTCATTTATCTTTTTTCCTTATTTCTTGTTGTGAACCCAGCGGCCGTCAAAGTTTCTTCCGAGAACAAGAGTAAAGTCAACGTTACTTACGTTCTCTTCATCTCCTTCTTTGATAGCCTCTTCCTCGATTTTAGTACAGTGAATAAATTCTCCTATACCCTTTGCAACTTCAGGCTGACCGATATGATCAATGATGTAAGTTTCTTCTATTTCATCTTCGGTTTTTGCATTAGCGATATCAAGAACTTCGAACGCAGCCCCCTGGAGCAGAATCTGAGTATTATGCGCAAGCCCCTGAATCTTTGTTCCATTTAAAATACGGATTATATAAGGACGAGCATTTGCCGTTCCAGAAGGAGATACAATCGAGTTGATTGCCTTCTTTACGACGTCCTTTATATATTCACCGTTTCTGTAAGGCATGAGTAAAGTTTTTCCGTCTACCTTATCGTTGTAGCCAGTTACAGAAATATATTCAAACCTTTCGGTATCTACCTGCGAAATGTATGTAAGAAGTTCAAAAAGATCTTTCGGCTTTCCATTAAAAGAAAGACGAGAAGAAATTTCATTAAAGTTTTTCTTTGTCAAAAATGTATTTGCATTTAACTTTAACGCAGAAAAAAATGCAACGACTGCATCCTGTCTTCTTTCCTGAATCTGTTTATCACTTTCATCTTCGTCAAAATATGTTATGAACGTTCTTATCTTATCACCGTCTAAAGTAACTCTTCCACTAGGTAAAAGCCATTTCTCACCAGTCGGAGATTCTTTATCAACCGGAGACGGAATAAAAATTTCAAGACCGCCAAGAAGATCTGTAAGCTCGATAAATTTCTTTACCGACACAGTTATATAAAACGGAATTTCTGTATTAACAAGATCAGAGATTTCTTCGCAGTATTTTTCTACACCAAGTTCAGAATAAACAGCATCGATACGGTCAACACGGTCAATCGAACTGTGAAGTCCTCCGGTATTTCCAGGAATATTTGCAAGAACACCTTTACCTGTTACAGGATAATAAATTAAAACATCCGTAAACAGAGCCTGATTTTTATCTTCGAGAACAAACAGAACTTTAATTACAGGATCCTGTTTAAGATTTTCTTTTACTGTATCCTGTTTTACAGAAAGCACAATTACAGTAACAACTGCCGCAACAATTGCAAAAATCAAAATGATAAGAATTATACTTTTCTGGTCACTCTTTGTTCTCATTTTTTCCCCTTTAGCAAAATTTTACATTCACTTTATGTTTTTTTCAAGTTCTTTCATAAAACTAAATGTAAGCGGATGCACCCTTTTCCCTTTTTTTGCAAGATAATCAAGGTTTTCCTTTAAAACCGTATACACCATTTCATCAAGACTAAGCTTCATGAGGCGGTCAGTATATTCTTTGGTAACATGGTCACGCCCCGGTTCAATCTTATCTGCAACATAAAGAATCTTTGCAAGCGTACAGAGATTTTCGCCTCCGAAAGTATGGTTTGCAATCGCTTCTATTATATCCTTGTCGTCTACGCCAAAATCCTGTCTGATTTTTACGGCAGCTGCCCTTCCATGAAGAAGTGAAGGTTTTTCCTTTTCTATCGGCGAAATGGGTTTATTATCCTTTGATGCAAAAGAAATCAAAAGACTGTCATCCATTTTTTTACACATGTCATGTGCAATGCCGCAAAGATAACCCTTTTTCGGGTCAATTCCGTTTTTCTTACAGAGCTTTTCACACATTTGAGCAGTTCTAACGCTGTGTTCATAACGGCTTTCATTTACCGCAGCCATCGTATATTTTCTTATATCTTCTATTATCTTGTCGTAATCCAATTTGCCAAAACTATCCGTTGTATCCATATAATTTGTTTTCTATAATATAATCATAAACAGCCTGAGGAACAAGATACCTCCATCCGGCACCTTTTGCGATACGCGCCCTTATTTCTGTTGATGACACAGGTAAAATTAAATTTTTAAGCGGAATATAATTAAAAGGAAACTGCGAAAATATTTTAAGATATTCACTGCTGTTAAAACCGCCCGTGTATTCTCCGGTATTCTCATTCTCAAAACCGTCTGTATCAACAGAAACAGCTTTCTGTCTCTGTGCAATTATAATATCAGTAATTTCTGCAAGTTCCGAAGCACCCTTCCACTTGTTAAACTCAAACGCATTTTCCTGGCCCATGATAAGACCAAATTTTCCGTCAAGCTCGCCCTTATATTTTTCTATAAGCGTGTGAACAGTATCAATCGTGTACGAAACTCCACCACGATCAACCTCACATGTCTCTGCTACAAAACGACTGTCACTTTTAAAAGTATTCTTTAACATTGCAACACGGTTTTCTGCAGATTCTACATGAAGCATTTTTTTGTGAGGCGGAATAAAAGTAGGGACAAAAAGTACTTTGTCATAACCAAGTGTCCTGCAGACATCATCTGCAAGCGCAATATGTCCTATGTGAACAGGATTAAAAGTTCCGCCAAAAATTGCAATCTTCATCATACATCACCCGGATACTGAACTTCCATATCATCATCTATTTCTTCTCTCTCTTTCATAAAGTCGCTTTTTTCCGGAGCATCCTTTTTAGAAAGAGTCATCGTCGCCGCACCGCTACTTTCAAGTTTGTCGACGAGTTCAATTACTGCATTTCTTGTTGCGCCAAGCCCCTTGTTCATAAGAACAGAAACTGCAAGCACAACAGTATCACTTTCTTTTTTCTGTATTGCTTTCTTTACTTCTTCTGCGCGTTCTTCGCAGCCTTCAACATCAATCTTGTTACAAAGCACAATGCGGGGCTTGGCGAAAAGTTCTTCAGAAAAAGATTTTAATTCGTTACATAAAGTTTCGTACGCACTAAGATAATTTTCGTCCGAAACATCAATCATAAAAATAAGACACGCGGTGCGGCTTATGTGTTTTAAAAATCTTATTCCAAGACCGGCACCCTGTGATGCACCTTCTATGATTCCCGGAATATCTGCGATGATGATATCGCGGTCCTTGTCGGCATTTAAAACTCCGAGGTTAGGAATCTTTGTCGTAAAAGGATAAGGTGCAATCTTAGGCCGCGCATTTGTAAAAGCTGTTAAAAGAGAAGATTTACCTGCATTAGGAAAACCTACAAGCCCTACATCTGCCATTATACTAAGTTCAACTCTAAGCTTTCTTGTTTCGCCTAAAGTACCCTTGTGTGCATAACGCGGCGCCTGATTTGTAGAAGATTTAA